>ERZ791917.184-NODE-184-length-84507-cov-14.703263_pt1 | contig 84507 bp, 68 predicted proteins | sample MGYA00510138_ERZ791917 | MGnify/ENA primary metagenome ERZ791917 (study PRJEB30046, sample SAMN00792102) | human gut metagenome | study: EMG produced TPA metagenomics assembly of the A metagenome-wide association study of gut microbiota in type 2...
ATAAACAAAGACTTGGCATCGCTGCATAGCAGCTACCTACAGAACCCTGCACAACAAAAGTAGTGCAAGGCTGCATCGGCGTCACGGCATACAAGGGAACTAACCTTGTACACTGATTCAATCGTGCCTATCTGACGATGTCGTTCTTTTGCAGGAAAACGACTTTTCCATAGCGTTTCAACTGATCGATGTTGAGTTTGCGCTTGTCGCCCACGACGATGTAGCTGGCGGAAGCCGTTTGTACATGCGACTGGTAGAAGCGAGTGACATCTCCTATGCCCAAGGTAGGCAACAGACGGAGTGTCGCAGAGTCGGGATCCTGGGTATAGTCTTTCAACCGACAAGCGGCGACAAAGTTGCCCAACGAGCGGAAGACGGGATAGCTGTTGTTGATAACATTGGCCAAGCCTTGGCGCGCTGCCCGAATATTCCCTTCGCGCACGGGCATATCGCGGAGAACGGAGTCGAGAACACCAAGCGCCGCCATCGTCTTGTCGGACTGACAGCCTAAGCGGGTGACATAAGCGCAGGGCGACTGAGGATGAACGAGCAGGTCGGGTTGGAGCCAGCGGCCATAAGCATAGTAAGCATAGGAGCGGAACTCACGAATATCCTGGAACAGCACCGACGACATGCCACCGCCGAAATAGGTTCCCCACAGACGGAACGGAGTCCGCTGGGCCTCCGTGGGCAAAGCTCCCACCTGCTGATAAGAGCCTACGATGGTCTGCCGGGCCCGCGGATTATCATAGACAAAGACCGTGGGCATGGCAACCGGCTGCAAAGGATGGAGCACCGGACGCCAAGGACGGCTCACTCGGTTAAGTGGCAGAGTGGCCTCCGCAAGGCGGACCATACTGTCCATGGGCAGCGTACCCGTGTAGATGATGTCGAGCTGACTGCGCTGCAGCTCGCGGAAGAGGTTCACAAGTTCAGAGGCCTTAAGCCGCCGTGCCTCCTTGGCAGTCAGGCGGGTAAGGAAAGAAGAACTGTCGCCGAAGGCAACCTTTTGATAGATGGCATCCGCAATGTTGGCATTCTCTTTTAAGAACGACTGATGGTCGAGCTTGAGTTCCTTGCAGCAGACACGGAGCTTGGCATTGTCGGCCGCCGTGCTGTCAAGGAACGAACGCAACAGGCGAAGGGCGGGAACAAGCTGAGAATCAAAGCCCATCAACTTCACCTCAACATTACCTGCGTCAGTTGCCACATCGAGCGTAGCTCCCAACTGCTGAAGAGCACGGCCCAGTTGCTGGCGCGTCATCGATGTTGTACCTACGCGATTGAGGTAGTCTCCCAATATTTCTATACGGTGGTCGGAAGCAGAGCCACGGTGATAGCAGAGTTGAAGCGAGAAAATATCGTTATCGGGATTCCTCACCCCATAGAGTCGGACCAAAGGACGCAAGGCGTGCTCTGCAACATCGTGCTTGAAATCAACGAGTTTCGTAGCAACCGAATCCACGGGCTGCGCTTCGAGTTGCTTGGCATAGTCACTCTGCTCACCGGCATGACGGGCCCTTACTGGCTGATAGCCTGGCTGCGCCACCCGCTCTTTGGGATAATGTCCAAAAGTTTTCTTCACCACGAGCGAGTCATCGTTGATATAGCTACGCGCCACTCTGACGACATCATCGTGGCTGACGCTGTCGATGCGTCCTGCCTGGGCAAGCACCGTCTTCCAGCTAAGTCCATGCGAGAAAGCGTTGATCATGGCTGAGCTCCGCCCTCCGATGGTCTCCAACGACAACAGCTTCTGACGTCGGAGCGAGCGTTTCACCGCTTGTAGCTGAGCTTCGGAAAACTGTCCGGTGCGCAAGCGGTTGATGGCCTGCCAGCAGCGGCGGCTTGCTTTCTTCTTAGAGCCCAAGGGCAGATTGGGCACGAAGCCAAAGCCAAAAGCGCCGAAGTCCTTAAAGTAATAGCTTCCGGCCATGGCCGCCATCACCTTTCCGGCATTGTCAAGTGAGTCGAGCAGTCCGGTGTGGGACGGATTGGACAGCATCGTCATCATCACCTGGAAGGGAGCCTCATCGCGACTGCCCTCCTGTGGAGCAAGGAAAGCATAGCCCTCAGCCTTGACAATAGGTATCGGAAGCTTCAATTTCAGCGGTTTCGAACCACGGAAGTCACGCAGCACCGCTTTGGGTGTCTGCGGAGCCTCACCCATGGGCAACCGCCCAAAGATACGCTCGAGCAGCGGCACGATGGAGTCAGTGCGCAAGTCACCGCAGAGGATGAGTCCCATATTGCCTGCCACATAATAGCGGTGAAAGAAGCGCATCATCTCGCTGAGTCTCGGGTTTTTCAAACTGTCAGTGGCCCCAATGATGGGATAAGCGTAGGGCGTACCGGCCAGCGCATAGCGTTGGGCAGCCTCGGCAGCCTGCGCGATCATGTTGTCGGCATACATATTCTTCTCCTCATACACCGTTTCCAACTCACCCTGGAACAGACGGAAGACCGGTGATATAAAGCGCTCAGCATAGAGCTCGCACCACTGCGGCAGATACTGCGGTGAAAACGTGTTGTGAAAAACCGTCTCGTCGAACGAAGTATAAGCGTTGAGCCCTGTACCGCCGAAGCGGGTGATGAGATTTTGAAACTCGTTGGGAATGGCATAGTCAGCTGCACGAACCGACAGCGCGTTGATGTGTTTTTGGATAGCCTGTCTGCACGAGGCATCGCTCGTGGCGGCCAGCAAGTCGTATTGATGCGAGATGCTGTCAAGCCACGGCTTTTCTTTTTCATAGTTCACGGTGCCAATCTTGTCGGTACCCTTGAACATCAGGTGCTCAAAATAGTGGGCAATACCTGTGTTGGGACAGTCTTTGGCACCAGCCTTCACCACCACCGCACCATAGATCTTGGGCTGACTGTGGTCGACATTAAGCCACACGGTGAACCCATTGTGTAACTGTATTGTCTGTACTTCCCATGCCCCTTGCGCACAAGCCACAGTCCAACCGAAGACTGCCAACAGGGCACACAGCCATCCTTTTGTCATGTTATGATATCGTGTCATCTTGTCTTGGTTATGATGAATAGTACACAAAATTACTGAAAAGGTATCAAAAGACAACAAGCAGCAATACAAAAAAACATTAAATCGCACACAGTTATTGGCATATTTCTTGCTTTTCAGAAGGTAAAGCAATATATTTGCAGATAAAAGTAAACGATAAACTTAACTAAAGAACAACAACAATGGAAGTACAAGATTTGGAACAGATCGTCCGCCAGCGCGAAGGCGCGCTCTCTACCGCTTTCCCTGCGCTGATGCGAAAAGTATATGTGTGGATGGCATTGGCACTGGTCATCACAGGCGTATGTGCCTTTGGTGTGGCCAGCAGTCCTCATTTGATGACGGCTCTCTACAGCAGCCGGGCAGCCATCTGGATACTGTTGATTGCTGAGCTGGGATTGGTATTCTACACCACGACCCGGATCGATAAGCTGTCGCTGTCCACTGCCACCACGCTCTTCATCATCTATTCAGCGCTAAACGGCGTGACACTGTCGAGCATCTTCCTCGTCTACACGATGACGAGCATCACTGAGGTATTCTTCATCTCTGCCGGTACGTTCGGTGCCATGGCACTTTACGGCTATGTGACGAAGACCAACCTGGCCAAGATCGGCAACATCCTGTTCATGGGCCTCATCGGCATCATCATCGCCTCGGTGGTGAACATGTTCCTGCGCAGCTCGGGATTTGATCTCATCCTCAGCTATATCGGCGTGCTGCTCTTCGTGGGCCTCACCGCGTGGGACAGCCAGCGCATCAAGCAGGCTTTGGCCATGCAACCCGACATGAGCGAGAGTTCGCAGAAGATCGCACTGCTCGGCGCACTGGAGCTTTACCTCGACTTCATCAATCTCTTCCTCTATCTGCTCCGTATCTTCGGAAAGAGCAACAATTAAGAAGAGGATTGCTCTGATAAGTAACAGACTTCATCCTGACTACAAAGGCCTCCGCGGAATTTCGCGGAGGCCTTTGTTTGTTGATAACTATTAGCTGAACAGAGAACAGATTAAGACACTGCAACGAAGATAAGACTTCCCGTTGCTGCCAAGCAGCAACTAACAGAACCAAGCAACAGAAAGAGAGAATACACGTTTTCGACAATTTGTGGCTACAAATATTCCGCCCCAAGCCTTATCGGCAAAAAAAACGAAGCAAAAGCACAACGTACTTGCCGGTATCGGCAAAAAAACGTATATTTGCACCATGCCAACAAGCAGAACTTGCCGATAACAGAAAACGAACACATTAACATCCTCACAATTCGCATCCCTCAACGGCATCTATTCTATTACCGAGGCTTGCGCGAATATCCCCACATCCGCGGCTATCTGATCGACACCTGCTTGGCCGCGCAAGACAAGTTTAAAGTGTTGCTCGACTATTGCAGAATCAATTTTTAGAGCTTACAAAAGAGGGGTCAGTACAAAATGCGACCTTTTTCCTTTGAAAAAGTGTGGAATAGAGTTTGATATTCGTCCGTTTTTACGTATCTTTGCAACAGTTATTCGTTTGAATTTGCGTAGAATTCATCCAATTATTCGCCAATAAAATGCAGTAGTATGAAAAGAGAACTATACACACAACTGCTGCAATGGAAGCATAGCGACCATCGCAAGCCACTGATTATCAACGGATCGAGACAAGTAGGAAAGACTTTTCTACTCAAGGTCTTCGGCGAGAAAGAGTATAAAAAGACAGCTTACTTCAGTTTAGATCGTGACCGCCGCACAGCAGCCATCTTTGAGAGAGGTAGCTCCGCCCATGATTTACTGTTAGCACTGTCAGCCATCAGCAACGTAGACATCACCGCCGGTGATACGCTTGTCATTCTTGACGAGATCCAAGAATGCCCCAAAGCCCTCGAAGCTTTGAAATTCTTTTGTGAAGATACTTCAGACATCCATATAGCAGTAGCCGGCTCTCTCTTGGGATTGTCAATGCATGGCGGTGCATCATTTCCTGTAGGCAAAGTCGACGAACTACCTTTGTATCCTATGAACTTCGGCGAGTTTCTTGATGCCATGGGTAAAGAGGCACTCCATCAGACACTTCTTTCGGGGAATTGGCCGGTCATCAGCCTACTCCACGAAGAGCTGATCAGCCTTTTACGCCAATATTACTTCACCGGAGGTATGCCCGGAGTCGTAAAGGTCTATGCTGAAAGTCATGAGCTAAAGCAAGTGAGAGCCTTGCAGAAGCAAATCCTTTCCGACTATCGCCGCGACTTCTCCAAACACGCACCTAGCCGCGAAGTAGAGCGCATCAATATGGTATGGGATTCTATTCCTTCGCAATTAGCCAAAGAGAATAAACGGTTTGTATTTGGCGCAGTCCGCAAAAGCGCAAGAGCTGCAGACTTCGAGACAGCCATACAATGGCTTGTTGGTGCCGGACTCGTCTATAAAGTCACACGTGTATCTGAGCCAAAAATGCCCTTGAAGTTCTATGAAGAGAAGGATATGTTTAAGCTCTTCATGCTTGATGTAGGACTGATGGGTGCAATGGTTGACGCTCCCGCCAAAGACGTATTAGCCGCCAACCGACTATTCACAGAATATAAAGGAGCCTTCACCGAGCTCTTTGTACTCACACAACTAAAGACTCTCGGGCTCCCTCTCTACTACCACAGTGTTGACAGATCAACCATAGAGATTGACTTCATCACGCAATATGCCGACCAAGTACTGCCAATAGAAGTAAAGGCGGAGGTGAACGTTAAATCGAAGTCTCTTAGAACGTTCATCTCCAAGAATCTCTCACTCTTTGGCCTGCGTTTCTCAATGCTTCCTTATCAACGCCAAGACTGGATGGTCAATCTTCCTCTCTACGCATGTGGTATACGCATGGAATAACTTCCATTATCTCAGTGGCTTAGGCCTAACCCTATGACGAGGTGTCCACCATCGGTCAGCATTTCATGGCTAAGGGTGTAGCGGGTGTAAGGTTGTCCGTTCCACGTCATGCGCTGGATATAGCAATTGCCGTTGCCACCACCGCGCGTCTCTATCGTCAGACATCCGATGCGTGCACGACGGAACGACGGGGTACCGATGACATACTCCGCACTGCCGGGGCAGACAGGATAGAAGCCAAGCATGGAGAACACCTGCCAGGCACTCATCTGTCCGGCATCATCGTTACCGGACAGTCCGCCAGGGACATCACGATACTCCGTCCGCAAGATGTCACTCACCAACAGCTGTGTCTTCCGCGGCTCACCGGCCAGAGCATAGAGGTAGGCGATGTGATGACAAGGCTCATTGCCATGCCAATAATAATAGGTATTGTCACGATGTCCATCACGGCGGAAGCCAAAGAGCGTGTCGAGCTTATGGACAAACGATTGCCGTCCGCCCATGGCCTTGATCAGTCCGGGAATATCATGCGGCACATAGAAACTGTAGTGCATGACAGCACCTTCAGTGATAAACGGCAGGCGACTCGTCAAGTCACGGTTCATCAGCCAACGGCCATTAGCATGGCGCCCGTCGGCCCAACCCGTACGGGGATTCAGCACGTTCACCCAGTTGTGTGAACGTCGCATCAGCATTTCATAGTCTTTTTTCTGGTTCTGCGCCTTGGCCACTTGCGCTACGCAGTAGTCATCGTAGGCATATTCCAGTGTTCGCGATACCTGTTCCTGAGTGTGGAAAGCCTCCTCCACACTGTCTTCCAACGGGATGTAGCCGTAGCGCAACCAACTTTTCAGCGCGCGCCGTCCCATGCCGTTGGTATAATCCTGATAGCTTTTCGGACTTTCAAAAGCATTCTTGCGCAGTCCCGAATAGACCGTTTTGAGGTCAAAGGGATGCGTACGATCAAGTCCCTTTGCCACTGCGTCGGCCACGAGTGCAGCGGCATGATCACCAATCATCGCACTGGTATAACTGTTCCAGCAGGGGAAGATCGGCATCCAACCGCCTTCACGATACATACCACCAAGACTCTGTATCATGTCGGAAGCCATCTGAGGATGCGTCAAGAGCAGCAAGGGATACTCAGCACGATAGATGTCCCACATCGAGAAGTCCATGTAGCGAGTGCGTCCCGTTTCGGTACTGTCGGGCATCATCGGCCGCCCCGAGGCAAAGGCCGGATAGCGCCCGTCGACATCACTGATGGCGTGCGGCTCGAAAGCGGTACGGTAGAGAGCACCATAAAACTGGTTGACCTTTGCCTTGTCGCTGTCTTCCACGTCGATCGTGCGCAGCTCATTCTGCCAAATGCTGTCCAAGGCGAGACGCGTACCGAGGAAGTCCCAGTCCGGAAGCTCAGCACGGAGATTGCGCCAGGCGCCGTCGATACCCGTGAAACTTGTGGCCGCTTTGACCAGCACCTGCTCACCCGCTTTCACGTCAAGGGTGACATAGGCCACAGAGTCTTTCCCGCCACACTGCCGGAAAGGACGCTGGAACTGTACCACAAACCAGCCGCTGAAGCCGGCCCGCTCTCCCCAGCCCTGATAGATGCGATGCACGGGGTTGTAGCCCCAGATGCACTGACGGGCAGAGTCCACGGCCACAAAGCCTTCGCGATAGTCGCTGTTCGGATTGACAACGACATGCAGCTGTCCCGCCTCGTCGGGCATGAAGCGGAATATAGCGGCGCGGCTGGTTGCCGTCATCTCGGTCATCAGCTTCTCTTTAGGCAGATAGACACCATAATAATAAGGATGGCTCAGCTCATCGTTGTGATTGAACGGTGTGGCGCACTCTTCCGGCTTCAACCGTAGGCGCCCCGTCATCGGCATGAGCGTAAAGGAACCATAGTCTTGGGTACAGCCGCCTACGAGCCAGTGACTGGCACGGAAACCTTGAAACAGAGAATCTCTATAATAATAAGGAGCGCGGCACTTCTGTTCCGTGTCTTGTGTCTGCGGTGTCCAAAAGTTCATGCCATGGGGCACGAGCACCGCGGGCAACGTCTGTCCATGCTCCTCCGATCCTTTTCCATAGCGTCCGGCAGAGGCTGTCATGGCATAGTCGGTACCCACCATCGTGTTGATGGCGCGCGTGCGATCCATCCATTTCTGTCGGCCGAGGTAATGCTGGAGATGGCGTTTCAATGCTGTCCACGAATAAAACGGAACATTCCAAGTGTCAAGCGTAAAGGCCGGATGTATACCATGCAGCGGCATCGGGCGCTCATTGAGGTAGAAAGCCACCACCACGCTGTCCTGCCGGTTGCGGTAGAACAGCATCTGCAAGTTGGCTGCCATCGGTACCAGATCTCCAAGGTTCAGACTGTCGTCCACTACGGGCGAGGCGCCAAGCAGACTCAGCAGGCGATAGAGAGCAGTGTCGTGGCCGAAGCGCAGCGTCACTCCGGGCTTTCCCGAGGCCAAGACGCTGTCAGCGCAAAGTACGATGTTGCCCCACAGATTGGCAGCGCACTGTGCCGGGATACCGTGATTGGCCGGATCCCAACCATTCTCGTAGCGCATCTCGCGGCACGAGCGCTGATAGCAATAGCGCATCTCGTCGAGAGTGAACAGGTCGTAGAGCGAGATGCGGGGCAAGTCAACATCCTGCAAGTCGGAAGCCACAGCATAGAGTTCAGAGAAGAGGCGCGCCGTGTCTGCGATGGTTTCGGGGTGACGGAAGAGTGAGGCAAGCAAGCGATGTGTAGGCAGCGTCCAACTCTTGTCGGTTTGTAGTTTCAACAGCATCTCGTCAGGACTCTCATGACTCATCCACTGCATGTCGGCCGAATCGGTGCACATGTCTATCCGAGCACCAAGATCAGAGGCTTCCAACTCCTGCACAAAGGCTTCCATGCTCTTACGGCAACGGCGCACGACACTCGACCTGGCGGTTACACGGCTCTCCGAACTGAACATCTGCGGGAAACGGGAGGCCATGCGGGCGGCAAGCCCCTGCTGCTGTTTCACTCCCACGGGCGACAGCTGTCCACCATTACCCCGTGCATTGTCACAGATCTTTTTCAGACGACTGCGCACACCACATCCCCGTCGTGTCAACAGTTTCTCGTCTTCGAACTGTTTCCACAACCATTCATAGCGTTTGTCACTCGTCATCCAGCGTGAGCCATGGCGCCCATAATGGCTGAGACAGACCAGACGATAGCCCTCCGGCGCAGGGGTGAAGCAGTCGGCGGGCGGTACGGGATAGGCGTAATAGATACCTCCCATCCGCTGATAAACCTTTTGGGCATAGGCATTCAGTTCGCTACGCTTTTGGGCTGCAAGCGGCAAAGCGTGCAAGAAGATTGCGCATAGTAGTAAAGACGATATTGCTATCCAACGACAGGGTTGCGGCCAGCGGACGGCAGAGGTTTTTGTTTTCATGTTCAGTCAAATGTTAGAGTCCCTACAAAGTTACAATTATTTTCGCTATTTTAAGACGCAAAGCAAGACTATCTATTGCTACTTTCACGAAATATGCGTATCTTTGTACACGAAAGCATTCCTCATCAGATTTGACTAATATAAACCTAACAACATGACTACAACTATCAGAAAAGCAACCCTCAATGACATTCCTACCATTAGGACGATGGCGGAGAAAGTTTTCCCCGACACTTACCAGACCATCATCACACGGGAACAATGTGAATACATGATGGACATGATGTACTCCGAGGCTTCGCTACGCCGGCAGATGACCGTCGAGCATCATACCTATCTGCTGCTCTTCGTCGACGGCAAGCCTGCCGGATATGTCTCGGTACAACCTACAGAAGCGGACCGATACGAACTGCAAAAGATATACGTTCTCCCGCTCTATCAGTACCAGCACTTAGGCACACAACTCTTCGATGCTGCCGTTGCCTTTGTCAAAGAACAGCATCCGGAACCTTGCACGCTCTTTCTGCATGTCAACCGCCACAACCGTGCCAAGCACTTCTATTCACGTCAGGGTATGAAAGTGACCAGCCAAGGCGACTTTTCCATCGGGAAAGGCTTCTTCATGAACGACTATATCATGGAGAAAAACATATAACTCAAGAATACTTATGACTCAAGAATTTGAGAATTCGAGAGTTCTCCCAATTCTCAAATTCTTGAAAGGGAGTATCTATCTTCCAGCCTATTCCTAACTTATTGCCCTGCATCCTAACCACCCAAGACAAAGACAAACTTGGCAAAATCCACATTTCTGTACCATCTACATCGGCGCGCACATGGATGCACTGACCGGTCTCGTCTATGCGTCGCCACGTGATGCCGTCGTAGACAAAGCGGCCAGTATGTTTCAGACTGTCGAGGGCATCACGCGAGATGAAAAGAAACGTTCCCTCAGCATCATACTCAGCACCCGCCTTCTGCGGACTCTCCCAACAGAAGCCTTTGGCGTGATCGACGACACGGCGTGGCAAACGATACGTGCAGTCGTGGCAGGTCACCACCAGCGTGTCGCTCTGCCAGGATGAACGTAGTGGCCAGTTGCGGTACTGTCGGTTGAGCACAAAGTGCACCGTGGTTTCGCCATCACCCGCAGCCACAGCTTTCTCAGAGAAGTGTACCGGCTTGATCGTGATATATTTCCCTTGTCCGGCCACGGGATAGCGGCCAAGCATCGCCCAAAGCAGCCATCCCGACATAGCGCCGCTGTCGTCGTTGCCCGGCAGGCCGTCGGCTGCGTCGGAAAAGCGACGATGTACGATGTATCCCACCAAGGGATATACCACGGTGCCACCTTCGTGTCGGGGTGATAAGCGATCTTTGGGCGGAAGACCTTCGAGCGTCCCCACTCCACCGAGTCAAGCCACCGGCCACTGGCATCACGCGGCAGGATAAATCCCGTCATGCCGCGCCATTCATAGTCCTTGCACCAGAGGTTCTGCCACGAACGGGAGCGGCACATATACCTATTATAGACAGCACGCTTGCCAAGTCCTTTGGCTACCTGCGCAATGCACCAGTCGTCGTAGCTGTACTCCACGGTGCGGGTACCTGCGCGTGAAATGCCATAGGGCACATAGCCCAACCGGATATACTCCCTCAGTCCGCTGCGTCCTTCCTTCTCGTCGTCTTCAGGCGGCACATCCCCGTCCTTAAGCATCGCCTGCAACGCCTCACGATAGTCGATACCCGCCACATACTGTTGCGTCTCGCGTTTGTTGGGAATGGTGTCCATACCCAAGAATGAGGCTGCGTCGATGAGTAAGCCGTCGGCATAGCGGAAACGGTAGATGGCGCAGCGGGCGGCTGTGGTGGCATCAGCCCATATTCCGTCTTCAAACTTACAGCTGTACTTGCCCAGCGTGATCTTTTCGTAGCTGCGATGATGGAGGAAGCCCGGCACAATGGCGACCTGTCCGCCGGGTAGCAACAGCTTTTGGGCGTCATCGACTCATGGCGGCGGAAGGGCTGGATGAGCACATTGCCGTATTTCTGTCCACCTCCCGTGCCACTGACATGGCCGATGAGTGGGTTGACACAACGCCACAGTTGGGCATGGACTACTGTCGTCAGAGACAGGAAAACGATCAGAAGAATATTGCGTGACATAGAATGGAGATTATAATCTATCGCCCTTATTAATGTTATTACTCCTTTAAGCAACCCACCGGCACGACATACACGCCATCAGCCCGGCGGTAGGTATAGGAGCCAATGCCCACTAACACCATCTTAAAAGCAGGGGCCTTCATACGCGCTGTGTCGATCAAACTTTCTAACTTTAAGAGGTTGCCAGCGCCCTCTTCTATCAGTCGTTCACCTCCTAACTTGATTTCTATCAGTCCGTAAGAGCCATTTCTCAAATGCACGACAGTATCACACTCCAACCCGTTGCGGTCACGGAAATGATAAACGTTGCCATTTAAAGCATCGGCATATACACGCAGGTCCCTCACGCAAAGGGTCTCAAACAACAAGCCCATTGTATTCAGATCATTCATTAAGTCTGTTGGTCCCAAGTCTAAGGCCGCAACCGCAACGGAAGGATCAACAAAATAGCGATTGTCTGCCGTGCGAATCGCCGACTTACTTCTTAGGTTTGGATTCCATGCCTTCATATCTTCGACAACAAAAATCTTGCGCAATGCTGAAAGATAATCAGATACTGTCGTATCGCTCAGTGAGGGTACATCATTGGTGACCATATCCCTGAGCAGTGTAGAAATAGTCGCTGGGGTCCCCTGATGACGTGCGTATGAGCGCATCAGCCGCATGACTCGCTCGGAGTCGCGCCTGACATTATCAACGCGCGAAATATCTGCATGAACAATCGCATCGTAATAGTTGAGCACCTGCAACAAAGCCGCATTGTCGGTTCGGGCAAGCAACGATGAGGGCCAACCACCACGGCAGATCAGAAAAGCCAAATGCTCCAAATCCATACTGCTCGATCCTGACACCCCCTGGGGAGCCGACGCGAACAAAGAACCAAGACTAACCTCACCAGTGGAGTCACCTGACTCCCACAAACTCATCGGCCGCATAGTGACCCAGCCAAACCGCCCAGTACCGGAATGCACGATATCGCGTGAAGACACAGGTACCGCAGAACCCGTGAGAATAAATTGCCCCACATCCCGACGATGGTCTACGGTGAAGCGGATGGCATCCCAAAACTGCGGAACCACTTGCCACTCATCGATAAGTCTTGGCGTTTTTCCTTTCAAAAGTATAGTAATATCTGTGTCGGCGATCTGTAAATTGGTCCGAAGAGTCCTCGGATCAGCCATGTATAGCACACTGCCGGCGACCTGCTCTGCCGTCGTTGTCTTACCACAAGCTTTAGGCCCCTCCACCAACACAGCGCCCATGGCGTCAAGCTGTTCTTTTAGCAGCTTATCTGCTATTCTTTTTCTATACTCCATAAGCTATTATTTTACAAAGGCAAAGATACGCATAATTAATTGATTATCCAAGAGTTTTAAAAAATATTTGGCTGTTTGACGCAATTTTGCTTGGCTATTTGACGTAAATTTACTTGGCTGTTTGACATAAAAACGCTTGGCTGTTTGACGCAAATCTGCTTGGCTGCTTGACTCAAATCTTTAGAATTTATCTCACACAGAGCCTCTGAGTCACAGAGACTGGGATGCTTAGACTCTGAGATGAAGCCATTCTGACTTAAGAGACCACAGAGCTGCGCAGCCCCAACTCTCCTTTCCCGATGCCTTTCCTTTCTTGCTTCTATTCGACTACCTGCTTCCAACCTACTCATATAACCTCATAAGATTCTTATAGCTCTGTGATCTCTATAAGACAAAGCCTGCTCAGTGGCTCTATGACTCTGTGTGAGATATACTTCCAATATTGTTATAATAACTGACAATTTTCCGCCCACGAGAATCGATTCTTTTGAAACGAGACCAATCATGGCAGATTTTCACGATTTTCAGCGCATTTTTGAACCTTTTAGACAGTAAGCTTATAAATCATTGATTTATAATATGTTACATACATATTCGTTTGCTCTGTACTTCAAAAAGAAAGGATGAGCAGAATAAAGTACCGAGATGGTCTTGTCAAAGTACCGTTTTCTCCGAAAATTCTCTAGAGAATTTTCGGAGAAAACGGTACTTTGATACGGTCATCTCGCCTTTTTGATCGTGAAAAATCGGCTTTTTGAAAAAGTGAAAAGCCAAAAATGGCAGTTTTAAGTTGCTTTCGGCAGTGAAAAAGCATGGAAAAACCAATAAATCATCAAAAAGAGATACTACTATCGCAAAACAGCTCTCTAGAATGGAAGTTCAGAGAGAGGCGGTTTTGTCAAATTGTTTATACTTATCAGATTCCTGTGTTTCCAACTTTGTCAGAAGAAACCTTCATATAAAAACTGGCATTCACGCAGGAGAGTATCCACCTGTAAACGGAGTCCATGAAAAAGCGGGCTACACCCAAATGGATATAGCCCGCTGCAAGATGTTTGCTAAGAATCACTTCTCATAGCCGGGATTCTGCTTCCAAGTAGGATTCACGTTGAGGATATCCTTATGGACAGGGAAGATACGGTGCGTCTTGTCGAAGTTAGCCGTTGGGAATCCCGTGTAGTGTGGGAAGAACTGCCCCTCGAAGGTACCGAAACGAATCATATCGTTGCGACGCCAATTCTCACCGAGGAACTCACGTCCACGCTCATCAAGAATCTCCTTGAGCGAAGGATTGTGGTCGATGACGGGCGCCTTGACATAGCTGCGGATCTGGTTGAAGAGGCTCTGAGGTATGTCGCCGTTGGTAGCTTTACCACCGCGTGTGATGGCCTCAGCCTTCTCCAGCAGGATGTCGGCATAGCGGAAGATCGGCAGGTCGTTGCTCTGGTTACGTCCGTTCTTGAAGTCATCGTCGGTCACGAAAAACTTGACATTGCGGTTGCCCTGATTGTAGCCATTGACATTATCACCCACGTCGAGATGCTCATCATTGGTCTTCAACGTGATGGAAGAAGTGAGCACGATAGGATTGCCCGCCTTATCCAAAGCCACCTCCTTGGTAGGCAACTGCGTCGTAGGATCATAGACATGAACCGTGTCGCGAAGGATCAGCTGGTTGCGCTCGTCGCCGGGAAGGCTGAAGAGAGCGGCGCACTCAGGCGTCATGGTCACGTATCCGCCGGCCGAATTGTGGAGCTTCATACCATAGTAGCTCTTGGCCGCGTCCTTAGCCTGCTTCCAAGTGATGGCACGACCGTACTGCATACCCATTGCCGTGTAGGTGTCGTATGGCAGCGCATAGATGAAGTCCTCGATCTTATAGCCGTTGTCGTAGGAGAACTTCTTGCGATAAGGCACGGAGCCGAGGTTGAACTTCTTGCTGTTGATGATGTCGTCGCAATACTTGATGCACTCGTCGAGTTTCTCGTTCTTGGCCGTAGCAGCGTCATACTGATCCACGGATGCGGCTGTATAGACCGGCCAGTTGATACAGAGCTTCACAAGCAGCGCCTCAGCCATCCACTTCGTCGGCTTGCCATAGGTGTTGGCGCTCACTTCATCGGTCAGCAAAGGAATGATGTCCTTCAGCTCCGACTCGATGAACTCAGCCACCTTGGCACGTGGGGAGCGCTCAAGAACCTCATCTTTTGCGACGATGTGGTCCATGATCGGTGCGTCGCCCCAGCAGTCCATCATGACAAACTCAAAGAAAGCACGCATGGCACGGGCACGGGCGATGTACTTCTCGTCAGCCCCGTCATTGGTGAGATCACGGATGACTGTGTTGGCCTTGGTGCAGCCGCTCATCAGCTCACCCATCCAGTCGATGGTGGCATCGTCCTTGGAGTAAGCGTGAAGACTTGGGTGGGCATAAGCACCATTGTCGTACCAGCCGCCACCATAGCTGACAGCCGTGTACTCGTCAGACGACAGTTCCTGTGCCTCCATATAGCGACGGCCGAAACAGCTGCGCAGCTGATAATAGACATCAGCCATCTTGGCTTCCACGGCAATATCGTTGTTGGGATATTTTGTGTAGAGCGAATCTACATCCACATTCAGGTCTGTGCAGCCCGTCAGCAGGAGCAGTCCTCCCGCTAAAGACATAAAAAACTTATTTTTCATTGTGCAGCGTCGTTAATGTTAGAAATTTACTTTCAGGCCCAGCATAACCGTGCGTGTATGAGGATAGTTGCTCCAGCGATAGTCCACACCCGGTGAGATACCGCCCAAGTCCACCTCAGGATCCAGTCCTTTGTAGCTGGTGATGGTGAAGACGTTGTTCACCGTAGCGTAGAGCTGAGCGTTTTGCAACCAGCCATTGAACTTTGTGAAGGTATAGCCCAGAGTCAGAGACTGGAGGCGCAGATAGCTTCCGTTCTCGATGAAGCGGTCAGAAGGAATGTTGCCGGAGATGTCGGTAGCCGGGCGGTCGGTAATAAACTCCTTGAGCACGTTCTTGCCATTGGTGAACATCTCGGGGCTGGTGTACTGTGCACGTGAGCCATTGTAGATCTTGTTGCCGAAGACTCCTGTGAAGAAGCAGGAAGCGCTCCAGTTCTTATAGGTCAGCGTGTTGTTCCATCCCAAGTTCAGCTTAGGCTGTGCGCAGCCCGTGATCGAGCGGTCGCGCTCGTTGTCGGGAGCTGTAGTGGTTTCACCTGTGCGTTTGCCGTTTTCGTCAAGGACATAGTAAGTGGCAATACCCTTGTCGTTGTATCCGGCGAAAGTAAAGGTGTAGAACGTTCCGAGCGGCTCACCCTCGATGATACGCTGCGTATAGCCGTTGGCAGATACACCGGCAATCATCGGGTCGCCCTGATTGAACTCCTTGGTGAAGTACTTGTCATTGGTCAACTTGTCCACACGGTTTTTGTTGTGTGCCAGGTTGAGCGTGGTCTGCCAGGCAAAGTCTTTCGTCTTCACGGGCGTTGTGTTTACGGTCAACTCAATACCCTTGTTGGAGATCTCACCGACATTGGCATCGATGTAGCCAAAAGGATATTCGGTCAGAGACACCGGATAAGACCAGATAAGATCCTTGGTCTTCTTGCTGTAGAGTTCGAGCGTGCCGTTGATACGACCGCCAAAGAGCGCGTAGTCAATACCAATATTGAACATGCCTGTGCTCTCCCACTTCAGATCGGGATTGGCATTTTTCGTGGCGGCCAGCGTGCGCCAGTTCTTACCTTCATAATCGAAGAAGCCGGAAGCACCATACGTGGCAATGGCTGTGTAAGCACCAAAGCCGAGGGCGTTACCACTCACACCATACCCCATACGCAGTTTCAGGTTGGAGAACACGTTCTGATTCTTCATGAATGGCTCCTCGGTGATGTTCCAGGCTGCACTCACCGATGGGAAGGTACCCCAACGATGGTCCTTACCGAAGACTGAGCTACCGTCGCGGCGGATGGTAGTCTGGAGCATGTAGCGGCTGTTGTAGCTGTAGGCTGCACGACCGTAGAACGAGATATTTCTCACGGTAGCCTTCGTACCGCTCTCCACAGCGGGGATGCCGTCGATGCTGCTGGCGTAAGACAGCTGGTTCCACTTCAAGTAGTCGTCATAGAAATCGTGTACCCACAATCCAAAGCCGTCACCGCTCTCCTTCTCTTCCCAAGAGTATCCGGCCATCACAGACAGTTTGTGTATCTTGCTGATCGTGACATCATAGTTGCCATAAGTCTCGAACGTATGGGCATGACCCATATAAGTGTTACGAGCAGCCTTGCCGTTATAAGCACTCACGCCTTCGATTTGCGTGTTGTGAGTGTCGTAGGCACTGTAAGTATGCTGGTTGTTGGTGAAAGAGTAGTTGGCATTCCATGTCAAGCCGTCAATGATCTTCAGAGACGCCTTGGCGATATACTGCATACGCTTCCAATTGGTCTCAAAGGTGTCCTCATGGAGCAGCGACATCGGATTGTAGTTCTTTGATCCGGTAGCCTTCGACCAGTTGCCGTCTTCACCTCTGACGGGCATGCAAGGAGAATAGTAGTTCATGGCATCAAGCACGGAAGCACCTTCGTTCCACATCGGCACACCATGAGCCGTGCCGTACATGCCGTTCACGCCGAGAGAGATATCGAGATGGTCCTTGAGCACCTTGGTCGTCATCAAGGAGCGCACGTTGAGTCGGTTCATCCCCGACTCCTTGACGACCCCCTGGCGATTCTGATAGTTGAGGCTCACCATGTAGGTTGACTTCTGTCCGCCTCCGCTGATGGAGAGATTATGGTTGTGGCTCACACCCGTTCGCAGCACTTCCTTCTGCCAGTCTACATTGGCTCCCTCGTCGTTGCCGAGTGTCAGTCCGTTAGCCTTGGCATAGCCACGCAGATCACCGGCACTTGCCATGTCCAGCGTCTTGGCCACATGGTCAAAAGCAGCATAGCCATTATAGGAGACGCTGGTACGCTCTTCGCCTTTGCGGCCCTTCTTCGTGTTGATGATGATCACACCGTTGGCTGCCTTCGAACCGTAGATAGCCGTGGCGGTAGCGTCGCGCAGCACGTCGATGCTCTCGATGTCGTCGGGAGACACCATCGAGATGTCCACGCCGGGAATGCCGTCGATGACATAGTAAGGCTGCATGGCTTCGCCCGTACGCAAAGAGGAGGCACCACGAAGCGTGATGCTCGGCGTGCCATTCGGGTCTCCGGAGGTGGTCACCACCAAACCGGCCACTTTTCCTTGAAGCAGCGAAGCGGCATCGGAATAGACGCCCTTGTTCAAGCCTTCGGCTTTCACGGTGGTGATCGACGAGGTGACATCCTTGCGGCGCATGGTGCCGTAGCCCACCACAACGACCTCGTTGAGCATCTTGTTGTCGTCCTTGAGGACAGCGTTCTGTCCCGGAGTAATCACACGATCCAGATAGCCGACGTAGGAAACCTTGAGTTTTGCACCCGGCTTAGTGGTCGTGATGGTGTAACGGCCGTTGGCGTCGGTCACCGTACCATTGGTGGTGCCCTGCTCCACGACGGTCACGCCAACGAGCGGCTCACCATTGCTGTCGGTGATGACACCAGACTTCTGGCTCTGAGCCATGGCTGCAGTGCCACAAAGCAGGAGAGATGCGGAAAGCACTGCTTTCTGCATGCCCTTCTTCAATTGGGTTCGTCTTTTTCGCATAATAGATATAGTGTTTAATAATTTAAGTGCAAAGATAATGCCTGTATGTGTCGGTTGTGTTACAAAAGATTGACGATTGGTTAAAGTCCAAACGTCGGACCGCCATAGTCCACACCATTGGCAGTGACGGAGAAGCCGACAGTATGGACATCCTGGGCCTGGTCGACATAGACGCCATACACCTTGTTATATACATATCCCTCGCCGCGGCAGGGTCGTTTGTCGTAGATGCCACCTTTGTAGTCGGTCATGTGGCAGAGGCGCAAACTTACGTTGTCGAAATGAATGTCCTTGACTTTACCCTCTTCTCCACCGATGAAGCAGCCGTTCTCCGACGTGGCGACAATACCACGGAAGTAGATGCGGCTCACCTCACCGCAGCGTCCGTGAGTCTCGCCCTTGGGGAAACGCCAGTTGGCATCCTTGTTGTTGCCGTCGGCACGCGGGTAACTGGTGACATAGATCGGTTCGGCTTTGCCCCACCACACGTCGCTCCATAGGCGCAGATCCATGATGATGTTGGAAAAAACCACGTCGGTCACCGTGCCCTCATCGCGGTTTTGAATGCCCAGTCCACGGTTGGAACGTGTGATGATGCAGTTGTCGATGGTGACATTATAGATGGAGTCCATATTCTCCGATCCGATCTTGATGGCACAAGAACGTGAGCTCATCGTGCAGTTGGTTACCACGATGTCGTGGCAGGAACCGTACCCGGCAAACTCGCGGCGGTTTTTCAGACAGATGCAGTCATCTCCGGACGTGATATGGCAGTTGCTGATGCGCACATGACGGCTGTGATCGATGTCGATGCCATCGCCGTTGCGGATTTTCAAGTTATTAAGGAGATTGATGCCATCGACCACCGCATCCTCACAGCCTACGAAATGGAGCGTCCAGTAAGCGCCTTCGCGGATGGTGATGTCGCGCACCTGTACGTTCTTCACGCCAATGAGCGTGAGGACATGCGGACGGGGATCAAAGGTGGTCACGGGCTTCAGCTCGTAGGAGTCGGACAGCTCGCGGCCCATGAAGCGCACGCCGTTGCCGTCGATGGTGCCGCGCCCACAGACTCGGATGTCGTGGGCGTCCTTGGCCCAAAGCCATAGCATGCCTTCGCCCTGATTGCTGCCAAAGGCACTCTTGCGATAGACTTTCTCATCAGGATTAGCCAACAAGGTGGTACCGGCATCGAGATATAGCTCCACGCCGGACTTCAACTGCAAGGGACCGGAAAGAAAAATCTTGCCACGCGACAAGAGCACACGTCCGCCACCGTCAGCACTGCACGCGTCAATAGCACGCTGGAGAGCCGGCGCATCGTCGGTCATTCCGTCGCCTTTTGCTCCATAGTCCGTGACTTGATAGGTGGTTTGTGCCCATGCAGGCAATGCCAGAATAAGAATGTCAATAAGCAGTAATATCAGTTTTCTCATTGAGTAATGGTCAAAGGTCTTATGTATTGTAATACGGTAATTATGTCGCATAATATAATTAAAAATAAGAAAACCAACAATAATTAGTCATACTTTTTTCAATATGACACCGCATTTTTCATGCCTTCCAGACGTGGAGAGCCTACAACCGCCCTTCTTCGCGATAGCTGTAATAGCTGCCATCAGTGATGATGACATGGTCAAGAAAATAGATACGCATCAGCTCGCAGGCCTTGCGGATGCGGTCGGTGAGCTGGTCGTCCTGTCTGCTGGGACGCTTGCTGCCACTGGGATGGTTGTGACAGACAGCAAGGATCGTGGTGTTGCAGAGCAGCGCGTCCTTGATAATGATACGCACGTCGACGGCCGTCTCCGTGATGCCACCGTGACTGACGCACTCTTCCTTGATGAGTTTAAACGACTGGTTAAGCATCAGGATGTGAAACTCTTCCACGTCAAGATCTTGCAACTTGGGATGCATCAGGTTGTAGATGGCTGTAGCGGAACCGAGATCGGGGCGCTCCTCGGCAACGGCGTCTTTGCGACGCTTTCCGAGTTCGCAGGCAGCAAGGATGGTGATGGCCTTGGCCGGTCCCATGCCATGGTAGCGGCACAGGTCGTTTACAGTCTTCTTGCCCAAGGTATTAAGATTGTAGTTGCAATCGCTGAGCACCGTGCGCATCAAGTCCACGGCACTCTGTCGGTCTGATCCGGAACCGATGAGAATGGCAAGCAACTCGGCATCACTGAGCGCTGCCGCACCGAGTCGCATCATCTTCTCGCGCGGGCGGTCTTGTTCGTCCCAATGATTAATGCTGATTTTTTCCATCTTACTTGTAGAAGTTCTTCTCGTATGCTGCAAATTCGTCTTTGCCACGCAAGCACCGTCGCCACCATGCCTGAAGGAAGCCACAACCGTAGCCCATAAGCTGAGTGAAGGCCGCGCGCACGCTGAGCAGTCCGATCTTCACGCTGTGGTTCTGACGCGTTGAGTCTGCGAAGATCAGCAGACTGTAGAGTATCAGCGGTGCCAAAGCCAGTTCCATCGCATTGAGCCCCCAATTGTTCGCATCAGGTGCCTCTGAGAAGAGATAGGTCAGGAGGCCATCGGCAAACAACAATGCCAAAAAGGCCACGCCAAGTGTAAAGACCATTGGCAAAAGATGGACAAGTTTGAGGCTATCGGGGTATTTCTTGTAGAGGTTGATGCGGGCGATGCCACTGTTGAACACCTGTCGCCAGAACTTGCGGAAGTCTGTTCTCCGCTTGTGATAAACCCATGCGCCGGGGAAGAGACGGCAGTGACAGCCGGCTTTGAAGATGCGGATGGAGAAGTCGATGTCCTCACCGAAGCGCATCTTAGAGAAGCCGCCAAGTCGCTGGTAGACGTCGCGGCGGATGCCCATGTTGAAGGAACGTGGATAGAACTTGTCGAGTTTCTTCTTTCCGCCACGGATGCCACCGGTGGTGAAGAAGCTCGTCATGGAATAGGAAATAGCTTTTTGAGTCGGAGTAAACGAGTCGGCAGCACGGTCGGGACCGCCGAAAGCCTCGCAGGGCTCACGCCGCAACTCGTCGTCAACAGCTTGAAGATAACCGGGAGGAACCACCACGTCGGAATCGAGAATGATGACATACTCACCACGCGCGCGCTCCACGCCATAGTTTCGGCTCTGTCCGGGGCCGCTGTTGGGCTTGCTGAAATAGTGAAGGTCGAGTTTTCCCACATAGCGCGCGCAGACATCATGACAGGGCACCTGCGAACCGTCCTCAACAACAACGACTTCAAAAGTACTTAACGACTGGCGTGTCAGGCTGTCCAACAGCTCGTCGACCTCGTCGGGACGGTTGAAGACAGGAATGACAAAAGAGTATTTCAAAGGCTGCTCCATGGTAATAGAATTCTCCACAAGACACTGACCACGCTCCGGAGAGAGCGGTCGTTAACAAAAAAGCCACCCTTCACAAAAGGAAGGATGGCGTAAGGCTTAGTGCCTAATTATTTCTCGCTCACGCGGCCCACATAGCTGCCGTCGCGTGTGTCGACCGTGATGGTCTCGCCCTCATTGATGAACAGGGGCACACGGATCTCAGCGCCAGTCTCGAGAGTAGCGGGCTTGGTAGCATTGGTAGCTGTGTTGCCCTTCACACCCGGCTCGCTGTGAGTGATCTTCAGGTTGGTCTTCACCGGCATCTCGGCAGAGAGGATGGTGCCGTCAGAAGTGTCGGTCTGCACGTCTACGACGTCGCCTTCCTTCATAAACTCCCAGCCAGTGATCATGTCCTTGGCGATAGGGATCTGCTCGAAAGTCTCCTGGTTCATGAAGATATAGCCAGTAGGATCCTCATAGAGATACTGATAAGGACGATGCTCCACGCGCACGTCATCAAGCTTGAAGCCAATCTGGAATGTACGCTCCAGCACGCGGCCGTCAGCCACGTTCTTCAGCTTGGTGTTCATGACAGTATTGCCTTTTCCTGGCTTACGATGCTGGAAGTCCACACACTTCCAAATGCCGCCGTCCATGCGGATGCATGTACCGATCTTAATTTCCTGTGAATTAATCATTGTGTGTATATTATAAGTATATTATCATGCTTTTGCAGGTGCAAAGTTACTATAATTTTAGATAAAAACATCTTTTTAGCACTGAAAAATCACTTAATTCTTTGTCATCTCGAAAATTATGCGTAATTTTGCAAGCCATAAGAAGGGCAAAGGCTCAAAAAGAGAAGGAACAAATAATAAATTAACAATAAATAAAGATGAAAAGAACATTTCAGCCTCACAACCGCCGTCGCGTCAACAAGCACGGCTTCCGCGAGAGAATGGCCACAAAGAATGGCCGTCGCGTGCTGGCTTCCCGTCGCGCTCATGGCCGCAAGAAACTGACCGTCTCTGACGAGAACCACGGCAAGTAACTCCTAGCGTCTATGCGCAAGGCAGCAAAAAGCAGCAAGGATAACACATCCTTGCTGCTTTTGCCGTATCTAAGGTAGCTATTACAACGCATCTAACATGGCTGCCAAACGTACCGAAGGCAGCTCTAAACATATCTAAGGCGGTTATTCCAAAAAGAGTCGCCGTCGCATACAAGGAAAAAGAAAATATTCGCTGCTTTTATTTTGTATTTCGCGCGGTTTACATTACCTTTGTATTAAATAAAGTATCGATGACAGCATCAGAATTCTTAGGCAAGTTCAAAAGTACCTATCTTTGGGGAAACCTCGCGGCGATGGCCGTCGTGGTCGTCGCGCTGGCTTTGGGCTTCCGCTTTGGCATTGACTTGTATACCCACCACGGCGAGTCGATTCCTATCCCCAATATTCTGCACAAGCGATACGCAGATGCTGAGCAGATCGTCAACAACCTGAGACTGGAGATAGAGGTGACCGACACGGGCTATGTGCGTTCTCTCCCACCCGGAGCTATCCTCGAACAGACACCGGGACCCGGCGAGCGCGTCAAGTCGGGACACATTATCTATGTCACCATCAACGCCGCTCACTCTCCCACGATCACCCTGCCCGACGTCATCGACAACAGTTCGCTGCGTGAGGCAATGGCAAAACTGACAGCCATGGGATTCAAACTGGGCAAACCGCAATCGGTACCCGGAGAAAAAGATTGGGTCTACGGCATCACCGTCAACGGACGGCACGTGGTGGCCGGCGACAAGATTCCGGTCGACGCCACGCTGATCATACAAGTCGGTGACGGGCAGCTCGACCAGAGTGACGACATCAACTATGTCGACCCGGACATGGAAAACAACAACGCCAACGACGAGAACGGAGATGTGGACAACTTCCAGGAGATCCCCACGCCGCCCGACCAGCCCGACAACAACAATACGGAGGAAAACACCAACACGGGCGAATAGGCTCACTTGGCACCTTTCTCCTCAACAAAACACCAACTGACATGGCAGAAGACTATATATTCTCAGACTTGCTGGACGATGAGCTGGAGCGGACCGAAGACAACGAACGCGACGACCAGAATTCTTCCGACGGCAACCGATATGAGCATTGGCGCATCGTCGTCGACGCAGGACAGGCGCCCGTGCGCATCGACAAGTTCCTGGCCGAACACATGCAGCACTCCAGCCGTAACCGTATCCAAACAGCTGCCGACGCCGGATGTATATGCGTAGCTGGCAAGGCTGTCAAGAGCAACTATAAGGTGCGGCCGGGAGATGTCATCACGCTCATGCTCGACCATCCCAAGCACGACACCAGCATCGTGGCGGAGGATATTCCACTCAACATCGTCTATGAGGACGACGACTTGATGGTGGTCAACAAACCGGCAGGCATGGTGGTGCATCCGGGAGCAGGAAACTTCACTGGCACACTGATCAATGCCGTGGCCTGGCATATGCGCGACGTACCTGCCTTCGACGCCAACAACCCGGAAGTGGGACTGGTCCACCGCATCGACAAAGACACGAGCGGACTGCTCGTCGTGGCAAAGACACCGGAGGCAAAAACGGCTCTGGGCAAACAATTCTTCCACAAGACGACCCACCGCTCCTACAATGCGCTCGTTTGGGGACACATCGTGGAAGACGAGGGACGCATAGAAGGCAACATCGGACGCGACCCGAAAGACCGACTGCGCATGAAGGTCTTCGACCCGGAATCGGGTATCGGCAAGCCGGCCGTCACCCATTATAAAGTATTGGAGCGCTTCGGCTACACTACCCTCGTGGAATGTATACTCGAGACAGGACGCACACATCAGATTCGCGCCCATATGAAGCACATCGGGCACCCGCTCTTCGGTGATGAAAGATACGGTGGAACTGAGATCCTGCGCGGACAGCGCAGCGCTTCTTACAAGGCTTTCATCAACAACTGTTTCAAGATCTGTCCACGCCAGGCATTGCACGCCAAGACACTCGGCTTTGTGCATCCCCGCACCCATCAGCAGATGGACTTCGACTCACCATGGCCCAAGGACTTCGCCACACTCATTGACAAATGGCACACATTCATCAAGGGAACGAATAGAATGTTGAATGATCAATGACAAATGATGACTTGAGAAATGGTGAGTGTGCAATGGTGAATGATGAATTGAGAAATATTGAATGATGAATTGTTCAGTGGTGAACAACAGTACTAAATAAAGAATTAACGAAAAACAAATGATATGAAAGATTTAAAGAGAAACATTGCCATCGTCTGCGGTGGCGACTCATCCGAGCACGACGTATCATTGCGCTCAGCACAAGGTCTGTATTCCTTCTTTGACAAGGAACGCTACAACGTCTACATCGTTGACGTGAAAGGACAGGACTGGCATGTCAACTACGAGGACGGCGACATTGCCAAGATCGACCGCAACGACTTTTCTTTCGTCAACAAGGAAGGAAAAGCCGTCGTCTTCGACTATGCTTATATCACTATCCACGGCACTCCGGGCGAAAACGGCATTATGCAGGGCTACTTCGATCTGATTCATCTGCCTTACTCTACAAGTGGTGTACTCGTGGAGGCTATGACTTTCAACAAATATGTGCTGAACAATTATCTTCGCGGCTTCGGTGTCAACGTTGCCGACAGCATTCTGCTGCGCCTTGGCGAAAGCTACGATGCCGCAGCCATCGAGAAGCGTTTGGGTATGCCGGTCTTTGTTAAGCCTGCTGCCGACGGCTCAAGTTTCGGTGTATCTAAGGTGAAGAATGCTGACCAACTGGCTCCCGCTCTGCGTGTCGCCTTCATGGAGAGCACCGAGGTGATGATTGAAGGATTCATGAAGGGTACAGAGATCTCGATCGGTTGCTACAAGACGAAGGATAAGGCTGTCGTATTCCCGGCTACAGAAGTGGTGACGAAGAACGAGTTCTTTGACTACGACGCTAAATACAACGGCCAAGTCCAGGAGATCACTCCTGCCCGTCTCAGCCCTGAAACCGCAAAGAAAGTTGCCGACGAGACCAGCCACATCTACGACATCCTTCATTGCAACGGCATCATCCGCATCGACTATATCATCAGCAAGGACACTGAGGGCAAGGGCAAAGTCAACATGTTGGAGATCAATACGACGCCGGGTATGACGCCTACAAGCTTCATCCCACAGCAGGTAAAGGCTGCCGGGCTGAGCATGAAGGATGTACTCACGGACATCATTGAGAACCAGTTCTAAGCAAAAACAACACATACACCTATATATGTATAAGGCACATATATAAATAAGGCGTATGCTTCTATCTCACAGCAATGCTTCTACTGATATCAAAGTAAAAAGCGATGCCAACAAAAAAGAGGAATGCTCCGAAAAGCATTCCTCTTTTTTGTTGGTCGGGATGACCGGACTCGAACTGGCGACCCCTACGTCCCGAACGTAGTGCGCTACCAACTGCGCTACATCCCGATGCAGTCGCATGAAGAAGCAACAAAGCACCTCGTTCTGTTTTGCGGTTGCAAAGGTAGTACTTTTTTTTGAATTAGACACAATTTTATTGAGAAAAATTTGCGAGGTTGATAAAAAAGTGCTACCTTTGCACTCGCATTTCAGAAATATCACTCCATAACAATGAGATGCAGTAAGTAGTGGGTGCCTTAGCTCAGGTGGTAGAGCAATGGACTGAAAATCCATGTGTCCTTGGTTCAACTCCAAGAGGCACCACTTCCTCCTTTCATTCAATCCGGTTCTTGTCGTTTGACGGGGCCGGATTTTTTATGCTTTCATATCGACAGTAAATACGTGGTGGGCTTGCACATAGTTATAACGGAGCAACTCATATTCGGTGTGGGTCAGCACAATCTTGGTGTCGCCTACACTGACGGTTTTGTCCAGTAAGTCAATGGTAATGCCATTGGACTCGATCGTGTTATTGGCATGGAACTTCTTCCGGCGCATGAGAGCATAGACTCTCATCGCCAGTTCAGGCAATGCAAACGGCTTTGCTAAATAATCATCAGCGCCAATCGCCAATCCCTTGAGTTTGTCATTAAGGGAGTCTTTGGCAGAGATGATGATCACCCCGCAGTCACTGTCACGAAGTCTCGCCATCTTGAGAATGTCAAGACCGTTGCCGTCGGGCAACATCAGATCAAGAAGTATGCAGTCATAATCCGAACTGCCTGCCATCATCCTCGCCTGATGGAAGGTAAAGGCCTGCTCGCAGAGATATGTCTCTCCTCCAAGATAATCCTTGATACTATCCGATAGCGCCTTCTCGTCTTCAACGATGAGTATCTTCATAAAATCAGTGTCTTGATAATCACTCATAATAACGAAGACAGGAACTAATTATTTCATCAAAAAAGAAAAGAAAGCAAAACGATGTATTTGTCTTTTCAGACAAGTAAAAGGACGGTTATCGTAGCCACCCAAACGGCTACTACTCCCATCGGACAACGGTCGTGACGCTGCAACAGGCGGGAAGGGCACACGGTGATGACAAGTCGCGCAACGGTAATGCCCAACAAGGCACCACACAGAATATCGCCCAAGTAGTGGACACCGAGATAGATGCGGGAATAGCAGATGGTGACGGCAAACAGCACCAACACGGCACGCATGATCTTGTTGCGATAGATATAACTTAAAAAGGTGACCAGACAACAGATGTTAGTGGCATGACCGGACACAAAGCCATAATGTCCGCCATGATACCCGTTGACATAGTGAAGCATCGGAGCAAGCACAAGATTGTGAGACGGACGCGGACGAGCAGCCAGCGGCTTGATAATGCCCGAGGATAGCTGATCGGTGAATGTGAGCATTGCTGCTATGATGACCAACAGCAGGAAACGGTCGCGCCACGAGCCTTGATGCCACACCAGCGTGTAGCCTGCCAACACTGCTACCAACGGCAACCAGGTCTTCATCTGACTATAACCATAGAAGAATCTATCCGCTACTATACCGCCATTAAAGTTGAGCAATACCATAGCGCGCGCATCTGCTGTTTGAAGCGCTGCAAGCAAAAAAGGGTATTCTCCAAAGAGCGTATAGAGTAAAGCCCCGGACAGAAAGGCGATTGCTACGATGACCATCAACAAGTATGGCCATCTCAAGACAAGACTTTGTATATTGGGAGCAGAATAGGAATATCTCATGCTTAGATTGTTTGGTGCAAAGGTACTATATAATTCTGTAGAAACGTTGTGTTTGCCTATAAAAATGTTCTAAATAGGATTATTATTACAGACTTTCGCATTTCTTAAACCTTGCATACATGAAAAAAGCCTGGAAGAAGCAAAGTAGCGCTTTCCCAAGCTTGATAAATTGAACCGCCCTTAGCAATAGACAGAGGCCGTACTTAGTGCTTACGAGTTTACAGCAGTTCAGGCAGTTGGAAGAGTTTGATACTGTTGCTGCCCTTGACAAGGATGTAGTAGCCCTGCGGCTGCTCCTTGGCAATAGCGGCCTTGACCTCTTCGATATCCTTGAACTTGCGGAAGTCGCAGTCGGTCTTACCAAACTCCTCACCGACAAGCCAAACCTTGCTGAAATTGTCTTTCCGGAGCGTGTCCACCACCTTTTGGTGCTCTTCCTGGCTCACGCTGCCAAGCTCTCGCATGTCACCAAGAATCACCATCTTCGGCTGCCTGACGGTGATGCGCCGGAAGTTGTCGAGGGCAGCGGCCATACTCGTCGGATTGGCATTATAGGCGTCGACGATGAGCCAGTTGCGCTCAGTCTGCTCCAATTGTGAGCGGTTGTTACTGGGCTGATAGCTCTCCAGGGCGTGGCAGATCTGCTGCGGAGCCACGTCGAAGTGCAATCCTACGGCGATGGCGGCCAGCATATTGTCCATATTGTAAGTTCCTACAAGATGCGTGTGCACCTCATAGACATTGGGCTGACCGTCGACATGCCAGCTAAAGGTAAGGAAAGGCTCGCACACGCCGACCTCACCCTGCACCTGTGCGTCGCCGTCGGTGCCATAGCTGACGATACGCTCCAGCTCACGCTGCTTCGCCATGTCAACGAGATGCTCATTACTGGTATTAAGGAAGACGAGTCCGTCGTGGGCTTTGAGGAAGTCATAGAGCTCGCCCTTGGTCTTCATCACGCCCTCAAATGATCCGAAACCCTGCAAGTGAGCGCGGCCAACGTTGGTGATCAGTCCGCATGTCGGCTCTACATAGTCGACCAGTTTCTTGATGTCGCCGGGATGCGAAGCGCCCATCTCCACCACAGCGATCTCATCGTCGGCAGTGAGCCGCAACAGTGTCTTAGGCACGCCCACGTCGTTGTTGTAGTTTGCCTCAGTGTGCATCACGCGGTATTTCTCAGCGAGCACAGCCGAGACGAGTTCTTTGGTCGTGGTTTTGCCATTGGTGCCGGTGATGCCGACAACGGGGACGGAAAACTGGCGGCGGTGCTCGCGGGCCAGTTCCTTATAGGCGGTGAGGCAATCGTCGACGAGTACAAAGCGGTCGTTGCCCTCCCCGACGTATTCCTTCTCATCAACAATTGCATAACTGCATCCTTTCTCGAGTGCGCTCTTGGCGAATTTGTTTCCGTCGAACGACGCACCTTTCAGCGCGATGAAGATGCTGTCCTTGGGGCAGTCGCGGCTGTCGGTGGTCACCTGCGGATGCTGCAGGTAGAGCTGATATAATTCTTTTACGTTCATAGTCGTGGGAAATGTGTTGATTCGTAGTCCCTATCTTCTTATAAGCACCTTTGTGCCACTATTCTATTTGGGCTTTTACAAAATCTTCTGGGGAACAGATAATGATTGTGTCACAAGCGGGGAAATCCTTCAAGTTGATGGTAACAATGCAGTCACAATCGTTCTCCAAAGCACAATAATACTGAAAACTATCTTCTATATCTTTGAAATTCTCATCTTTCAATGCGATTGCAGTCTGATCGTGGGATATGTCTACAATCTGAATATATTTCTCTAATTCAATGAGTAAGCGCCTAACCACATTTCTCTTCTCAGGCTCATGAACATTATTCTGCTTCAATCTGAGCCCAAGAAGATATGCTATTGTTGACAGAGATATTGTAGAGATACAAACTTCGAGCAAACCCAATTGAGCGGCTCGCATAATCTTTCTAACTGCAACATAATGCGTCCTCTGTGTAAGGAACTCCATGACTATATTTGTGTCCAGAAAGACTCTCATAGATATTCTTCGTATTTCTGACTCAAATAATGCTCCTTCATTTTCTCGTCATCACCGGGCATAGTCTGTGAAAAGAGATCCATAAACTTGTCTGTAGGCAATGGACCGTCGTCAACATGGATTTTCTTAGTCGTCATGGCCTGTGCTCCATGTCTCTTCTGCCAAGAAAGCTTTTTCAAGTATTCCAAAGCCTTCCGGAGGTAATCTTCACTATCTGCGAGATAGTTGAGATTACTATGGATTTCTGCATTGAGTTGTAGCGTTGTCATTACAATTCCTTTCTTTGCTGCAAATATACGAAAACAATTTTAAATCTCATGGGATAAGACCGAAAAAACAACGTAATTATTTGCATGATAGCGGAGAAATAGGTACATTTGCAGATAGTGTACACGATTTAGAAGTAATTACATTCATGAACCATACTATTAACGTGCGGGGGCGGTTGCTCTCGCTGGCTCGTCCTCAGGTGATGGGCATCCTCAATGTCACACCCGACTCCTTCTATAGCGGAAGCCGCAAGCAGACTGAGCGCGAGATTGCTGACCGCGCCAACGAGATTATCGCACAGGGAGGAGCCATCATCGACGTAGGAGCCTTCTCTACGCGCCCCGGTGCGCAAGAGGTAAGCGAGGAAGAGGAAGCCCAAAGACTGAAATGGGCGCTTGGTATTGTACGCCGTGAGCAGCCCGACGCTCCCGTGTCGGTGGACACCTACCGCCCGCTTGTAGCCCGCCAATGCATTGAGGACTGGGAAGCCGACATCATCAACGACGTGTCGGAAGGAGGCCTTACCGGTATCGTCAACACGCCAATCCACGAAACCGGCAGCATGTTTGAAGTGGTGGGGCAGTTACGCGTGCCGTACATTCTCATGTCGGTGAAGCCCGACATCACAAGCATGATGCAAGCCTTCAGCCATGAAGTGCAGCAACTGCGCGACTTAGGTGCGCGTGACATCATCCTCGACCCAGGCTACGGATTCGGCAAGACATTGGAACAAAATTATGCCGTCTTGCGCAACGCTGACAAGCTCCTAACGCTCGATCTGCCTGTACTTACGGGTGTGTCGCGCAAGTCTATGATCTTTAAGCTCGTCGGCGGCGATCCGGCAACATCTCTCAACGGCACAACGGCCATCCACACCATCGCGCTGATGAAGGGATCCTCCATCCTGCGCGTCCATGATGTGAAGGAAGCCGTAGAGTGCGTAAAGATATACGATGAAATGTTGAATGTTGAATGATGAATGACTTCAATGATGAGTGCTGAATGATGAATGTTCTCCACCCTGGACACTGATTTATACATTATCATTTCTACACTATACATTATACACTACTTATGTTTTTTGAGTTTGGAATCAAGGATGTCATAGACATCTTCCTGGTCGCCCTGATGCTTTACTACATCTATCGGCTGATGAAGGAGAGCCGTTCGCTGAACGTGTTCTACGGCATCATCGTGTTTGTCCTCATCTGGCTCTTTGTCTCCCAAGTACTGGAGATGAAGCTCTTGGGCAGCATCCTCAGCCAATTGGCCAGCGTGGGTGTCATCGGCCTGATCGTACTGTTCAAGGAAGAGATCCGCAAGTTTCTCTATCAGTTAGGTGCCCACCAACGCGTGAAGAGCATCATGCGCTTTTTCTCCCAACACAAGGACAACGGACGGGACGAAGACAAAGAGACCATCATGCCGATCGTGTGGGCATGCATGGATATGGCAAAGCAAAAGGTGGGTGCCCTCATCGTCATCGAGCGGGCCACGCCACTCGACGATATTGTACAGACCGGCGAACAGATCGACGCACGCGTCAACAAGCTATTGATAGAGAACATCTTCTTCAAGAACTCTCCGCTTCACGACGGTGCCATGATCGTGTCGAAAAAACGCATCAAAGCCGCCGGATGTATCCTGCCTGTGAGCCACAATATGGACATCCCTAAGGAGTTGGGCCTTCGCCACCGCGCCGCCATGGGCATCTCGCAGGACTCCGACGCCATCGCCGTGGTAGTCTCAGAAGAGACCGGCCGCATCAGTGTGGCCATCAAAGGGCAGTTCCACCTGCGTCTCTCTGCTGAGGAACTCGAGAGCATACTCGCCAGGGAGATGATTGGTTAACAAAGGCTTTTTTATTCATTGATTTGTTGCTGTCCGTTTGGTCACCTCGCAAAGATTACGTAACTTTGTAACATCGACATTTCAAAACTAATATATTACCGAACACTATGAGTTTATTAGAGCAAATTGTTGCGCGTGCTAAGTCTAACAAGCAGCGCATCGTGCTCCCCGAAGCTGAAGAGGAGCGCACTCTGAAGGCTGCCGACCGTGTACTGGCCGACGACCTGGCCGACCTGATCTTGATCGGCAATCCCGAGAACATCCGTAAGGAAGCCAAAGAGTGGGGCCTCGCCAACATCGACAAGGCTACCATCGTCGACCCGCTGCACTGCGAGAAGACCGAGGCGTATGCTACCTTGTTAGCTGAGCTTCGCAAGAAAAAGGGCATGACCGTTGAGCAGGCCCGTGAGCTGGTAACGAAGAACAACCTCTATCTTGGCTGCATGATCATCAAAACCGGTGACGCTGACGGACAGATCTCCGGTGCGTTGAGCACTACGGGCGACACACTGCGCCCGGCTCTGCAGATCATTAAATGCGCTCCGGGCGTGACCTGCGTCAGCGGTGCCATGCTCCTCATCACCGATCAGAAGCAGTATGGCGAGGACGGTATCGTGGTCATGGGCGACGTTGCTGTCACTCCTAATCCTACAGCCGACCAACTGGCTCAGATTGCATACTGCACAGCCGAGACCGCGAAGAGCGTGGCAGGCATCAAGGATCCCCGTGTGGCTATGCTGAGTTTCTCCACCAAAGGCTCTGCCAAGGATGCCAAGGACAAGGAGACGGGCAAGAGCGTCTATATCATCGACAAGGTCATCGACGCAACAAAGATTGCTCATGAGAAGTATCCCGAGCTGAAAGTCGACGGCGAGTTGCAGGCCGACGCTGCCCTCGTGCCTTCCGTAGGTGAGTTCAAGGCTCCGGGCTCTCCGATTGCCGGACACGCCAATGTGCTCGTAGTACCTAATCTCGAAGTGGGCAACATCGGTTACAAGCTCGTTCAGCGTCTTGGCGGTGCCATTGCTATCGGTCCTATCATTCAGGGTATCGCTCGTCCGGTCAACGACCTCAGCCGCGGATGCTCTGTCGATGACATCTACTACATGGTCGCCATCACTTCCTGCCAAGCAATGGACGCAAAGAAATGATGAATGTTGAATGCATTCAACATTCAACATTGTTAATAACTCAACACTCAACATTCAACATTGTTTATGAAGATTTTGGTTCTGAACTGCGGTAGCAGTTCCATTAAGTACAAGTTATATGATATGGCCGACGAAAGCGTGCTGGCCCAGGGTGGCGCAGAACGCATTGGTCTCGACGAGGCCTTCGTCAAAGTAACAATGAAAGACGGCTCCAAAGAAAAGCTTATGCACGACATGCCTTCGCACAAAGAGGGCGTGAAGTTCGTGCTCGACCTCCTCGTAGATCCGAAGTACGGCTGTCTGAAGAACCTCGACGAGATCGACGCCGTCGGACACCGTATCGTGCAGGGCGGTGACCTCTTTGAGAAGAGCTGCATCGTCACTCCCGAGGTGGAGAAAGGCATTGAGAGCCTCATCGACCTCGCGCCGGTGCACAACAAGGGCCATTTGGCCGGCCTCCGCGCTGTCGATGCCCTCATGCCCGGCACACCGCAGGTGACCGTATTCGACAATGCGTTTCACAGCACCATGCCTCCGTATGCTTATCTCTATGCCGTGCCCTACGAGTTCTATACCAAGTGGCACGTACGCCGCTATGGTTTCCATGGCACCTCTCACCGCTACGTCTCTCAGCGCGTGTGCGACTTCCTCGGCGTGGACATCAAAACACAGAAGATCATCACCTGCCACATCGGCAACGGCGCCAGTGTGGCTGCCGTGAAGTATGGCAAGGTCATCGACACCTCCATGGGTCTTACACCGCTGGCCGGACTGATGATGGGCAGCCGCTCGGGCGATATCGACCCGTCTGCTGTCACCTATCTGATGCAGAAGACCGGCATGGGACCACAGGAGATGGCCGACTTCCTCAACAAGCAGAGCGGCGTGCTCGGCATCACCGGCATCTCCAGCGATATGCGTGAGATCGAGAACGCCGACAACGAAGGCAACGAGCGCGCTCACCTCGCACTGCAGATGTACAACTACCGCATCAAGAAATACATCGGTGCATACGCAGCTGCTATGAACGGTGTCGACATCATCGTGTGGACTGCCGGCGTGGGCGAGAACCAGGAAGGCGTGCGCTGGGATGCTTGCTCAGGATTGGAGTACCTCGGCGTGAAGATGGACAAGGAGCGCAACCACGTGCGCTCGAAAGAGCAGATCCTCTCTGCCGACGACTCCAAGGTGAAGGTGGTGATGATTCCTACCGACGAGGAGATTGTCATTGCCCGCGACACACGCGACCTCGTGGAGGCACAGAAGAAGTAATATCGCAACCTGAAAATAGGCGGACACCCACGATGGGCAGTCCGCCTTTTTTAGTTTTCTACAACTATTAAGTAAGCTTTCTACCATAAGTAATAATAAGGAGTAAGGGAAATGAAGATTGTTACATTCGGGGAAATCATGCTGCGCCTGTCCAAGTACGGTGCCATGCGACTGACACAGGGCAACTCTTTCGATGCCAACTACGGAGGCTCCGAGGCTAATGTAGCCGTGAGTCTGGCGATGCTCGGCGACGACGTGAAGTATGTCACGCGCGTGCCCGATAATGCCATCGGCGAGGCCGCACTCATGCATCTTAGGGAATATGGTGTCGACGTGCGCCATTCGGTGAAGGGCGGCAAGCGACTGGGCACCTACTATTTCGAACCTTCAGCCGCCATGCGCTCGTCGAGAGTGGTCTACGACCGTGACGACTCTGCTTTCAACACCTTGTCGTTCGGCGACATCGACTGGGCACCGATACTAAAGGAAGCGGGATTGTTTCATTGTTCGGGAATCACCTGCGCCACCAGTCAGGCAGCTCTCGACACCACGATGGATGCCGTGCGCCGGGCGTTTGAAAGCGGAGTAGAACTCACCTGCGACATCAACTATCGTGGCAACCTGTGGAAATATCCGGGTGCCAATGCACGCAAGTCCCTTGACGAACTCATGCAGTACAGCTCTTTTATCTTTGGCGACCAGAATGAGTGGTATGTGGCCAGCGGACTCGATCCCATCCCTTTCACTGCTTTGGATGAGAGCTATCAGTTTGACTTGGACGCTTACCGCCGCTACTTCGACCGGCTCCACAAGATGTTCCCGCGGGCAGAGCGCATGCTCATGGCGCATCGCAACCAACTCTCCTTCCAGCATCATGTCAATGCCGGAGTGCTGTGGGCCAACGGAGAAATCTACACCTCACGCATCTACGACATCCAGCCCATTGTTGACCAGATGGGCGTGGGCGATGCCTGGGTGGCCGCATTTATCCATGCGCGCCACCGCCGGCCCGGCGACGACCGCCTCTGTCTGGAGTTCTCCACGGCCGCCGCGTCGCTGAAGAATACAGTTCCCGGTGATCAGAACTTAGTGAGTGAGCAGGAGATCCTTGCTGCCATGCAAGGAGGCAACGGCCGTATCGACCGATAAAAGAATTATCAAATAATTGGTCAAACGCTCGTTGGACGTTTGGTCAAACGACTGTTTGACTATATGTACAACGAATGTTTGACCAATGGTCAAACATTCGTTTAACCATCAAAAACTGCCTTTTTGACAATAACAAAGCACGATTTTAATGAAGCTATAACCATACGATGAGTAGAACTCATGAGTATAGTCCAACAAAAAGCGTGGCGACCACTCTGTTTTCATTGTGGTCGCCACGCTTTGCTTTGTCTGTAGCTTCTGTTTATCTTTTCCGGCGATTACGGTTTGCTTTCGCCCTCGACATATTCCTCAAGCAGCAGATGCTCACCGTCGAAGACTGCATAGGTGAACTGCGTGATCCAGTCACCGAGGATCAGCATCCGTGCCTTGCGGTTGAGTGTCAGCTCCAGTTCTATATGGCGATGACCATAGATGAAGTAGTCGATGTTGGGGTGCGTCTTCATATATTCCTTTGTCCACAACACCAGATACTCTTTGTCCTCACCCATGTAGGGAGGCTCCTTGCCGTCGGCGCGTTTCAGCCGGCTGTGCCTGGCCCAGTTGAGCCCCAGCTGCATGCCCCACCAAGGATGGAAGAAGTTGAGCAGGCGCTGACAGCCACGGTTGTGAAAGATCCTGCGCAGGAGTTTGAACTTGTTGTCAGGGTCGCCCAGCCCGTCACCGTGCGCCAGATAGAACTCCTTGCCGTAGATTTCCGTCGTCAGCGGATGGCGGTGAAGGATCACTCCGCACTCCTCTTCGAGATAGCCATACGTCCATATATCGTGATTGCCGGTGAAGAAATGAACTTCCACGCCCATGTCGGTCAGCTCCGATATCTTACCTAAGAAACGCGTAAAGCCCTTCGGCACCACATATTTATATTCGTTCCAAAAGTCAAACATGTCGCCGAGCAGATACACGGCGTCCGCCTTGTCCTTGATGCTGTCAAGGAAACGCACCAGCCGTCGCTCTTGGGTACGGCGATGAGGAATGGCCAACGACCCTAAGTGCGCGTCGGATAAAAAGTATATGTTCTTTCTCATAGCTACCAAAGTTTTGTTAGACATCCAACTTTCATCATTCATCACTCAACATTCAACACTGAACATTGTATTCATTCAACATTCAACATTCAACGCTCAACATTGAACATTCAACATAGCCTTAGTCCAGTCCCAACTCCACTCTTGCTTCTTCACTCATCATGCTTTGATCCCATACAGGCTCAAAGACCAGATTGACATTGGCGGCTTTCACGCCCTCCACGCTCTCTACTTTCGTACGGACATCTTCCAGTATGAAGTCAGCGGCAGGGCAGGATGGCGCCGTAAAAGTCATGTCCATGTCGACTGTGCCATCATCTTTCACGTCTATCTTGTAGATCATTCCGAGGTTCCAGATGTCCACCGGAATCTCTGGATCGTATACTGTTTTCAGCACATCCACGATGCGCTCTTCTATCTTTGTCTTTTCTTCTTGTGTCATCTTCTCTATACTTATATTATATAATGTGTATACTTGATGTTGCGAATTTAATAAAAAGTTTCCAATCTGCCAAAGAAAAGCAAGCTTTAGCGCTAAAATCTTAATGGATATCTTGACTTAATACTATCAGCAAGCTTGGATGCTGCCATGATCAAAGACGCTTGGCCAGATGATAATAATGGATAAATATAAGTACACGTATACATTTACTACATCAAATTATATCGTTTTTCATAGAAAAATGAGGTTTTTATTTGGTTTATATGATTATTTTGCGTATTTTTGCAATCAGTTAAAGAATAAATATCCAATATATGAAGATCAAAGACCGACGGCTCGAAGCTATCAAGTTGATCATTTCGAGTAAGGAAATAGGCAGTCAGGAAGAATTGCTGGATGACCTTAAGAAAGAAGGCTTCCTGCTCACACAGGCCACGCTCAGTCGTGACCTCAAACAGTTGAAGGTTGCCAAGGCTGCCAGCATGAACGGCCACTACGTCTATGTGCTGCCCAACGAAACGATGTACAAGCGCGTGCACAAGCCGCTGCCTGCTAATGAGATGATGGGTACACCAGGCCTCCAGTCGATACGCTTCTCACGCAATATCGGTGTCATCCGCACACGACCGGGATATGCCAGTTCCATTGCCTATAACATCGACAACAGCGACATCCCCGAGATCCTTGGCACCATCGCCGGCGACGACACCATCATCATCGTACTCAAGGAGGGCACGGACAGAAAAGCCATTTCAGATTGTCTCAGCGACATCATGCTGGAATAAACATTTGGATAAGACAAGATTATAGATAACAACACCATGGAAGAAATCAAAGTAATGGTGGCCGACGAGAGTCATATCAAATATGTCGACACCATACTGAAAACCATCGCCGACGCAGCAAAAGTCCGCGGCACCGGCATTGCCAAGCGCTCGCCGGAGTACGTGGCCACGAAGATGAAAGAGGCCAAGGCGGTCATTGCCCTGCAAGGCGAGAAGTTTGCCGGATTCAGCTACATCGAGACCTGGGGCAACAAGCACTATGTCACCACCTCGGGACTGATTGTCCACCCTGACTTCCGAGGGAAAGGAGTCGCCAAGCGCATCAAAAACCTCACCTTTACGCTCGCACGCGTCCGATGGCCCCATGCCAAGATCTTCTCGCTGACCAGCGGGTCGGCGGTGATGAAGATGAACACGCAGCTGGGATACCTTCCGGTGACCTTCAACGACCTCACCGATGACGAGAGCTTCTGGCGAGGATGCGAGGGATGTATCAACAGCGACATCCTCCACCGCACCAACCGCCGCTACTGCATCTGCACCGCCATGCTCTTCGACCCGGAAGAGCAGCTACCAGCACGCATACCGGAATCAGTGCGCGAGCGCATCCGTCGTATTGACGGGAATAACAATGTTTGATAATTAAATAAGGAGAATAACTATGGAGAAGAAATCTGTCGTCGTCGCCTTTTCCGGCGGACTTGACACATCATACACGGTCATGAAACTCACCCAAGAGGGATGGGACGTATATGCAGCCTGCGCCAACACAGGCGGATTCAGCGCTGAACAGCTGAAGAAAAACGAAGAGAACGCTTACAAGCTCGGCGCTAAAAAGTATGTCACACTCGACGTGACACATGAGTACTACGAGAAGAGCTTGAAATATATGATCTTCGGCAACGTGCTGCGCAACAACTGCTATCCTATCTCGGTCAGTTCTGAGCGTATCTTTCAGGCTATCGCCATCGCACGCTACGCCAAGGAGATCGGTGCTGACGCCATTGCCCACGGCTCTACCGGTGCCGGCAACGACCAGATACGTTTCGACATGACCTTCCTCGTCATGGCACCGGGTGTGAAGATCATCACGCTCACCCGCGACCACGCCCTCTCGCGCAAGGAGGAAGTGGACTACCTCAACGAGCACGGCTTCTTCGCTGACTTCACCAAATTGAAGTATTCCTACAACGTAGGCATCTGGGGCACGAGCATCTGTGGCGGAGAGCTCCTCGACCCGACACAAGGACTGCCCGAGGAGGCTTATCTCAAGCATGTCACTGCCAAGGCTCCGGAATCCGAACTGCGCATCACGTTCAAGGAGGGCGAGATAGCTGCTGTCAATGACAAGGAGTATGCCGATAAGGTAGAGGCTATCCAGACCATCGAGGCCATCGGCGCCAGCTATGCCATCGGCCGCGACTGCAATGTCGGCGATACGATCATCGGCATCAAGGGACGTGTGGGCTTTGAGGCTGCCGCGCCGAAGCTGATCATCGAGGCGCACCGCCTGCTCGAAAAGTCGACACTCTCCAAGTGGCAGCAGTACTGGAAAGACCAGATCGGCAACTGGTACGGCATGTTCCTCCACGAGAGTCAGTACCTCGAGCCCGTCATGCCCGACATGGAAGCGTTCCTCACCAGCAGTCAGCGCCACGTCAACGGCACGGCCATCCTGAAACTGCGTCCTTACAGCTTCGAGACGGTTGGCGTAGACTCTCCCGACGACCTCACCAAGTCGAAGCTCGGTGAGTACGGTGAGATGCAGCATGGCTGGACTGCCGACGATGCCAAAGGCTTCATCAAAGTACTCTCCACTCCGCTTCGCGCCTACTACGGCATGCATCCGGGAGAAAGAGAATAAAAGGAGGGAAAAGAATGATAAGAATAGGAATACTTGGCGGTGCCGGCTATACGGCAGGAGAACTCATCCGTCTGCTCATCAACCACCCCGAGGCAAAGCTTGTCTTCGTCAACAGTGAGAGCAACGCCGGAAATCTCATCACCGATGTGCATGAGGGACTCTACGGCGACACCGACTTGCGCTTCACGAGCGAGATGCCCTTCGACGATGTCGACGTGCTCTTCTTCTGCTTTGGCCACGGCAAGAGCGAGCGCTTCCTGGCAGAGCACGACGTGCCCGCCAAAGTGAAGATCATCGACTTGGCGCAGGACTTCCGCCTTGCGCCAACTACCGGCCTTCCCGCTGACGATGTCGCCGCCACCAAGCCCACACCGGCTGTGCACGACTTCGTCTATGGTTTGCCCGAGATCAACCGCGAGCGCATCAGCACTGCCCGCCATGTAGCCAACCCCGGTTGCTTCGCCACGTGCATACAACTCGGACTGCTGCCTGCCGCCAAGATGGGGCTCATCACCTCAGCAGTCAGCATCAATGCTATCACGGGAAGCACGGGAGCCGGTGTGAAGCCCGGTGCCACCACGCACTTCTCGTGGCGCAGCAACAACCTGAGCATCTACAAGGCTTTCACCCATCAGCATATCCCCGAGATACGACAAAGCGTCAGCCAGGTGCAGGGACATCTCGAAGCCGACATCGATTTCATCCCTTATCGCGGCGACTTCGCACGCGGTATCTTTGCCACTGAGGTCATCCGCACCGACAAGGACGCCGAGACGACCGTCCAGGGTTATAAGGACTTCTACGAGGGTGAGCCCTTTACGCACTATGTCGACAAACCGCTCGACCTGAAGCAGGTGGTCAATACCAACAAGGCACTCGTACACTGCGACGTCATCGACGGCAAGCTTCTCGTCACCTCCTGCATCGACAACCTGCTCAAGGGAGCTGTCGGTCAGGCGGTAGAGAACATGAACCTTATGTTTGGACTCGATGAGACCACAGGACTGAAACTCAAGCCGTCGGCATTCTAACTAAATAAAAGCAAAAGTATGAAACTATTCGACGTTTATCCGTTATACGATATCAACATTGTCAAGGGCAAAGGAGTCCATGTGTGGGACGACAAGGGGCAGGAGTATCTCGACCTCTACGGCGGACATGCTGTCATCAGCATCGGCCACTGCCACCCCCACTATGTCGACATGCTCACCAAACAACTCAATCAGCTTGGCTTCTACTCCAACAGCGTCATCAACATGCTTCAGCGCCAGCTTGCCGAGCGGCTGGGCAAGGTCTGCGGCTACGACGACTATCAGCTCTTCTTGATCAACAGTGGTGCTGAGGCCAACGAGAATGCGCTGAAGCTTGCCAGCTTCCACAATGGGCGCACACGTGTGCTCTCTGCCGAGAAAGCCTTCCATGGCCGCACCTCACTGGCCGTGGAGGTGACGGGTAATCCAAAGATAGTAGCACCCATCAACGACAATGGTCATGTGACCTTCCTGCCCTACAACGATCTGGAGGCATGGGAGCGCGAGCTTGCCAAGGGCGATGTCTGCGCCTGTATTCTGGAGTGCATCCAAGGGGTGGGTGGTTGCCATGTTGCTACCAAGGAGTTTGTCCAGGGGCTCGCCAAAGCCTGCAAGAAGTACGGTGCTGTGCTCATCTGCGACGAGATACAGTGCGGCTATGGTCGTTCGGGCAAGTTCTTCGCCCATCAGTGGCTGGACATACGTCCTGACCTCATCACGGTCGCCAAAGGCATCGGCAATGGCTTCCCCATGGCCGCGTTGCTCATCTCGCCGGAGTTCCAGTCCGTCTACGGACAGCTGGGCACTACGTTTGGCGGCAACCACCTGGCCTGTACAGCCGCATTGGCCGTGCTGGACGTCTTCGAGCAGGAACATCTCGTGGACAATGCCCATGAGGTAGGCGAATATTTCATCGAAGAACTGAAACAACTGCAAAAGACCGAGCCGCATATCAAGGAAGTGCGTGGACGCGGACTGATGATAGGACTGGTACTCGACGTGCCGCAGAAAGAGGTTCGCAGCAAACTCATCTATGAGCAGCATGTCTTCACTGGAGCTGCCGGTACCGACGTGCTGCGCATCCTGCCGCCTCTGTGCCTGACCAAGGCCGATGCCGACGACTTCATCTATCGTCTCAAGCGCGTCTTCGCCAGCATGCAGGAAACTCTTTAGATAGTACTATATATAATAAGGTATACCATTCATATTATGAAAATCGCAGTAATTGGAGCCGGTGAGATGGGCGGAGCCTTTGCCACCGGCTTGTTGGAGACCGACTTGTTCAAGCCCGAGGACATCACCGTGGCCAATCCTCATGAGGGCAAGCTCAAACCGTTTGCCGAGCAGGGCACCAGTGTGACCACCGACAACAAAGTAGCTGCCACCGTGGCAGACATCGTCGTGCTCGCCGTGAAACCTAAGGTGGTGAAGGGCGTCATCGACGAGATTAAAGAGGAGCTCGACTACAGCAAGCAGACCATCGTGAACATGGCAGCCAGCATCAAGCTCGACCAGCTTGAGGCATGGCTCATCAGTGGCGGCGACGTGCCGGCGATCTGTCAGGCCATTCCCAATATTGGCATCGCTCACCGACAGTCGATGACTTTCCTTTCGCCTAACGACAAGGCTGCCGCAAATCCGAAGCCGGTCCTCGACATCTTCAACGCTTTGGGCAAGACCATGGTCGTCGACGAGGATCTCCTTGGGGCAGGTACTGCGATGGCTGGTTGCGGCATTGCCTATGTGCTGCGTTTCATCCGTGCCGCTTCCGAGGCTGGTGTAGAGCTGGGCTTCAAGGCCGATGATGCCAGGGGCATCGTGCTTCAGACCATCAAAGGTGCCGGCTCGCTGCTCGCCGTCGGCAGTCATCCTGAGGCTGAGATCGACAAGGTAACCACACCCGGCGGCATGACCATCAAAGGACTGAACACGCTGGAGGCCAACGGATTCACCCATGCTGTGATAGAAGGCTTCAAAGGCAGTTTGAAATAAGACCAATGAAAAGAATAGTTGTGAAAGTGGGCAGCAACGTGCTCACACGCGATGACGGAAAACTCGACGTGACGAGGATGTCGGCCATCGTTGACCAGATCGTATGGCTGCGGCGCCACGACTACGAGGTCATCCTCGTGTCGTCGGGTGCCATGGCTTGTGGTCGCAACGAGATCGATGTGGAGCACCGGCTCGACAGCGTGGAGCAACGACAGCTCTTCTCTGCGCTCGGGCAGGTGAAGCTCGTGGGACTCTACTACGACCTCTTCCGGGAGTATGGCTGCCATGTGGGACAGGTGCTCACGATGAAGGAGAGTTTCTCCACACGCGGACAGTACCTCAACCAGCGGGCATGTATGCAGGTGATGCTCGAGAACGGTGTTATCCCCATTGTCAACGAGAACGACACGGTGAGCGTCACCGAACTGATGTTCACCGACAACGACGAGCTCTCGGGACTCATCGCTTCCATGATGGATTGCGACACGCTTGTCATCCTCAGTAATGTCGACGGCATCTACAACGGCGACCCGAAGGAACCCGGCACGCGCGTCATCCCAATGGTCAACTACGACCGTGATTTAGGGGAGTATATCATCAACCAGAAGAGTGGCTTCGGCCGTGGAGGTATGGTCACGAAAGCACATATAGCCGGCAAGGTGGCCGACGAGGGCATCAAGGTCATCATTGCCAATGGCAAGGCCGACAACATCCTCATTGAGCTGGCACTGCATCCGCAGCAGACTATGCACACGGAATTCCGGCCCAATCCCAATCCCACGTCTACGGTGAAAAAGTGGATCGCCCACAGCGAGAGCTTTGCCAAAGGTGTCGTTTACGTCAACGCCAAGGCCGCCGAAGCGCTGCGCGGCAAGCAGGTCGTTAGCCTGTTGCTCGTCGGCGTGACAAAGATAGAGGGCGATTTCGAGGAGGGTGACATCGTAAGCATCGTTGATGAGCAGAAGAAACTCGTTGCCGTGGGACGCAGCGCCTACAATGCTGATGAGGCCCGCGCCAACATCGGAAAGCACGACGTCCGACCTCTTGTGCACTACGATTATATGTATATGGAGTGATATCACACATAATATATAGAGTGAAAGTACATATATAAAAGGAGTAAACTACTATGTTAGAAGATATTTTCCGCCGAGTCAAACGGGCCAGTAAGTCTCTTGCCAACATGGACGATGCCTTGCGCAACCGTCTGCTGTGCCTCGTGGCCGATGCCATAGAGGCGGAGACCGAGACTCTGTTGGCCGCCAATCGTGAGGATTTGGCGCTGATGGACAAGAGCAATCCCATGTATGACCGTTTGCAGCTGACGCCCGCCCGTCTGAAGGAGATTGCCGACAACATGTACCATGTGGCCACGCTGCCTTCGCCATTGGGCAAAGTGCTCAAGCACAAGACGCTGCCCAATGGTCTGGATCTTCGCCGCGTGAGTGTACCCTTTGGTGTCATCGGTGTGGTCTACGAGGCCCGTCCCAATGTCACCTTCGATGTCTTTGCCCTCTGTCTGAAGAGTGGCAATTCCAGCATCCTGAAGTGTGGTAAGGACGCCATCCACTCATGTCAGGCTGGTGTGGACCTCATCCACCGCGTGCTGAAATCTGTGCACGTCAATCCCGACATCGTAGCGCTGCTGCCTGCCACCCATGAGGCGACGGCCGCGTTGCTCCAGGCTGTCGGATTGGTCGACCTCTGCATTCCGCGTGGTGGCAAGCGCCTCATCAGCTTTGTGCGAGACACGGCAAAGGTACCGGTCATCGAAACGGGAGCCGGTGTCGTACACTGCTATTTCGACAAGCGGGGCGACGTGGCTATGGGACAACGCATCATCGACAACGCCAAGACGCGCCGCTGCTCGGTGTGCAATGCCCTCGACTGTCTGATCATCCATGCTTCACGGCTGAGCGATCTGCCACAGCTGGTCAAGCCTTTAGCCGACAAGCAAGTGAAGCTCCATGCCGACTCACGTGCTTTCGCTGCTCTGCAAGGACACTATCCTACCGAGCTGCTCGTTCCTGTTACTAACGATGACGAGTGGAGCACTGAGTGGCTGAGCATGCAGATGGGCATAAAGACCGTCGACTCCATTGATGAAGCACTTGAGCATATCGACACCTACGGCAGTGGGCACAGCGAGAGCATCATCACCGACGCCCAGGCAGCCGCCCTGCATTTCCAGCAAGCCGTTGATGCTGCCTGCGTCTATGTCAATGCGCCCACGAGTTTCACCGATGGCGCGCAGTTCGGCCTCGGGGCAGAGATCGGCATCAGCACGCAGAAGTTAGGTGCCCGCGGTCCCATGGCATTGGAGGAAATGACCACCTACAAGTGGCTCATCAACGGCAACGGGCAAGTACGCCCCTAACGCTTGCCGCTTGCCCTCCCTTATAAATACATCACGCATGTCGTTCGGTTTGCAGCGGCTGTGCCGCTGCACATAATCCCTAATTTATGAAAACATTCTTCAACGCACAAGACCTTGGCCCCTTGCAGGCCGCTCTGAAAGAGGCCGAAGAGGTGAAAGCCAGCCGCTTCGCCTATCAGCAGTTGGGCAAGAACAAAACCCTGCTGATGATTTTCTTCAATAACTCATTGCGCACACGCCTCTCCACACAGAAGGCTGCCATGAACCTTGGCATGAATGTCATCGTCCTCGATGTCAATGCCGGTGCGTGGAAACTCGAGACCGAGCGCGGTGTCATCATGGACGGCGACAAGAGCGAGCACCTCTTGGAGGCTATCCCCGTGATGGGTTGCTATTGCGACATCATCGCCGTACGCTCCTTCGCCGGACTCAGTGACCGCGACTACGACTACGCCGAGACCATTGTCAGCCAGTTTGTGAAACACTCCGGCCGCCCTGTGGTAGCCATGGAGACCGCCACTGTGCATCCGCTCCAGGCCTTTGCCGACTTGATCACTATCCACGAGAAGTGGACAGAGCTCAACGCCAACCCTGCCACAAAGCCTACACACAAGCGCCCGAAGGTGGTGCTCACGTGGGCACCGCACTGCCGTGCACTGCCCCAGGCTGTTCCTAACTCGTTTGCCCAGTGGATGAATGCCGCTGACGTAGACTTTGTTGTTACCCAGCCCGAAGGCTACGAACTCGATCCGAAGTTCGTCGGAGGCGCCCAGGTGGAGTACGATCAGCGCAAAGCCTTGGAGGACGCGGACTTTGTCTATGCCAAAAACTGGAGCTGTCCGGGCGTAAAGAATAAAGGTGATTACGGCAAGATTCTGTCCAAGGACTCCAGTTGGACTATCGACACCGAACACATGAGCTGGACCAACGACGGTTACTTCATGCATTGCCTGCCCGTGCGTCGTGGCCTCATCGTCACCGACGACGTCATCGAGAGTCCCCACAGTCTTGTCATTCCAGAGGCAGCCAACCGTGAGATCTCCGCTGAGGTGGTGCTCAAACGCGTATTGGAATCGCTCTAATAATACTATCATGCAGGGAGAGTACACATCGTAGTACGCTCCCTTTTTTGTTATCAATCTCACAGAACCCTATGAAACAATGATTCTATCTTGCTGAACTGTAAATATAGTATCAATATTGGACAATAAAATACAATAGGTCCATCTTGACTTTTACAACTTATTCACTTTGATGAAAAAGTATCAATAATAGCAAAGATAATATTACGGATTTACATGGGAAAGCCGTATCTTTGCGATTGTAGACCGAAAAGATGACCTTAGGAACACTAAAAACTAACCTGTTTGTGTCACCTTTGTCGTCAACTATAACAACAATCGAAGTCAAAATAATTAAGAACCAATTATCAATTATGCAAGAATCACTAACAAAAACCATGCTGTTGATGGGAGCTTGCACAGCCTTGGGACTTGCTTACAGTCCCAGTGTTCATGCAGCCTCACCAAACCTGATGGCGCAAGCTGTACAGCAGGCAAAGAAAGTCACCGGACACATCATTGACTCTGAAGGTCCGGTCATTGGTGCCAGTGTCGTGGAGAAGGGAAATCCCAAGAACGGCGCAGTCACAGACCTCGATGGTAACTTCACGCTGAACGTCAAGCCTGGAGCTACTCTCATGGTGTCTTATGTAGGCTATAAGACACAGGAAATCCCCATTGGAAATCAGTCCGACTTTGCAATCACTCTGAAGACCGATGACAAGACGCTTGAAGACGTGGTCGTCGTCGGTTACGGTGTGCAGAAGAAGAAACTCGTCACCGGTGCCACTGTAGAGGTCAAGGGTGACGATATCGAAAAGATGAATACCACTCAGGTGCTCGGTGCATTGCAGAGCAAAACTCCGGGTGTGAACATTACGGCCGTTTCCGGTCAGCCTGGTGATGGTTTCAAAGTAGCAGTGCGTGGTGCTGGTACCAACAGTGATACCAAGCCTATCTATGTTATTGATGGAGTAGCCGGCGGCGACATCAATAACCTCAATCCTGCTGACATCGAACGCATTGATGTGTTGAAGGACGCAGCATCTGCAGCCATCTATGGTGCCAACGGTGCTAATGGCGTGATCCTTATCACTACCAAGCAAGGTAAAGCTGGCAAGATTTCCGTCAGCTATGATGGTAACATCGGCTGGCAGAACATGTATCGCATTCCGAAACTCTTGAACGCTAAGCAGTACATGCAGGTGCAGGACATGGTATCGATGAACAATGGCGGATCAGCTTATGACTGGTCAAAGTATATCGATGCAGACCTGCTGAAAGCTTATCAGGACGGTTCAAATTCTGGTACTGACTGGTTAGACATTCTGCGTAACAAGAATGCTATCACCACCAATCATGACATCAACATCACCGGCGGTTCCGACCGTAGCAGATTCTCTACAGGTGTTGGTTATCAGTATCAGGACGGTATCCTCGGCGGCGACTATGCAAAGTCCGATTTCCGTCGTTTCACCATCCGCTTGAATTCAGAGCATGTCCTCTACCGCAACGACAAAGGACTGGACGTGGTGAAGTTCGGTGAAAACCTCTACTTCCAGCATCGTGAGAAGCAAGGTATCCAAATTGGCAACCAGTACAGCAATGTGCTTTCTACCGCTTTGCGTGCCAATCCTTGCGTACCTGTTTATGACAAGGATGGTAACTATTTCGACTCTGACGACTTGAAGAATTCCGGTACCGAGGGCTGGATGAACTATAACTCCTATACCCTCAACCCAATCTATCAGTTGGTCAACAGCCAAAGCGCCAATAACAAGAGCCGCAACTTCACGCTCAATGCTATCGGCTATATTGAAGTTCAGCCTATCAAGGGACTCACTTATCGTGGGCAGGTCAACTACAGTCAGAACTCTTACTCCTATCGTTACTTCCTACCTATCTACAGTGCCAACACCACCAACAAGGATGGCTTCCGTACAACGGACGAGACCAACCAACAGATGGGACTTGGCTGGACATGGAGTATGACCCACACACTGAACTATAAGTTTGCTTTGAACAATCATCATTTAGATGCTCTTGTCGGTACCGAGTACTATCAGATACGTCCGGGCATGGGTGAGAGTCTGACAGGTATGGCTACCAACAGCATCTATGGTGACTTCAAGCATGGCTATCTCTCGCTGACCAAAGACCGTAACGGTGGTGCCACTGTCACTGGTACTCCTTATACTGACGAGACAGCAAACTCTTACTTCGGCCGTATCAACTACGACTACAACGAGACTTATATGTTCAGTGCCATTCTCCGTGCTGATGGCTCATCCCGTTTCGCCGACGGACACCGATGGGGCTACTTCCCCTCTTTCTCAGCCGGTTGGGTGATCAGCAACGAGAAATTCATGCAACCCACAGCTTCTTGGCTTGACTTCTTGAAGTTCCGTGCCGGCTGGGGGCAGAATGGTAATAAGAATATTGGCGATGCCTTTGGCTATCTGGCTACATTCTCTTATGGAAATTACGGCAACTACTCCTTCGGCAACACCAAGGAGAATTCTACTCAGGGTGCTTATTTGGGCCGTCTTTCCAATGATGATCTTAAATGGGAAACTTCTGAGCAGACCGACCTCGGTATCGATGCCCGCTTTTTGAATGGTCGCTTGGGTGCTACGATGGACTGGTACTACAAGAAGACGAAGGATCTGCTCGTACAAGTTCAGGTTCCTGGAACCTCTGGCTTCTCTACGCAGTGGCAGAACGCCGGTACCGTACGTAATACCGGTTTTGAAATCGCACTTAACTGGAATGACAAGATTGGCCGCGACTTCAACTATGGCGTGAACTGGAACATGGCCTACAACAGCAACAAAGTTACCAAGATCAACAATGCCAACCATTACAATGAGGGCGGTAATGACTTGCTCGCTCAGAACACAGGTATCATGGCACGTATGGAGCAAGGTCACCCAATTGGCTACTTCTATGGCTACAAGACCGAGGGCGTGATGCAGAATGCAGCCGACATTCAGGCTTATCTCGACAAGAACTGTGGCGGCAACGCTGCCAACTCATTGCAGGGAACAGACATCAAGCCGGGTGACCTGAAGCTTGTGGATGTCAACCACGATGGTAAGATCGATGCCAACGACAAGACTGAGCTTGGCGATCCTAACCCCGATGTGACCATGGGCTTTGGCTTCAACATTGGCTACAAGGGCTTCGACTTGAGTGCTACAGCATATGGTGCTTTCGGACAGCAAGTGATGCGCTCTTGGCGTAAGTTCACCGATGGTCAGTTTGAGAACTATACCACAGAGGTATACAAGTACTGGCATGGTGAGGGCACTTCCAACAAGTATCCTCGCCTGGCTCCGGGCAACACAGGTCCAAACTGGCAACAAATCTCTGACATCTATTGCGAGAACGCCAGCTATCTGCGTTTGCAGAATCTCACCGTTGGCTATGATTTCAAGAGCATTTGGAAGAGCTGTCCGTTTGAGCAGTTGCGCCTCTACTTCACTGCTCAGAATCTGTTCACCATTACCGGTTACGACGGTATGGATCCTGAGAACGGTATGGCCCTCAACAGCAGCGAGCCTTGGGTGACCGGTGTGGATGTCGGCAATTATCCTTCACCGCGAACATACCTGATTGGTGTCAATATTAAATTCTAAAACCAGAAACAATGAACAAGCTATTATATTTATTGTCAGCAGCCGCGGTAAGTCTCACGCTGGCATCCTGCTCTTTGGATGCTGACGACATTACCGAAGCTACCACCGACAAGTTCCCTACAACGGAAGAGGACGCAACTGCCTCGCTTGCCGGTGTATATAATAATCTTAACCAAGTGGCAGCCACACCACAGGAGTCATTCCTCTATGTTTCCATGCTGGCCAGTGACGACAACCTCGGTGGCGGTGGTACCAACGATAAGCTCATGCAGGCAGAGGACTTGCTCTGCAATTATAACCAGAACATGACCGAGCAGTTCTACAAGGACCGCTATCAAGGCATTTCGCGTGCCAACATCTTGATAGAGGCTCTGCCGAAGATCACTTCTCTGTCTGATGATGTGCGCAACACTGATCTGGGTGAGGCTCTCTTCCTTCGTGCTTTCTACCACTACGAGCTTGCCTCCATGTATGGCAACGTGCCTTTGATGACATCGGCAACAGGTAAAGTGGTGAAGCAGGGTGACGTGAAGACCCTCTGGGGACAGATCCTTCAGGACTTTTACCAGGCCACACAGTTGCTGCCCGCAAAGCGCCGCTACGACGGACATGTGGACAAGTACACTGCAGAAGGTATGCTGGCACGTGCCTGGTTGTTCTACACTGGTATGTACTGCAACGGCACAGAATTGAAGGATTTGGTCAGCACCACGTACAACCCTCTTACAGAAGTTGATCTTCCCAATGGCACCAAGCTGACGAAGAAGATGGTATCTGACCTCGTCGACGACTGTGTCAACAACTCTGGCTACTCTCTTGTTTCTGACTATCGTAACCTTTGGGCCTATACCAACCGCTGCACAGTGGAAGACTATGATTACACCAAAGGTAAGGGCTTGAAATGGGTAGAGAACGACCAAACCCAGGCAAACGACAGCAATCCGGAGTCTATGTTCGCCATCAAGTTCAACAAACTTGCTTCTTGGAGCACAACCATCGGCTATGCCAATGGTTACGCACTTCACTTCGGTATGCGTGGCGGTCAGGACTACGCTAATACGTTCCCCTTCGGTCAAGGCTGGGGTGCAGGTCCTGTAGCTCCCAATCTTGTGAAGGAGTGGAAAGCTGACGAGTCCAACGATATGCGTCTGGAAGCTTCTATCCAGGATGTCAACAAGCTGCCGGCTTACAAGAGAGGTGGTTGGGCTGACTTCGTTCAGGAGACCGACTATTACGAGAAGAAGATTTCTCCTATCTCTGCTATCTCTGCCAAGAACGGCAACAAGTATGTATGCTGTTTTGAGGATTTGATGTATGGTGACAAGGGCGGACTCAGTGGCGGCTATGGCAACAACATGCAGCTCGATAACATCCACGACCTTGTACTTCTGCGCTTCGCTGACGTGCTGCTCATGCAGAGCGAGTTGGAAGAGAACGTAAGTGGTATCAACAAAGTGCGTGCTCGTGCCGGACTGGCTCCTATCGCATCATACTCTCTTAAAGCCCTTCAGAACGAACGTCGTCATGAGCTCGCTTTCGAAGGCGTACGTTGGAATGACATCCGTCGCTGGCATATCGCTGCTCAGGCTTTGGAGGCACAGAACAACCAGCCTGTCTACTATTGCGGCAAGGAGGCCAAGAACACAGCTCACAATGGTGGCTATGCAGCCCGCTACAATGCTACAGCCGGATTCTTCAAGATGCCTGAGAACCAGATCTCCTTGGGTAGCGTAGAACAAAACCCAGGCTGGGACAACAGTTCCGAATACCAGGGCTGGTAAACGCTTTGTTTCATTTTAAAAGAACATTGACATGAAAAAGATATTTTTTGCAATGCCTCTGCTGGCCTTGGCATTAGCTTCCTGTGATCCTTCTGATATTGAAGGTGGATCTGAGTGGAGAGATGTCGTCGCTGACCAGCTTAAGGTAAGTGCCACACCCGTTCAAGTGGACGGAAAGAACTCCAACCAGATACACGTGGTTTGCAATTCCCCGACCAATGTGGCCTGGCAGGCAGACCAGTTGATAGAGAACACTACTAACACTGTTTCTGCTGATGCTACCATCTATTTCACCAAGTTGGGACAAAACACAGTAAAGTGCCTGACAACCAATGATGGCGGTACTCCCGAGGAGAAAGACCTCACGGTACAAGTAGATACCATCACTTACCTCACCGATGATCTGAAAAATCGTCTTTGCGTCGGTCAGACGGGTGGTGCCGATCACTTTGGCGTAGGCTTTAACAAAGCCCTTATCAAAGCAGAGCAAGACAAGGATGCTCAAGGCCGACTGGGCAACAAGCTGAATATTGTCAGCAATGTCAACCCTGTGCTCTGCACGTTTAAGTGGGGGACCACAACGCTTGACAAGAACATCGGTTCGCTGACTGTCTATGACATCGACAAGCCTTTGAAGCTTTCTGTGGATATCATGGATGCAGCAGGCAACACGAAAACAATCGATCTCGGTGAATACACAGCTCAGACTTACACCGAAGCACCTGCTGAGATTAAGCTGATCACCGGTTGCGATCCTAAGGATCCAACGACAGCCAATGCCACCAGGACATGGGTGCTCGCAGCTGGCAACAACTGGGGTAATGGCGCAAGCACTGATGCCGCCGGGAGCTGGTGGATTACTGATGTCACTGGTCAGGGTGGTTCTTACGGCGAGATGACCTTCTCTTGGAAGGACGGTACGCTGACAACAACCATCTATGATGAGTCCAACCAACGCGGTGACAAGAGTGGAACAGGTACATTTAAGCTTGACTTCTCTGCTCGCAACACCAGTACGAATGTTATCTGTAACCTCATCACAAGTGGTTCCGGCAATATTGTCTTCCCATACATTATCAATGAGAATTACAAGGAGGGCCACAACTTCGAGATTACAAAGGTCACGGATGAAGATCTATACATCCGTGCCCAGCATACGACACCAAGTGGAGAGGGTACATTCTGGCACTTCGTTGTTAAGAAATAGGTTTCTTTAAAAAGTATTTTCAAGCATGCGCCATGAGTCTGTCCAGGCAGGCTCTTGGCGCTGCTTTCTTCATTTATCACTTGTATCAACTACCTTTTGTTATGCGGTCGTTCATTCATAAGCATTTGCAAGGCATCCTTTCCCTGCTCTTCGCCGTCGCCGTAGCGCTCTTTTGGGCTTTTCCTTACCGATGCGCACTCAGCTACCAAGAGCAGTATCAGCTGTTTCTCTTCACCCCATCCTATTTCACCGAGCGCATCAGCGTGCCGGGTGGGCTGGCCGACTATGTGGGCGAGTTCATCACGCAGTTCTATTATGTCTATGCGATAGGTGCTATTCTCCTTGCTCTTGTTTTCTTTTGTCTGCAACGACTCACGTGGGTGCTGATGCGCCGCAGCGGCGTGTCGCGATCTTGGTATCTGCTGAGCTTCATCCCCGCCGTTGCCCTTTGGGCGCTCATGGGCAACGAGAACGTGCTGCTATCCTTTGCCATTGCTCTGCTTGGCATGGAAGAACTGATGTTCCACTATATCATCGTACGCGACCATAGCCGTGGCTGGGTGGCACCAGCTGTTTACCTGCTCATTGCCGTCCCGGTGGGCTATTGGCTGTTCGGGCCGGTTGTGATTGGAGTAGCATTGAGCGCAACCTACAACCCCTACAGGCCCTATGAAACCTCCCAAACCCTCCCTGAAAGGGCAGTAAAAAGCAATAGCCAAACACTTTTGACGCCTTATGGCTGGGCGCTGCTGAGCGTTCTCTATTTCGTGCTCATCGTCTGGTTCTGCGGACATTTCCTGCAATATCCCTATTACAAGCTGTTCGGTGGTATCAACTACTTCCGCTATCCCGGCATCATCCCCGTGATGCAGTGGATAGTAGCCGCGTTGTTTGCCCTGCCCCTTGTGGTTTTCTATCTGCCCCGTTTGGAGGGCAAGAAAGCCGTGCGCGCAGAAATTGCTCAACTCACCATCATCGTGCTTGCCACTGTGCCCTTGCTGCACTTCAGCTTCGACCGCGCCACCTACGAGCTTATCGACTACGACTATCTCGTGCGCACCCATCAGTGGCAGCGCATCATAGAGAGAGCCGGGAAGCGTCAGGCTTCCTCACCGATGAGCGTGAGCTGTGTCAACCTCGCCCTTGCCATGCAGGGCCAGCTCTGCGACCGTCTCTTCGAATTCTATCAGAATGGTGCAGAGGGTCTCTTCCCCACATTCACCCGCGACATGACCTCTCCGTTGCCCACAGCCGAGGCGTTTTACCAGTTAGGCATGGTCAACGATGCCGAGCGCTACGCCTTTGAGGCACAGGAAGCTATCCCCAACTATCGCAAGAGCGGACGCTTGACACGCCGTATCGCCCAGTGCGAGATCATCAACGGCAACTATGGCGTGGCAGCCAAATACCTGCGCATGCTTGAGAGCAGCCTGTTCTACCGTCAGTGGGCCAAGAGCCAGGAGCGCTTCCTCTACAACAGTGCCGCTGTCAAAGCAGACCCGGAATACGGTCGTCTGGGCGACATCCGCATCAAGCGCCACGACTATCTCTTCAGCGATCAGGAGATGGATCAGATGCTTGGCCTGCTGCTCGTCGACAACAAGAAGTACGACAACCGCATGGCTTACGAATATCTCATCGCCTACGAACTGCTTCAGCGTGATCTGGGCCGCTTCATGCGTTACTATCCCCTCGGTCGCTTCGTACAGTTCGACCATATCCCCTACGCCGTCCAGCAGGTGCTCATCGGCTCATGGCTGCAACGGCACAACACGCTGCAAGGTATGCCCTACAGTGTCGACCGGCAGAATGTCGACGCTACGGTAGCTTTCATCCGTGCTTATATGACCAACCGCAACGATCCCTCCCTCAACCAGCCGCCACTCGCCTACAACGCCTGGCACTATCTGCTCATGGGTGGCAACACCAAGAAGAAGGGCAAGGAAAAGATGCAGACCATCTATTGATAACCTTTTTAGAACAACACTGGAATGAAGAAAATAAGTTTCATAATCGCCTCATCACTTGTTGTGGTCCTTAGTCTTAACCTTGGACTGCTGACCTCGTGCATCAACAAGCCGTCCAACGCTACACAGGTCAACGCTCAGTCTAAGATCTTTCCCGACTATGCTGGTACAACCATCCCCGTGGACATCGCACCTCTCGACTTCAGCGCGGTGGGGCAGGATGCCGAGGCCATGTTCGTCGTGGTGAAAGGTTCGAAGAGTGGAGAGATGGAAGCCTGTGGCGACTATGCCGACTTCGACGTTGACGAGTGGCACAAACTCACGGAAGCCAACAAAGGCGGAAAGCTCGTGTTCTCGGTATACATCAAGCGCGGCGGCGAGTGGAAGCAATATCGTGACTTCACGGTCAGCGTCTCCTCTGATCCGCTCGGCGAGTGGGGACTCACCTACCGCCTTATCCCTCCCGGCTACGAGGTCTACGGCAAGATGGGACTCTACCAACGCAACCTGAGCAACTTCGATGAGCAGGCGATTCTCGTCAACACGGCGGTGCCCGGCGCTTGCCTCAACTGTCACACAAGCAACCGTACTTCGCCCGAGCAGTTCACCTTCCACATCCGTGGCGCCAACGGCGGTACGCTCATCTCGCAGCACGGCAACGTGGAGGTGCTCAAAGCCAAGAACGACTCGCTCAAAGGCTCTATGGTCTATCCTTATTGGCACCCATCAGGACAGTGGGTCGCGTATAGTACCAACCAGACCCACCAGAGCTTCCATGCCATCCGCAGCGAGCGCATCGAAGTCTTTGACCAGGCTTCCGACGTGCTTATCTATCATCCCGCCACACATCAGATTGTACTCAACCCGGCGGTGATGACGAAGGACCACTACGAGAACTATCCGGTGTTCTCGCCCGACGGACGCACGCTCTACTTCGTCTCCTCTACGGCTTGGGACATCCCGGCGCACTATAAAAACATCAAGTATAACATCTGTCGCGTGGGCTTTGACCCGAAGACCGGACGCACCGTAGGCAAGGCCGACACCATCTTCAATGCCCGTCAGATGGGTAAGAGTGCCAACCATCCGCGCCCGTCCTACGACGGCCGTTTCCTGCTCTTCACACTGAGCGACTATGGTTGCTTCCCCATCTGGCATAAGGAGGCCGACCAGTGGCTGCTCAACTTGCGCACGATGAGAGCCCGTCCGCTCACGGAAATCAACAGCAACAACACTGACTCGTGGCACAACTGGAGCCGCAACAGCCATTGGATCGTTTTCACTTCGCGCCGCATCAACGGCTACTACACCCAACTCTATCTGGCTCATGTCGACAGCCGTGGACGCATGGGCAAACCTTTCCTGCTGCCTCAACACAATCCCTGGCTCTATTACGACCGCCAACTCAACAGCTACAACACGCCCGACTTCACTCTCCAGCCCGTCAGCCTCAATGCCCGCAAGGCAGCCGGTGACATACTTAGCAGCAAGCGCGTGGCGACGGAAATCAAGTGATTCCTGTGGTTAAAAAGAAGGGAGTAATGCCATTTTTGGGGGTTAGAGCGGCCTTTATGGCCGTCCTAATCCCCTTAAACGTAATCAAAAAAATTTCACAAAGCGCCTTCCTCTGAACCTTGCATTCTAGAGAAGAGCAGTAGCCAAAAGAAGCCTCTTTCCACCAAAAAACAACAAGATAAGAGTGAAAAAGGTGGTTTCTCATCATCAAAACAGTGGTTTTACTTGGTCAGAAAGGTTGTTTGACACGATCATCTCGGTAGTTTTACCTTGTCAAAGTGCCTTTCTGAGCAAAAATTCTCTAGAGAATTTTTGCTCAGAAAGGCACTTTCATTTTTATTCCCTTGGTCTTTTCTGTCCCCGAAAAAGAAGAGTCTTCATAACACGCTTATTATCAATGGATTATAAAAACATGCGAAATTTTCGCAAAATTGGGCACAAAGTGACCTCTCGTGCAGAAAATCGCCAAAATAAGGGCTGTTTTTTGTCAGTTTTTCAAACAAGCACAAACATTATAGCATAACAGTTTCTTCTGCTGTAATTTGGCCTCTGAGGATTCTGTCATCGACTGACAAAATGATCTGGCGATAATAGCCAGAATATAGCAAAGCTACACTACCCGTTCCGAAAATGTGATGATCAGCTTTCTTTGCTTATCTTTGCAAAGTAGAAAACATACCGAAAGATAGTAAATCGAAAGGTGAGATAAGGCGAGATTCATGGTTGGTTGAGTAAATGATACCGGGCATTCTTGACGAGCGGCGTGCTGAGGTATCCGCGTACGGTATAATATTCCGGTTGCCCATTTTGGTTATGGGTGAGCAACAGATAGATGTCATCTGGCGCGCCGTTGTCGTGTTTGATAATGGTGTCGACGACGAGAGCTATCTGTTGTGGCTTTTGTTTCTCATCGGTCTGTCCGGTCTTCACGTTGAAGGCGACATTGAAGTATCCTCCACTCTCCCAAGTGCTCTCCACGGTGATAGCGTCAGTAGAGAGTGTGGCGGCCTTTTGTTTGCTCACCGGCTGCGTCACCAGCACGGAAGTGGCGGAGAACATTTGACGGGTGGTGACATCGTAATAGACCAGTGCCCGATACAGCGAGTCGGCCGTAGAAGCCCAATTGAGTTTCACCGGTGTGGCAATGCTCACGGTGTCACCGCCGTCTACAATCAGATAGTCAATGGCCCCCTTGTCCGACGTGTGTATCATGCAGAAGTCGGCACGAAGATAAGAATAGCGGCTGTCACCCGACTCATAGGAGTCGTTCTTGCACGATAGCAGGAGCATAGCTCCTGCTATCAGCATGAGTACCGCTGTCAATCCTGGGATTCTCATTGACATACGGATGAGATCAGAACTTAAACGTGAGCTTGCTCATCAGCGACTTCAGACGACTTGTCTCGGCGTCGCGCGCGTTGTAGTAGTTCTTCACTGGGTTGGCATACTGGTTGAGCAGGCACTCGCGGAGGAACTTCTCGTCCTTGTTCTCGATGTCGATCTTTGCCAACTGGCCGTTGATATACTGCTCGAAGATAGAGCGCTGCTTGGGCGAATACATATCGTCGTGCTCCTTGTTGCCCTGGAGCATGTCGAGAGCGACGTAGTTGCCTGGGTACAGACGGTAGTTGTAGTGGATCTGCGTGTCGATATACTTAGCGACATTGTCGAAGAGCTGGTTCTTGGGCGTACTGACGTTTTGCTTGCGCAGCCAGTCGTTGATACAGGGAGCGCAGTGGTACTGTATATGTCCCTTAAAGCCCTTGATGCCCACGCTCATGCTCTCGATGTCGTCGCCCGGTGTCTTTTTCCAGAACGGGACGTCGCGCTTGAGCTGGAACTCGCGTGCTTTGAGATAGTCGCATGGGTCGTACTCATAGGAGATCGTCAGCGGCACGATATGCAGAGCGGTCAACCGGTCGATGATGCTGCCTTCGCCGCCCATGACCATCATCTTCAGGATGGCAGGCTGCGTGTGGTCGGTGGAGTCCTTGGAACGGCCCTCGCGCTGTGCGATCCACACGTTTTCGTTCTTCTCACTGATAACGAAGTGCATGTATTCCGACATGCGCTTGCTGGCCTTGTACATCTCCACGGCATGCAGGGCACGCTCCACGGTAAACGACTTGTTGATGCGCACGAGATCCTTCACCCATGGAATGGTGAGCAGATTGTCGCCAATGGCGATCTCGCACGTCGTGCTGAAGCCCACGTCGAGCAGCAGCTTGTCGAGCAGAGCAGAGTCGAGGACAATGTCGCGGTGGTTGCTCACGAAGGTGTAGCGGTGGTTGATGTTCACGCTCGAAGCGTCCATACTGCAACCGAAGCTGGCTTTGTGTACAAGATCTTGCAGCACGGGATAACAAAAGGCTTTCTGAAACTCCAGGTTGGTCTTGCAGCCTTTCATCTTCTTGCCCAAGTCTTCAAGCGACACACCCGGGAAGAGGCCGGTGAGGACTTGTTGGAACTGAGGGTCGGCCAATAGCCGGTCGTATACTTCTGGCAACTCTTCTGGATTGAAGGGGCGAATGGGATCAAATTCTGATGGAATGTTCATATTGCTTAATTTTTAGAGGTGTCTATGGTTACAAATTCGTCAATCTCTAACGCTTATCAGTTTTTCATCTCGGCAATAATCAACTCGATGCCTAACTCTTCGATGCGGTTCCTGTCCGCAGGACGGATGTTTGAGTCGGTGATGATCGTGTCGACAATGTCCATATCGCAGATCTTGGCAAAGCCGCGGCGGCCGAACTTCGTGGAGTCAGCCAGAACGATGATGTGCTGGGCAGCCTTGATCATCTTCTGATTGAGGTGAGCCTCGCGCATGTCGGTCGTGGAGATGCCGAAATCGAGGTCTATACCGTCCACACCAATAAAGAGTTTGCTGAACGAGCAGGCCTCGAGGATCTTCTCACTGTATTGTCCTACGACAGAGAGACTGCTGTGACGCAGCATGCCGCCGAGCTGGATGATGTCGATATTCTCGTTCTTGGCCAGTGATATAGAAGCCCGCAAGGATGCCGACACGACGGTGAGACGCTGGTTGGTGGTAATGCAGTTGGCAAACGCATGGATGGTCGTTCCCGAGGCGATGATGATGGAGTCGTTGTCCTCAATCAGCTTGGCAGCCTCCATACCAATGCGGTGCTTCTCCTCGGGACAGTAATGCTCTTTCTCGTTCACCGAGCGGTTGTTGGCAAAAGGATTGATAGCGATGGCCTTGCCATGGCTGCGATAGAGCTTACCTTCCTTTTCCAGTTCGGTGAGATCCTTGCGTATCGTGACTGACGAGACACCGAGCTTGTCGGCCAGATCAGACACGAGCACGACATTCTGCTTGAAGAACTGATCCATGATAGCCTCATGCCGCTCTTCCTTGGTCATATTTGTTGTCAACATAACAAGCTTTTTCGACGATTGTTTTACAAATATACGACTTTTTCTTATTACACGTTTTGCTGTAAAGAGGTTTAACAATAAATTAACACAGAAACCATTGCTCAAACATCAAGAAGAAAATGCACTGATCATTTGCGACTGCCGTAGAAACGAAAAAAGGGACGCGGCCACGATGACCGGTCCCCAAATTAACTACAATAGAAATTAAGCGAGATTATGAAATACAGTAGTTACGAAAATGTTCTCTACGCTTATAAGTCCAGCAAGGTGACGGTAGCGCGGAAGTAAGCTTTTGAAGCTTCCGGGTTCCACATCATCTGACCGCCGACCGGCATGGTATACTTTCCTACCTTCAACTTATAAGTGGCACCAAGACGGACATCGTTGACACCAGCGTGCTTGCCGTAGAGATTGTTCTGGATTCCATACGCGTCGCGAAGCTCCTTCTTGTAAGGATCGAGAGCGAAAGCGGCTGCCACAGAGGCATCGACATTCCAGTTCTCATCTTCATAAAGACGATAAGAAGCCTGCACGAAGGTGGAATAGACGTTCTTTGCAATGTCCTTGTTGACAATTTCTCCACGGGCGTCACGGGCCAAGTTACCACGATCACGTCCTTGGACAAGTGTAGCCCAAGTCAGAGTAAGCGGGAAGTTGCATTTCGGAGCGAAATCATAGCTGACAGCCACATCGGTCAGATGAGACGTACGGTCGGCAGCCCATGTGAAGTATTTACCATTTCCGGGGATACCGTCAGAGAAGTTCCACAAATTCCATACGGCAAGATTGAAGCCACTATGGTTGAAATTGAAATACACATCAGCCTCTTTATAGTCACCGTCGGTAGCCATGCCACCCCACAAGCCGAGCTTGAAGTGACCATTGTTATCTGAGATGGAGACATCATTGTTGAGGATGAGTCCGTTGCCAACCTCAAGACCACGCCAAAGGTGAGATGTCTCGAGACTTGCGTTCTCGTGTAACTTCTGTGCCTGAGCAGGTATAGCTGCCATGCCAAGGAGGCAGAGAGCTGCTAAGAAAAACTTTTTCATAGGGAGATGTCAATTGAAGTGAAAAACAAAAAGCCCCGAAATAAACACAGGAATGATCCCGGGGCTCCAAATGATAGTTATGGATGAGAGACTCTATTAGCAGAGACCGAATGCCTTGCCTACAAAGGCTGCGATGATAGCACCGCAGATAGGACCGAAGACAGGCACCCAAGAGTAGCCCCAACCACTGTCACGCTTGTGAGCCATCGGCAGGATAGCGTGGGCAATACGTGGTGAGAGGTCACGGGCAGGATTCATGGCGTATCCGGTAGGACCACCAAGAGACATACCCAAAGAAACGATCACAGCTGTGATAGGCCATGCGCTGACAGCACCGACATTGGCAACATCACCATAAGTGCCTGTACCGATGATCATCATCAACAGCACGAAAGTAGCGACAAGCTCGGTGAAGAAGTTGGCTGCTTTGTGGTCAATAGCCGGCATAGTGCAGTAAGTACAAAGAACGGCTTCTTTGTTCTCTGTGATATTGAAGTGGTCGCGATAAACGAGCCATACCAATACTGCGCCTAAGAAACCACCGAGCATCTGGGCTACGATATAGCCGATGACACTGGTTGCGAGAGAAGCTGTCACACCGGCATTGGCGAGGAAGGTGCCAAAACCGCCTGTAGCGGCCAGACCGATCGTAACGGCCGGATTGAGGTGGGCGCCACTCCCATGAGCAACAAACACACCGGACATCACAGCAAGACCCCAGCCAAAGGCGATGACTACCCAACCGGCACCCTGTGCCTTACTCTTGTTAAGATTACATGCGGCGCATACGCCGTCTCCCATAAGTACGAGAATGAGAGTTCCAAGGAACTCAAGAGCACATAAGTGCATTAATACTGGATCCATAATAGTTATAGTTTTTAGTTTGGTTATTTAGAAGTTGCCGAACAAGATTTCGGTAGAAGGGGATAATAGGATGGAACTTCTCAGCACGCATCCTATTATCCTTTGTTTCTACTTCATCGTTCCATAGCAATTCCCTAATTTTATAGTGATATTCTAATGGGATCATTTCTCTGTCAGAGTTCTGCTGACAGCGTCAGCCCAACCCTTCTTAGCCTCTTCGATCTCCGGGCTGTCCTTGACAGGCTCAAAGGTACGCTCCACCTGCCACTGCTGGCGCAGCTCGTCGACATTCTCCCAGAAGCCTACTGCCAAACCTGCGAGGTAAGCAGCGCCGAGAGCCGTTGTCTCTGTGATCTTCGGGCGTACAACGTTAATGCCCAGCAAGTTGGCCTGGAACTGCATCAGCAGGTTGTTGCGTGAAGCACCGCCGTCGACCTTCAACTCTGTCAAAGGAGCATTCATATCCTTGGCCATCGCCTGTGCGATGTCGTAGGTCTGGAAGGCAATACCGTCGAGGGCTGCACGGGCGATATGGGCGCGGGTGGTACCACGGGTAATGCCGCAGATCAGGCCACGAGCGTATGGATCCCAGTAAGGAGCGGCAAGACCGGTAAGGGCTGGCACAAAGTAGACACCGCCACTGTCCGGCACGGTAGAGGCCAATTCCTCTATCTCACTGCTGCTCTTGATAAAGCCGAGGCCGTCACGTATCCATTGCACGACACTGCCACCTACATAGATGGAGCCTTCCAACGCATATTTCACCTTGTCTCCAATCTTCCACGCGACAGTGGTCAACAGATTGTTCTTAGACAAGATTGGCTTGTCACCAATATTGAGCATGACGAAGCAACCGGTGCCGTAAGTGTTCTTGATGGAACCCGGCTCGATACACATCTGACCGAAGAGAGCTGCCTGCTGGTCACCGGCAACACCGGCGATAGGTACCTCATGGGCGAAGATGGTGGTCTTGGTATGTGCCATGACCTCTGAACTGCTCTTCACTTCCGGCATCATAGAGCGTGGAATGTCGAGGAGCTTCAGCAGGTCATCGTCCCACTGCAACGTGTTGATATTGAAAAGCATGGTACGCGATGCGTTGGTGACATCGGTGACATGGGCTGTACCACGGGTCAAACGCCAGATGAGCCAGGAGTCCACATTACCAAAGCGCAGCTTACCCATCTCTGCACGCTTACGTGCGCCAGGTACGTTGTCAAGGATCCACTTGATCTTAGTGCCGCTGAAGTAAGCGTCGATAATCAGTCCGGTCTTCTCACGAACTTTGTCAACGAGACCCTGAGCCTTCAGCTTGTCGCAGTATTCTGCAGTACGGCGGTCCTGCCATACGATGGCATGGTAGATTGGCTCCTCGGTGTCAATATCCCAGACAATGGTGGTCTCACGCTGATTGGTAATGCCGATGGCGGCGATGTCCAAGCCGTTGATATCAATCTGAGTGATAGCCTCGGCAATCACGCTGGCCTCACTGGACCATATCTCGTTGGCGTCATGCTCCACCCATCCCGGTTTGGGGAAGTACTGTGTAAACTCTTTCTGTGCTACTGAACAGATCTGTCCATTGTGGTCGAAGACGATAGCTCTCGAGCTCGTCGTGCCCTGGTCAAGAGCCAGAATGTACTTTTTTTCGCTCATAGTGTTATTGGTTTAAGAGATTATATAACTTGTTTTTAATTGTTTCTAATAGGATTTGGCGTATAGCCTTAGCGATTCTGATTCAATGCTTTTGTCGCTTCCACATCAAGCGCGTCGGCGAGAATGGAGATCGGATTCATGACGGGATAGCCTGTCGACATCTCGATCTGCCACTTACACGTCTCGCAGTCGGTGGAGACATAGTCGGGATTGACTTCCTTGATCTGCTGGAAGAGCGGCGCACCGATCTTTTGTGAGCGCTCGTAATTCTCTTTCTTGAAGCCATAGGTACCGGCAATACCGCAACAGTGGCTGTCGAGCATCATGAAGTCAAGCCCGGGAATCATCTTCAGCAACTGGGTGCTGTAGATCGTCCAGCCCATCCGCTCCATGTGACAAGCGGTGTGATAAGCCACCTTCTTGTGATAGTCTTTGCGGAAAGCCAGCTTGATCTTACCCTCATCGATCTTCTGACAGAGGAAGCGGGTAGCCAGCATCAGACTGTCGCGAACGCCTTGGTTGTCGACCTTAAGCAAGTCTGGATACTCGTCACGCATGGTAAACGTACATGTGGAACTCGTCGTCAGCACGGCTTCATTGCCCTCTGAGAGTGAGCGGCGCATGGCCTGAATATTATTCTCGCCCTGACGCTTGGCCTGACCGGAGAGTCCGTTGACAATCAGCGCGACACCACAGCACTTCTCTTTCTCCAAGAGATGGACGCCATAACCGCAGGCATTCATGATCTTGACAAAGTCCTGACCCAACTTAGGATAGTTGTAGTTGACATAGCAACCATGGAAATAGCCGACAAAATGCTTGTAGTTCTGCTGCTCAGCCTCAGCGTGACGATGGAACCAAGTCTCGAACTTTGTACCACTGTAAGCCGGGAACTGACGATGATGATCGATCTTCATCACCTTGTCCAACACCGTTTTTGCGGGAGACAAGCCCAAGAAGAAATTGGTCAGAGGCGCTACGAGGGTAGCCATCGAACCGACGAAATCGGTATTTGCCAACATGCGGTCGCGGAGACTGGGGCTGTGCTGACTGTATTGGATTCGGGCTTCCTGGATGATGTCGCCGACTTTGACGCCATGCGGGCAGGCTACTTCACAACGCTTACAATTGAGACAGAGCTTCAGGGTCTCGTTGAAGAAATCGGGATCCTTCATGCGGTAGCGCATCAGATCCGGTCCGGCATGCTTAGGTCCCGGGTAATTGGGCTCCACGGCAGACACCGGGCAGTAGACCGTGCAGATGCTGCACTTCAGACACTGCTCAAAGTCGTGGGCACTGAGATTATATAATTGAATCTTGTCAGACATAATAGATAGCATTTAAAAGAAAAGTGTTGCAATCACAAAACGGCCAGGGCGGTCAGCAGATCCACACCGGTGGCGTCAGCCTCGTGCTGGGGATCATTGCCGCTGAGGACGGAACCAATGGCATAGAGGTTGTCTATCGTCGTACCGTCTTTGCTGACTCGGAACTGATCATCGGCTTTCACACCGAAGCTCTCATAGGGTTGCTTGTCAAAGAGCTTGTCTGTTGTCCAGTCTAAATGGTTGGCAGCTCCGTTCAATTCCACGTCCAAACCAAAGACAGACTCGCGCACGGTGTAGTAATCTGAGGAAAGACCGCCGCCGAGGAATGAGCCTGTAGCCAGCACAAACTCATTGGCCTCCAGACGTGTGTCAGCAAGATTTTCTGTACAGACATACTTCAGACGGTTGTTCTCAAAGCCGCCTCCCTTAACCGTGTCGTTGGGGAGCAGTGTACCACCCAGCTGCTGGAAGCGGCGGCGCAACAGACTCTGAACACGTGTGCCAGGCACCGAGGGAGGGATCGTAGCCACAAAGCGAAGTGGGGGCTTTACGTTTTCTTTCAACAACTTCACCGCGTGGTCGTTGGCAATGCCGAGGATGGCAGGTAAGAGCAACAGATCGCAGTAGCGGGGAGTGATGGAGTTCAGCCGGTCGGCAACCTCTTGCACATGGCTGTCGTCATCGAGATATTTGGCAATGTTCGTCGCTCTCATCTCAGAAGGACTGCGGCGTGCATTTTCCAACAACGGTGTCGTAAACGAGCGGGTCGTCACCTCAGCACCCATATCACACAAAGCGTCGGCAAGATAAGGAACGGCAAAATCGAGGAAGCCCACGATATTGACCAGTCCTATTTTCTTTCCTTTCAACTCCTCAGCACTGTCGACAGTGAACATGTCTTCCATCGTCAACCATGTAGGAAGCAATTTGCCTATCGGCGAGAGACGGAAATGATTGTGACGAGCGTCGCCCTGCGTGCGAACGCCGGCATCGGCAAGCAACTGACGGGCTTGCGTTGCCAACTGCTCTACATTGCCAAGACGATGATAAGGATGGCTTTCGGGAAGTGCGGCAATAGCGGCCACCGGATCACTGACCGGTTGTCCCTGCTGGTAACCCAACAGATCGAAAGAGCCGGAATGGAAGTGGAGATTGCTTTCTCCAGCCGCGATGACTGCCACTCGCTTACTTTTCTGAGCCTGCGCGATGGCGCAGGTCATGCCACTCAAACCACCACCTATTATAATAGTATCGAATTTCATAATCTACGAGAATTAGGTTTTAGTTCATTCCAAACAGTTCCTGATAGATCTTCAGCGTCAGCTGATTCTCTTTCAAAGCGTCGCCCCAGGCGATCGGTCTGTCTCCCTTCCATCGCTCCTGAACGAAGACGCTCAGATCCTCAAGACCTTTCTTTGCTTCACTATGACCGAGTTGGCACAGCACACTCGACGTGCGGCAGGCACAAAGCTCGCCTTGGCAGGTGCCCATGCCGATGCGGGTACGGCGACGAAGATTGGTCAGACCATGAACATGAAGCTTGTCGATGGCGAACTTCACCTCGCCGACACTCACCTCTTCGCACTCACAGACAAGTGCGTGGTCTTCTATCTCGTTGTAAGGAATTTCCTTCGTGAAGGTGCCATGACGCCCGATCTCCGCCATCCGGCTTGTGGACGCTGTGAGATTTCGGAAGTCTGCTTGCAGCTCACCTTTGATTTGTCCGGCACTCTCCTCGGAGCCCGGCAACGGCGTGGTGGCTGTCTCGCAAGGCTTATCAACGCCTAATTTCCTGCAGGCCAAATTGGTGGCTTGCTCTGCCATCAGACGATAGGTCATCATCTTTCCGCCCGTGACGGTGATGAATCCCTTGAGTCCATCGCGCTGCTCGTGGTCGAGGACGATGATACCACGGCTGATGCTGCGTCCCGAAGGATCGTCGTCAGAGGCTACCAACGGTCTCACGCCGGCGTAAGCGCGGAGGATGCGTGAGGTGGAAAGGCTTGGAACCAACTGCATGCCTTCGCGAATGAGCAGGTCCACTTCCTCAGGTGTAGCCCGCATGTCATCGATCTGGTCGAAAGAAACACGGTCACTGGTTGTACCAATCACGCAGACCGCATCGTCCGGAACCAATATATCGCCATTGGCAGGCTTGCGGCAACGGTTGATCACCATGTGGTTGACACGATGTCCGAAGATCAGCAGCGTGCCTTTGGCAGGGAACATGTTGATTTTGATATCAGCGAGCCGGGCCACAAGATGTCCCCAGATGCCGGCTGCATTGATGACTAATTTACAATGGATTTCGGTTTTTTCACCCGTATGGTTATTGCGCAGATGCACGCCTTTCATCACTCCGTTCTCAATGATGAAGCCGATCACCTCCTCATAGGTAGCCGCTTCCGCACCATGACGCTTGGCGTCCAAGATGTTGGCAGTGGTCAAACGGAAGGGATCAACGGAGGCATCGGGCACGCGAACAGCACCTTTCAACGCCGGGTTCACGGCAGGTTCCAATCTGCGGGCTTCCTCAGGAGAAAGCACATCCGCACGGATTCCAGCCTTCTGACAAGCTTCTACAAACTTCTGTTGATACGCTAAGTCATCTTCAGGCAAGGTGACAAAGAGTCCATCGGTCTCTTCAACACAGTGACGGGCTATGCGGCGGAGTATCTGATTTTCCTGTATGCATTCCTTGGCAGACTCCTGATCGGTGACAGCATAACGGGCACCACTATGCAGAAGTCCATGGTTGCGACCTGTAGCTCCATTGGTGAAATCGCGCTTCTCCACCAACAGCACCTTCAAACCACGCATGGCACAATCTCTTGCAGTACCTGCTCCTGTGATTCCTCCGCCAATGATGACAACATCATATAGATTATTCTCGTTCATGTCAAAAGACCTTTTAGGTTGATATTTTTGTCTGTCGATGCACAATCTTTCGTTTTTGCTTCGCTTATGAAACTATTACATCTTCAAACCGAAACAAAATTAAAAGAAAATCTCCATAGTTGTTTCTTTTATTAATTTTAATTAACACAAAAGAGCGTTTAGTGTATTTTATCCTATCCCAAAGTTTCATTTTAAAGCACAAAACGAAACAAAAACTGAATTAAATCGCCACAAGCACACTTTTATCAAGCTGTTTTTTAGTTACGGAAGAAGGCGGAGCACGATGCTCCGCCTTGATGGGACAGTTTATTGAAAATAAAAGGATCACCTATCCTCAATAAGCCGATAATTTCTTTTCTGAAAGTTATTTATCTGTCTTCTCTGTTGTCTTATCAGTAACCTTGCTATCAGACTGGCAGCAGTTGCCCTTTGCTTGCTGGCAACACGTACCATCCTTCTGCTGTACATGGCTCATACCATGGTGCAGACGCATTTGCAGATAAGTCTTATACTGGTCTTCTGAAAGGATGCCTTTCAGCTCCTTTTCATAAGCCGCGCGCTGTTCGAAGCGCTGTTTCATCTCAGCTTTCTGTTCTTCAGTGGGTCCCGGACGCTGTCCGGCATTCTTGTCCTGGACAGAATCTTGTTCCTTCTGAGGACGCGGACCGCCGAATCCTGGGCGCAGGACGCTTTCGTACTTTTTGTTCAACGCCTCCACCTTCTTTTGCTGATCGGCATTCAATCCGAGTTGCTGCGTCATCATAGTTGTCACCGTAGCCGCATCCATCTTACGGGGCTGGCGGCCGTTTGCATTCTGCGCCATGGTCACTGTCATAGCGAACAGTGCCACAAGCATCAACATCATCTTTTTCATATTCATGTGTTTTATGTTTCAAAGCAGAGCAAATTGCAATTCTCTTTGTTGCTTCTTGACTACTTTGACGCACCCGGCCAGCAAGTGTTTAACGACAAAATAGTGAAAATAAGCAAACAAAACACATCAATCTCCAACAAGCGGAAACGAGGGCACGATCAGTCGCCCATCATATCCACAATAGCGCCCAGGTCTTCGGGGTTGATGTCTCCCTTGACCAGCACACCCATGCAACTACTGTCGCTATACACACACGTGACAATCTCATGAACCAGCTCGTCGTCTTTCTTGATCATCACCAGCACGTCGCTGTCACCCTGTTTGGTGCGCGCATATTCCTCATAGCCTTCTTTACTCAAGGCGGCTACTTGCTCTACAAACTTCTTGCGTGTGCGCTTCTTGCAATTGCCCAAGCGGAGAACACGTGCAGACTTTACCTCTTTCAATACGGCAGCCACATTGTTATCCTTCACCTTGCTTCCTGCCAACGACATCAACACGCCGGGCACACTGGTGTACTCTGCTTTCTTCTCACTGCGAAAGGCATCAAAGACTTTCTGAGCCTGCTGGGCACATGCAAACTGTGTGGCAAACGCCACCAGCAGCATCAATAACATCTTCTTCATCTTCATTCGTTTTATTTCTTCCAAAACTTACATTTCATTGTTGAAAAAACGAGCTGTCCCCCTCTTTATTGTTCATCCAAGCTATTATGATAGCCGTGATACTGTATACAAAAACCATGAACAATCAGAAAAGCAGAGCAAACAACACATGCGAAAAGAGCTGTCAGACCGGCAGCAGGCAAAAAAGCAATAGGGGGAACCCGAAGATTCTCCCTATCTATTAATTAGGTATCAGTTATATCTCACAGACCTCCACCTGTCGGTCAAGCGTCTCGTCATCCCAAGACCGACCCTCTCTATACTAAGCGCAAGTAGCCCTATATATATAATATGTGTGGACAGTGAGTATAATCTGACTTTTGATCATCTCACTGACGATAAGCCGGATTCTGATAAGCCTGCTTTTCCTCCGTTGTCATATCCAAAGCATCGAGCTGTCCCTGAGGTATTGGGCGCAGATAATATTCCTTCGGAATGGTACGTGTATAGACTTTACCAGTATGGTCGTTGTTGCCGGCACCTGCAATGGTATATGTTCCGGCACGCTCAGCCCACTTCTGTGTGCGCACAAGATCAAACCAGCGGTGTCCTTCACCAAAGTATTCACGTCCCAACTCGTCAAGCAGGAAATCAACGGTAATCGTTTCCGGAGTGGCAGCCACCATTTCTTTGCTGTAGTCGGCGACCTTCACTTTATTCTCTGCATTGCTGTAGCGCCACTTACCGGCTCGTGCACGAATGACATTGATCATCTTTCTGGCATCGTCGTTCTTACCTAACTTCACGGCAGCCTCAGCAGCGACGAAATAGAATTCCGAGAACTTCAGAGCCACAAACGGACGTGTGCTGCCTGCATTAGGCTGTCCCAGTCCGTTGCCGTTGTCGGTACGATACGGTCCAATCTTCCAAAGGATCGGATACATAAATCGGCTGATGCCGGCAGGATCGACCACATAATCAGAGCGTCCGGGCAGTGTTCCGCCACCGACGCCATCGGCATTCTTGGAATAGTCAATGCTGCTGTTGTTGTCATTGAGGAAGGTCAGCACAGCATCTCCTGGCTTGATCTTCATGTCATTGGCATTGAGCGCTTCTTCACCCTTATACTGCGAGTCCTTGTTCCAATTGGCACGGAAGCAAGTGGTGAAGGTACCGTCGTAGCGTGAGTCCTGTGTCTTGTTGGCAAAGGTATGGGTGAAGACTTCCTGTGGAGGTGCCATACGTGTCCAGGGACGACCCAGCGCCTGCACACACTCACGGCGTACTGGATTGAACACCTTACCGTCCGTTGTCTTAGCAAGCATGTTGGGATAGTTCCAGCAGACCATCCATGAAGCAAAGTTATCAGGTGCGCCACCACTGCCATAGGTCAGCGATCCACCGTTGTACTCCTCGCTCTTCTCGGTATGGTCAGCCCAGAGCATACACTCAGCATTGCGGTCGTTCTGTGCAAGGTTGACATCATAGTAGGTATCCATCAGCTTGTACGGACCAGGATTGTTGATTCCTTCCACCGCCAGGTCATAAGCCTTTTGGAAGTACTGCTGTGCTGAGAGCCCATCAGGATCCTTCCGCTCACATTCGGGATAAGTAGGAATACCATTAGGATTCTCCAGCCACCAGCCATAAGTCAGGTAAGCCTGAGCCAAGACCAGGCGCGCCACGTCCTTTGTCACGCCGCCGCTGACACGTGGCTGCTCGGGCAGAGACGCTATGGCTTTGGTCAGATCGGGGAAGATGGCCTTCGTATATACCTCCGGCACCGTGTTGCGCTTCGATACACGCGTAGCGTTGGAGTTGAACCTCAGCTCTCCGGCACCCAAGTCAAGCGGCACACCGCCGAAGGTCTGCACCAGTCTGAAATAGTCAAAAGCACGGAAGAAGCGAGCCTCGGAAAGCAGGCTCTCGCTGATTCCGGCCGCCTCGCCATTCTCAATGGTGCCGCTTGCTGTATTGATATAGGTGAAGGCATTGCCCCATAAAGCGTCGGAACGGCTGGTGGAAGCATTGAGCGATCCTACGCCGGAGAGGTCGGCATCCTTGAAGTTACCGTCTGCCGACTGCGCCCAAGTGTACTCGTCGGTACCCGTCTCACAGATATTATAATAGTAAGCATTGCCATACGTGTCGCGCAAATGGGCGTACAGCGCAGTGATACCACCCTCGACACCGGACTGTGTCTTAAAGAACGACGGGTCGTAGATGGAGCGGGGCTGTTCATCGAGCACATCGTTGCAAGAAGCCAGCGAGAAGAGCCCCAAGGATATAATTCCTATATTGATTAAAAGATTCTTTTTCATGATGATAGCAGATTTAGAAGGACAAGTTAAGACCAAAGAGGAAGTTACGTGTTGAAGGCGTGTTGTAGCCCACCACCGGCATGACATGCGCACCAGTGTAACCCTCCATCGTAACAGCCATTGTGCCTCCATTGTTACTCAAGGTATTGGTTTCGGGATCGAGACCACACTCATTCTTAAACGGTGAGAGGAAGACAAACGGATTCTGAACAGACACGTAAGCGCGCAACTTGCTGATGCCCAACTTCTTCACAGCGGCCATAGCACCGAAGTCATAGCCCAGGGTGATGGAGCGGATCTTCAAATAACCGGCGTCGAAATAGCCGAGCGTAGTGCCATACTTCGGGTTATCGCTTGTGGTGATGCCACCCGGTTTCGGATACTTGGCATTGGTGTTGTCCTCCGTCCAGTAGTCTACGTCAATGTTGTTTCGGCGGCCGGAGAGCATGTTCAGATAACCATTAGCAGAGTGGAGCGCGCTGATGAGCTTACCACCGATCTGGAATGAACCGATGACACTCAGGTCGAAATGCTTATAACCCACACTGGTGTTGAAGCCACCCATCAAGTCTGGCTGCATGTCCATCACCTGACGGTCATCAGAGTTGATCTGTCGCTTTGGCGAGCCATCCTCGTTGTACTCACCCGTATATTCCACTTTGATCATACCAGGATTGCCACCCGGCTCAAGGATATCCATATACTTGTCGTCTTTCTGCCAAAGTCCGATCTTCTTGTAATCATAGATGACATCAATCGGATGACCGACAAACCATCTGTTGGCCACGTCCTGCTGGGCACCGGAAGCCAAAGCGACGAGTTTGTTCTTGTTGAAATAGAAGTTCACGCCAGCGTCCCATGTCCATCCGTGATGGTCCTGAAGGATTGTACCGTTAATGGTAAACTCCATACCTGTGTTGCGTGTCTTACCGATGTTGGCAGTATAGCTGTTCACACCGGAAGTGGACGGCAGGGCCACACCTAACAGCAAATCATGTGTGTTCTGCAAGTAATACTCCACCGTACCATACAGTCTTCCACCGAGCACCGACCAGTCAACACCGACATTCCACGTGGAGGAATACTCCCAACTCAGTTCGCTGTTGGGCAGTGTTGAGACATAATAGCCACGTGTAAACTGGTCTCCGAAGTTATAAGTACGGGAGCTCAGGGCACCAAGAGTGGAGTAAGGGGAGATACTCTGGTTAGAAGTCTCGCCATAACCGGCACGCAGCTTGAGGTTGTCCAGCCAGGTGACACCTTTCATGAAGCTCTCCTTGGCGACATTCCAGCCGAGAGACACAGCCGGATAAGTGTGCCATTGATGGCCTTTAGCCAAACGCGAGGAAGCATCAGCACGGAAGGCAACGCTAAGCATGTAGCGGTTGTCATAGTCATACATCACACGTCCCATCCAGGACACGAGTCCGCTCTGCCAGTAGCCTTGGTTAGCCGGGTTGACAGCAAGGTTCTGTGTGGCTGCACCTATATTATAATATTGGAAGTATTCAGCCGGAATAGCCTGACCGGACATGAAGGTACGCTCGAAGCGCGTCTGCTCAGCAGAGTAGAGTCCGGTGAAGTTGATATGATGCTTCTCGGCAAAGATACGGTCATAGGTGACGATATTCTCCACCGCCCAGTTCTTTGTAATATCTTGCTGCACGGAGGCTGAGTTAGGTGTCGTGGCTGTAGCACTACCCACACCCGTACCGGTAAAGGCGCCCTGCTTGGACGAGCGATAGTTCAAACCGATATTGATACGGTAAGAAAGACCTTCTATCCACGGGCACTTCACCTCTGCGAAGAGCGTGTTATAGGATCCAAAGCCTTTGTTCTCATTGAGCCAACTGTCCTTCAAGTCCTCGGCCACACTGCGCGTGAGCACCCATTGGTTGTCCTGCGGCATGTTGATGGTACGTTTGAGCTTGCCGTCTGCATCGTAAGGCGACGCCAGCGGGCTCATCGTCAGCACGTTGTACAGTCCCACCTGTGTGCCGGTCACCTCACGATAACTGTTGTTGGTGGTCAGTCCGAAACGGAAATAGTCACCCACACGCTGGTCGAAGTTGGCACGCACAGAGTAACGGTCAAAGCCTTGGGTAGGCACCACACCGTCGTTGTGATAGTAACCTGCGCCGAAGCTATAGCTGCCACCGTTGGTACCTCCCGACACGCCGACATCATGGCTGGTAAGGAATCCCGTCTTGAAGAAGAGATCCTGCCAGTCGGTATTGACGTCATCCGACTCGTCGACAGTGTTCTCAAACTTTCCGGCATATTTGCGGAGCTTGGCAAAATGCGGTCCGCTCATCATCGGATACTTATGGAAGAGCTTGGAGAAACCGGCGTAGGCGTTGTAGCTGACCTTTGCGGGAGAGCCCATAGCGCCCTTGACGGTAGTGATCATGATCACGCCGTTGGCACCACGAGAACCGTAGATAGCCGTAGCAGAAGCATCCTTGAGGATGTCCATGCTCTTGATGTCTGCCGGATTGATGTCTGATAGGTTGCCCATAAACGGGATACCGTCCAAGACAATCAACGGGTCGTTGCTGGCATTGAGCGAGCGCTGGCCACGGATGCGGATCTGCATCTCAGCACCCGGCTGCGACGATGTCTGTGTCATCAGCACACCGGCCACACGTCCCTGCAATGCTTTGGCAGCATCCTGGGCAACGATCTTGTTCAAGTCCTCACCGCCCACATTGGCGACCGAACCCGTAACGGCCTCACGACGCTGCGTACCATAGCCGATGACGACCACCTCATTGAGGCTGCGTCCGTGCTCCTTGAGCGTGATGTTGAGATTGGAGTTGCTGCCAACCGGCACTTCCTGCTCATCATATCCTACATAAGAAACAATGAGTGTAGCACCCGGTTTGACGTTGAGCGTGAAGTGACCGTCGAGATCGGTCACCGTTCCATTCTTAGTACCTTTTTCCATGATGGTAGCACCAATAAGTGTGCCCATCTTGTCACTGACAGTACCTGTAATCCGCTTGGATTGTTGCACAGCTTGTGTCATACCGACATTACCGGCCAGAGCAGTCTGCGGTAGAGACAGAGCAGCAGAGGACAATAAGCCTAACACAAGGGTAGTCTTTCCTAAAGTAATGTTCATAGATTTAATAAATTATAGATAGGTTTAGATTAAATACATTGCAAAGTTAAGTCAAAAAACTCAAACATACTTTTTCTATTGTACCCTATTCTTTAGTTCACGTTTCAAATCCTACAATATCTAAATAACAGTACAAAAGGAGAATACAGCCTTTCTACCAACACGATGACATTAAAAAAGAGGGAGAAGCACGGCTTTCCCTCTTATCTTATAGTATATTTGTCACCAACAAGCCCTACAGTATTCCCAACTGATGCAGGAACACAGCGAGGATGCACACGGGCGAGACGAAGCGGACGGTGAAGAGCCAAACGGAATAGAGACAGCCCCGCACAGTGCCCCAGTTGGTAAACTCGTCCTTGACAATACGCTTCGGCACCACCCAGCCAATGAGGATGCAGGTGAAGAAAGAGCCGAGCGGCAAAAGAACATTGGAGGTCAGATAGTCACAGCACTCCAAGAAGGTTCTTCCGAAAAGGCTGATGTCTGCCGCACCACACGACAGCGAGCTGAGCACACCGATGGTCACACACACCAGCGTCTCCATGATGGCTCCCTTCTTACGCGAGATACGCAACTCCTCATAGAACATTGCTGTGCCGATCTCGTGCATGGAAATGGTCGAGGTCAGTGCCGCCAAGGCCAGGAGCGCATAGAACAGTACGCTGATGATATACCCGAGTACTGGGCTGAAGGCTTGCTGAAAGACATTGGGCAACGTGATGAAGATGAGTGAGGGACCACTGTCGGGACGCACACCCACCGAGAATGCTGCGGGGAAAATCATCAGTCCGGCCAGCACAGCGATAAGCGTATCGATACCGGCAATCTGCAAAGCTGACTTTGACAGATTGGTTTGACGGCTGAAATAAGAGGCGTAGGTACACAGGCAAGCCGTACCGAGTGACAGCGAGAAAAAACTCTGTCCCAAGGCATCAAGGAGGACATTGCTATTGATTTTACTGAAGTCGGGCTTGAACAAGAAAGCTATACCTTTACCGGCACCGGGCAAAATACAGGAAGCCACCACGATGACGAGCAACAATATAAATAAGGTGGGCATGAGCATATTGCTGAACTTTTCGATACCTTTCCTCACTCCGCGGATGACAACCAAATGTGTCAGCACGATGAAAGCGACGGTCCACAGCAATGGCTTCACGGGATCAGAAGAGAAGTTCCTGAAATAAGCTGCCACATAAGCGGGGTCGCCATGAATGCCTCCCAGTACGGAGACGACGAGATATTGCAAGCACCATCCGGCCACCACGGCATAGAAGCCCAGGATGATCATGGACGTAACGGCTCCCATATAGCCGATCAACGACCACCAACGACCACCCAACTGATAGTAAGCGCGTGCCGCGTTGGAAGCGCCATGCCGTCCCACGATAAACTCGGCAATCATACCGGGTATGCCCAGTATGAGTATACTCACCAGATAGACAAGCAGGAAGGCGGCTCCACCGTCCTGTCCGGTCAAATAAGGAAAGCGCCAGATGTTTCCAAGTCCTACGGCAGATCCTGCCGTGGCGAGGATGACGCCGATCTTAGTTCCAAAGCTACCACGTTCAGACATAAGCAATGATGAGTGTTGAATGTTGAATGATGAATTGAAGAGGGGGGCGGCGCACTGCAGCTAAGGGGACGGCGCCGAGCGCCGTCGTACAGAACCAAGCTAACCACAAAGGGTTGCTCCTTCCCTCCCACCTCATTCTTGAAGCATACTACGCCCCTCTCCTCGGGAGAGGGGATTGGGGGTGAGGGCGTTCTAAATCACATTGAACTGATGCAGGAATATGCTCAGGATAGCTAACGGACAGACGAAGCGCACCAAGAAAAGGAAGACACCGAAGAAGCGGCCGCGCAGCGTGCCCCAGTTGGTAAACTCATCCTTGACAATCGACTTGGGAATGAACCAACCCAGGAAGATGCAGGTCAGGAAGCCGCCAACCGGCAGGAAAATCTGTCCGGTGACGAAGTCAAACACATCAAACAGAGTCTTGCCGCCCACATGCAACCAGTTGACAGCGCCCAGTGACAAAGAGCAGAAAGCACCGATGATGGTGGTGGTGATTGTCACAATCGTTGCTCCAGTCTTGCGCGACAAGTGCAGCTCTTCACTGAAGAACGAAGTGCTCACCTCGTGCAAAGAGATCAGGGAGGTCAAAGCTGCCAGACTCAGCAACGCATAAAACATCAGTGAGACGATCCATCCCACCACCGGCATACCAGCAAACGCCTGATTGAAGACATTGGGCAGGGTGATGAACACCAGCGACGGGCCACTGCCTGGATTGACACCCACCGAGAATGCAGCAGGAAAGATGACCAATCCGGCAAGGATGGCCACGAAGGTGTCGACCAATGCCACCTGAATGGCAGAGTTGGCGAGATTGGTTTGTCGGGTATAATAAGAAGCATAGGTACAGATGCAACCCATCGCGATACTCAGCGAATAGAAGCTCTGCCCCAACGCATTCAGAAAAGTCTGATGCGTCACCTTCGAGAAGTCGGGCCTCAAAAGGAAGGCTACACCCTTCTCGGCACCCGGCAGCAGACACGCGGCCACCACGATGACCAGCAGTAAAACGAAGAGTGTAGGCATCATCAACTTCGAGGCTTTCTCAATGCCACCGCGGATGCCATGGATAATCACGAAGTAGGTGATCCACAAGATGATGATCGTCCAGAAGATCGGACGCACCGGACTGGCGGCAAAAGTGTCGAAATAAGTCTTCACTGCAGTAGGATCTCCATGCAGATCACCCACGATTGAAGCATAGATATATTGCAGACACCATCCCGAGACGACAGCATAGTAGCCCGTGATCAGGAATCCAGTGAGCACGCCTAACAGTCCCACATACTTCCAAGCCTTTCCACCGGACATCTTGGAATAGGCGCGGAAAGTGTTCGACGCGCCGTGACGCCCAATGATAAACTCCGAGATCATACACGGAATGCCCAACAGCAGCACACATCCTATATATATAAGGATGAAAGCGGCCCCACCGTTCTCTCCCGTCATATAGGGGAAGCGCCACACGTTTCCCAAGCCGACGGCACCACCGGCCGTGGCCAATATCATGCCTATCTTACTTCCGAAACTTGCTCTTTCTTCTGACATAACATACAAATCATTTCTATTTGATTGCAAAATTATAAAATAATATTGTAATTTTGCAGGAAAAAGCAATAAAAGATAACAGATATGCACAAGATCCTAACATCTTACCCATTGTCAGTGCTCAGCGTCGCGGTGATATGGGCGCTCTGTCTGATCCCCATTCCGGAAACGCCCTTGAGCGACGTCAGTATGATCGACAAATGGACACACTTCGTTCTTTACGGTGGTCTGTGCACCATCGTATGGGCAGAATACGGGCGTCAGCATACACGACCGCTCAACAAGCAGGTATGGATCTACACGCTTTTGCTGCCTGTGATCATGGGAGGCTTGATAGAAATCGTTCAAGCTACATGCACAGGCGGCAACCGCAGCGGCGACATTATGGACTGGGTTGCCGACAACATCGGCGTGGCTCTTGGACAGATTATCGGTATTCCTCTGGCACTAACTCTTTCCAAGTGGAGAAAGGGTGGGCAAGCATGTGGGAATTGTAGAAATGAGGATCGCCCGTGACCTCGGGTCCGATGAAGTCGGGTTTCACAAAGTCTTCGGTCTCACTGCCAAGCTCCACCTCCGCCATCACCAGTCCGTCGTTGTCACCATGAAACTCATCGACCTCAAAGGTATGGTTTCCGCTCTTGACCAGATAGCGGTGCTTGTCAATGACTCCGCCCTGGCAGAGCTGCATGAGATGGGCAGCCTCGTCGAGCGTGATCTCTTTTTCAAATTCATAACGTGTCATCCCCCCGTCGCGGCTCTTGCCCTTGATGGTCAGGTAAGCCTTGTCGTTGCGCACACGTACACGCACCGTGGCACCCTCGGCAGGGATATATCCTTGCTGGATATGGGAAGAAGAAAAGGCGGCGCGCTTGTACGCATCGCCTTTCTTCACGAGAAATTTCCGTTCTATCTCCAGTCCGCTCATCACACAGAATGTTTAAATAGGATTTGCTTTCTACCGCAGGTTACGCCCCACTACTTACTGCACGAAAAAGAAGGACCAGATGACATAGATGACAGCCAGCACGATCAGTGCGGCAAAGATGATCTTCACGATCTTGTCGCCCTGGTCTTTCTGTTTGGTTTCGTGATTCGCTCTTTTCGCCTGCGGTGCCACATTGTTCACAGCTTCAGCCGGGATGTGGCTGTTGTTTTTCTTCTTGCTACTCATAATTTTTAATTTTTTAGGTAAGGTAAGTGTTGATATGAGCTTGTAACCCCCACCCTGCTTACAGGTGAGCCTGCTCCTCTTCGGGGAACTCCATCAGATAGGCTTTGATGAATCCATCGATCTTTCCGTCCATCACGCCGTCCACATCAGAGGTCTGATAGCCCGTGCGGTGGTCTTTCACACGACGGTCGTCAAAGACATAGCTTCGTATCTGGCTTCCCCACTCTATCTTTTTCTTTCCTGCTTCGATCTTGGCCTGTGCCTCCATGCGCTTCTTCATGGCGCGGTCATAGAGCTGACTCTTCAGCAGCAACATGGCCTTGGCACGGTTCTTGGGCTGGTCACGTGTCTCGGTGTTCTCGATGAGAATCTCCTCTTTCTCGCCCGTGTCGGGGTCTTCATACTGGTAACGCAGGCGCACGCCCGACTCCACCTTGTTGACATTCTGACCGCCGGCACCACTGGAGCGGAACGTATCCCAGCTCACGCGGGCCGGATCGACATACACCTCGATGGTGTCGTCGACGAGCGGAGTGACGAAGACACTGGCAAAACTCGTCATGCGCTTGCCCTGAGCATTGTAGGGCGAGACACGCACCAAGCGGTGCACGCCATTCTCACTCTTGAGGAAGCCATAGGCATACTCACCGCCCTCGATGGTCATCGTCATGCTTTTGATGCCGACCTCCTCACCTTCCTGCATGTCGGTGATCGTCACCTTATAGCCGTGGGCATCGCACCAGCGCATATACATACGCATGAGCATCGAAGCCCAGTCCTGGCTCTCGGTACCACCGGCACCGGAGTTGATCTTCATCACAGCGTCCATCGAGTCCTCTTCCTGGCGCAGCATGTTGCGGAGCTCCAGGTCTTCGATGGACTTGATGACCTTGGCGTAGTCGTCATCGACTTCCTGCTCGGTCACCATGTCCTCCTTGTAGAAGTCGAAGGCGAGCTGCAGTTCATCGGCCTGCTGCTTGACGGTCTTATAGCCGTCGAGCCATTTCTGTAAGCCCTTGACCTTCTTCATCTGAGCCTCAGCACGCTTCGGGTCATCCCAAAAGTCGGGCGCCTGCGTGCGAAGCTGCTCTTCTTCAAACTCTACTTTCTTTTGGTCGATATTGAGATAATGATGGAGTTTCTCAGTGCGATCCATCACATCTTTCAATTGATCTGCTGTGATCATTGTTCTTAATTAATAATCAAAAGCCTCACCCCCAGCCCCTCTCCCCAGGAGAGGGGAGTGAAATGCTGCAAGGGAAGACGTTATTTTCTAAATGATATGATTCGTTGTTTGTCGTTGCCAATCGTTTCTGCCTAACATTCGTACATCTTGTCGATGACAGAGGCGTAGTTCTTGTAGATGACCGGTCGGCGCATTTTCAGTGTATTGGTCAATTCGCCCGATTCCATCGAGAAATGGTGAGGCAGCAGCGTGAAGCGCTTGATCTTCTCGTAGTTGGCCAAACTTTGCTGCAGCGTCTCGATGCGCTCCATTATCATATCGTGGATCTCCTTGTTCTCGCAGAGATCTTCACGGCGCTTAAACTTGATGTTGTGTGCCCGTGCATAGTCCTCCAACAAGCGGAATTCCGGCACGATCAGCGCGGAGACGAACTTACGCTGGTCGGCGATGACTGCCACTTGGTCGATAAACTTATCCACGAGCAGCAGCGACTCTACCATCTGCGGGGCGATATATTTGCCGTTACTGGTCTTGAAGAGATCCTTGATACGCTCTTTGAGGAAGAGTTCTCCGTCCTTGAGATAGCCGGCGTCGCCGGTATGGAAGAAGCCCTCCTCATCGAAAGCCTGCTTGTTGAGCTCATCGCGATGGTAGTATCCCTTGGTGATCGTCGGGCCCTTGAGCAGAATCTCGCTGTTCTCTCCGATCTTCACCTCTATGCCCTGAATAGGCCGGCCCACCGAGCCGATGGTGATCCTCTCACCGATATGGTCGCAAGACACAGTGGCCAGACTCTCTGTCAAGCCGTAGCCCACAATCATGTTGATGCCGAGGGAATGGACGAAAGTCTCCACTTCCGGGGACACGTAAGCACCCGCCGTAGGGAAGATATTGGGGTGTTCCAGCCCCATCACCTTGCGCACAAGACTAAGGACCGACTTATCCAGTACTTTATATTCCAATGCCAAGGGCAACGGCGGGCGATTGCCGTTGCAGATATAGTCTACATTATATTTCCTGCCGACGCTCAGCGCGTGATAGAAAAGTTTTTGTTGCCATGCACTTGAGCGGTCCATCTTGTCCTTGACAGCCTGATAGACCTTTTCCCAAAAGCGCGGCACACTCGACATGGAGGTAGGATGTGTCTCGCGCATGCTCTCCTGGATCTCCTTGGGATAGGTGTTGATGATGAGCTGTGCTCCCTCGCCCAAGGCCAGATAGGCCCATCCGCGCTCAAAGATATGGGTGAAGGGCAAAAAGTTGATGACACGGTCGTTCTCCGTGACAGGCACGCAAGCACCGTTGGCCTTCATGGCTGCTGCATACTGCCCATAGCTGAGCATCACGCCTTTGCTGTCGCCCGTGGTGCCACTGGTGTAGAGGATATTGCAGAGATCATCGTCGTTGGCCTGCTTATAGAGCGCTTCCACCTCGGTCTGACGCGGCAGGTCTTCGCCGAGCTTCAGGAAGTCTTCGAAGTAGAGGGCGTTGGGGTCATGCGAACTGATGCGCACGCTGTCGTCGTAGATGATGATACGCTCCAGCGAGGGACACAAGGCAAACACGCGGTGTGCCTTGTTGTATTGATCCTGCTCACCGACGAAGAGGAAACGCACCTGCGCGTCATTGATGATGAACTGTATCTGCTGTTCCGAGCTGGTGGCATAGATAGGAACAGAGCATGCCCGGATACCATACGCGCCAAAGTCGGTGTAGAGATACTGTACGCAGTTTTGCGAGAACACAGCAATATTTTCCTGGGGCTTGATGCTCAGATTCAGCATGGCGTTGCTCACTTGCTTGACACGCAAAGAGAACTGTTTCCAGGAAACAGTCTTCCATTTCAAGCTACCAAACGTACGGAACGTCAGAGCACCCCGCGAGCCGTACTTCTTTGCCTGCTCATGTATCAGCACAGACAGATGACTTCTATTCTGCATAGTACTATGTATTATTTATTGTTGCAAAGATAAAGAATTCTTATTAAAAAGTGAAATGTTTAGGCAGTTTTTATTAATTTTGCCTGCATAACCATTTCCATTTCCGCAACATGAGACACCAAGACTATATCAACGACGCCGCGGAGCTGCTCTCCCGCCTCATCGCCACGCCATCGGTCAGCCGCAACGAGAAAGAGGCAGCAGACGTGATGCAACAACAGATGAACACCTATGGACTCGCCACACACCGCGAGGCCAACAACGTTTGGGCGATTTGCCCGGACTATGATCCCGCCAAGCCGACGATCCTGCTCAACGCACATATCGACACGGTGAAACCGGCCGTTTCGTGGGTTCGTGACCCTTTCAAGCCGACACGTGAGGGCGATCAGCTCTTCGGCTTGGGCAGCAATGACTGTGGCGGCGGCTTGGTCACGCTGCTACAGGTGTTTCGCTATATGACGCTGCGCACGCAGCCCTACAACCTCGTATACCTGGCTTCTGCCGAGGAGGAGGTGTCGGGAAAGGACGGCATCAGCCGTGTCTTGCCGTTGTTGCCCCACATCGACGTGGCCATCGTGGGGGAGCCGACAGGCATGCAACCGGCCATAGCGGAGAAAGGACTGATGGTGCTCGACGTCGTGAGCCACGGAAAGAGTGGGCATGCGGCACGCAACGAGGGTGTCAATGCGATCTATGAGGCGCTCGACGACATGCGATGGATTCGCGATTTCCGGTTCGAGAAGGTGAGTCCTTTCCTCGGTCCTACGAAGATGACGCTGACGGTGGTTCATGCGGGTACGCAGCACAATGTCATCCCTGACGAATGCCGGATGCTCGTCGACGTGCGCACCAACGAATACTACACCAATGAGGAGGTCTACGACATCGTGTGCTCGCATGTCAAGAGTGATGTCCACGCGCATTCGTTCCGCTTGCATTCCTCGCGCATCGACCCAGAGCATCCGCTCGTCAAGCGTTGTGTGTCGCTTGGCCTGCAGCCTTTCGGTTCGCCGACGCTCAGTGATCAGGCGCTGATGCCCTTCCCTTCACTGAAGCTCGGCCCCGGTGAGTCGTCACGCTCCCACAGTGCCGATGAATTCATCAAGATCAGCGAAGTCGACCATGCCTTCACGACCTACCTGCAAGTGCTGGAAGGACTGGAGATGAGCAACACCATTTTATCCGACAAAAGTACATCCGTAAGAAGTTGCAATCTAGAGAAGCGGAAAACGGAGAAAGAAAGATAAAAGTGCAATTTTATCGATTTTACTCGGCTAAAGTACCGAGATGATGCTAAGAAAAAGGTACTTTGACCAAAAATTCTCTAGAGAATTTTCCATCAAAGTACCTTTTTCATGCGGTCAAAGTACCTTTTTGACCTCCAAAAACGGGCGTTTTGGCGAAGTAAACAGCTAATTTTGACAAGTATAAAAGCGGATTATCGAAGCAAAATCACATAAGTTACTAATATACAAATAATTATGAAAAGCTCCTCATTTTTGGCTTCTTTTCGGCCAACACCCATGTTATTTCTGAAAATCGCCTGGAAATTGGCCGAAAAATGTCAGTTTACACAACAAAACAAAGCACATAGATAAGAACATGAAAATAGGCAGATGTAGTAACGAGCGCACCTTGAAGCGTACCCTGTTACGACATCTGCCTATTCTGTTACTATGTCTGTTTACTATGTTACTCTGTCTTATAAAAGACTTCGCTCCGTCTGTTTACGCTGTCATCTGCCGAGCCACGCCTCCGGATTGAGCTTTGCTCTCTCCTTGCGCAACTGGAACTGCAGAATATGATCAGGGCCGACGGCGCCGAGGATCTGACGTGTGCGCACCTTCTGTCCACGGCTGACGCTGACCGACTTCAGGTTACAGTATACCGAGATATAGGCTCCGTGACGCACCATCACCACCATGTTACCGCCATAGCCAATGACTGCGCTGACCTCACCATCGTAGACGCAACGTGCCTGCGCACCGGGACCACCCATGATGTTGATGCCCTTGTTGTCGAGTGTCACGCCTTTCAGTCCATCCACGTTGTACTGTCCGAAGTGGCTCACGACGCGATAGTTGCCAGTGATCGGCATTGGCAGTCGTCCGCGGTTGGCTTCGAAGCCATTGTTCATCATGCGGTCAACGGTAGAGAACTGCTGTGCCTCCTGGCTCTGCTGTTGCACCTGCTTGATCTCCTGCTGAGCGCGCTGAGCGTCGACCTGTTGTTTCAGCTCAGCAGCACGGCGCATCGACTCTGCCTCACGGGCAGCCTGCTCAGCGGCCGCCTTACGTGCCTCAGCCTCACGCTCCGCAGCCTCACGGGCTGCGAGCTCACGGGCAGCAGCCTGCTGAGCCGCACGCTCACTGGCCAAAGCCCTTGCGGCAGCCTCCTGACGAGCCTTTGCCGCGGCAGCCTCACGGGCACGCTGTGCAGCAGCCTCAGCCAAGGCAGCCTGACGGGCCTGTTCCTTGAGCTGATTGCATCCATA
>ERZ791917.196-NODE-196-length-81272-cov-39.917456_pt1 | contig 81272 bp, 117 predicted proteins | sample MGYA00510138_ERZ791917 | MGnify/ENA primary metagenome ERZ791917 (study PRJEB30046, sample SAMN00792102) | human gut metagenome | study: EMG produced TPA metagenomics assembly of the A metagenome-wide association study of gut microbiota in type 2...
GCGGCCGTCATACTCCGTTCTTCAACGGCTACCGTCCGCAGTTCTACTTCCGTACTACCGACGTTACTGGGGTAGCTCACCTGCCTGAAGGCACCGAAATGGTTATGCCTGGGGACAACGTGGTGATGGATGTCGAACTGATCACCCCGATCGCTATCGAACAAGGTCTGCGCTTCGCTATCCGCGAAGGCGGCCATACCGTTGGCGCCGGTGTCGTTACCGAAATCGAAGGCTAATCCTTTCGATTCAATCTAATGAAAGCCCATATGAGGGGCTTGGCCAAAGCCCCTCATATTCTTATGCTTTACAGGGCCCGCGATGAGGCAGAAGATGGCTTCTGGCCCGCTGGCAAAGAAGGGAACTTCTGCTGAGTATGTCCGTTCTTGGAAACGTGGCGAATGGAGGAAAAACTAATGGCAAAGACTCAAAAAATCCGTATACGCCTGAAAGCGTATGACTACAAAGCACTGGATCAGAGTGCTTCCAAAATCGTAGAAACGGCGAAACGTACCGGTGCTCAGGTTTCCGGCCCGATTCCCCTGCCTACGGAAAAAAACATCTATACGATTCTGCGTTCCCCTCATGTGAACAAAGACTCTCGTGAACAGTTCGAAATGCGGACCCACAAGAGACTGGTTGACATCCTGGAACCTACAGCTAAGACGATCGATGCACTGACTCGCTTGGATCTTCCTGCTGGTGTAGATATCGAGATCAAAGCGTAAGGAGGTGCGATGATGGCTAAAGGAATCTTAGGCAAGAAATTAGGTATGACCCAAATTTTTGAAGCTGACGGTACTTTGGTTCCCGTAACGGTTGTAGAAGCGGGTCCCTGCGTCGTGCTGCAAAATAAGACCGAAGAAAAAGACGGTTACAATGCTGTCCAGCTCGGTTTTGGCGATATCAAAGAAAAACAAGTCAACAAACCCATGAAGGGCTTCTTCGACAAAGCTGGCGTGGCTCCTGTGAAGGTTGTCCGCGAAGTCCGTCTGGACGCTCCTTCTGAATATAAAGTCGGCGACAAGATTGCGGCTGACATTTTCGCAGCCGGTGATCTGGTTGACGCTGTCGGCGTTTCCCGTGGCAAAGGGTTCGCTGGTACGATCAAACGCCACAACTTCGCACGTGGTCCTATGAAACACGGTTCCAAATCCCATCGTGAACCCGGTTCCAACGGCCCGATGCATTCCGGTCCTGGCGGCCGTGTGATCAAAGGCAAGAAACTGCCTGGCCGTATGGGTGGAATCAGTGCGACGGTGCAGCGTTTAACGATCGCGAAAGTGGATAAGGACCGCAACCTGATCATGGTGAAAGGTTCTGTACCTGGTGCCGCTGGTACCTTCCTGCTGCTGAGAGACACGGTTCGTCCCAATGTCGTGAAAGCAGTTCAAAAATAAGGTTTAACGAAAGGAGGGCGTTTCAATGCCGAAAGTAGCAGTTTACGATATGACCGGCAAACAGACCGGTGAAGAAATAGAATTGATGGATTACGTCTTTGGCGTAGAATTCAACGAAGCTGTCGTCCATCAGGCTGTTGTGATGCAGCAAGCCAATGAACGTCAGGGCACCCATGCAACCAAGACCCGTGGTATGGTTCGGGGCGGTGGCAGAAAACCCTGGAAACAAAAAGGTACTGGCCGGGCTCGTGCTGGTTCCGTCCGTTCTCCTCTGTGGGTAGGCGGTGGTACCGTCTTCGGTCCTGCTCCCCGGAGCCATGCAAAAGATATGCCTCGGAAAGCCCGTCGTTTGGCAATCCGCTGCGCTCTGAGCGCAAAAGTAGCTGAAGGGGCACTGGTTGTGGTGGATAACCTGACCTTTGCTGAACCCAAGACCAAAGATGCAGTTGCTCTGCTGAATGGTTTTGAAGCTGCTGGCAAAAAAGCCCTGATCATCACTGATGGGGAAAACGAAAACGTAGAAAAATCTTCCCGCAACATCGAAAAAGTAAAGGCTCTGTCCAATGACTGCCTGAACGTTTACGATATCCTGAATGCGGAAAAAGTACTGCTGGCAAAAGATGCCGTAGCAAGAATTGAGGAGGTGCTCGCATAATGGCTGCCAATCCTCGCGACATTATCATCAGACCCATTGTGACCGAAAAGACTTCTGATATGATGAAGGACAACAAATACACTTTCCAAGTGGCAATGGGCGCAAACAAGACTGAAATCCGCCAAGCCATTGAAGCCATCTTCAATGTAAAGGTAGTGAATGTCAACACCATCCGTGTCCTGGGCAAAACCAAGCGCATGGGTAAATATGAAGGCAAGCGTTCCGATTACAAGAAAGCAATTGTAAAACTGGCTGAAGGTAATACAATTCCGCTCTTCGAAGGAATGTAATTCGTCTAAGGAGGTCAAACAATGGCTATTAAAAGCTTTAATCCGTATTCTCCTTCCAGACGCAGCATGACTGTGTCCACCTTTGAAGAGATCACTACGGACAAGCCCCATCGCCCTTTAGTTGTTAAACTGAACCAGCATGCCGGCCGGAACAACACCGGTAAAATGACGGTTCGTCATCAGGGCGGCGGTCACAAAAGACAGTATCGTATCATCGATTTCAAACGGAATAAAGACAACATCCCTGCAAAAGTTGCGACCATCGAATATGATCCCAACCGCAGTGCCAACATTGCTCTGCTGAACTATGCTGACGGGGAAAAACGCTACATCCTGGCTCCTCAGGGCCTGAAGGTGGGCGACGTTGTTGTCAGCGGTCCCGAAGCAGATATCAAAGTCGGCAACGCTCTGCCGCTGCTGAACATCCCTCTGGGTACCATGGTCCACAATGTGGAACTGAAGATCGGCAAAGGCGGCCAGATGGGCCGGAGCGCCGGTGCTGCTATCCAGCTGATGGCTAAAGAAGGCAGCTATGCACTGCTGCGTATGCCTTCCGGCGAACTGCGCCAGGTACACATCAACTGCCGTGCCACCATTGGCCAGATCGGGAACCTGGATCATGAAAACCTGACCCTGGGTAAAGCCGGCCGGTCCCGTTGGCTGGGTGTCCGCCCTGCTAACCGCGGTGTGGCCATGAACCCGAACGACCATCCTCATGGCGGCGGTGAAGGTCACTCCCCTGTCGGTCGTAAGCGTCCTGTTACTCCTTGGGGCAAGAGTGCTTTCGGTACTCGGACCCGGAAGAACAAGAAAGCTTCTTCCAAACTGATTCTGAAACGCAGAACGAAATAATAGAGTTTGCTGAAAGGAGGCATACAGAGTGTCCAGATCCGTTAAAAAGGGACCTTATGTCCAAGAAAGTCTGCTGAAAAAAGTTGAAGCGCTGAACGCTGCTCAGGAAAAGAAAGTCATCAAGACCTGGTCCCGCAGCTCCACGATTCTCCCTGAATTCTTAGGCCACACGATCGCCGTCCATGATGGCCGGAAACATGTGCCTGTGTATATCACCGAAGATATGGTCGGCCATAAATTAGGCGAATTCGCTCCTACCCGTCTTTTCAAGGGCCATGGCGATAAAGCCGCTGCCGTAACGAAATAATCAGGGGAAGGAGGATAAAATAGATGCAAGAAGCTAAAGCTGTTGCCAAATACATCCGTATCGCACCTCGCAAACTGCGCATCGTGATCAACCTGATCCGTGGCAAGTCTGTGAACGAAGCCTTTGCAATCCTCAAGTTTACCCCGAAAGTTGGTTCTGAGGTTATTGAAAAAGTTCTTCGCTCCGCTGTTGCGAACGCTGAACACAATTTTGACATGAATGTTGACAAACTGGTCGTTTCCAACGCTTTCGTTGACCAGGGTCCTACTATGAAGAGAATCCATCCGCGGTCCCGTGGACAGGCCTTCAAGATCCTGAAACGTTCCAGCCATGTCACCGTGGCCGTTTCCGAAAAATAAACATCCTGACAGAAGGAGGGAATGAATAGTGGGTCAAAAAGTTAATCCACATGGTTTCAGAGTGGGCGTAATCGATGATTGGGATTCCAAATGGTTCGCCGACAAGGACTATCAAAAGAATCTGTTGGAAGATATCAAGATTCGTAATTTCATTAAAGATAAACAATTCCAGGCTGGTATCTCTCGGGTTACCATCGAAAGAACGGAACAGAAGATGCGCATCAGCATCTACACTGCTAAACCTGGTATCGTCATCGGCCGTCAGGGCAGCAACATCGAACTGTTGAAAAAAGACCTGGCCAAAATGACTGACAGCAAACTGGACATCAACATCATCGAGGTTAAACAGCCGGACATGGATGCTACCCTGGTTGCTGAAAATGTTGCTTCTCAGCTGGAACGCCGGATTGCTTTCCGCCGTGCCATGAAACAGTGCGTGGGCCGTACCATGCGTCTGGGTGCCAAAGGGATCAAGATCCAGTGCGCCGGCCGTCTGGGCGGAGCTGAAATCGCCCGTACCGAAAGCTATCGTGATGGCAGCATTCCTCTGCACACCCTGCGTGCGAACATCGACTATGGGACTGCTGAAGCCCATACCACTTATGGCCGTATCGGCGTGAAGGTATGGATCTACAAAGGTGAAGTCCTGCCGACCAAAGCCGTGAAGAAGGAAGCTCCTGAAGCGCAAGAAGGAGGGGCGAAATAATGTTATTACCGAAGAGAGTTCAGCATCGTAAACAACATAGAGGCCGCATGAAAGGCCGTGCAATGCGGGGCAACAGAGTTGCTCATGGCGAATTTGGCCTGGTAGCATTGGAGCCGTCTTGGATCACCAACCGTCAGATCGAAGCTGCTCGTATTGCTATGACCCGTTACATCAAACGTGGCGGCCAAGTTTGGATTCAAATTTTCCCTGACAAGCCCGTAACTGCAAAAGCTGCTGGCAGCCGTATGGGTAGTGGTAAAGGTTCTCCTGAGTATTGGGTAGCTGTAGTGAAACCCGGTCGCGTCCTGTTCGAAATGGCTGGCGTAACCGAAGACATCGCTAAAGAAGCTATGCGTCTGGCTGGCAACAAACTGCCGATCAAGACCCGCTTCGTTACGAAAGCTCAGTTAGATGCCGAAGTCACCGCGCGTGAAAATGGAGTAGGTGGTGAAGCTTAATGAAAACTAACGAAATCAGAGAAATGTCTGTTGAAGAGCTGGAAACCAAGCTGGCAGGCTTAAAAGATGAACTTTTTAATTTGCGTTTTCAAATGGCAACCGGACAATTGGAAAATCCGATGAAGATCAGAGAAGTCAAGAAGTCCATTGCCCAGATCAAGACGATCCAACGGGAACGCGAAATGAACGCTTAATCCGGGAATATACCCTAAGCGAAGGAGGAAACATTCCGTGGCTGAAGAGAGAAACTTACGTGTTACGCGTACTGGTAAAGTCGTAAGCGACAAGATGCAGAAGACTGTTGTGGTCGCTATTGAACGTCTGGTTCAACACCCTCTTTACAAAAAAGGCGTAATGCATACCATTAAACTGAAGGCTCATGACGAAAACAACGACGCTCACGTTGGCGATATCGTGAAGATCGCACAGACCCGGCCCCTGTCCAAGGATAAATGCTGGCGCGTAGTTGAAATCGTAGAACGGGCAAAATAAGATAGACTGCTGAGCATAGCTTGGCAAGGGAGGTAAACCATGATTCAACAGCAGACTGTGCTGAATGTTGGGGACAATACCGGCGCCAAAAAGATTATGTGCATCCGTGTGCTGGGCGGTTCCTATCGGAGATACGCCAACATCGGTGACATCATTGTAGCTTCTGTTAAGGATGCTACACCCGGTGGCGTTGTCCAAAAAGGTGATGTAGTGAAGGCCGTTGTGGTGCGTTCCGTAAAGGGCACCCGCCGTCCGGATGGTTCTTACATCCGTTTCGACGAAAACGCCGCGGTCCTGATCAAAGACGATAAGACCCCTCAGGGCACTCGTATTTTCGGACCAGTTGCTCGGGAACTGCGTGATAAAGACTTCATGAAGATCATTTCCCTGGCACCGGAAGTGCTCTAAGAACAAGGAGGTGTTGCAGAAATGGCTGAAGCCGTGAAATTACACGTTAAAAAAGGCGATACCGTCGTGGTATTGGCTGGTAAAGATAAAGGCAAGGAAGGCAAAGTGATCGCTGCTTTCCCGAAGAAATCCAAGGTGACTGTGGAAGGCGTGAACCAGGTGAAACGTCATACGAAACCTTCCCAGAGCAACCCTCAGGGTGGGATCATTACCAAGGAAGCTCCCATCAGCTCCTCCAACGTAATGCTGGTATGCCCGTCCTGCAAGAAACCGACCCGTATCAAGAAAGTGGCTGTAGGCGACGGATTTGCCAGAGCCTGCAAAAAATGCGGGGAAGTCATCGACAAATAATCTTCGGGAAAGGAGGAAAACAGATGGCAACGAGACTGCAAGACAAATACAATTCCGAAGCTGTGAAAGGCTTAATGGAAAAATTCAATTACAAGAACGTCAACGAAATTCCGAAACTGGAAAAAGTTGTTTTGAATATTGGCTGCGGTGAAGCAGTGACCAACAGCAAGGCAATTGAATCTGCTGTGGCTGACATGACCATGATTGCCGGTCAGAAGCCCATCATCACCAAGGCAAAGAAATCCATCGCTGCATTCAAACTCCGTGAAGGGATGCCCATCGGGGTGAAAGTCACCCTGCGTGGCAGCCGGATGTACGAATTCCTGGATAAATTCATGAATATTGCCCTGCCTCGGGTCCGTGACTTCAGAGGGGTCAACCCGAAATCCTTCGATGGGCGTGGCAACTATTCCATCGGCTTGAAAGAACAGCTGATTTTCCCTGAAATTGACTACGATAAAGTCGACAAAGTCCGCGGCATGGATGTAATCATCGTTACGACTGCTAAAACCGACGAAGAAGGCAGAGAACTGCTGAAGCTTCTGGGTATGCCGTTTGGGGCATAAGGAGGGAAAACCGTGGCAAAGACCGCATTGATTGAAAAATGGAAAGCGGAACCGAAGTTCAAGGTCCGTAAATATAATCGCTGCAAAATCTGTGGCAGACCGCATGCTTACATGCGCAAATTCGGCATTTGCCGTATCTGCTTCCGGAAGTATGCTTACGAAGGCGCTATCCCTGGCGTAACGAAAGCAAGCTGGTAAGAGCGGAGAAAGGAAGGAGGGCTTTTATAAATGACCATGACTGATCCGATCGCCGATATGCTTACGAGAATCCGTAATGCCAATTCGGTTCATCACGATAAAGTTGAAATCCCCTGCTCCAAAATCAAGACTGCCATTGCAGAGATTTTGAAGAATGAAGGATTCATTAAAGATTTCGAAGTCGTAGCCGGTGAACACCAGAATGTGATCCGTGTACAGCTGAAATACGGTCCCAACAAGGAAAAAGTTATTTCTGGCATTAAACGTATCTCCAAACCCGGTTTGAGAGTCTACACCCAAAAAGACCAGCTGCCTCGCGTACTGGGCGGCCTGGGCATCGCTGTGATCTCCACCTCCAAGGGCATGATGACTGACAAAGCTGCCCGGAAGGCTGGATTGGGCGGCGAAGTAGTGGCTTACGTTTGGTAAGAATTCCCTAGACCGGAGGTGCTTATAAGTGTCAAGAATTGGAAAAGCTCCGATTACCGTCCCTGACAAAGTAACGGTAACGGTGGAAGATAACCTGGTCTCCGTTAAGGGACCGAAAGGCGAACTGAGCCGTCAAATCAGCAAAGAACTGACCGTGGCTATGAACGACGGCGTGATTACCGTGACTCGTCCTTCCGACGACAAGGTACATCGCAGCCTCCACGGTTTATCCCGTACCCTGATCAACAATATGATCATCGGTGTTACGGAAGGGTATTCCAAGCATCTGGAAATCCAGGGCGTTGGGTACCGTGTTGCCAAGAAGGGCAAGGCCCTGAGCTTCACCCTGGGCTTCTCCCATCCCTGCGTGATGGATCCCCCCGAAGGCATTTCCTTCGACTGCCCGAACTCTACGGAAATCATCGTTTCCGGTATCGACAAGGAAAAAGTTGGTGCTGTTGCTGCTGAAATCCGCAGCCTGCGGGCTCCTGAACCTTACAAAGGCAAGGGAATCCGTTATGTAGGCGAACATATCATCCGCAAGGTTGGTAAAGCCGGCGCCAAAGGCAAGAAATAATTTCTAATAGGAAGGAGTGAATCTCTTGCTGAACAAGAAAGATAAGAACGCAGCACGTCAGAAACGTCACCTGCGTATGCGCAGAAATATTGTGGGAACGGCTGAAAAGCCCCGTCTCAATGTATATCGCAGCCTGAGCAACATCTACGCTCAGATCATCAACGATGAAACTGGTGAAACTCTGGTATCCGCCAGCACCGTAGAAAAAGCCAATAAGGAAAACTACGGCGGCAACATCGAAGCTGCTAAAGCTGTCGGCACTGAAATCGCTAAGAAAGCTCTGGAAAAGGGCATCAAGACTGTTGTATTCGACCGTGGAGGCTACCTGTACCACGGACGTGTAGCAGCGCTGGCTGAAGCAGCTCGCGAAGCTGGTCTGGAATTTTAACAGAGGGAGGACATTAGAGTGGCTAATTACGAAAAACAAGATGATGGCTTCAAAGAAAGAGTAGTCTTCATCAACCGCGTAGCTAAGGTCGTAAAAGGCGGACGGCGTTTCTCCTTCTCTGCTTTGGTTGTTGTTGGTGATGAAAACGGCAAGGTTGGCATGGGCCTGGGCAAAGCTGCCGAAGTTCCCGAAGCCATCCGCAAAGGTGTGGATGATGCCAAAAAGAACCTGATCACCGTTCCTCTGAAAGGCACCACCATTCCTCATGAAGTGATCGGTGTGTTCGGTGCAGGCCAGGTTCTGCTGAAACCGGCTATGGAAGGTACCGGGGTTATCGCCGGCGGCCCTGTCCGTGCGGTCCTGGAACTGGCCGGCGTACGGGATATCCTGACCAAATCCCAGGGGACTTCCAACCCCAACAATGTGGTCCGGGCAACCCTGGAAGGGCTGAAATCCCTGAAAAACGCCAAAGATGTCGCTGCTCTGCGCGGCAAAACTGTTGAAGAACTGTTAGGCTAAGGAGGTAGCATGATGGCACAGGTTAAAATCACGCTGACCCGTAGCTTAATCGGGTATCCCAAGGACCAACGCGCTACTGTCAAGGCTCTGGGCTTGACGAAGATTCGTTCCAGCGTTGTGAAAGAAGACTCTCCTGCTCTGCGCGGTATGATCCACAAAGTGGAACATATGGTCAAAGTAGAAGAAGTGAAGGCGTAATAAGGAGGTCTGCAAATGTATTTGCATGAATTGGCTCCCGCTGCCGGCTCTAAAAAAGCCCGCGTCCGTGTAGGCCGCGGCCTGGGTTCCGGTCTGGGCAAAACATCCGGCAAAGGCCAAAAAGGTCAGAAATCCCGTAGCGGCGGGGTGAAACGTCCTGGTTTTGAAGGCGGCCAAAAGCCGTTGTATCTGCGTCTGCCGAAACGCGGTTTCTACAACAAATTCGGCAAACATTACACTGAAATCAACGTGGAAGTATTCAACTGCTTTGACGACGGTGCTGTAATCGATCCTGTATCCCTGATCGAAGCCGGCCTGGTGAAAAACATCCGTGACGGCATTCGTGTCCTGGGCAATGGTGAGCTGACCAAGAAGGTCACGGTAAAGGCCATGGGCTTCAGCAAAACGGCTCAATCCAAGATCGAAGCTGCCGGCGGTAAGGTAGAGGTGATCTAATTGGCATCAGCCCTTGATAACCTGTTAAAGGCTACGGAACTCCGAAAGAAAGTATTATTTACCCTTGCGATGTTCATAGTATTCAGGGCTGGTACGCAAATTCCCGTTCCGGGGGTTAACGCAGCCATGATCGAACGGCTCTTCACCAGTGGAAATCTGTTCGGTCTTCTGGATCTGTTCTCCGGCGGTGCACTTAGCAAATTTTCTATATTTGCTATGAGCATTACTCCTTACATCAATGCGTCAATCATTACGCAGCTGCTGACAGTGGTGATCCCGACTTTGGAAGAATGGTCCAAAGAGGGAGCGGAAGGAGCAAAAAAAATCAACAAAATCAACCGCTACGCAGCGGTTGGCCTGGGTGCCATTCAGGCTGTGGGGATGGCGTATGGCTTGCGGGCAGCAGTCAATAATCCTGACTTCTTCTCTTTTGCCATGATCGTCATCACGCTGACCGCAGGTTCTCTGCTGCTCATGTGGATTGGGGAACAGATTACGGCCAAAGGGATCGGGAACGGAATTTCCCTGATCATCTTTGCTGGGATCATTTCCCGTCTGCCCAATGGGCTGGCTGTCATCGGCCGGTACCTGCAGGCAGGTACGATCAATGTATTCAATGTACTGATCTTCGCTGCGCTGGCAGTGCTGATGGTGATGTTCGTGGTGGCGATTACCGTCGCCTACCGGAAAGTCCCCGTCCAGTATGCAAAGCGGATCGTAGGTCGGAAGATGTACGGAGGGCACACCACCTACATTCCTCTGAAAGTGAATCAGGCCGGTGTCATGCCCATCATCTTCGCTTCTTCCGTATTGATGTTTCCTGTGACCATTGCGCAGTTCATCAAGATCCCCTGGATCCAGAAAGTGGCCGGCTATTTGGCATGGGGTACTCCCCTGCAGACCTCGCTGTATATCCTGCTCATCCTGTTCTTCACTTACTTCTATACGGCAGTAAGCCTGAACATCCCGGATATGTCCGACAACATAAAGAAGTACGGTGGATTCATCCCTGGGCTGCGGCCCGGCAAACCCACCACGGATTATCTGGATAAGGTGATGAACCGGATCACCCTGGCGGGTGCTGTTTTTCTGGCATTCATTGCTATTATGCCTAACTTGATCGTCTGGCTCACAGGAATTTCCGGAGTTTACTTCGGCGGAACGGCTTTGTTGATCGTGGTAGGCGTAGCGCTTGATACGATGAAACAGGTAGAGTCCATGACCCTCATGCGGCACTATCAGGGTTTCATGAAATAAGGAGAGAGAACATGCATATTCTTTTAATGGGACCTCCTGGCGCAGGCAAGGGGACCCAAGCGGAAAAATTAGTTGCTGATTTTCCCATTCCTCATATTTCTACGGGAGATATGTTCCGTGCGGCTGTGAAAAATGGGACGGAATTGGGGAAAGAAGCCAAGAAATATATGGATGCCGGCGGTTTGGTCCCCGACAGTGTCACGATCGGCATTGTCCGGGAACGGCTGAGCCAGCCGGATTGTGTCAAAGGATTCATCCTGGACGGGTTTCCCCGTACCAAAGAACAGGCAGCTGCGCTGGACCAGATCCTGAAGGATCTGGGGATCTCCCTGACCGCCGCCGTCAACATCAGCGTGCCTGATGAAGACCTGGTGGCACGGGTGACCGGCCGGCGTATCTGCAAGAACTGCGGTGCGACCTATCATGTGGTATACAATCCTCCCAAACAGGAAAACGTATGCGACAAATGCGGTGGGGAACTTTACCAGCGGGATGATGACAAAGAAACCACTGTGAAGAAACGTTTGGAAGCGTACCATAGCCAAACTGCTCCTCTGATTGCGTATTATAAAGCGGAAGGCGTGTATAAGGAAATTGACGGCACTCAGCCCATCGATAAGGTGTATGCTGATGTGGTAGCAGCTGTTAAAGGGTAAGGAGGCATTAGCGTGTCAAAGCAAGATGCGATCGAAGTAGAAGGGACTGTCTTGGAGTCTTTACCCAATGCTATGTTCCGGGTAAAACTGGAAAACGATCATGAAATCCTGGCACATATTTCCGGAAAAATACGTATGAACTTTATTAAGATCCTCCCAGGGGATAAGGTGACCGTAGAGCTGACGCCCTATGATCTGAACCGGGGTCGGATTACTTATCGGTTCAAATAAAGAGGATTGGCAAGAGGAGGTTCAAGCAACATGAAAGTAAGACCGTCTGTAAAACGCATTTGCGAAAAATGCAAGATCATCAAACGCAAAGGCCGCGTTATGGTCATTTGCGAAAACCCGAAACATAAACAAAGACAAGGATAAGGAGGTGCTTTGAATGGCTCGTATCGCCGGTGTAGATTTGCCTAGAGATAAACGTATCGAATATGCTCTGCCGTACATTTACGGTATCGGCTTGACCCTGTCCCGGGAAATCCTGGGCAAGACCGGGATCAATCCGGATACTCGGGTTCGGGATCTGACCGAAGCAGAAATTGCTAAGCTGCGTGAAATCCTGGATCATGAATATAAAGTGGAAGGTGACCTCCGTCGTGAGGAATCCCTGAACATCAAACGCCTGGTGGAAATCGGCTGCTACCGCGGCCGCAGACATCGTGCAGGGCTGCCTGTACGGGGTCAGAACACCAAAAACAATGCTCGTACCCGTAAAGGCCCGAAAAAAGTGGCCGGTGCTAAGAAGTAAGTTTGTCTAAGGAGGGATTAGACGAGTGGCTGGTAAAAAAGTTGTCCGTACCAAACGGAAAGTAAGCAAGAACATTGAAGCTGGTGTAGCACATATCCGCTCCACCTTTAATAACACGATCGTAACGATTTCCGACCTGAACGGGGCTGTCCTGAGCTGGGCTTCTGCCGGCGGCCAGGGCTTCCGCGGTTCTCGGAAAAGCACTCCTTTTGCAGCTCAGATGGCTGCTGAATCCGCTGCCAAAGCCGCTATGGAACATGGCCTGAAACGGATCGAAGTATTCGTCAAGGGACCTGGCGCTGGCCGTGAAGCTGCTATCCGCGCTCTGCAGGCTGCAGGCCTGGAAGTGGAATCCATCAAAGATGTGACTCCGATTCCTCACAATGGCTGCCGTCCGCCGAAACGCAGAAGAGTTTAATTGGAGGTGAAAGACTAGATGGCTATTGATAAGACTCCTGTTCTGAAAAGATGCAGATCTCTGGGCATGTCTCCGGCATTCGTTGGGGTAATGAAAGAATCCCACCGTCAGCCGAAACGCCAGTTCAAAAAGAAGAGCGAATATGGTATGCAGCTGGCTGAAAAACAGAAAGCCAAGTTCATCTATGGCGTCCTGGAAAAACAGTTCCGCGGCTACTATGAAAAAGCCAAGAAAATGGAAGGTATCGCAGGCTCCAACCTGCTGATCCTGCTGGAACGCAGACTGGATAACGTGGTATACCGCCTGGGCCTGGCCCATACCCGCCGTCAGGCTCGCCAGCTGGTGACCCATGGCCATATTGCCGTCAACGGCAAGCGCCTGGACATCCCTTCTGCTCTGGTGAAAGCCGGAGATGTGGTCTCCGTAATGGAAAACAGCCGCAGCTCTGCCTACTTCAAAGGCATGGCTGAAGTCCTGGGCAAGACCTCTGTTCCTGCCTGGATTTCTGTAGACGCTCAAAACCTCAGCGGAAAGGTTGACCGTCTGCCGGTTCGGGAAGACATCGATGTTCCTGTTGAAGAACAGATGATCGTCGAATTGTACTCCAAGTAATCTGATACTGTTCTCCACTTACTTATACCGCGTATTGTGGTAATGCGCGAAAGGAGGCTTCCGCATGAAGGAAATCGAAAAACCTAGCCTGGTTGTCGACGAAATTTCCCCTGATGGACGTTATGGCAAGTTCGTCTGGGAACCTTTGGAACGTGGATACGGTATTACTTTAGGTAACAGTCTGCGTCGTGTACTGCTTTCTTCCTTGTCCGGCATGGCTGTGACGGGCATCAAAATCGATGGGGTCCTCCATGAGTTCTCTACCATTGAGGGAGTCAGAGAAGACGTTGCGGATATCGTATTAAATATCAAAGCCCTGTGCTTCAAGGTAGGTCTGGATGACCAGACCTCCTTTGAGCCCAAGACGTTCTACATCAAGAAGTCCGGCGAAGGCGAAGTGACCGGCGCTGACGTGATCACTGATCAGGATACGGAAGTCTTGAATCCGGAACTGCACATTGCAACTCTGGACAAGAATGCTACCCTGAACATGGAAATCTACGTTGACGTGGGCCGCGGCTACGTCCAGGCGGAGAAGAATAAATCCAAGGATCAGCCCATTGGCTTCATCCCTGTGGATTCCATCTACTCCCCCATCACCCGTGTGAAATTCGGCGTTACCGATACCCGGGTGGGCAACGTGACCAACTACGACCGGCTGACCCTTGAAGTATGGACCGATGGGAGCTTGGGGCCGGATGAAGCTGTGACTTCTGCAGCCGAAATCCTGATCAAATATCTGGCTCTGTTCAAGACCACCAACGTTCCCCGTATCCAGGGGGACGAAGATGGTGCCAAGACCAGCGAAGAAGGCACCAAGTCTTCTGTGCTGCAGATGTCCATCGATGATCTGGATCTGACTGTCCGTTCCAACAACTGCTTGAGACGGGCCGGCATCAATACGGTAGAAGATATCATCAATAAGACGGAAGACGAGCTGATTTGCGTCCGGAATCTGGGCAGCAAATCCTTGGAAGAAGTCAAGAACAAAATCGAAGAGTTGGGATTGCACCTGCGCAATTCTGACGAAGAATAGGAGGAAGACGAAAGATGTCCTACAGAAAATTCAACCGGAACACCAGCAACCGGAAAGCGATGTTCCGCAGCGTCTTGATCGCCTTCTTCAAAAACGAGAGAATCGAAACCACTGAAACGAAAGCTAAAGAAATCAGCGGTCTGGCTGATAAAATGATCACCCTGGCTAAAAAAGGTGATCTGAGTGCTCGTCGCCAGGTCCTGGCATTCCTCGTGGATGAAGATGCAACCAAGAAGCTGTTCGATGTAATCGCCCCCAAATACGCTGACCGTAACGGCGGTTATACCCGTATTTACAAAACGGCTCCTCGCCGTGGCGATGCTGCTGAAATGGCAATCCTGGAACTGATCTGAGTTCTGTGATGGGGGTGCTGCTAAGGCAATACCCCGGTTTGGGTCTCGAGTCTTGTGTCTCGGGGCTATGGAGAGAACCCGCCCTTTGGGACGGGTTCTTTTATATTGTGCGTTTCTTTTTTGCCATGATATACTGAAGTCATAAACTGCTGGACTCACGAAAGGTTTATGTTTTTCCGGCAGACTAGTAAAAAATCAGAAAAAACAGAAAGGATGAGATCCATGAAACTGCTGCAAGGCATCCGTACGCTGGTGCTGGCGGGAATCCTGACTATGGCCGGGACTTCCGGGGTCCTGGCGGAATACACCGCCTGGCAGGATACGGACTATGATTTCAGCCAGGTGAAGACGGTATACCTGTCGGATATGGACATGAGCGGGTACCGGCTCACAAGCGGCACCAAGGCCCAGAAAATGCTCCAGGACTACCGGAAAAAAGCTGGGAAAGTAAAGGGTGTGAAGGTCCTCCTGGCTCCGGCCGTACAGGTCCGTGCCCTGCTGCCGGGAGAAGAAAAAAAGCAGGCTCCGGAGGGAGCGGGAATAGGGGCAGGACCGGAGAAAAATGGAGAAATCCAGTCCGCTGCCAAAGGAGAACGGAAGGCGGCAGTCATCCCCCAGGAGGCCCTGGATGCAGGGGCCCAGCTGTACATCCTGGCGACCCTGGACAACTGCCAGGTGGATTCCTACCTGGTGCCCGCCCATACGGAATGGAGGACGAAGGAAATCGACGACAGCTACCGGAACGACCAGGGAAACTGGCATACTTATTACCGGACTGTGACCTATCCGGACTACATTCCAGATTATTACGTGCCCTATGCCAGCGTCACCGTCCGGTTCCTGTGGTTCGACACCAAAACCGGGAAACTGGTGGCCTCCAGCGAAGATGCTCGGGTCCGGGACAGCGAAAATGATCCCTTGGGAGTGTACAATCGGATCATCGACCGATTCTTCAAGAACCTAAAGGAGACGGTGAAGAAGTAAGGGCAGGAGGTGCGGGACGGATATCAGCCCTCATTTGTGGTATAATAATTCCCGTATCAGGAAAGGCGGGAAATCCTATGTTGAAAAAAATCATGTCCCTATGCTGCCTGCTGGCTCTCTTTCTGGCAGTCGGATGCGGCAGGGAGACCAATAAAACAGAAAATATCCATGTTGCATCTTACCCAGGGTGGGTGGAAATCAAAGTCGGGGATCAGGCTTCTTTTGCTGTGCCGCCGGAAATGATCCTCCAGAGCCAGGAAACCCGGGACGAACTGCTGAAGGCGCCGGACCTGGATCCGCTGCTGAAAAAGTGGCTGGAAGCGGATCAGGAAGTGGTAAAGAGCCCTGGTTCCGTTATTGTCCAGAGCGGGAAATTGGACCCGGTGCCCTGGCATACCGATGAACACCTGGTGTGGGTGGAGTTCAAGACCATGGCCAGCCCGGAGAAGATGCCCCGGTACGGTCAGAATATCGGGCTGAAGGGCGATGAAATCAAGGATTTTGGGGAAATCACCCGGAAAAGCATCGAAGGGATATACAACAAGATGCTGCCGGAAGGCTACTCCCTGAAGTTCACCAACTGGGAACCCATGCAGAGCACCATTGTGAATGGAGTGGAAAATCTCCATACCAGTTATGATATGGAGGTGTTCCAGAAAGGACGGCATCTCATGTCTTTCCATGCGGAACGGTGGACGCTGTTCAATCGGGACCGGGTCCATACCTTGATGGTGGTCTGGAATAAGGCGGATGATGGATACTGGAAGGAAGATACCCACAAACTCACCAACCTCATCAATACCTTGAAGATCACACCCAGTAAGGGGAAATAGACGGAGAGGCTGCTGCACTGTGTGAAAACTACGCAAGTGCAGCAGCTCCTTTTTTATTCCCCTTGCCATCTCTTGATTCTATAACCTATAATGATTCTGAATGATGCAGCGTCATTCAGAATTTTTCCGGAAAGAAGGGGTTTGTATGACGGAAATCCGTGATATTGGCTTTATCGGTACGGGCATCATGGGGAAATCCATGCTGCGGAATCTGAGGAAGGCAGGGTATGCCATGCACTGTTTTGCCCGCCATCCTGAAAAAGTGGCAGATCTGCAGGCGGAAGGGGTATCCCTCCATTCCACCATCGCTTCACTGGCCAAAGCCTGTCAGTGCCTCATTACCATCGTGGGCTTTCCCAAAGATGTGGAAGAAGTGTATTTTTCTCCCAATGCACTGATGGACAGCGCCCTGCCAGGGAGCTATCTCATCGATATGACCACCACCAGCCCTACCCTGGCCCAGAAACTGTATGAAGAAGGGACGAAACGGGGCTTCCACGTCCTGGATGCTCCGGTGACTGGTGGCGATACTGGCGCCAAGAACGGAACTCTTTCCATCCTGGTAGGGGGAGACCGTGCCGATTTCGATTTCCTGCAGCCTGTATTCCAGGGCATGGGGACCAATATCAATTATATGGGAGAAGCCGGCAAGGGGCAGCATGCCAAAATGGCCAACCAAATCATGATCGCAGGGGCACTCTCCGGGGTCTGCGAAGCCCTGAATTATGCCCGGGCCAACGGCCTTGATCTGGATACCCTGCTGAAGGCTGTCTCTACAGGAGCCGCGGGAAGTGCACAGCTCAACGCCTTCGGGGCTAAGATGATCCATGGAGATTTTGCTCCCGGCTTTTTCCTGAAACATTTCATCAAAGATATGGGGCTGGCGGAAGAAGAAGCGGAAAAGAAATCCCTGGATCTGCCCGTCCTGAAACAGGTGCTGAAAGAATATCGGGAATTGGCAGCAGAAGGGAAGGGAGATCTGGGAACCCAGGCCTTGTATACGTATTATGGGGAGAAAAAGAAGTAAGGCATTCTCAGACAGATGACGGCGGAAAAAGTATAGTGTGCTGGATGGACGGGAGCAGGGAAAGGCATTCGACAAAACAGATTTTTATGATATAATGGACAAGTAAGTAAAAATCATTTGGATTGGAGGCTTTTCCCATGAACAAACAAATCGCAACCCCGAAGGCACCCGGTGCTATTGGACCTTATTCTCAGGCTATCGAAGCATCCGGCAAGACAATCTACGTATCCGGTCAGCTCCCTGTTGATCCGGCTACTGGTGAGTTTGCAGGGGCGGATATTGCAGCCCAGACCCGTCAATCTCTGACCAATGTGAAGAATATCCTGGAAGCCGCCGGCTATACTATGGAAGATGTGGCCAAGACCACGGTTCTGCTCAGTGACATTGCCAACTTCGGGCCTATGAACGAAGTCTATGGCACGTTTTTTACCGGTGTCTGCCCGGCTCGCGCCTGTTTCCAGGTTGCTGCTCTGCCCAAAGGGGCACTGGTGGAAATCGAGGCTTTTGCCTGCAAGTAATGCTCAGAGAGCCTAAAGGGGCTGCTGCACATGTGTTTTTACACGTGCAGCAGTCCCTTTTTCATTCTCCCAGCAATGCGCTTTTCTGTTCCAGCCGGCTGATGGTTTCCGCCAATCCCTGTTGGAGTTTGGGATAGGTGATGGAGCGGAGCCGGTCCACTGGGCCGGAGATGGTCAGGACGAAGAGCCGGTCTTTCAGGTGCAGGGGCATGGCGATGGCGGCCACTCCCTGGTCCACCTCCCCTTCGGAAATACAAAAGCCTTCCTGGAGGATTTTCAGCAGCTGGTTGCGCAGCAGCCGCTGCCGGGTACGGTCGGGTTCCAGTTCTTGGAGCAGCTGTTCCCGCAGCTCTTCTGGCTGGGCGGCCAGCAGGGTCTTGCCGGAAGCCCCGCTCTGCAGGGGGACGATATAGCCTCGTTCGCCTGCAACCCCCAGCCGGTGGCGGCTTTTGGCCAAGTCCACACAGATCCCGGTATGCCCCAGCAGGACGGAAAGGACCACTGTTTCGTTGAAAGTTTCTGCCAGCCGGTGCATTTCCTGGGAAAGCAGATCCCGGGAAGTATTGTGGACGGAAACGGCCGATGCTACCAGCAGGATCCCAGTACCCAGGTAATACTTCCCGGTTTTGGCGGACTGTTCGATCCAGCCGGCATGCTGGAGGGTCCGCAGGAGCCGGTAGACCGTTGTCTTGTGGAGCCCCAGGGCCTTGCTGATTTCCGTCAGGCTCAGGGATTCTCGGCGCTGGGCCGCATAGAGCTCCAGGATCCGGGTGGCATGGAGCACGGAATGGACCAGCGGTGTGGTTTCTGCCATGATACCATTTCCTTTCGTTGTTTTTCCCCATTATACGGAGGTACAGACAGACCGTCAAGAGATGGTGTTTCAATATAGTGTACGAATTGCAAAATAGTGTCTAATTTCGTTGACTTCCCAGAAGGGACTTCCTATAATGGTCCCAGACGCAGGAAAGCGTCCATTACAGGAAAGAGAAAGAGGAGAACTGTATGGATAACTTCAGTTTGCAAAAACCTTTGAATATGGCCCCCACGGGCATTGCCACTTTCGCCAAAACCGATCTGGCGCCGGATATCTATAACCTGAATGCGGACATTGCCGTTTTGGGAGCCCCTTTTGACTTGGCCATCCAGGGGCGGACGGGCTGCCGGCTGGGACCCCGGGGCATCCGGCTGGGGTCCACCCGGTTCACTTACAAAAAAGGCGGGACCTATGATTCCGAGCGGAAAGAATTCTATATGGATACGGATAAATGGAAGGTCGTGGACTGCGGGGATGCGGATTATATCCCTGGAGACTTGGCCGGGACCATGGCCAATCTCCGGGAAGCGGTCCGGATCATCCAGAGCCAGGGGACCATGCCGGTAGTCCTGGGCGGGGACTGTGCCGTGGATTATCCGGTCCTCCAAGGCATGGAAGGTGCAGGAAATTTCGATATCATCCATATCGATGCCCATCTGGACTGGACCAAACCCCTGGACGGACAGAAATATTTCAACGGGTCTCCCATGCGGAATGCGGCGGGTCTGCCTTATGTGGGACGGATCCTCCATCTGGGGATCCGGGGCATCGGCAGCAGCGGGCCGGAAGACTTTGCGGAAGCCCGGGAACATGGAGACGGGATCTACTCTGTCAGGGATGTCCGGAAAAAAGGCATCGATGCCATCTTGGAGGAATTCCAGCCGGCGGAAAAAGTGGTGCTTTGTTTTGACATTGATGCTATGGATGCAGTTTACGCTCCAGCTACCGGTTCTCCCATGTTCGGAGGATTCAATTATGACGATGCGGTAGATATCCTGGAAGCCATTGCCCGGCACACAGAACTGGTGGGGATGGTCCTGACGGAAGTGGCGCCGCCTTTCGATGATGTGGGCGGGACCACCGGGTATCTGGCGGCCCGTCTGATTTCCGATATGCTGGGCTTTGCCACCAAAGCCCGGGAAAAGAAACAGGAGTAAGCCATGGCGGGGCTGCAGAAAAGGCGGCCCGGACAATGGATCACCATGATCGGGTTCTGTGTGGCCATGGAGGTGATCCTGGCCCGGTTCCTGTCTCTCCATACTTGGAATTTGAAAATCGGCTTCAGCTTCCTTCCCGTGGTGGCGGCAGCCTTGTGGGGCGGGCCTCTGGCCGGAGGCATCACCGGGGCCCTGGGAGATCTGATCGGTGCCCTGCTGTTTCCGGTAGGGGCTTATTTCCCGGGATTCACCCTGTCCAGCTTCCTGGATGGGGCGATTTACGGCTGGTGCTTCCGCAAAGGCACCGGCAAGCGGCAGATCCTCCTGGCGGTGTTGCTAGTCCAGGTGGCCATCAGCCTGCTGCTGAATACTTTCTGGCTTACGGTGCTGTTCCAGGTTTCCTGGAAGGAACTGGCCACTCTCCGGCTGTTCCAGTGCGCTGCAGGCATCGTAATCAAGTTCCTGCTGCTGAGTCTGGTACTGCCAGTCTTGAAGAAACATCTGGTTCCCTTAGGAAAATAAAAGATGGGTGTGCTGCACGTCTTGTGCAGCACACCCATCTTTTCAATCTGCCCCTAAAGGTATTTCTTCTTTTTCTTTCTTTTCCTGGATTTCCTTCCAAAGTTTTGCAGCCACAGGAGCCCAGGCTTTGGCATAAGCTTGGCAGCTGCCGCAGAGGGTATCCACGTCTTCCGGCGACTGGAGGTCGGTGGAACGGGCACCGGAGCGATGGACCATGGCTTTCAGGCAATCAGGGTTCTCCAGCATGGGACAGGGCCGCAGGTGGTTTGCATTGAAAGGCTGCCCTTTGGCATATTCCTGGAACAGGGGCTGGCGCAGGCAAGTGAGCAGGTCGTCCCGGTTGATGTTGGCGCTGGAATAGTGGATGAATACGCAGGGTTCCACATCTCCGGCCGGGTTGATGTGGCAGTAGTTCCGTCCTCCAGCGATGCAGCCTCCGATGAATTCCCCGTCGTTCTGGAAATCGATGGGAAACAGGGCTATGGGACTGTCACTGCTGCGGATCTTCCGGATCCGCCGGACCATATAGGCACGCTGTTCCGGGGTGGGCAGCAGATCCAGAGAGGCTTCATTGCCTACCGGCATGTAATGGAAGAACCAGCTGTACCAGGCTCCGTTGTCCACCAGCATCTGGAGGAAACGGTCACTGGTGACGGTCTCGATGTTCTTCCGAGTGTAGCAGATGGAAGTCCCGAAGAAAATCCCGTATTTCTTCAAGAGGGACATGGCATGCATCACCTTATCGAAATCACCTTTGCCTCGGCGGCTGTCGTTGACTTCCCGGTAGCCTTCGATACTGATGGAGAAGCTCAGGTTCCCTACTTCAGCCACCTGGCGGCAGAAAGCATCATCGATCAAAGTGCCATTGGTGAAGGCATGGAATTCACAGTCTGGGTGAGCCCGACAGAGCCGCAGGATATCTGCTTTCCGGACTAGGGGTTCTCCTCCAGTCATCATAAAAGTGTGGACTCCCAGGGCTCTTCCCTGTGTGACGATCTTGTCCATGGTTTCGTAGGAAAGATTCAGGGTGTGGCCATATTCAGCGGCCCAGCAGCCGATGCAGTGCATATTGCAGGCACTGGTAGGGTCGAATAGGATGGTCCAGGGAATGTTGCAATGGTATTTTTCCCGGCAGGCTTTCCGGGTCTTCAATCCATAGAAGCCGGATTCAAAACCTAGATCCATGATGCCGGTCTTAAGGATATGAGGATTGAGTGTGTCCAGTCCCCGTTCCACGAATTTCCACCATTTTCCTCCTTGGCGGATCAATTCTCTGGCACCTGCAAAAGAAGATTTGGCAAAAAAGCCTCCAAAGAATTTTTCCATCAAGTACGAAAGCCGGAGTAAGGATTTTTTCCGTTCTTCTGGATCTTTTACAGACAATACATGGTCAACGACCGTTTCAACAGCTTTCCGTTCAGCATCATGGATGAGCTTGCTTTCCATGATCCTCATCTCCTTCATCACAACTTCTGTTATAGAGTATAGCAGGTTGAAATGAAAAGTCAAAAAGACAAATTAATTTCACAATTAAATATAAAAAACAAATAAAAATGTAATAATGTGTTACAAAAAGGGGGCTGCTGCGCATGCAACAGCCCCTTTTACAATAGATATTCCAGCAATGCAAACACGCCGCCTCCGGCCAGTACGGCCACTCCCAGGGATTTTGTCTTCAGCACCAGAGGGGTGATCAGCAGGGTGGTCAGCAAGGGAATGTTGTGGAGGGAAAGGTTCACGTGGCCTTCTGTCAGGAAAATATCCGGGAATACCAGGGCACCAAAAATGGCGGGAGGGACAAAATTCAGCCAGACTTTGAACCAATGGGGAATGGGATACTTCTTGAGGATGGCCATGGGGAGGATCCGAGGCAGGAAACCGGTCAGGGCCATGATCAGGATGACGCCGAGAATATAATTTTGGTTCATGCTTCCGTCCCTCTTTCTATGGTAGTGCAGGATCCTTCTTCCGGCACTGCTGATTTTTGAGGCTGGATTTTCTTTTCGTGCTGCAGATACAGCCAGGCAGCAACCCCGGAAGGCAACAGGGACGCCACTACGATATGCAGCTTGAAGGGAACCATTTGGGCAAGGAGGACGGCCAGGATCCCGGCGGTCAGACCGGTGATCACCATGGTCCGGTTTTTCAGGTAGTTGGACCAGATGCCCAGGAACATGGCAGTCAGGATATAGGAAACCAGGGACAGATCCAGCTGGATCAGCTTGGATGCATAACAGCCGAAAGCATTGGCCACGGCCCAGACCACCATGCTGAGGAGATCCAGGCCCAGGGCCTCTTTATGGGTCCAGTGTTCTGTCTCATCTTGGAAAGAGGAAAGATTCAGGGCAAAAGTTTCATCCGTGGTCCCGTAGGAGAAAAGAGCTGTGTACAGGCCGGATTTTTTGGAAACCAGGGGAGCCAGGGTGGAGGTGAACAGAGCATAGCGGAGGTTCACCATCAGGATGGTCAGGGCAATGGAAATATAGGAAGCACTTTGGAGCATCATGGCGATCCCGATGAATTGGGAACTGCCGGCAAAGGCCAACACACTCATGATGAACATATGGAATGGATTCAGACCGGCTTTTTCACCCAGCATGCCGCAGGCTATGCCCAGGACCCAGTAGCCCAGGATGATGGGAGCATCTTTCTGCAGGACCCGCCGTGTAATATATCCCATGGAAAAACCTTCTTTCAATGTACAATGGATACAGGATTCTTTGTGCCATATTATATACCACTTTACAAATTTTTACTATAGACGCACATCTATGGTATAATGAGCGTATAACATCACATAAAAAAGACTTTTTTGTTACGAAAAAATTAGAAAAAACGAATGATATCAAGCGGGAGTGATAATTATGGCAGAAATCAGACCTTTTGCTGCCCTGCGTCCGGTACCGGAGCTGGTAAGCAAAATCGCTGAATTACCTTATGATGTAATGAGCACCCAGGAAGCACGGGATATCCTGAAGGAGAATCCTCTGAGCTTCGTGCGGGTCAGCCGGGCAGAAGCAGACCTGCCGGAAGGAATTTCGGAATCCGATCCCCGGGTGTATGGAAAGGCCAGGGAGAACCTGGAAAGATACATTGCTGAGGGACAGATGAAACAGGATCCCCAGCCCTATTACTATATCTATCGACAGCAGATGGGAGCCTATATCCAGATTGGCCTGGTGGCGGCTGCTTCTTTGAAAGAATACAAGGAAGGGATCATCAAGCGCCATGAGCTGACCCGGCAGAACAAGGAGACCGACCGGGTGAACCATATCCTGGCCACCAAGGCCCAGACGGGGCCTGTGTTCCTGGCTTATAAGAGCAAGGGACTCCTGACGGCGTTCTTGCTGGAATACATGGGGAGTCATATGCCGGTCTATAATTTTGTAGGGGATGACAAGATCCGTCATACCCTGTATGTGATCAGCGAACCGCTGAAAGTAAAGGAAGTGACCCGGCTCTTCCAGCAGGTCCCTGAACTGTATATCGCCGATGGCCATCACCGCTGTGCGGCGGCTCTCCGGGTAGCGGAAGAACTGGGGAAACGGCCAGGCCAGACGGGGCAGGAAGAATACAACTACGTATTGGCGGTGATCTTTCCCTCCAATATGCTCCATATCCTGCCTTACAACCGGATTGTCCGGGATCTGGGGGAACTGAGCGAAGAGAAGTTCCTGGAAATGGTCCAAGAGAAATTCCTTATGGAAAAAGCCGACCGTCCGGTGACTCCCCAGGCACCCCATACCTTCGGCATGTACATCAGCGGCCAGTGGTATAAACTGACCGCCAAGCCGGACACCTATCCGACGGAAGATCCCATCCATTCCTTGGATGTGAGCATCCTCCAAGACAACCTGCTGGCACCGGTGCTGGGCATCGATGATCCTCGGACGGATCCCCGGATCGACTTTGTAGGAGGGGTACGGGGACTGGGGGCCCTGGAAGATGCTGTAGATGGAGAAGATGCCACGGTGGCCTTCTCTATGTATCCGACTTCCATGGATCAGCTGATGAATGTGGCAGACAAGGGACTGGTGATGCCGCCCAAATCCACTTGGTTTGAACCGAAACTGCGGGATGCGCTGACGGTACATATGATAGGAGATGAACAAGATGGGAAGAATCTATAATTTTGGAGCCGGCCCGTCCATGATGCCTCTGCCGGTACTAGAACAGGCCCAGCGGGAACTGCTGGATTACAAGGGCAGCGGGATGTCTATGCTGGAAATCAGCCACCGGAATGCCTTGTTTGAAGAAGTAAATGATCAGGCCCAGGCGCATATCAAACAGCTGCTGGGGATGGATGACAGCTGGGTGGTGATGTTCATGGGAGGCGGGGCTTCCCTGCAGTTTTCCATGATCCCTATGAATTTCCTGACCCCTGGCAAAGTGGCAGCTTATGCCATTACCAGCACCTTTTCTGAAAAGGCCATCAAAGAAGCCCATAAGGTAGGAAAAGCAGTGGAAATCTACAGCAGCAAAGCCACGGGCCTGGACCGGGTGCCCCGTCCGGAAGAGCTGAAGCTGCCGGAGAACTGTGCTTACCTGCATCTGACTGGGAACTGTACCGCAGAGGGACTGGAATATTTCGATTATCCCGATACGGGAGATGTACCGCTGATCGTGGACATGTCCTCGGACATCCTGAGCCGGCCCATTCCCCTGGACAAATTCTCCTTGATTTATAATGGTGCCCAGAAGAATATCGGACCTGCCGGGGTGACTGTGGTCATGGCCAAAAAGGAGTTCCTGAAGGGCCGGGATCCCCAGCTGCCCACCATGATGAACTATGAAACTTTTGCGGATCATGATTCCACCTATAATACACCGCCGGTGTTCGGAGTCTATCTGGTGGATCTCATGTCCCAGTGGCTGCTGGATCAGGGAGGCCTGGGCGCAATGGAAAAGCGCAATCGGGCCAAGGCCAAACTGGTCTATGATGTGCTGGATGCCCATCCGGGATTTTACCGGGGCCATGCCCAGAAGGACAGCCGTTCCCTGATGAATGTGACCTTCAATCTGCCTTCCAAAGAACTGGAAACCCGCTTTGTGGCAGAGGCGAAGGAGCAGGGACTGGCAGGCCTGAAAGGCCATCGTTCCATCGGAGGAATCCGGGCTTCCATCTATAATGCCATGCCGCTGGAAGGGGCCCAGGCCCTCACCGACTTTATGGAAAACTTTTGGAAGAACAATCGGTAAGGACGTGAAAATATGATTATTTCCCTGGTAAAGGGAATCCTGACCATCCATGCCGATGGAATCTGCACCACCTCTTTGGCAGCTGTCATGCTGCTGGTGGGATGCTGGCTGAAAGCCCGGAACCAGCTGCTCCGCAAGTACTGTCTGCCAGCTCCCGTCATTGGGGGATCGCTGGCCATGTTCCTGGTCTTTTTGGGCCACGAAGCCGGTCTAGTCCATATCCAGTTCGATACCCAGTTCCAGACTCCTTTTATGATTTGCTTCTTTACAGCGGTGGGATTGGGGGCGAAACTTTCTGCCTTCAGCAAGGGCATGAACCAGGGCGGGAAACTGCTGCTGGTTTACTGGCTGATCACAGCTTTCATCTCTCTGTGCCAGAATCTGATCGGGCTGACCGTGGGACACTTGATCGGCCTAGAACCGGCTTATTCTCTGCTGGCCTCTGCTATATCCATGGTGGGAGGACATGGAGCAGCCGGGGCCTATGGGAGCACCTTCTTGAAAATGGGCTATCCTGCCAGTATGGAAGTGGGGGCTTCTGCCGCTACTTTCGGACTCATTGCGGCAGTGATGTGCGGCGGTCCCATGGGCCGTTTCTTGATTGAAAAATATCATCTCCATGCCGAAGAGGAGGAAGAAGCACAGCCTCTTCCGGAAAAAACCAAGAATCTGACCCATCAGCAGCTGGCTCGACTGGATATCCTGAAGAATGTGGCAGTGATCCTCATCTGCATGGGTTTGGGTGTCTGGCTGGCCCAGGGCGTAGGGATCCTGCTGAATATGACTTTTCCCAGCTATGTCTGTGCCATGTTTGTGGGGGTCTTGGTCCGGAATCTTAACGAAAAAGCCCACTGGTACCGTTTCAGTGAATCTCTGGTCAGCTCCTTTGGGGAAATCATGCTGAACTTGTATCTAGCCATTGTGCTCATGTCCCTGAAATTATGGGAAATGGCCGGGATCCTCAGCGGGGTGATGCTCATCGTCCTGGCTCATGTGGCATTCATGCTGGTCATGTGCTATTTTGTGGTGTTCCGGGTCTTGGGGAGCAACTACGATGCGGCGGTGATGTGCGCTGGGCTCTGCGGTCATGGTCTGGGGGCGGTGCCGTCTGCCATGGTGAACATGACGGTGCTGGCGGACCAGTACGGGATGAGCCGGAAAGCCTTCTTGATTGTTCCAGTGGTAGGTTCCTGCCTGGCGGATCTGGCCTATCAGCCCCACACCCTGCTCTTGATCAAGCTGTTTGTGGAGAATTTGAATTAAAGGGGTTGTTGCACGCGCAACAGCCCCTTAATTCACAATAAGTTTGACCTTTTGACATTGACAGAGTTACAAAAATCAGATACCATGCTGGATAGAAAAAGACTTTTTGACAGTCATTTACAAGGAGGAGTATACAGATGAAAAAAGGCTTGGCTGTTTTCTTTGTTGTGGTTCTGCTGCTGGCCGGCTGGGTCTTCGGATCCTATAACGGGGTAGTGGCTGCCAATGAGAATGTCAATGGAAAATGGAGCCAGGTGGAAACCCAGCTCCAGCGTCGCAGTGATTTGATCCCCAACTTGGTGAATACGGTAAAAGGCTATTCCGCCCATGAGAGCCAGGTGTTCACCGATGTGGCCAATGCCCGGGCCAAATTGGCTGGTGCCCGGAATGTATCAGAAACTTCCCAGGCCAACGGGGAATTGAGCGGCGCCCTGACTCGACTCCTGGCCCTTTCTGAGAATTATCCCCAGTTGAAGGCCAATACCAATTTTATCCAGCTCCAGGATGAACTGGCGGGAACGGAAAATCGGCTGGCTGTGGCTCGGAAGGACTATAACGATGCGGCCCAGACGTATAATGCCAAGATCAAGAGTTTTCCTACAGTGTTGGTGGCCCGGCTGATGGGTTTCCAGGAACGGAGCTACTTCCAGGCGGATCCACAGGCCCAGAAAGCTCCCCAGGTGAAGTTTTAACAGAACGGGCAGCGTGAAAGGAGGAAGCCTATGAAAAGGCTGTTGCTGTTCCTGCTGCTGTTCTTTCAGATGGCCTTTACGCCGCTCCAAGCTGGTGCGGCGGCCAAGGTCCCGCCTCGGCCCACTTCCAGCATCTATGTCCAGGATCAGGCAGGTGTCCTGTCTCGGAGCACCCGGGATACCATCAGTGCTTACAGTACGGCCCTGGCCCGGAAGACCAAGGCACAGATCGTGGTGCTGACGGTGCCCAGTCTGCAGGGACAGGCACTGGAAGACTATTCTCTGACAGTACTCCGTCAATGGGGGATCGGGGACAAAGAAAAAAACAACGGGGTCCTGCTGCTGGTAGCGGTCCAGGACCGGAAAAGCCGGATCGAAGTAGGATACGGATTGGAAGGCGCTCTGCCCGACGGCTTGATGGGACGGATCCAGGACCAAGCCATGCTGCCCTATTTCCGTCAGGGGGACTATGACCGGGGCATCCTCAATGCCTATTCGGCCCTTCTCCAGACGGTGCTGAAGGAGTACAACCTCACTCCCCAGGACCTGCAGGTGGACAAGACCCTGCCGGCCAAGCAGGGGAGCAGTGTAACTGTATCGCCCCTTATGGCAGGGGCCGGGCTCCTGGGGATCTTGATCCTGCTTTTGGTAGATCGGATCCTTTTCGGAGGCGCTCTGTTCCGTTTTCTCTTCTATCTGTTCTTCTTCCGGGGCGGCGGCCGCGGAGGCGGCGGATTCGGAGGAGGAGGCTTTGGAGGCGGCAGTTACGGGGGCGGTTCCGGAGGAGGAGGGGGCTCCAGCAGGAGCTGGTAAAGGCGGGTGAAAATGCACCCCCCGGTCGCGAGTCGTAAGTCGCGGGCTTGTTGGTACAGCCCGAAGATCTGCTTTCCAGATTTCATTCGATTTTCTCTTGTCATTTTATAGAAAAAAACAAACGGTTTGAACGTCCAGGCTCGCGACCCGAGACCCGCGACAAAAAAACGGCTGCTATCAGGCAGCCGTTTTTTTACTGTCAGAACCGAAAATCCCGCTCTCCTCCATCGATCTTCTGGAGATAGGTCTCACAGGTGGTGCGGACTTTTGGATTGGGAATATTGTCCAGCTCCCGCCGGATGGCTTCCATACCTTTCTGCCGGGTTTCCGGGGAAGCGTAGTCGTCCAGGTATTCCCGGAGGGTCAGAAGGGCATTGGGCTGGCAGCAGTTGGAGATTTCTCCCGTCTTGGCCAAGCTCATGAACCGGTCCCCGGTGCGGCCGGCCCGGTAGCAGGCAGTGCAGAAACTGGGGATGTATCCGTCGGTGAGGAGCCAATTGATCACCTGATCCAGGGTCCGGTTGTCGTTCACCTCAAATTGGGCAGAATCTTCCTCTTCCTCTTCGGCATATCCTCCCACGCTGGTCCGGGAAGCCCCGCTGATCTGGGAAACGCCCACTTCCAGTACAGCCTTTCGGGTGGCAGCGGATTCCCGGGTAGAGATGATGATGCCCGTATAGGGAACGGTGATCCGCAGGATGGCTACGATTTTCTTGAACATGGCATCAGAAATGGCATTGGGGAAAGACTGGACGGAAATGTCATCAGCTGGACGGATCCGGGGCACGCTGATGGTGTGGGGTCCTACTCCGAACATGGCTTCTAAATGTTCCTTGTGCATCAGGAGACCGGCAAAGTCATACCGGTACATGTTCAGACCGAACAGCACTCCCACCCCCACGTCGTCGATACCGCCCTCCATGGCCCGGTCCATGGCTTCCGTATGGTAGGCATAGTCGTGTTTGGGACCGGTGGGATGAAGTTTTTCATAATTTTCTTTATGATAGGTTTCCTGGAATAGGATGTAGGTGCCGATGCCGGCTTCCTTCAGCTTCCGGTAATTTTCCACAGTGGTGGCGGCGATATTCACATTTACCCGGCGGATGGCACCGTTTTTGTGTTTGATGCTGTAGATGGTGTGGATGCATTCCAGGATGTATTCAATGGGATTGTTCACCGGATCTTCCCCGGCTTCCAGGGCCAGCCGTTTGTGGCCCATATCCTGGAGGGCGATGACTTCTCTGCGGATTTCGTCCTGGGTGAGCTTTTTCCGGGCAATGTGTTTGTTCTTCATGTGGTAGGGACAGTACACACACCCGTTGACGCAGTAATTGGACAGATACAGAGGAGCAAAGAGCACAATCCGCTGGCCATAGATCTTGTCCTTGATTTCCCGGGCCAGGCCGTAGATCCCTTCCAGGATAGAGGGGTCTTCACAGGCCAGGAGCACGGAAGCTTCCCGATGGGTGAGACCTTTCAAGGTACGGGCCTTTTCCAGAAGGCTCCGGCAGTAGTCCAAGTCATGGCTGCGTTCGTCTGCAAAGGCCAGGGTGTCCAGGATTTCCTGGTGGTTGATGAATTCATCTGCTTTCGGAGATGCAGGATTGTACGGTATGGTCATTTTTTCCTCCCCTTCGCTCCCTCTGAAATAGAAAAAGGAGCCCGGCCTGAAAAAGGCCGCAGCTCCCCTGTGATTCGTTCCTGTACTGCCTTAGTACTCGGTTCACCTTGTACGCAGGGAGCAGATTATGGATATTGTAACGTGTGAAACAGAAAAAAGCAAGAAAAAAGAAAGCGTGCAGAGGGCACAGAGCGCGGAACCATAGGGGAGTTTCCAGGCTTTTGCCTTTGGCAAAATGCCGCCAGAGGCGCCTGCTTCACCCAAAACGAAGGTCATAAAAATAATCCCAGGAGCCAGCTTACCGCTCCTGGGATCAGCCATATTCAGTTGTACAGGTTTCTTCCGAACTCAATTGTATTTTGGACTCACCTCAAAAACTGCTTTCTTTCGTTACATCACGATCCTGTATTTTGGACTCACCCCAAAAATCAATTGACTTACTTGAATTTCAATTCCTGATAACCGATCAACGCAGTTGCCGGGTTCAAAAGTGCGGTCCCGGTGAGGGTCGCAGTTTCGAAAGTGGCTTTGTAAATCACAAACGGTGTACCGCTTTTATCGTCTGTATATTTCGTGACCACAATGTTTTTGGCATCCGGATAGTCTGCCAATATGGTTCCTTTTACATCAGCTTCCGTTTTGCTCACCGTAACGGATCCGGGATAATTGGACGTCTTGATGACGGCACTCTGTACTTTACTGGTGGACCGATCTACAACGATCTCGTACCGCTGCAGGGTATCGGGAACCAGGTACTCCAGATCAAATTTTGCATCATCCGTCTTTGCGCTTGTCAGCACCGCTTCAGGCGGTACGACCTTCGCTGCAGCATCAATCGCAGCCTGTTTGCTGGCAATGGTATCTTTCACGGCTGGTGCAGCCATTGCGGGAACAACCGTACCAAAAGAGGAAGCAACAACCAATCCGACAACGATTGCTTTCGCGATCTTCTTATTTAGGCCCATTGGAAACCCCTCCTGTCTTACGGAAAAACCAATCATTCCCTGTCTTTGATTGAATTCCCTTTCTTGGCTCTATCATAGCATTTTTCTGGAAATATGCAAGAAAAATCAGAAAGCGAAAGAAAACTTTACATTTTCTGTTTCAAATGGTGCGGCAGAAAAAAAGAAGCTGTTGCATCTGCAACAGCTTCTGTACATTTAATTGGTGGCCCCGGAGTGATTCGAACACTCGACCTTTTGGTTCGTAGCCAAACGCTCTATCCAGCTGAGCTACGGAGTCATTACCGAACAGTCATTATTATACGGAATCCAGGATGGAATGTCAAGCCGTTTTTGAAAAAAGTCAGCAGACGCGGCAGAATTTCCGGAAGGAAGGAGCGGGGAGGCTAGGCATTTTCCCACTTATATTATATAATAAGATATTACAAAATTTTAGCCTAGAACCGCATGAAATAAGGGAACTAATGACATGACGACAAAAATACGACAAAAATTAAAAGAGACGCTGGATAGTTTTGGCCGCTCTGTCCCGTACATCTTGAGTGTAGTCCAGATAGGTAGCAGATACTGTTTGAATCGTATCACCTAGAACACCAGCAACCAAATTTACATCACCTGTTTCAGATAGCAGCAGCGTAGCAAAGGTATGGCGCAAACTATGGAAAGTACGACCTGGAAAATGCTTTCTAATGTATTCACCAGCTAGGGTTGCAATGTAGAGAGAAGATAGTCCACCAAAAACTCTACCGTCAATCGGCAGAGGTCGAAAGTCATGCCATATTTTTAACTCGTGGAGCAGACTTGCCGAGACAGGGAGTGTCCGATAACTGTTCCTAGTCTTACAGGGCTTAAAACCTTGCACCCCATGAGCTACGGAACCCCATTGCTTATTAATGGTAATGGTCTGCTTGCTGTAGTCGATGTTGTCCCAAGTAAGCCCCAGGGCTTCGCCACATCGCATTCCTGTAGTAGACGCTATCAAGATTAGCAGGTATACGTCCGAACGATAGTCTTTGACTCCTTCAATCAGCTGGTGCAGTTCTTTACGGCTTAGCGCCCGGAGAGGCTTTTTCTCTTTAAACCGGATCCTAGAAACAGGCCGGGCCGGATTTGATGGGATGATCTTATAAATCTTCACAGCATGTTCCAGAATGGTTTTGAGAGCAGCCAGGGAAAGATTCTTAGTGGCTGTAGATAAGTCAATCTGTTGGAAAGCGTTGACAATAGCCGCTGTGGATAGTTTTACCAAGGGGATATCCAGTATAGAAGTAAAATTCTCTAAACCTGCCTTGTAAGTCCAGAGCGTGCTGAAAGTTAGCTCCTGGCTTTTATCCCTTTCGTAGATCGCCCAGAATTTTCTAAGAGTGATTCCCCTTAGAGTCGGATCCAGATCAAAGCCCACTTCTTTTCTGGCTAGCCTTAGTAATTCATCCTGGTACTTTTTAGCCTCTCTTTGTGTCTTAAAGCCCTGCTTGGTTTTCTGTTTCCACCTGTTTCCAATTTTGTAGGACAGGACTAGGCAGATACTACCATTTCTTTCACGGTAACTGAAGCTGTATTCCATATAATAGTCCTCCTTCTTTTTGATGGATAAAAAAGAATTTTCGTGATATACTTGCTTTGTAAGTTTCCTTTGGACAGGTAGACTTACAATCTTTCTCCCCCTGCCAGTTACCGCAGTGCTGGCAGGGCCCTTTGTTTTAAAAATCTTGCCCAGGTTGGGATAGGATGTATAAGTAATGAAAAAAATTATTAAAGTGGTCTAATATGCTTCTATGCGGGCTTTCGACATTTACGATTTTTCCCTCTGCCAATAGTGGCCCTGTTTGTTCAACGGATTCAAAAGGAATCACTAATAGAGCTAGCGAAATAACAGAACGGGCGTGGAAAATGACGGGGAAAGTTCTTCGTGAGGCGTTGGGAAGAGATAGCAACGAACAAGGAAATCATTTTTTATAGCAGTAAAAGAAATTGTATGATAAAATAAAAACGTAATCTCTCTTTCCGACCTGAGATTACGTTTTCCCTGTTGGTAGCCGCGTACCCTACCAACAGGGATTTTTGCGTCCTATTCCTTCTTTTCGCCATGGCATTCTACACTTAGCATGTCTTTATAGATATCGCCAACCAGACAAATCTTCAGGAGCATCTTCAATGCCTTTTAACTTGTCCCAGCCATTATGGCCAGTGGTGTGCATGTAAACATCTATGGCTGCTTCTTCAGGAGATATATAAGCACTGTACATACCTCTATCTATCTCTAGCCAAAAGTTGCCTCTAAATGGAAAAATTCTAAAAACACCTACACTAGATTTAAAGTAATAAGCATGCATTGGAATATCCTCCTCTTTAGATTGAGACTAGCAGTATGTTAGTAACTCGATTCTAACTTTTTCTTGTTACAAGGTTTGGGGAAAGTGGACCGTAGGCCATCAATATGCTCATAGAGATCTTCTTTTATAGGGGCCCACATAGGATCAAGAATAAAATCAATGCCTTCACGGCGAGCAAATTTGGCAGCTGGGACAAAATCGCTATCCCCTGAAATAAGAACAATTTGGGTAACCTGTTTTTTTAAAGCTAAAGAAGTAATATCAATTCCAATACGCATATCTACTCCTTTTTGCTTGACATCCATGGAAAAATCTTCTTCCTTCAAGTCGTGCCATTTTAATCGACCAGAACACAACTTCTTGATTTTATCATAGTTTATTCTCCAAGTGACATTTATGTCATCAATCCTGCCAAGACGTAAAGCCATTTTTCTTTTTTTTCGCAGCTCATCATGAAATTGAAGCCTCCAAATACTCCTTTCAGATTTAGCCATATCAATCTGTTGTTGATGGTATGGATGGAATACCTTGTTTTGAAGTGGAGGGCAATCATAAAAGAAAATACGATATAATTTATTCCGTTCGCCCTTTCGGTCTCTAGCAAGGTGTTTTTCGGAATACGAGCAGAGTTTGCTAGCCAGTTCATCTGGTGTTAATTTTCCGAAGATATGTAAGGCTCTTTTAATGAAAAAAGCACCATCAACTAAAATCGCTACATTTTCCATTACTAATCATCCTTTCCTGGTAAAACAAAAATCCTTGGGGTCGGCCGACTCTGGATAAATAGAGTGGCTTACTGCCAAGGATTAGACAACCATATGCAACATCAAATTCGATGTACTTTAATAGTAAAGCATCCTGGCAACTTTGTCAATACTTTTTCTTTGTATTATTTTTCCTTCAGCAGTTTCTTTTGCTCTTTTTCGATCTGCTTAATACTCTTATCTGGAGTAGGAAGATCTTCCAGCATAGCTGCCTAAGGTAACCATTTTGTGGACTTATCTGTTTTATCATAGTCAGAGGAAAGAGCAAAGAGGTCACGCAGCTTTTGATAGAACCTTTTTCACTGGCTCGAATATCCTGGTTTGTCGGAATTTGCAATTTGCATAAAACGCAAATTGCTTTCCTGTTCTAGCTCATTTTCATCGAAAATGGCAGCAAGATGGCGAGAAATGGTAGATATGTTTTTTTGAAAAAGCTCGGCGATTTGAGCTTGGGTAAGCCACACTGTTCCGTCTTTTGCATACAAGCGGACGTTAGATTGCCCATCTTCTGTATTGTAAATAATGATGTTGTCCATGGCTTAATTACGTTTCCTTTCACCAACAGGTCTTGGACGATGAATTATGGCCGGCAAATCCCACAAGGAGTGTATCCTGCATCAATAGCTTCTTCACGGGTGTCAAAGTGAACACGATGATCTGCACGGATTCTTTGCTCTGCTCTGCATCCTTCGTAGTGGAACTTGTGGCTGGCAGAGTTGCCTACATAGGCAAGAGCAGTAGAACAAAGAGTAACCAACAATGCGGTAAGTAAAGCAATCTTTCTCATAGTAAACGCCTCCATTTATTTTTTATCCCCAGAATTTCTTCTCTGGAGAGAGTAAACTTTATTGAACTTCAGGAACATCTATGATCGGGAATCATCAGCAATCCTTCTTTTCCCATGCAGTGTTAAGGCATTGTCACGAGTAATATTGTAGTCAGGACTGGTTAAGTCGCACTGCCGGCAGTAAAAGTTAGACGGGGCACGAAGGATGCCAGAAAGGGTATCGAAAAGCAGATCATTGGTGAAAATGGCATTTTCATGGGCCCGAAGTTGTTGGCTTACTTGTGGATAAGCCTGCTGATAAGAAGGAGAAAGATAAATCCACAGCGGAATCCGAACCATGTCATATTGGAAGGGAGAAGCTGTATGGGTCAGTTCCATATCTTCTCCATGATCGGATACATAAATCATGGCTTGAAGGGGTAAGCTTCTGGCTTCCTCAAAAATCTCTTTCAGTACAAAATCAGTGTAATGGAGAGAGCGGCAATACCAAAGGGCCTTTTCCCGTTTATCCACGTCAGCCCAATGCTGCTTTTCTACATAGGCCTGGGGAACTCGGTGGTCATAGCGGAAATGGCTACCCATAAGGTGCAAGACGATAAAATTCTTTTTCCCCGCAGGAATCCGGGAAAGCGGTTCCAGAATATCTTCATCCGGTTCCTGCAACCATTCCTGGTGGTCAGCCTGCTGGGCAATGACGGTAATTCCCGCATCAGAAACACTACTCTGCTCCTGAGTGGAAATCCAATAGGTTTCATAGCCGGCTTTTTTTGCCAGGGTCATAATATCCACTGAATATTTCAGGGGCTTCCGATTGTATTGATTTGCACTTGTAAGGGCCTGAGTTACAGCCATAACGGTGTTGGGAAAATTGGAATAGGCATGGGGATAAAAGAAAAAACACTGATCCTGCCGGCGGGATTTTTCCCAAGGGGTGGTATCTTCTGGTGTATCAGCAAAAGCGGACATATCATCCCGACAGGCACTTTCCCCCAGCACCAAGATAATGGACCCGGAGAGCTGGGAGGCGGGGGGGTCCAATTTCAGGGCACGGGCATTCCGGGGCAGATTCTGGCGTAGCTCTCTAAAGGCCTGGAGGGGACCATTCTCCCGGTACAGATGGAAGACCCTGTCAGATGGAAAAATGGAAGCCAGATAGTTGCCGAAAAAATATAGGAGTACCAGGGGAAAAATGGCCCATTTTTTTCCTCTCAGTTCTGGATAGGCAGAACGGTGGCAGCTGGCTTCAATCCAGCGGTAAAGCAACAGAAATTCGGCTGTAAGGCCCAGGAGGACACCTGCCAACAGAGGCAGACTGAAAATCGAGCTGAGGTAATTGTAGGCTTCCCGGGGTGTGGTGGCCAGAATGGAAAGTAGCGCAATTTCATCCAGGGGCTTGCCATAATGGAAAAAATAGAAGCAGTAAGCAAGACCGGATAGTTCCAGCAGGAACAGCGGAAAGGTGTACAGGAAGCACAGAGGCTTGAGAGCTCTTTTACTGTGGGACGTCAATTCCAGAAAAACTACAGTAGAAGCAAAAAGAACGGAAGGAAAGATAAAGTAATTGCCGATATCATTCTGGAAAAAAGCCGGAAGACGGGAAAAAACTAGGCCATACGGAAGTAGCCAGAGGAGGGCGATGAAACCAGCTATCCTTTCTCTGCGTTGCTGTTCTCTACTATCTGGAAACAAAAAATGGACAAGAATCAGAGACCCATATAGAAATACACCGCTGCGGATGAGACGGAGCAGGGTGATTCGGTGCATAGGATATAAAGGAGACTGAAAGCAAGACATAAAAATAGCAAAACTAAAAAGAAGTATCAGCAAAAACGTTTTTGTAGCATACAACAGCTTTTGCTTATAAATTGGCGAAAAGTGCGTAAAATCACCTTCTTAGAGTTATCTTATCCTATTTTACTTAACTCTACCCAAAATATTATAACAGCTTTTATTTTTTGTGCCTTTCAACTTCCACCTGCGTTACGGTAAGTTCACGATTCAAATCATTATGCTTTTCATGTTCTTCTTCATGTTCAAAAGACTTTTTGTTCATCTCGTAACTGAGACGGGAGTTGAGATAACAAGTTGGCTCACCATTTTCATCTTCGCGAACGAAGCTCCGGATATCATACGGCAAGGGCAGAAGGACAGTTCTCATTGGTTTGCTCATTTTAATCAACGCCTTCTTTAGATTTCTGGTAATCGATGAACTTCATAACCTCCTTGATGGATTCCGGATTTAAATGCTTTGTGGCATCGAAAAGTACTTTATATTGGGGGTTGTCATGGATTTCTTGGGCCAAGCGGGCAGTATCAGGATTTAGATAATATCCACCAGCATCGGAATTACCTAGCAAGTAGTCTGTAGAAACATGGAAAATGCGAGCAATTGTTTTTATTTCATCATCACGGGCGGGACGTTTTCCTGATTCAATTCTATTCAAAACAGCTGGATTCATATTTGCTTTTTGGGCAAGCTCGTATTGTTTGAGGCCGGAACGTTCGCGCAACTCGACAATTCTTTGACCAATATTCATATTGCACCTCCTATTTCTATAGTGTTAATGAAATTATAGCATTAACGGAATAGAAATACATAAATCTTGATAAAACAGAAATAAAAACCTTGTATTTCTAAAACATAAATATTATAATAAGGATAAAGGGGGAGATAAAATGAAAATAAACCTTTTATTTATTGAAAAGAAGCGCAAAGAAAAAGGACTGACAATGCAAGCTATGGCCGAACTTTTGGGATTTAAGACTGCCCCCGCCTACTGTAACTATGAAAAAGGGAAAAGAGAATTCAGAGCAGATATGCTTCCAATTTTGGCACATGCTTTTAACTGTGAAATTAAGGATTTGTATTGTTAATTTTTTTTGCCAACGGAATTTCTAAAATGGAAATTTTTAATTGAGAAACTAAAGGCGAAAGGAGAAAATCATGGAAGTGAAAATTAATGGAATGCCAAAAGAAATAGCCGATTTTCTAAAAGAAATAGAAACCCGGCCAATGTACTCAAAGCCTACGGCTCATACCCATAGCGTACCAAGCGTTAGCTCTGGTATCCATTGTCATAGCATGCCAAGCATTAGCTCTGATACCCATTGTCATAGTGTACCAAGCATCAGCTCCGATACCCATTGTCATATCGTGCTGACGCCTAACTCAGATGAAGATGAATGGAGAAATGGAATGAAGAAGCGGAAACAAAAAAAAGGTCTTCTGCTGGGAGCAAAAGACCCTAAGGGTTATTCAGTCAGGATTTCGATTAAAGTTTCCGATGGTAACGCCAACAATCTGATCGGTGAAGATTGCAAGGACTTCATAATTCAGAGTTTGTTGAGGGCACACAAACGGGACAGCCTGAGCATTTTTTAGAAGCAGGGAGGTTAACTTATGAACGAACTTGACCGACTGAAAACAGAAAACACCGATCTCAAGCGGCAGCTTGAAGAACAGCGATTGAAAGAAGCGGATACAGGCCAGATGACTAAGCAAGAAATAGTAGCACGTTTAAACAAAATGACTGCCGACTTCAATCAGCAACTTGAAGAATGGCAAAAACAAGGCAAGTTATGCAATGAAAAAAGATTCTATTTTAAGTTAATGGGATTCTTGTTAAAGTGCTGCTGGTGCCTGGTTAAGAGCATCTAAAAGGCCGCTTAGTCTTTAAAATACGTAAGCAAGAATTCGACAATGTCGATTATTGTTCTGATAGCAGCCATCTTTTCTGTGCGTGTCCATTCACTAAACGTTGGAAAGAAAGAATTAAACTGACGCTCCTCTTTTTCAGTAAAATCGGGAGCATCTTCAACGGGAACCTGCTCTTCAAAAACCGGCTGTGCTTGGAGCGCTAGCTCAAGCAAACGGTCACGATCCTCTTGCTTAAACTGAGAAAGAAGTTCAAACGTGGGCGGCAAAAGGTCTTTGAGAGTAACGGCGTCAATAGTTTGTTTAAGTGTTCGCTTAGGTTCACTCATCAATTTAAGAGGACGACGAATCGAATCGGAAAACTGCTGCAGTGGTTTTGAATATTCACTGAGCCACTGAACACTAATTGAGCCAAACGGTTTCATAGGTATCGCATCTCCCTTCTGATCACATTATATCAGAAGGAAAACAAAAGGAGAAAATCATGAGCATCGAAAAGAAAGAAAATATCAGTGCTATTTCGGACAAAGAGGAAAAACCAGAAATTGTGGTTAATATTGAGACAACCATTGAGCCCGCAGAAAAGGCAGTCAGCTATGTAACGACCATTATAAACAAAATGAAAGAAGAGTATAGTACGGACCACACTCTTCTTTTCAAGGTTGATTTTTACGACTAATCACAAACTCTTAAGCTTGTTGAAAATCGTTTCTAAAATGTCAGCCGCGTCTGCTGCTGATGGAGCCGGAATTACTCTTTCGGCAGCAGTATCTTTTCTATAAATTATAGTAGGGTTTGCATTTATGACGGCAATGGTTATTTCAGCAGCAAGTTCTTTATCTGTTTTAGACATAATTGTCACCTCCCTTCTGATCACATTATATCAGAAGGGAAACGAAAGGAGGAAAACCTAATGAGTCTCAAGATGCTTTATAAGAATCTTCCTCGCAATCTCTTGTACTACCTCAAGCGAAGCCGCACCCCCAACGGGCTTGAGCGATGCCTTGGTTTTCCTCCATACAAATCCATTCCGAATGGTATCAAGGTGCTCACAGCCTGAGTTAGACAGACATTTGATTTGATACTGTGGGAACACATTATCATAGCGTCTTATATCAACGGCGTCTATCAATCCAGCCTGATACATCATATGGACATTGTAATAGAGACTATCCTTATTGCTGCATAAGTTTTTGAAATCGGCAGCAGTAAGGGAAGTGCTATCAGAGGCTTCTATTTGTAACATGATTCTACGGATTAAATCTAAATCGCGTTTTATTTTGAGCACATCCTTTCTCCTGGCATTATATCAGACGAAAGGATAATTATGAAGGGAGAGTTCAATGGCAATTTCAGTTACACTGCAAACAAAAACAAAAGGATTAAAACCCTATAAGAAAAAAGTAAAGAAGTTATTCAAACATTAAAAAAAAGCAAAATCATTGTCGGATGAAATTGCTTTCTTAAATGTTGAAGTGAAGTCAAAGGTTAAAAGGTTGTCTTCACATTAATGATAGCCCCGCAATAAGGGCACTTACATCGTGGCGGTTTTATCTTGATTGTTTTTCCACAATTCGGGCAAGGCGCATCTTGCCCATGCTTTTTTAAATCTGCTTTAACTGCTTGAGAAAGCTCTGCTCTGATTTTACGCATAAAATCATCTGAGTCAGAGTCAAACTTCATAAAAGACACCTCCTTTCTGCTTCTTAAATTATAGCAGAAAGCGCAGGTGGAAAAAGAGAAAGGAGCCAATTATGAAAGACAAGTTGGTACTGACAGCCACGGAAACGGCTGAAGTCTTGAATATCGGTCTTTCAAGCGTTTACTACTTGAGAGATCACAACATCCTTCCGCAGCTACATGATCTGCCAGGAGTGAGATTCAGAGCAAAAGATGTGTATGCCCTGGCAGGAGAAGAGAGCAATGCTCAGGAATACACGCCTTTCCGTTTCAAAGAGCTAGAAGCTGAGCTAAAGAACAAAGACGCAAGGATCCAGCAGCTTGAAACCATTCTGAAAGGAACGACGTCAAGAATGTTGGAAGCTTTGAAAGAAGGTGGTTTGTAATGGACGCAGAAATGATTGAAAATATCCGGGCTAACGTCAGGTACTACAGAATCGTGAAAGGGTTGTCTGGCCGGCAAGTCAGTGCAGCTATTGGACTCAGCCCCACATGGATCTGCTGCTTTGAGTCAGGAATTATTCGGGAGTCAACTCCTGAAAATCTGCAGCTGCTGGCTAAGGCACTTGGAAAGAAGCTGAGTGATTTGATCAAGCCGCCCAAAGCTGTGATTCAGAAAATCAGTCCCGAAGAAACGGAGCAGGGATTGCAGAATCTGGAACGGATCCGTAAACAAAAAGGACTGTCGGTTCGGCAGTTTGAACAGAACCTGGGGCTTGAGGGGCACCTGGCTAAGGCCCTAAAAGGTTATAGAAGATTTACCATTGAAACTTGGTGGAAGATTGCAGAAGAGCTGGACATGGATCTGAAAACGCTGATTGGGAGGGAAGCATAATGGTTTACAAAGTGGACGATGAATTCTTTAATCAGGTAGATGTGCTGCTGGATAGTATTGCTGACATGTGCCAGTCTACAGATACCCTGGAAAACGCAGGTGTAGCGATTATCAATATCCAGAAATGGACAGATATGAGAGACAAAGCTGCCAAGGTATTGGACAGCATGAATGATGGGTTCGAGTCCGCGGAAGGAGAGGAAGAAAATGAAGAGGGATTACAGGATTGCTGAACTGCTGCTGGCTCCGGTGTTTTGGATTTACATTCTGGCCGGCATTGTGATTGATGATATTCGGGAATGGCCTCCCAGGTTCCAGGGCTTCATGGCTGGTATATCAGCAACGGTGATGGGGTTGGTTATTCTAGTAGGGTTGATGACCGTATGATTTTTCCAATAAAAAATGACCATCAGTGGAGAGCTGATGGCCACCATAAGGTGATCGGAGCACATGCTCCGCAATTATTATAACATGGGAGGCTCGAAATGAAAAGGGAAATTAATGTGATGGATTACGAAAAAGATTTCCTGGAAGAAACCGCTCCGACTTATGTGAATAAGGAGGTGTGGAAACCCAAAACTGCCAAAGAAGCAGACTGGTGCTTAGGAAAAATCCGGGAGAAAGAAGCAGAAATTGAGGATGTGCTGCGGTTTGTAGAAGCCAAGAAGAAAAGCTTAGACGAATACCTGGAAAAACGAACTCGTCCATTGATGGATGCCCAGGAACATCTTTCTGCGCTGCTACAAATGTATGCAGAGACTCAACTGGAGGGAAAGAAAAAACGCAGCATCTCTCTTCCTAACGGGAAATTTGGATTCCGAAAGTCACCGGCCAAGTTTCAGAGAGATGAAGCGACCTTATTAGAGTATGCAGAGAAAGAACTGCCTGATTGTGTAAAAATCAAGAAATCCGTAGACTGGGCAAACTTGAAGAAAGGCTGCACTGTTGACGGCGATCATTTGATTAGCCAGGACGGAGAAATCATTCCTGGTGTTACGGTTGAGCAGCAACCGGACAAATTCTACACGGAGGTGGGCTAAGATGGCAGAAGAAAAACAACAGGCAGAAGTGACTGTTCAGGAGCCTCAGGCAGAAATCGAAAAGCCACAGGTGGAAGCGACGAAACCGATGGACTTTTTCGTGAAGCTGACCTGTATCCAAAATGAGCTCAGTGTCCCGAAGAACCAGTACAACAACTACGGTAAATATCATTACCGCAGCGTAGAGGATATCCAGGCAGCACTGAAACCTCTTTTGAAGAAATACAAAGTTGCCATGAGGATAACTGATGAAGTTATTCGTATTAAAGAACGATTTTATCTTCGAGCAACCGCCTGCCTTCGTGACTGTGAAAGCGATGCATGGGCAGAGAATATCGGATATGCCAGGGAAGAAGACGAAAGAAAGGGAATGGATTCTTCTCAGATCACTGGCGCTTGCAGCAGTTATGCCCGAAAATATGCGCTGGGAGGGTTGTTCCTCTTGGACGATATTCAGGATGCAGATGCTAGAGACAACCAGGAAGCAGAACGCAGCCGGGTGCAAAGAGCAGTCAATCAGGCTGTATCTCAATCTCAGATTGACCAGTTAAAACGCCTATTTGAAGAGACCCAGCAGGGCAGCATGCTGAATCTGGAAACTAGAATTACCAATATGCTGAGATGGACAGGAGCACCGAGCATTCCGCAGCTGACCCAGCAGCAATGGCAAGCCTGTATGCATCAGCTGCAGCTGAAAAAGGAGAAGATGTACAGCAATGGGCAGCAGAGTCTCAATTATAATCAATGATCTGGACCGCTGCATCTTCTGTGGAAGGCCCAGAGAGGCCATCCATCATGTGTATTACGGAACTGCAAACAGACGGGTCAGTGAGGCAAATGGCTTCATTGTCCCGCTTTGCAGGGATCATCATACCGGCAATGGCGGAGTGCATTTCAACAAACGCCTGGATCTGTTCTTAAAAAGGAAATGTCAGGAAGAGTTTGAAAAGACACATACCCGGGGAGAATTCTTGAAACTGATTGGGAGGAACTACTTATGAAACTGGTAAACGTAGAACAGGCTGTAGCGGATCCTCTCAGCCGGAAGATGAAACTGGTGGTCAATGTAGAACCCGAAGATAAACAGGCTGTCATTGACTTGGTGAAAAAGATCAACGAGGGGAAAAAGAAATACACCCTTTCCATGAATCCAGTCAAACGGCAGCGCAGTCTTTCGGCAAATGCTTATGCCTGGGTTCTGATGCAAAAGATTACAGAAGTACTTCGGACCAGCAAAGAGGAGGTGTATCGGCAGGAAATCCAAAAAGTAGGAAGTTTCAACATCGTGCGTGTTATGAGCTACGCTGCCGAAAGGTTTGTAGAACGGTGGCATGCAAATGGGCTGGGTTGGGTAGCTGAGCCCATGAGTACGGATGGAGAGACAACGGATATAGCTGCTTACTACGGGTCAAGCACCTATGACCGGTTTGAAATGGGCCGGCTCATAGATGATCTGGTAGAAGAAGCAAAAGGACTAGGAATCGAAACAATGACTCCTACAGAGTTAGAAGGGTTGAAAGAATCCTGGAAGTAAGGAGGTGAGCGTTTTGGAAATTAACTATCTGGGTGAAATCAATTCTTTCCACGATTGGCTGATTACGAATCCTGTCCCAACCACCGCACGTGTCCTTTGGTTTGCATTGATGCATTATTGCAACCGCACCGGCTGGCGGACGGAATTCAATCTGGCTATATCAGCGTTAGAATTGGACACAGGTCTGAGCAAGCAGGCCATCATTCGGGCAAGAAACGCTCTCCAACAAGCAGGGAGAATAAAGGTTACTGTACGCAAAGGAAATCAGGCTGCACTATATCAAATTATTCCATTTGCGTTCCTTAAAGAGACGCAAATTGATACGCAAAGTGATACTTGCGTGATACACAAGAGCAACGCAAAGTGTCGCTTGGATGATACGCAAAGTGATACCATACCTAAACTAAACATAAACAAAACTAAGACAGAAAAAGAAAAAGAGAAAAAAGAAAAAACGCCCCGTGATGTGATTGCCCAGTTCGCTGGAGACAATGCAGAACTAAAAGCATCGCTGACCGGTTGGATGGAAATGCGTACCAGGATCCGGAAGCCCCTGACTACCCGTGCCACTGAACTGGCGCTTAAAAGGCTCAATACCCTGGCTCAGGGAGACCAGGACCTGATGGCAGCCATTGCGGACCAGAGCACCATGAATTCCTGGCAGGGCTTTTTCCCGCTCAAAGGGGCAAGTGTGCGTCAATCCGGCGGGATTGAAGGCGCACTGAACCAGGCCCGAAAGGCAACGGAGAATCTGGGAGAACGGAACTATGCGGATTGGATCGCAGAAGTGGAGGACGCCGATGGATGAAGTGCTGGCACTGATCAAATGCGCTTACCCGAAATTCACCGATGAGCAGGCACGGGTGTACGGGATCTGCCTGAAAGAGATCCCTGACGAAGTGCTGAAAAAGGCCGTGGTGAATGTAATCAAACAGTCGAGATTCCTGCCGACGATTGCCGAAATCATCGAAGAATCAAAGCTGGTGTGGCAGTATGCTCGGGGAATCGAGCTGCCTAATGCAGAACAGGGCTGGGCAGAAGTCTACAAAGCCATCGGGGCCGTTGGGCCTTACCGGAAACCCGTGTTTAAAGATCTGATGGTCCAACGGACTGTAGAATGCATGGGCTGGCAGAGCATTTGCAACATGCTGGAGAGCGATGTACCGCGGGTACGGGATACATTCCTGCGGATGTACCGGAACAACACAGAGCGTAAAGAAACGGCCCGGAGGATGAAAACTACCTTGGCAGATGGAAAAGTACAGGCTCTTGTGTCCAGGACTGCACAACACCTTTTGACCCAAAAGGGGCAAGAGAAAGAACGGAGGAAAATCGAATGATCAAGATTTTGAGCGTGAAAAACGATCCCAAAGATTTGAGCACGTATGTGATCAAGTACCAGGAAACGAAAGGGGTGTTCATGAATGTGGTTACACTGTCCTGTGATGAACCGGGGCTGCCGGAATTTGACGCAGCATTAAAAACTCTAAGAAAAGATTTCTGCATCTTAGCAGCCATGCAGCCGGCAGAGACGGTTAAAGGGGCTGATCCGATGGAACGGGTCTATGTAAGCAGCGTTTCAGCCCATGAAGGGAAAGACAAAACGACCTTCTCACTGACAGGCAAGGTGTACGATCCGTATATCGGGGACTACCTGACGATTTCGCTGCCTTCTGTGGACCAGGATTGTTTGGGCAAGACAATTCCGCTTGATATCCAGGAGCTTTTCACCCAGGCTGAGAAATACGTACAGGGAGAACGGGCACAGCAGAACTTGTTTGACCAGGAAGAAGAACAAGACCTGAGGGTGGTTAGTTGATGAGCGAAAAAAAGTATGTGGCTTGTATGGCATTAGCTGTTATCTGTGGGATGATCCTGGTGGCCGCAGCCACTCTTTTGGGACAGCTAATCGCGGCGATGATCTTCTAGGGGGGATAGAGATGCTGTCAAAACAGGAATTGCTGGAACTGGAAAAACTGGATGGCCCCAGGCTGAAAGAGATTGCCGAGGAAACGGAGAACGGCAAGCCCACGGAACGGGCACAGGCAGCAAAACAGATCATAATCGGGAGATGGCCTGCAGAGCATGGGAAGTGCTGCTCTCCGGATATGGACCTGGATTTCTACGAGAGAAGAGGAAGCAGCTGCTTCCAGAAAAAGTTTAGGTAAGGAGGCCGAGAAAATGAACCGAGTTGTATTGTTAGGGCGCCTTGTGAAGGATCCGGAAGTTAGAGTTACGACTACCGGAAAGACGGTATGCGCTTTTACGCTGGCAGTAGATAGGCCGGCAGGAAGGGATGGAAAGAGAGAAGCGGATTTTATCAATATCGTGGCCTGGAATAAAACCGCAGAAATAGCCGGCAACAATTTGAACAAAGGGCAGAGAGCTCTAATCGAAGGACGGCTGCAGATTCGGAGCTATAACGATCGAGAAGGCAAACGGCAGTATGTGGCGGAAGTTATTGCCGAACGAGTGGAATTCATCGAGAAAAAAGAGAAAACGCCTCAGATCCAAAGCCAGCCATCTCAGCGAGGCTTTGAAAGTATGGGACAGGATGTTACGGGAGAACCTGGATTCGAATTTGACGAAGAAATCCCATTCTAGGAGATGGCAGTATGGTCAACGGAAAGAAGAAAGGCAAGAACGGTGAGCTGGAAGTGGTCCGACTCTGCCGGGCCCAGGGTTATGAAGCAAGGCGCTCTGCCCAGTACTGTGGAAACAACAAAGAGGGCACGGCTGATGTGGTAGGGCTGCCAGGCATTCACATCGAAGTCAAACGGGTGGAACACCTGAACCTGGATGATGCTTTGACCCAGGCTTCAAGAGATGCGAAGAAGACTACCGGAAGCATCCCGGCTGTGTTCCATCGGAAAAACGGGACCGGCTGGAAGGTGACTATGGGTGCCGACGATTGGTTCCGTCTCTATCGGGAATGGGAAGCGGGAGGGAAGCCATGAATGCTGCAGATACCAAAAAGCAGGAAGCCAGAATCAAGAAGCGCTGTACCGGATGCCGATGGGCAAGTCCAAAGGAGTTCCAGCGTTATGAAAGGCTTTGGCCGTTTGTAACCTGTGGTGCCAGCAACGGACAAAAATGCCTTAAACTGACAGTTTGCCCTTATGGATAAAAGACTATCAGCCTGCGGTTGAGCGGGTAAGACATGCGGCTGAGAACTTGACACTGAAGGAGGAGAATGGAAAATGACGGAACAGGTAAAAATCAAACTGATGCCCGGCGGACGTATGCCAAAAAAGAAGACGGCTGGAGCTGCGGCCTATGATTGCTATGCCAGGGTTGATTACTGTCGCTGGATATTCCCAGGGGAAAAAGGGATAAAGGTTCCCCTGGGGTTTGCCATTGAGCTGCCAGAAGGATATCACGCCGAAATACTACTTCGTAGCTCTATGGGAATCAAAACGGGCCTGCGGGTTTCCAACGGTACCGGACTAATCGACTCTGACTATAGGGGAGAGGTCAACATCATCCTAGACAATGTGCGCAATGCCATGGAAGGAAGAACTGGCGTGGAGGGGATAGGTGACGGCGATCGGATCTCCCAGATGCTGATTGTGAAAGATCCAGACGTGGAACTGGTTCAGGCAGAAAAGCTCAGCGAAACCGAACGGGGAACCGGCGGATTTGGCAGCACAGGGCTGAATGATGTTGCGGAAGATTGAGAAGGCAGTAAGGAACCACATGAATAATGACATGGTATTTCAATCCACGCATCCATGTGGGAGACGACTAAACTAGCGTATGAAAGGGAGGTGAATGCCAATGCACTACGATTCTTGTGAAAAAGTTTTATTGGGATGGCTGAGCAATTATATCAACTGGTCCATCTATGTTCAGAACCAGGAAGCAGTTATGCAGGATCTACAGGCCGAGATTGCATTGGAAGCTGCTCCCAAGACTCCCCACTATAGTTTTGAACCTGGTGGAGGCGGATGGAATAAGCCAAGCCCGGAGGAAGCTGCTTTAGATCGGAAGGAAGCAAAGCAACACCAGCTGAATTTAATGAAAGTCAAACATAAGAAGCTTTCTACCAGGATCGATAACATCAATCGTTCCTTGGCTGCTTTAAGCGGGACTGATGAAAAGATTGTAAGGCAGCGGGGCATTTACCAAAAGAAATGGGATGCGATTGCCGCAGATGTGCATTGTGATGAGAGCATATGCCGTAAGAGATACCATAGAGCGATCTCTCAAATGACCTGCATGATCTTTGGGCCTAGTGTGGGGCCATCTCAAATCAATTTATTTTCGGGGAAAGAAAAGTGATACCCGGTTTTCACACCTTTTTCACCCGTTTTTAACCCGGAATTCACCCGTTTTTTCAAATAGAATTGTAGTATAATAATATCGTGGTAAGTGGAGAGCAAACCACAACAGTCTCCTTTTGTGAAGACGCTCTGAATGAACAGGGCGTCTTTTTTATAATTAAGGAAGTCCATAACAAGCAAAATGTGATACAATACAAAGAATCTATTTTCAATGGCTTGTTATGTGAAGGGACTAAAAATTATGGGGAGATATGAAGATCGTGGCAAATTCAAAATTTGCAAGGAATGTGGCAAAAGCTTTTATTTATCATGCGGAGGACCGTGGGCATGGCAAATTCACTATAAAGGCCACAGATATACCTTTTGTTCTTATAACTGCAAAAGGAAGTTTGAAAAACGGATCCTAGAGGAACTGAAGGAGTAAAGAAGTCTTGGAGCATTATATTTTGGTGATTCTTATGATCACACCTGGTTTTATTGCAAAAGAAACAGCTAGAATGGTGGGCAACATAAAGAAAAAATCATCTGCCTTGGAGCAGGGAATCAATTATTTTGTATATAGCTTTTTTACGTTGGCGCTTATAGGAAGTCTTTTTCTTCTTATGGAATACATACAGGTTTCCGTAATGACGCAATTAGGAATACTCATATTGAGTGTTCCTATTGTTGGTGTTTTAGTGGGAATTATTTGGCAGCTATTTTTAAAACGCCAGTTTATTAAAATGTCCCGATGGCTCTCTATAAGATTTACCGGTTACGAATACTTTCAAGAAGACAGTTTACTGAACACCAATATGATGGATGGTGAACATCATTTAATTGAAGTGATTAAAGACGGTAAACGGGTAGCAGCAGGGGATTTTTTAGGAGCGTCGTTTGGGACAGATGAGGTGGAAGAAATGAAAGTAAACAGCCACCCTGTTTATGCAGAGTGGCTAGATGATGAACGATATGCGTCATGGTTCCAGCATAAATGTGTATTCCTGGATTTCACACATAATATTAGAGTGATTGAGTATACATATCCAGAGGGTTTCTTTGACGCAAAGTTTGATCCGAATAAGATCACTTCTTAGAGGAATCTTTTTGAGGCTTTGGGGGAGCTGGCGGATTCTTTAGTGTAGGGCTACATGGCTTTTGGAAGCCATCTCTTTTTTCGAATCTGTTATTAACATGTTTAGGGGTTTGAGTAATCATTTATTTATCACCTCCTTTGGATGACAGTATATATAAAAACTAAACAAAAAGAAAGAGCAGCATCTATCCTTGAATAAGGGTAGGTGCTTATTTATTTGGAGGGAGAAAGATGCATCTAATAAGTTGTGCAAGGTGTGGGCGAATACACCCCTATGGGCAGCGCCCTATACCCGTTACTAAAAACTATAGGGGCAGGACTAAAAGCAAGAACAGGGTGCAGAAGTTTAGATCAACGGCAAGATGGCAGCATAAGAGAGAGCAGATCTTAGAGAGAGACAGACACTTATGCAGGATGTGTTTAGACGAAGGGCATATCAATGGGAAGGATTTACAAGTACATCACATCATACCTATAAGGAAGAACGAGGACTTGATACTGGAAGACGACAATCTGATAACACTTTGTCCAATGCACCATCAGCTGGTAGAAGGGAAAAAGAAGTATATAAGCTATCTATACCGGTTAGCAAAGACACCCCCGGGGATTTGAGGGGAAATAGGGGGTGGGGGTATCCAGACCGGACTGCTCCCCTCAAAAAACGAATTATTTTCAAAAAAAGGAGGTTCCAGCAATGCCAGGAAGACCTGCGTGCTCGGTAAAAGCGACAAGACACGCTATGACAAAAGAAGAAAAAGCAATACGAACTAGCATTGAAGATGCAGGGAAGGGGCTGGAGCTGCCAGCTACACCGCCTAAGGACATGAGCACAGCGGAAAAGAGAATTTATCGGTGGCTTTACAGGAATCTGCAAGAGAACAGGTTCCTTGGCCAGCTGGATATTGAGACTATGAAAGAAGCCTGCTTCATCATTGCTGGTCTGCATACCATCAACGTGGAGATACGAAACGATCCCACCAAATTGACGGATCGGGATATTTGCGCTGCCAGGAAAAACTATTTTGAGCAATACCTGAAAATCTGCCATGAACTGTGCTTATCTCCTGCAGCCAGGGCAAAGATGGGAACCTTGGCCGTGTCTGCCCATAAACAGGAAAAGGATCCTCTGCTTAAGATCCTGGGAGGCAAGACGTGATGAAAAATCCTGCATATCAATATGCGCAAGACGTAGTGAAGGGCAATATTAATGCTCCGAAGTACGTCAAGCTGCAATGCAAAGAATTTTTGATGATCGCGGACGATAAATTAAAGAAATATTGCCTGAATAAAGAACGGCTGGAAACCATCGAGAAGCTTCTGAGCTTAATGGTGATGCCCAAAGGGCTTCAAGCAGGACGAACTATCAAGGACAGCCTGGCCGGCTTCCAGTGGCTGCTGATCGTAGCGGTCTTGTGCACCGTCTATAGAGACAAGCCAGAAAAAAGGAGATACGAAAGAGCAGTATTCGAGATTTGCAGGAAAAACGGGAAGACCTTTCTGATCGGCGTGATTTTCTTGCTGCTGTTCTTTCTGGAACCCAAACTGAGCAAGTTTTATTCTGTGGCTCCGGATGGATCTTTGAGCCGAGAAGTCAAAAGTGCAATCCACGACATCATCATCTCTTCCCCAGCCCTGGCCGGGAAATACAACGGGAAAGACAAGTTCAAGATGTTGCGGGACCAGATTACCTGCAACCTGACAGAGAACGACTATTTCCCACTCAATTATTCTACTAGCCGGCTGGATGGAAAATTACCCAATGTGTTTCTGGTGGATGAAGCCGGAGCACTGCCGAACCCCTATGCAATTGAGGCTATGGCTTCTGGGCAGCTGACCATTCTAAACAAGCTTGGGTTCATCATTTCTACGAAGTACCCAACGATACAGAACCCTTTTGAAGATGAATGCGATTATGCCAAAAGAGTCCTAGACGGCACGGTAGAAGATGATTCGGAGTTCTCCCTCTTGTATGAGCCTGACAACAAGAAAGATTGGGCTTCAGACGATGGAATTCTGGAGCAATCCAACCCTTTGGCTCTTGAAGTCCCTGAAATCATGGATGACTTGAAGAAAAAGAGACAGCAGGCTATTGAAGTACAAAGCAAGAGGGAAAACTTCATTACCAAACACTGCAATATTATTTATCAGGGAATGGGGACAGAATCCTATATTTCCGTTGCAGATCTACAGGCTTGCCGGGCATCTGAGCCGATTGACTGGACCGGCAGAGAGGTGTTCCTGGGTGTTGATCTGTCTATGAGCAATGATAACTGCTCTGTGGCAATGTGTTCCTACGATGAAGACCTGGGAAAAGTACTTTTTAAAACCATGGCCTTTATCCCTGAAGGACGAATCGAAGAAAAGAACCGCCTGGAGAAAATCAACTATTACGACTATTGCAAAGCTGGCTGGTGTATCGCTTGTGGTGATCGTACTATTGATTATTCGGTGATTGAAGATTATGTCCTTACCCTGGAAGAAAAAATGGGGGTTAAAATCAACAGTTTGGGCTATGATCGGTACAATGCAATTTCTTCTGCCCAGAAATGGGAGAGCGAAGGCCTTGTGACTGTCGAAATCAAGCAGCATTCCAGTGTTCTGCATCCGCCAACTAAATGGCTGAGCGAGCTGGTAGAAGATGGAAAGGTGTTATATGAACCTGACAAACTTGTCGAGCTGAACTTTGATAATGCACGCTGTACCTATGATACTAATCTCAACAGATACGTAAACAAGAAAAAATCTAACGGTAAAGTGGATGAAGTCGTTGCTCTTATTAATGCGATGTACCTACTTCAGCAGAATGTGTTGCTGAAAGGGACATTGGATTGGGTAGCTCAATATTAAGGAGGTGATAAAGTGTTTAAGTGGTTGAAAAAGAAAATTGAAAAAAGAGACCAGAGCGCAGAAACCTTGGATTTGCTGCTTCGATCCGGAAATACCACTCCGGGATACATAACTAAACGAAAAGCCCTAAATATCCCGGCAGTAGCAGCTGGCATTAACTTTATTGCCTCTACGATTACTACCATTCCTATCCGGCTCTATCACCGGGTTGATAAGGATACTGTTGAAGAGGTGGCAACGGACGAAAGACTGAAGATCCTCAATGATGAACCTGAAAATCAAATGGATGCGACTCAGTTTTTAAAGGCGTTGGTCACTGATGTGATCCTTTTTGGAAATGGATATGCTGTAGTGGAACGAGCCGGCAATACGGTACAGGCTCTTTATTATGTAGATCCTCAATATGTGAATATCGTTGTTGGAGTTGATCATGTAAAGAAGGATGCCTGGATTACCATTGACGCCAGGGCAATAGATCCCTATAAGGTCATGAGAGTTACTCTTGACAGTGTCGACGGCGTGACTGGGAGAGGGATCCTAAAGAGGAACCCTATTCTTTTCCAAGCAATGTACAATGCTTTGGAATATGAGAACAACAGCATCAGCACGGGGACTAAAAGAGGATTTTTATCTTCTAAAGTCAAGCTGGCAAAGGATGCACTAGAAGCAGTGAAGGCTGCATGGAAAAAACTTACTTCTAATGGATCCAGTAATGACATGGTTATCCTGAATGAAGGGATTTCCTTTGAACCCATTAATAGTACCGCAACCGAGAATCAGCTAAATGAAAACAAGAAAACCAATGCTGATCTTGTATATGGCATGATGGGCCTGAGCAGTGAGCTGTTCAGCAATCCAACCAATGAAACTTACAATAATGCCATTAAAACAGGAGTTTTGCCAATCCTGAGGGTATTGGAAAGCGCTTTTAACAAGGCGCTGCTTCTTGAAATAGAAAAAGGAAGCTATTTCTTTAAATTTGATACTTCCAATGTGCTCAGATCTACTCTACTTGAGCGGTATCAAGGCTATGAATTAGCTCTTAAAAATGGTTGGTTGCAGGTGGATGAAGTTCGTAAGATGGAGAACCTTCCGCCTTTAGGATTGGATTTTGTGAAATTAGGATTGGCCGATGTTCTATACTATCCTAAAACTCATGAAACCTATACCCCAAATACCAATGCTACTGCCAGCTTGACTAGTGATAGCCATTCTGGAGGGAAAGGAGGAGATGAAAACAATGAAAATCGAGATCCGAGCGAATGACACAGCCCTTATTTCCGGATATGTGAATGTGGTTGAAAGAGAAAGTAGAACAATGAGGGATATTTCCGGTCCCTTCATTGAGACTGTAAAAGCAGGGGTTTTCAAGAAATCTTTAGAAAGACACCCGGTTGAACTGCGATTTGATCACAGATTGCCTCTTGGAAGTACTAAAGATGGGGCCCTGGAGCTTAGAGAAGACAATATTGGCCTCTATGCGAAGGCTGTAGTAAGTGATCCTAAAGTCGTCCAAAAAGCCAGGGAAGACAAACTTTCCGGGTGGAGCTTTGGCTTTAGAAGCTTGAAAGACAGCTGGGTGCCCCAGGAAAATGGTATCAGAAAGCGTAATTTGGAAGATATTGACTTGGTTGAAGTCAGTATTTTGGATGTAACCCCTGCTTATCCGGCTACTTCTATTGAAACCAGAGATGGGAAAGAAGATTTGCTGGAATTCCGTAATGTCCAGGAAGAAATTGAATTAGACATTGAGAAAAGAGCAGAAAACCAAGAGAAAACTGAACCCCAAAGTGAAAAAGTCGACATGAATCAACTTAAACGTGAGTTCGAATTTGTAAATTTAGGAGGAAAACGATGAATATTAAAGCTTTGATTGAAAAAAGAAATGCGATTGTTGCCGATATGTCTAAGCTGTTTGACACGGCTGATACTGAAAAGCGGTCCTTCAATGAAGATGAAACGAAAAAATTTGATGAAATGAAGAAGGAAATTGCTGATATTGATGCCATGATCAACCGGTACAATGAAGCAAGAGCTCTTGAAAATGGGGCTCCGAAACAGGAAAAGAAAGAAGTTGACCAGGAAGCCCTGGAAATGAGAGCCTTTTCTAACTTTATCCGTACTAATAGCACTCATTATGTGGAAGAACGGGCCGATGTTAACTTTACTACTGGTGATAACGGCACTCTGATCCCTACCAGCATTGCGAACAAGATCATTGATACGGTTAAAAATGTATCTCCGATCTTTTCCATGGCCACGAAATATAATGTCAAAGGCAATCTGACTTTCCCGATTTACGATGAATCCACCCAGAAAATTACGGTTGCTTATGCTACTGAATTTAAGGCACTGGATGCATCTGCTGGTAAGTTCAAAGGGATTACTCTGGGCGGTTTCCTGGCTGGTTCTCTGATCAAGATTTCCCGCTCTTTGATCAACAACACTGAATTCGACGTAGCTGCCTATGTGATTAATGAAATGGCACTGCGAATTGCTGAATTTCTGGAACATGAACTGATGGTCGGCACCGGCAATAATGCTATGACTGGCGTACTGAGTGCGGCAAACACCAATGTTTATACGACTCAGGCAGCTACCGCGATTTCTGCGGATGATCTGATTGCAGTCCAGGTAAAACTGCCCCAGGCTCTGCGGAAAAATACTGCCTGGATCATGAATACTTCTACTATGCTGGCCATTCGGCAGCTGAAAGACGGGGAAGGCCGCTATATGCTGCAGCCTGATCTGACTAGGGGATTTGGATATGTCCTGCTGGGGGCTCCTGTATATGAATCTGATACGGTAGACGGTATTGCAGCTGGCAAAGCGGTAATTGCTTATGGCGATTTCAGTGGCCTCTATGTAAACCTGCGTCCTGGCATTGAAACCCAGGTGCTGCAGGAAAAATATGCTGATGAACATGCTACCGGTTTTGTGGCCTGGTTTGAAGCAGACTCCAAGATTGTTGAAACTCAGAAACTGGTCGCTGTGAAGATGAAGGCTGCATAATCATGAGCACCTTTAAAGTTTTAAAAAGCTTTGGCGGAGTAATTTCCGCAACATGTGGTGAAAAAATTGAAATCGACGAACCTGGGGCGATCAAGGATCTGACCGAAGCCGGGTTCATAAAGGAGGTGAAGGGAAAAACTTCACCTAAACCTGCGGAAAATGTAAAGGACGGATGATATGAAGGTTAGCGAAATCACTCTTGACGTATTAAAGCAGTATCTAAGAGTGGCAGGGACAGCAGATGATATCCTGCTCAAAGCGATTCTTGCTGGAGCCATTCGGTTTTCAGTGAATTATACTGGACTTTCTGAAACGGATCTGGATGATAAACCGGATATGCCACTTGCTATTCTTGCCCTTTGTTCCGATATGTATGAAGTTCGCCAGGCTACCGTTACCGGATTACAGGTTAACCCAACCGTTGCTCAAATCCTTGGATCTTATTGCCAGAATTTCTTATAAGAGGTAATTTCCTATGGTTATGAGAAGAATTAATAACCGATTGGCTACACAACTTAATAAGAAAGTAGAAATCTGGCATACGGTAGCAAGCACAACGAGAAACGAGTTGGGCCAAAAACCGGTTGAAGATCAGTTGCTTGATACAGTTTATGCAGGGATCATTCCACAAACGGGATCCCTGCTGACTGGACGAACCGCTGATACAGATCTTTCCAGAACTACCCATAAGGTAATTATGAGATACCGAAATGACTTGACCCCAGATATGTGGATCGTGGCTGAAGGAGTGCGTTACGATATCCTTTATATTATGGATCCATATTTGAATCATGAAAGACTGGAAATCTTTTGCGAGGTGAGAATATGACGGTTATTTTTGATATTCATGAACTAACCGGGTTTAACAACAAGGTCCTAAAAGAAGTAATAGAGGATTTCCCTAAAGAATCTTTCAGCTTTGTCAGAAAGGCAGCTGCTGTCTTTAGACGTCAGGCTATGGCCGAGTATAAGGCAAAGACTGGGAAGAAAACAGGGAATCTGCGGCGGGGCTTGATACGTGGCAGGGCGTATAAGTGGCAGGAAAATCAATACCAGTGCCGGGTGAAAAATTCTGCACCCCATGCATGGTTGCTCGAACATGGTCATGAAACTATGGCTAAAAAGATAAATATTGAACGAGCAGAAAAAAGGGGGAAAACTATCAAGGAAAAAGTTGCTGGCCGGCATCCTATGGGTATTGCTGCCAGCCATTTTGCCCCGGACTTTCAAAAAATGGCGGAAGAGTTCGTGGATGATCTGCTAAAGAAAGGGTTTTACTAATGCTTTCAGTTATTAATATCATCAAAGTCTTGACTGAAACAATTGAAGAAAATTTTCCGGATTATCCGGTAAACGACAGGGACGTGGAAGAGAATTTTCCACGTCCTAGTTCTTTTATCGACGTTGAAACTGTCACTGGCGACAATGTAACTCCTGAGTATGTAAGAGAAACGAGCCAATTGGTACTTTATTTCTTTGCTACAGATAATTACCGGGGGTTCCTTGACTTGCTCAAAATTAAGGACAAGCTGCTTGAAATACTGAATTTGCCTCTTGAGATCAAGGATGACAGCGGCAATGTATTGGCGCATGTGACTTTTGATGAAGTTAATGTGAATATAGAGAAAGCAGATAAAGCACTTACCTGTGGAATGACGAGCGTGCTGATCCAACAGCGCAATGAAGATGATGATATCCCGATGATGGAAAATCTTGATATAAATTTACACGAGGAGGAATAACTTATGAGTATTGGACTGCCGACGTTTGAAATTGCTTTTATCCAAAAGGCAGTTACGGCAATTACCCGATCTGAAAGAGGAATTGCCTGCATTGTCGTATATGATGATACTGTAACAGATCCTGGGTACGCAACCTATAAATATGCTGCGGATGTTCCTAAGACTAGTTTTACCGAGGCAAATTATAATGCTATCCAGAAATGCTGGCTTGTATCCGTGAATAAAGTAATCGTAGTTCACGTTCCGACTGCTGCAGAGTTTGCTACTGTCCAGGCTATTCTGGAAAAGCTGAGCTATAACTACGTTTGCGTTGTAAACAGTGAGGCTCAGGCTGCATTAGTTTCCTATATTATCAGCAAAAACAATCAGTCTAAAGGGAAAAAGTATGTTGCCGTTGTGGCGAATGTTACCACTGCTAACAGTAAATATGTAATCAACCTTAAGGGAGACTGGGTACATGAAGTTGGTGCAGGGGCAAATACTCCGATGGTTAACTATTTGCCTCGGATGACTTCTATCCTGGCTAATCTCCCGCTGAACAGATCTATCACCTATTATGAACTGGAAGACCTGGATAAAGTGGATGATAGCTATATCACCATTGAAAAGGATGCTGATTCTTGGGTTGATAAAGGATGGCTGCTGCTGTTGAATGACGAAGATGGTGTGCTGGTAGGCCGTGGCGTTAATACTTTGACCACCTTTACTAGTACTGATACTGAAGACATGCGGAAAATCATTATCATGGAAGCTCTGAACTTGATTATTGAAGATATCTACAAGGTATTCAAGGCAAATTATGTGGGCAAGTACAAGAACTACCTGGACAACCAGTATCTGTTTATCTCTGCCATTAATACCTATTTCCGCAACCTGGGGACTGAAGAAGTTCTGGATCCCGAATTCAACAACTTGGCTCAGATTGATGTTGAATCGCAGAGAAATGCATGGTTAGGGATTGGGAAGACGGCAGCTGCTGACTGGGATGAAGATACTGTTAAAAAGATGACTTTTAAATCTTATGTCTTCTTAGCGGGAGATATTAAGGTCCTGGATGCAGTCGAAGATCTTAAGTTCGCTATTACCTTGGAATAGGGGGTGGAATAAATGGCAAAGATTGTAAATAAGATTATTCGTGGCAGTTTTGGCCGGCTGTGGGTGAATGGCAGTAAAATGGCTAATGTTAAAAGCTTTGAGCTAAAGGCAACGTTGAAATACGAAGCGGTAGAAATCAATGGCGAACTGTGTGAGCAGAACCGTTATGTCGGGTATTCTCTGGCAGGAACCATGACGTTGCATCAGATTGATGACTCTGTTGCCGCATTGGTTAATGATGGTATTAAGAGCGGAACGATGCCTAATATTAAACTGGTGTCTTCTCAAGCGGATCCTGATTCTAACGGCAGCACCAGAATTGAAATCTATGATGTGACCTTTGACAGCCTGCAGCTGATTAAATTCGAGAACGGCAAAGTTGGGGAACAGGAAGTACCCTTTAAGGCCGGCGGGTATCAGTATCTGGATATGATTGTATGAACGGGAGGAAAAAGCAAATGAGAAAAGCAACGTTGGAAGATCTGTTGACAAGAGCTGAACAGGCTAAAAAGGACCGGATGCGGACGGTGAATGTAGACGTAAAAAAATTGGGGTTGTCTCTTACGATTGTGAAACAGCCTTTGAATGCTGTTTCTAAAATTATGGACATGGCCAAGCAGGCTGATACCATTGAGGGAGCAGTTGATGTGTATAAAGAACTGATTTATACTTGCTGTCCGTTGCTCCATGACAAGAAGCTGCAGGAAGCCTATGACTGTCATGAGCCTTACGATGTTGTAAGTGCAGTACTGGATGACAACATTTATGAAATTCAAGCACTGGGCATGAAAATCCTTGGCTTGTATGGCCTGGACGAGATTGTGCAGTCTGTAAAAAACTGATTCGCTCAGATGCACAGCTCTATATGATGCATTATTACCTTGAAAAAGGTTACAGCTTGAAAGAGCTGGAGAATCTGAGCTGGATAGAAATAATGTTTATGATTGCGAGCATGGATTTGACACAGGAGGAGGTGGAAGAAGCGCATGGCCAGCATTAACGTCCTTATGAGTTTACAGGACTATGTTACTACTCCTATGAAAGGCATAGGGAAAGAAACGACAGAAGTCGAAAAAAAGATGAAGAAGGCACAGAATGCCTTGAAAAGTGTTGGGAACAGTGCCAATAAAGCCTTCCTTTCCGGTGTCAAATCTGCAGCTCAATTTGCTTTGGGCCTTACTGGAATTACTACCGCACTCTCTCTTGTTGGCATTAAAGAATTTGCTGACAAGACCATGGAGCTAGCTGATAAGCAGGAGCTTGCTGAAACTCAGCTGGAAGCAGTATTGAAAAATGTGACCAGTATTCAGGATCGCGGAGGGAATGCAGTAAAGGACGCTACCGATTCTTTGAAGTCCTATGCTTCTGAACTCCAGAATACTGGTATTATCGGGGATGAAGTAACCCTGGCCGGTATGGCGCAGCTGGCAACATTCCAGATGAACGATGACCAGATCAAAGAAGTTTCTGGGAGTATGTTGGACCTTTTGGCTAAAACCAAGGGCTACAATGCGACACAGGAAGATGCCGTAAATATTGCAAATATGATCGGCAAAGCCTATACCGGAAATGCTGGGGCTCTGGCCCGCGTTGGGATCACGATGAGTGATGCAGAAAAGAAAGCAATCAAGAACGGGGATGCTAATGAAAGAGCCGCTATGATTGCCCAGGTTCTGAAAAACAATGTGGGCGGCGTCAACAAGGCCATGGCTGCAACTGCTACTGGTAAACAGACCCAGGCTATGAATGCTTATGGGGATATGCTGGAAGAGATCGGTAAGAAAATTATTCCTATCAAATCTGCACTGTGGCAAGCTTTCGGCAGTATCATCCCTGTCTTACAGGCAGGATTAATGCCTATTTTGGATGATATTGGACAAGCTTTCCAAGCTGTGCTTCCAGATATTCAAGAGTTTGCTAAAGAGTTTGCGCAAAATCTTCCTAAGTATTTGGAAATGGGCAGACAAGGGCTTCACAAGGTTGTGGAAACTGCTAAGTCCCTGTGGAAAGCCCTTAAACTGCTGTCCCCAGTAATCGTGGGCGTAGTTGCTGGGTTTACGTCCTTTAATATTCTTAATTCTGTAGTGCAGGGATTTAAAACTTTTCGACAGGTTGTTACCGTCGCTGGCGGTGCAATGAAACTTTTTAATTTGATTATGGCTGCTAATCCTATTGTTTTGATTGCAATAGGTATTGCGTTATTAATTACGGCCTTAGTATTTTTGTATCAGCACTGGGACCAGATCAAGAAGATTGTAGGAGAAGTTTGGGAATCAGTTAAATCGGCATGTTCTAAAATGTATGATGCAGTAGTAGATTTTGTCGATTCGGGAATTAATGCATTCAACAACTTTATCCAGTGGCTTCATGATACGTTCGTCAATGGCTGGAACGATGCTATGCAAAAACTGAGTGACTTTGCTACGGGGATTTGGGATACCGTGAGTGGCGCAGCTCATAGAGCCCTGGACTGGATTGTTGACAAAGTAGATTCAATCCGCAATGCTTTTAGTTCTATCCATTTCCCATCTGTTGTAGATGATGGCTTGGCAGGGCATGCATTAGGGACTTCTTATTTCAGTGGAGGTTTCACCAGGGTAAACGAGCATGGCGGTGAAGTCATGAAGCTTCCTAATGGCACGCAGATCATTCCTCATGATGTATCTGTAAAAGCCGCAGGAAGACATTCCCCCGTTACAGTCAATCTTACGATTCAGGGAAATGTCCTTGGCAATCAAGAGTTCTGCAATGAAATCGGGAATATGATCTTTAGCCAGGTTCAAACTGCTATAGAAAACATGTAAGGAGGGATAGGAATGAGCGTCAGCCTACTAAAAGCAATTGTTTTGGTTCTTCCTTTGTTTATTCCAGATAACAGAGCAAGTATTGTCTTAAGCAATGACTATGATTCTATTTCCCTTCCTGTTGTTCCAGGATCCTTGCCTGCTATTGAGAACCCTCAGAACAATGAAACATTTTCTAGTGTTTTAGGGGATCTCAATATTATCGGGACAATGGGGCTGAGACAGATTTCATGGGATGGGTTATTACCAAACACGGCAGGTAAGTACAGCTGGTGTTTAAATTCTACTGTTGATGCAACAACGGCTATTAATTTTATCAGAAAAGCACAGCTTTCATATAAACCGATCAGAGTGGCTATTACCTATGCCAATGGATCGGAATATTTGAATATGCTGGCTACAATTGATAAATTTACTTATTATGCGGACAATGTCCATGATTTTCATTACTCTATTGGGCTAAAGGAGTACCGGAAGATTACAACGGAAGGAAGCCTTACTTCATGATTACGTTAACGGCGTATCTGTCTGATGGGACAACAAAAGATCTTACTGCCAACACAGGCAATTATTCACTGAGTGATCATATTGACCAACTGAGCGCTGAGCTCAAATTTGACCTTACTGCAAACCCATTGGATGCTAACTTCAAAGATTTATGGGTTCCGGTAGGGACAAAGATTTCTTTTACGCATGATAAGATAAACCTGTTTCAAGGAATTATTACCAAATATGACCGGAACAGTTTGGCAAACTTTGCCTATACTGCTAACGACTATGCTTATTACTTGAACAAATCCGAAATCATCATTCAGTTTAACAATGTTACCACGACGCAGGCTATTGAACAGCTTTGCAGTGAAAATGGTATTGCGATTGGATCAATTTGTGATATTCCGACGATCGTGAACAAAATCTATAATGGATCCAAAATTTCTGATGTGATTAAAGATTTGCTGAAAATGGCTGAAGCGGATCAAAAAGTCCATTATTATATGGAGATGCGAGAAGGAAAGCTTTGGATCCTAAAATACAGCGATCTTTATATTCAACCAACAGATACCTTGGTGAAAAATATCATTAGTGAGTTTTCCAGTTCCTATAGCATGGAGGATATGACCAATAAAGTGGTGGTGATCTCCAGCAAGGAAAAGAATACTCAGATCCAAGCGACTGCTGAGGATACGGACAGCCAACAGATTTATGGCACGGTCCAAAAGGTAGAAAAGGTGGATGATAAGAAGGTATCCCAGGCACAGAGCATTGCAGATGGGATTTTGAGCGATAAGGGGAAAATAAAGAAAAGCTTCTCCGTTACGGAATTGGGAGATGATTCGGTTAGGGCGGGACGACTTCTCCAGTTCAATTATCCTGAAATTAATTTAGCAGGAGTGTTCCTTGTTAAAGCTTCTACCCATAACTATTCAGGAATGAAACACACAATGCGCTTAGAATTGGAGGTGTAACATGGAAAGTTGGGCCGTCGGCTTTGCTAAGAATTTCAAAGAAAGAGACAACCCCAAGCCTATTGGGCCTTGTATTGGAAAAGTTGAATCGCTAAGCCCTGTATGCATTAGCATCCAGAGTGGCCAGCATATGCTGCGGGCAAACCAGATTTATGTATGTAACCAACTTCTGGAGCGCAAAAGCAGCTATAATGATTTTACTTCTAAAGGCTCAGGCCAATTCCCGTGCAATGAAGGAAAAATCGCCAACGGGAACTATGACTGCTCTGGATCTGGCAATATTCACTTAAATGCTGTTTGGAAAGTTGGGGACTTCGTAATGGTTGTCCCGGACGAATCCGGGCAGCATTTCTTCATTGTAGATATATTAAAGGGGGTGAGCTAATGTTCCCGGCAGATGTGGATTTTTCAACTACTGCTGAAGATGGGGCGGCAAAGCCAATGATTGATTTGACCAAACTTGGAAAATCGCTGGCTTTTGACTATAAAACGGATCGTTTTGTCCTGGTGGATGGGAAAAATAAGATCCCGACCAAAATTGAGAGTATCAAACAGTGGATTGAATTGTATTTGAGAACAGCAGTAAACAAATACCTAATCTACTCTAGCGATTTTGGAGTGGATTTTTCCGATTTGGTTGGATATAGGCTTCCTCGTTCTTACCAAGTTAGCGAAATCATCAGGCGGGTGAATTCAGGGATCCTGAACAAGTGCCCTTGTGTGAGTGAAGTGAAGAACTGGTCTTTCGATGGCGCCAAGGGTTTTAGCTTTACTGTAGTTACCAATACAGGAGAGGAGGTAAAGATTAGTGAGTGATGTTGATTCCATGCATCAGGAGCTGCTTAAACAGATCTCTGATGACTACCAAAAAACTGAAGGGTTTCCTACTTATGATATTCTGAGGGCCTTGGCTTTCGGTTTATTGAAGATCCAGGAATATGCGGAAGAAGTTGATAGGAAACAAGATGTAGATAATCTTACAGGAACAGACTTGGAAAGATTCATCTCTCAGAGAAAAGGCGTATCCAGGAAGAAAGCGACTTATGCGACTGCTGTACTTACGGTGAAAACTGGCAGCGGAACTATCACAAAGGGAGCTTTGTTCTCTACTTCTGGTGGAGTAAGGTTTGCAGCTGATTCAACTGTTGAAGTTGCAGAAGGAGATTCTTTCAATGTAACAGCGATTGCTCCGGGTGCTAATGGTAATGTTGCGGGCAATACAATTACGGAAATGCCAGTTACTATTGCTGGTATCAGTGCTGTCTATAATGCAGAAGGATCTAAAGACGGATATGACGCAGAGGATGATGATTCTCTAAGAGAGCGGTATTATACAGCTTTGAGAGAACCAGCAACTTCCGGGAATGTATATCATTATCGGCAGTGGGCGCTTGAAGTTTCCGGCGTAGGAGGAGCCCAGGCCTTTCCTTTGTGGAATGGAGACAATACGGTGCAAGTTGTCATCATTGATTCTGATGGCCTTGTTCCAAGCGCTGATTTAGTGAAAGAAGTTCAAACCTATATTGACCCGGATAGTTCTGGTAAAGGGACGGGGCAGGCTCCGGTTGGCGCATATTGCACAGTGATAGCAGCTACTGCTTTAAGCATTGCCGTGTCTGCGATTTTGACTATCAGAGCTAATACAACCCTTGAAGTGGTGAAAGGCCTGGTTGAAAGTGGCTTGAAGGCATATCTGAAATCTATTGCTTTTAAATCCAAAACCATTTCCGTTGGCAAGATTGGCGATATTATTTTGAATACCGATGGGGTTGAGGATTATGATGCACTGACTATCAATGGAGCCACAACCAAAATCACAGTACCAGATAAGTATGTTGGAGTTCTTGGAGAGGTGACTCTCAGTGAAGAATAAAGAATATATCATTTCTGCATTGCACAAGCTGTATAGGCGTGATCCCTGGATAAATGAGCTCTTTAATGCAGCTGGCATTAATATGGATAAGCTCTCAGAGTACCTTGACGAAATCTTCGGGAACAATTACTTTGACACAGCTACAGAAAACAAACTGAGACGGTTTGAGGCAGAAGCAGATATTGTTTATCCGAAAGGCAGCACGATTCTCAACCGAAGAAGTGCATTGCGGGCAAAATGGGTAGGCTCTGGAAAAGCAACTTTGGCGCTGCTGCAGTCTGTTGCTGATAGCTGGGAAAATGGCCTCGTAACACTCTCTTTTGAAAAAGGGAAAATCCATGTTACTTTCAATTCCCCAGTAGGAGTACCTGATGATTTAGATGGTCTGGAGAATGCATTGGGGACTGTCAAACCGGCTCATTTGGCAATCTACTATACTTTTTTGTACTATACATGGCAAAGGTATAAAGATGGCTTTACATGGCAGCAAGTCAATGAAATGACGTGGAACGGAGTAAGAAACAAGGAGGATTTATCTCATGGCTGATTTTACTGGAATTGCTCAGACGGACAACTTAAAACTTTATAAACCTGGATATTCCAATGTGGCTGATATTGAAGTACTTAACGCCAACGCGGATGCACTGGATGCGGCCTATAAAGCATACAAGGATACTGCAGTAGATTTTATTGGAGCAAGTAGCTCTAAGCCTGGGGTAAGAGGATATGTACCCGCTCCTGCTGCTGGTGATCAGAATAAGCTGCTGGCTGGTGATGGGACATGGAAGACCCCGTTTACAGAATCCGATATTGCAAAAATTGCACATCCGGTAGGTTCTGTACTGGCTTTTGCTGATGGCACGGATCCCAATACTAAATGGTCAGGGATGACCTGGGTCCAATTCGCACAAGGCCGTACTCTTGTAGGTGCAGGGACATATTCTGAAAATGGAACTAATTACACTTACACTAACGGTGATACTGGTGGCGAAGCAAAGCATAAAATCACTTTAGCAGAAAGCCCTGGGCATACGCATACTGGTACTACAAGTTCAGCAGGGGCACATAATCACACTGGTGTTACGGGCTCTGCCGGTGGGCATAACCATACAGCGTATGGGACGAAAATTGGACTTTCTGGGGATGGCTGGTCAAGACATTCAGGCAGCCAGTATTCTTACGGAAACAGCACGACTAGTTGGAGCGGGGACCATACTCATACTTTTACCACAAATTGGAATGGGGACCATACGCATACTATGACCACTAGCAGCGCTGGCGGAAATGGTTATCATGAAAACCGGCAGCCCTATGTTGTCGTGACCTACTGGAAACGGACAGCCTAAAGGAGGTGTAAAATGGATTTCCAATTTATTTTGGCAGGGCTTTCCCCCCTGTTATCTGGAATCTTGCTCTACGAATATAAAAAGCAGAGTGCAAAGAATAAGATTGAGGATCAAATGAGGGAACAGCAGCATGCTGCTTTAGTAGGTGGTGTGGAAGCCTTACTACGGGACCGGCTGTTACATGGAATGGAAGAAGGCCTTGCAAATGGGTATGCTCCTATCAGCAAAGCGGAATCTCTCAATAGTATGTATCTTGCGTACCATAATTTAGGAGGGAATGGGATTGTTACAGAAACATACAAGAGATTTATGGCGCTTCCGCATGTGCCTCCGGACCATCAGTAGGAGGTGAGTCCATTGTTTCAGTTTGAGAAGATTGACTTAGAAAATATCTTGGTCATTATCGCTCTTTCAGTGAGCCTGGTAATGGCTATTTTTTATGGCCTGGATAACCTGGCAATGAGCATCGTGACCGGGCTCCTGGGGTATATTGGCGGAACGGTTAAGAGCACCGCACCGAAAGGAGGTGATAAAGATGGCAAAAGTAATTGATGTAAGCTACTGGCAGAAAGATCTGGACTATGATGCAGTTGTTGACGCTGGTATTAAGGGTGTGATCATCAAGATTTCTGAAGGCGAAGAACCGGAAGATACCTGGTGGGGGCATGTATCTGCGGCCAAAAAACATGGCCTAAAATGGGGCGTGTATTGTTTCTCCCATGCATCTACTCCCGAAGAAGCTGCCGCTGAGGCAAATGAAGTCATTTATCTGCTTGGCAGGGAGATTCCTCCTATGGGAGTGTGGTTTGACTTCGAAGCAAAGGGGTGCTTGCAGTGTGAAGATCCGACCGCAGTATGCAGCGCTTTCTTAAATGCGATTACCGCTAAAGGAATCCCATGCGGCATTTATGCAAGTCTTTTTACATTAGAGGATGTTATTGATGTAAGGGCACTGGGTGATTATGTTCCCTATTGGGTAGCACAGTACAGCAAACGATGTGAGTTTAAGGATGACTACCCGGATAACGTGTTGGTCGGGTGGCAGTACAGCGACAGTGGCTGCATCGGTTCTACAAACGTTGATATGAATGAGTGGTATCTGGATTTGAATTAGGAGGAAAAGACTATGAGTAAATGGACTGAATTTAGAGATCAGATTGAAGATGCATTGAACCTGGATGATGTGACTGAGGACATGAAACAAAAGTTTGGTGACTGGTGTTTGACTATTGCTTTCCCTTTGGCTGAAAAAGTCGGGGAAAAGTTTGTAGCTAAAACTAAAGCTGATGCTGCTAATGAAAGCGGCTGGAATGCTATTAGAGATTCTGTTCTGTTTCCTGCCTTGGTATCTGGTGGCCTGTGGCTGATTAAGTACCTGCTGGTGAAAACGGGCGCTACTGAAACGCAGGAAACGGGTAATAATGTTTAATGAAAAGAACTAAGCACTGCATGAAAATGTAACTATCTACCCCATCAGGCGTAAAACGCTTGATGGGGTATTTTTTTTGATTCAATTTTCTTAAATAATTATTGTCACATTATGTAAAAAAAGTGTAAAATATATTAAATAGTTTTGACAAAAGGAGGTTAAAAAACTATGAATAAAATTTATAAGGTCGTTTGGAGCAAGGTACGGAACTGCTATGTAGTCGTTTCAGAGCTGGCAAAGCGGAATATGCGGAATACCCGCAGCATTGTTACTTGTAGCAAAAACAAGGAGATTGTAGCTCTTTGCACGGCCATCTTGTGCAGTTTCGGTGGTATGGCTTGGGCTGCGGATACTACTACTGGCGCTGGCAATGGTGTCGCTATTGGCACTAGTAGTAATGCACCAAAAGTAGAAAACGTGGCTATTGGTAAAGGAGCTGGTATTTCTTACTCTAATGGGGCAAGCAATGCGACTGGTGATATCGTGGTTGGTAATGGAGCCAATATTAATAACTATGCCAGCCAGGGTGGCAGTGTTGCTATTGGTAAAAATGCAAAGGTAGAAAATATGGCTGGCGGCGGAGAAGCCAGCTTCGCTTTCGGACAGACTACTTTTAGTGGTGGCTGGTGGTCGTCAGCAAGAATACCTGCTGACCCGACAAAAGTGGTGGGCAGTGTTGCCATTGGTGATAATACCTTTGCTCGCACCGGCAGCACGATGATTGGCTCTCATAATTACAAGGGAGCTTTAGGCGATACCACTGTAGACAGCACTTCTACCAGGACGGATGCACTAAATGTTTATGCTACCACCATTGGTGCCAATAGCTTCAGTAATGGAGCGTTCACAACGAGTACTGGTGTATATAACATCATTTCCAGCGATTATAATGGCGGGCGTCTTGCAAATCCAGTGAAAAATTTAGGTGCTACAATTAATGGTTCCTTGAACAGTATTGAAGGGATGAGCGGAAACTATTATTCTGGAATAGCTAATACGGTTAGTGGGGTAGCGAATCGCACTTTCAATTCGAATGGCTCACTGATTTATGGCGCTGGAAATGAAATTACAAATTCAGTTACTAGTTTATCGAGTGTACCTACTGATAGTGGCTCATCTGCAAAAGATTTTGCTGAAAAATTGAGGACGGCAATTACGAGCTCTGAAAGTGGTGGGGCTACGCTTGCAATTGGTGGTGGCAATAAGGCCGATTACACTCAAAAGACTTCTATTATTGGTGTTAATAATACAATTACGGGTACTTCTGGAAAAGTTTCTCAATTGAATTTTGTATCCGGATTTAAAAACACTATAACCAATGCGTCCAATAACATCGTCATGGGCGATAAGCATACTGTGACTGCAGATAATACGGTTGCTATTGGCGGCCTTTCTTCAGTAGATACCCGTTCTGTAGCGAACACAACTTCTGTCGGGTATGATACAAAAGTTAATAAAGAAGGCGGCGTAGCCCTTGGCTACAAGTCTAATGCTACAGTAGACAAAGGTGCTACAGGTTATGATCTTTCCGTAAATGGAGCTTCTTCTGAAACTAATTCTACGTGGAAGTCTACGGCAGCTGCTGTTTCGGTAGGTGATGTTGCAAACAATATCACACGCCAAATTACCAGCGTAGCTGCCGGTACAAATGATACGGATGCGGTCAATGTAGCTCAGTTAAAAAAAGCAGTTGCTGGCGCTTCAGACGGGAATGATACACTGGTAGGTAGCACCGATGGACTTAGCCTTTCTGGCAATACTCTTTCCATGACGGTAAAAGATACTGCCGGGAATGAAGTAAAAGGATCCGTTGATTTGTCTTCCATTGCAGGGAGCACGGATACAAGAAATACTGTTACTGCTGGAGAAAACGTCAAAATCGATGAAACACCGAATGCTGATGGGAGTTCTACTTATAAAATTAACGTAAAAGCTGATGGAAAAGTAGAGAGTGGTAATACAAGTATTGTAACAGGCGGAACTGTTTACAATGAAACACACCCAACGACTAACGGGACGTATATCAGTAAAGACAAATCTGCGGGTGAAAATTTAACGGCACTGGATAATCAGGTTAAGACAAATGCTGATAGTATTTCTCGCATGGGAAATTCTATTGACAAACTGGGAAATCGTATTAACCGAGTAGGTGCTGGTGCAGCAGCTTTGGCAGCACTGCATCCTCAGGATTTTGATCCAGATGATAAATGGGACTTTGCTGCTGGCTATGGTAATTACAAGAGTGCTCATGCAGTTGCTGTTGGGGCATTCTATCGTCCGACCGAAGATACTATGCTGAGTGTTGGTGGCAGCTTTGGGGGCGGCGAAAATATGATCAATGCTGGAGTGACCTTCAAACTTGGCCAACATAACCATGTAAGCCGGTCCAGGGTAGCCATTGCCAAAGAGGTACTGGCTTTGCGGCAAGACAACCAGGAACTGCGCAATGAAGTTAATGAACTAAAGAATATGCTCAAACAAGGAAGAACAAGTGATATTAAGAATGTTTCGTTCCCTGATGTACCCAAAGATCATTGGGCTTATAACTATGTGAAATCGCTGGCAGACAGAGGCTACGTAACTGGATATCCTGATGGTGAATTTAAAGGGGATCGTTCTCTGACTCGTTATGAATATGCTGCGATTATCTATAGAGCCTTGCAAAATGGCGCACCTAGTGATGTAGATATGGCAAAAGCAGTCAATGAATTTGGACCGGAGCTTGAACAAGTCCAGAATATTGAGCGCTTCCGTGTTGACAGGATTTCTGGCAAAGACAATGACAGACATAAAGTTGAGCGTGTCCGTATAAACGACAAGGATAACAAAGCAAAGAATGATTTCCGTGACGTGTATGGCACGTCTATCCAAAATAAGGCTCATTAAAATTTAAGGAGTCCCCTATTTACTCTGCCAAAAAATAAATAGGGGACTTTTCTTTTGTAATTTGTGAGCATATGCTAGAAAAATGCAGCTGAAAAGAATATAATAACACTCGTAAAGAAGAACAGATTAATCGTCCTGTTCATCATGACTATAGGGAGGACAAAATATGATTAATCGCGAGAGAAGAGAAAAAATATTAGAAATTTTACAAAACTCTACTGAACCTATCACAGGGCTAAAGCTATCAAGGCTGCTCAATGTGACGCGACAGATAATCGTAGGGGATATAGCTATTCTCCGGAGTGGTGGGCACCCTATTATTTCATCAGCTAGAGGATATCTGATTCCGGCTATTATGGGCCAAAAAGGTTGTGGACATTGTATTGCTTGTAAGGGGAAGAAACTAGATAGTAAAGAACTTCTGGATGAAATGTACGCAGTAGTAGATAATGGTGGCACAATTTCTGGAATGAATTTAAAAAGCCCAATTTATGGAGGCCTACGGATTAAAATGGATATCCATAGTCGAAGAGATGCTCAACAGTATTTGCAACGAGTCAGACAAGCAGGCTTTCCTTTTATAACGGTGGCAACTGGGGGGCTGCACTCTTTGTATGTTCAGACCCATAACGAGGAAGAGTTGCGGGCTATTAAAAAATGTTTAGACGAGCTAGGCTTATTGGATGAAAATTGCGAGATAGAACAACTGCCAACAGCAGGCAGATATCGCGGAATGTCAAAATAGTGGGATGACAAATCAACGAAGGCTGTGAAAAGATGATCACTCATTTTTCCACAGCCTGATTTATTCCGGCTGATCGTTACCGTGAACCTTCTGATTATAGGGGCAGATACGACAAAAAACGACAAAAATTCTACGTAAATTACGATAATAATAGAAGAAAAGCATAAAACGCCTTTCATGGCCAACGTGATTCTGCCTATACTTTAGAAGTAGTGGACAAATACATCTGTTAGGGGCTAAAATAAGATAATTAATCAATTGCAGTTTTTGCAGAAAGAAAGGCAAAGGTGTAACATGCTGTTTACAGATAAAGCAAGGATTTATGTGGAAGCCGGATCCGGCGGCGACGGAGCCTCCAGTTTCCGGAGAGAAAAATATGTGGCCTGCGGCGGTCCGGATGGAGGAAATGGCGGGCGGGGCGGTTCCGTAGTCCTGGTAGCGGACAAAGACCTGAACACCCTGGTGGACTTCCGTTACAAGCGGAAGTTCGTAGCCCAGCGGGGCGGCAATGGAGCAGCCAAGAACTGTACCGGAGCCAAGGCTCCCGAAGTGGAAGTAAAGGTCCCTTTGGGAACGGTGGTGTATGATGATGCCACCGGCGTGGCTCTGGCAGACCTGGCCCATCCAGGAGATCGCTTCGTAGCGGCCCGGGGCGGCCGGGGCGGCAAAGGCAATGCCTGCTATGTGACCAGCACCAAGCAGGGAGTGACTTTTGCAGAAAAAGGAGAACCGGGGACCAAAGGCTGGCTCCGGCTGGAACTGAAGATGCTGGCGGATGTGGGGATGGTAGGTTATCCCAGTGTGGGGAAATCCAGCATTGTGGCTCGGGTTTCCGCTGCCCGTCCGGAAGTGGCAGCCTACCACTTCACGACTTTGACCCCTGTGCTGGGAGTGGTCCGACTGGATGCGGAGCACAGTTTCGTACTGGCGGATCTGCCGGGGCTGATCGAAGGGGCTTCCAAAGGTGTGGGCTTGGGGCATGATTTTCTCCGGCACATCGAGCGGACCCGGGTCATCCTCCATGTAGTGGATGTAAGCGGCTGTGAAGGCCGGGATCCTGTGGAGGATTTCAAAAAAATCAACGAGGAATTGGTGCTTTACAGTGAAAAGTTGGCCAAACGGCCCATGCTGGTGGTGGCCAATAAGATGGACCTGCCCGATGCAGAAGAGAACTTCAAAAAGCTGGAAGCTTATGTGACGGCTCAGGGATATCCCATTATGAAAGCCTCCGCCGCCACCGGCCAGGGGCTGCGGGAAATCATGTGGAAAGCCTATGAGATGCTCCAGAAGGCACCGGCGGAAGAGGAAGTCATCGACATCGGGAAGGTGGAAGAAGCGGACCCGGATTCCTTCACCATCCTTACGGACAGTGAAGACGCGGATTTCGAAGTGAAGGGAAAGAATATCGAACGGCTGGTGGCCATGACCAATTTCGACAATGAGGAAGCGGTTTACCGGTTCCAGCTGATCTGGCGGCGGCTGGGCATCGAGAAAGCCCTGAAAGAAAAGGGCATCCAGGAAGGCCAATCCGTCAAGATCGGCGATATGGTCTTCGATTATCAGGAACAATGAACTGACAGGGAGCAGAAATCCGGAAAAATCATCGGTTCATCTATTTTGCTGTGAGGGGTTGATTGCATGGAGCGCGCTAAAATTGCAGAGGCCAAACGGGTGGTCGTGAAAGTGGGGACCAGTACCATCACCTATTCCAACGGGAAGATCAACTATGAGAAAATCGAAAAGCTGGCCCGGATCATGACGGACCTCCAGAACCAGGGAAAAGAAATGATCTTGGTGTCTTCTGGGGCCGGAGCTGCCGGTGTGGGCCGTCTGGGGCTGGATGCCAAGCCATCTACGATCCCGGGCAAACAGGCCTGCGCTGCAGTGGGCCAAGGTATCTTGATGCATATCTATGAACGGCTTTTTGGCGAATATGGGCAGGTAGTGGCCCAGGTGCTCCTGACCAAAGCGGACATGGTGAACCGGCACAGCTACGCCAATGCCCGGAATGCTCTCCAGGAAATGATTTCCTGGGGGGTGATCCCTATCATCAATGAAAATGATGTGGTGGCCATCGACGAATTCAAGATCGGGGACAATGACAATCTCTCCGCTCTGGTGGCCAGCCTGGCCGATGCGGACCTGGACATCCTGCTGTCGGATATCGACGGGCTGTATACGGCCAATCCCAAGACCCATCCGGAGGCCAAACTGGTTTCTGTAGTAGAGGAAGTGACCCCGGCCATCGAGGCCACCGCCGGCGGAGTCGGTTCCAAGAATGCCACAGGCGGTATGCTCACCAAGCTCCAGGCAGCCAAGAATGCCATGAGCGCAGGCATTGCCCTGGTCATCGCCAATGGGGAAAACTTGGAGGTCCTGCGGCGGATCATGAAGGGCGAACCAGTAGGGACGCTGTTCGTCCCCCGGGAGAACCATCTCCGGTTCCGGAACCAGTGGCTGGCCTTCGGCTCTAAGATCAGCGGTCAGCTCATCGTGGATGACGGACTGGCCAAAGCCCTGCGCCAAAAGGGAAGCTGCAGCATCCTTCCCGTAGGGATCACCCGGGTGGAAGGCAATTTCGACAGCGGGGATACGGTCAGTGTGCTGGACCAAGAAGGCCATGAGCTGGCCCGGGGCATGACCAACTACAGTGCAGAAGATCTGGAACTGATCAAGGGCTGCAAAACCGGTCAGATCGAGGAAAAAATCGGCTACAAACATTATGATGAAGTCATCCACCGGGACAACCTGGTGGTCCTATAAAGGGGGCGGAAACCATGTACGAAGTAGGAATGGTGCGGACCCAGGGAGAAGCTGCCAAAAAGGCTTCTCTTGATCTGGGCATCTTGAATACCCGTGTAAAGAATGAAATCCTGGAAAGCATGGCAGAGGGACTCCTGGCGGAAGAGAAGGCCATCTTGGACGCCAATGCTGTGGATATGGAAGAAGGACGGAAGAACGGGCTCCGGGAATCTCTCCTGGACCGGCTGCTGCTCACCCATGACCGGCTGGAGCAGATGGCCCGGGGAATCCGCCAAGTGGCCGGGCTGCCGGATCCAGTGGGACGGATCCTCAGTGGGTCCAGTCTGCCCAACGGACTGACCATCACCAAGGTCTCTGTGCCCCTAGGGGTCATCGGCATCATCTATGAAGCCCGTCCCAACGTGACCGCCGATGCCATTGCTCTGTGCGTGAAAAGCGGGAACGCAGTGATCCTGAAGGGGGGGCGGGAAGCTCTCCATTCCAATAAAGCCGTCAGCGATGTGCTGGTCGCCTATGGAGAGAAAGCCGGCCTGCCCCAGGGAGCCGTCCAGTTTGTCAATGTACCGGAGCGGGCCGCTGTAGATGAACTGATCCATCTGGAAGGCCTGGTGGATGTGGTGATCCCTCGGGGCGGAGCCGGGCTGATCAAAAATGTGGTCCACAATGCCTCTGTGCCGGTGATCGAAACTGGCGCCGGCGTCTGCCATACCTATGTGGATGCCTATGCCAACGTACCCATGGCAGTGGATATTGCCATGAATGCCAAGGTAAATCGGCCCTCCACCTGCAATGCCATGGAAACCCTGCTGGTCCACAAAGACATTGCGGATGCTTTCCTGCCGGCCATGCTGGAGGCTTACCAAAAAGCCCATGTAACCATCCTGGGAGATGCCAGGACCCAAAGCTACAGCAGGGATGTGCAGCCGGCTACAGAAGAGGACTGGGCTACCGAGTACGGAGATCTGCGCCTTTCTGTGAAAGTGGTGGACAGTCTGGAAGAAGCGGTGGCCCATATCCGCCGGTACAGCACCGGTCATTCAGAAGCCATCGTGACGGACAACTACGAAAATGCCCGGAAATTCCAGCAGCTGGTGGATGCGGCGGCGGTCTATGTGAATGCTTCCACCCGGTTCACCGATGGGTTTGAATTCGGGTTCGGAGCAGAAATCGGCATCAGTACCCAGAAGCTCCATGCCAGAGGTCCCATGGCCCTGCCGGAACTGACCACCACCAAATACCTGGTCAATGGCAGCGGCCAAGTACGGAAATGAATGGACAGAAGGCCCCTGGACTGTAAGAATTATAGAGTTGTTTAAAATCTTTTCATGGGGAATTCATATTTCTTTCTTACAATATTTTCATCTATAAGAGAATGAGGGAACGGATGTATGGAGAGCCATTCTCTGTGCATCCGTGTTTTTTCCTGCACCTGCAGGAAGATGATGGAGGGAAAACAGCGTGAACATCGTGCAGAAGCATAAAGTGCTGCTGATTGTCCTGGCAATCCTGATTGCCGGCGGAGCCGGCGGCTACAAGTACTACCAGGTCAAAAAGACCCAGGAAGCCGTGGCGGCCACCCGGACCGATGCAGTACAGCGGGGGGATCTGCGGAAGACCATTTCCGCTACCGGGGCTCTGAAAGCCCTGGACAACGTGGATATCAACTCCAAGATCACCGGGCGTATCGTCCAGGTCTATGTGACGGAAAACCAACATGTCACCGCCGGCCAAGCCCTGGTGAAACTGGATGACACGTCTTTAAAAGCCACTCAGGAAATGAAGCGGGCCACCATGGTGGACAAACAGGCCACCTACCAGAGAGACCAGGCTTTGTTGAGCCAGGGGGCCATTGCCCAGAGCGTGTTCGATACTGCCGAGGCGGAATATCTGGTGGCCAAGGCAGAATACGAACAAGCCACTTCCAACGTAGGAGATACAGTGATCAGTTCCCCTATCGACGGGTATGTGATCGGCGAACCCACTCCTGTAGGCCAGACGGTATCTTCCGGTATTTCTACGCCCCAGGTATTGATGAGCGTAGCCAACCTGGACAAGATGCAGATCTATCTGATGGTGGATGAATCGGATATCGGCCAGATCAAACAGGGACAGACGGTAGAATTCACTGTGGACGCCTATCCCAACGAAACCTTCAAGGGGACCATCAGCCTGATCGGCCGCAGCGCGACCACCACCAACAATGTGAACTACTATACCTGCTATGTGGATGTGGAGAATTCCGAGGGGAAGCTGCTGCCTACCATGACTGCCCGGGCCAATGTGATCGTGGATGAAATCCAAGACGCCCTGACCGTATCCAACAAATGCATCCATACAGAAAACGGAGAAAAGTATGTGCTGGTCTATGACAAAGACACCAACACCACCCGGAAGGTAACGGTGAAGACCCTGCTGACCGGAGAAGACCGAGTGGCTGTGGAAGGGGATCTCCAGCCGGGCGACGAACTGGTGGTGAAGACCACAAAAGCCACCGGCAGCACCAACAACAGACGGATGGGGCCTCCAATCTAAGAGACGGGAGGACCGAGCCATGAACGTCATTGAACTGAAAGACATTGTAAAAAGCTACCAGATGGGGGATACCATCGTCTATGCCCTGGACCATGTGACGGTAAATTTTGAAAAGGGTAAATTCACCTCCATTGTAGGGCCTTCCGGCAGCGGGAAATCCACCATGATGAACATCCTGGGCTGCTTGGACCGGCCTACTTCCGGAGAATATTACCTGGAAGGGAAGAACATCGCCAACTATACAGACGATGAACTGGCCCGGACCCGGAACCAGCGGATCGGCTTCGTGTTCCAGAGCTTCAACCTGCTGAGCCGGCTGACCGCCGTGGAGAATGTGGCCCTGCCTCTGATCTACGCCGGGGTGAATCTGGAAGAGCGGACGAAACGGGCGGAAAAGGCTCTGACCGATGTGGGTCTGGGAAGCCGGATGTACCACAAACCCAATGAAATGTCTGGGGGCCAGCGGCAGCGGGTGGCCATCGCCCGAGCCCTTATCAACAATCCGGCCATCATCATGGCCGATGAACCCACCGGGAACCTGGACACCAAGTCCACCCTGGAAATCATCGATATCTTCGAGAAACTGAACCAGGAAGGGAAAACGGTGATCATGGTCACCCACGAACCGGAACTGGCGGCCATGACCCAGCGCATCCTGGTGATGCGGGATGGTCGGCTGACAGAAGAGAAAGAGGGAGGAGGCCAGGTCGTTGTTTAGAGAATGTGTGAAGATGGCCTTTGAAGGCATGCTGGCCAACAAGATCCGGACCTTCCTGACCATGCTGGGCATCATCATCGGGGTTGGCGCCGTGATTGCCATGGTGTCCTTGGGCCTGGGCATGCAGGAAAAAGTCAAAGAGAACATTACCAGTATGGGCAGCAACCTGCTGATCGTCATGAGCGGCGGTCGTACGGCCAATGGTCAGCGAATCGCCAGCGGCAGCGGGGCCAAACTGACCTATGAAGACGCCAAAGCCATCGAAAAGAACGTGGACGGTATCAAATATGTGGCGCCAGGGGTCCAGAACAGCTATCAGCTGGTGGCCGGGAACCAGAACTGGACTTCCCAGGTCCAGGGCGTTACCCCCAACATCCTGTCCATCCGGAATTATTCCATCGAACAGGGCCGGATGTATTCCCAGCGGGATATGAACAGCCGGGAACGGGTGTGTGTCATCGGAAAGACCGTAGCGGACACCCTGTTCCCGGACGGCAATGCGGTGGGCCAGATCATGCGGATCAATAAGGCTCCCTTTACGGTCATCGGGGTCCTGGCTACCAAGGGGCAGTCTGCCATGGGACAGGACCAGGATGACATCGTGTTCATTCCTCTGACCACCGCCATGCAGCGGCTCATGGGACTTACCTATATCCGGAACATCACCATCCAGTGTGAAAGCGAAAATACCGTATCCCAGGTCCAGTCCGATGTGGTAACCCTGCTGCGGACCCGGCATAAGATCAAGACCGGGGATGACGATGACTTTTCTGTCCGGGATCTGACGGAAATCATCAAGACGGCCCAGGAAACTACTGGATCCATCACCCTTCTCCTGGCCATTGTGGCTGGCATCAGTCTCCTGGTAGGCGGCATCGGGATCATGAATATCATGCTGGTCTCGGTGACGGAACGCACAAGGGAAATCGGGATCCGGAAAGCTTTGGGGGCCACCTATCATGACATCCTGCTCCAGTTCTTGGTGGAATCCATGGTAATCGGGGTCACGGGAGGGACCACTGGCATGATCCTAGGGACTGTGATTTCCGTCATCGCTGCGAAAATCATCGGTTGGCCCATTGTGGTCTCCATCCTGGCCACTATCATCTCCGTCGTATTCTCTGTGGGGATCGGGCTTTTCTTTGGGCTGTATCCGGCCAAGAAAGCGGCTCTCCTGGACCCCATCGATGCCCTGCGGTATGAATGAGGCTCCAAAGCCCACTCTCCGGCAGAAATGGAGAGGCTTTGTGGAATTCCTCCATCGTCCCAAGACCCGGTTCGATATCAAAGACCGATCACGGGCCCTGCTGCTCTTTCTTTTGCTTGCAGCTGGGCTGATGTGGGCGGTCGAGAAAATCACGCAATGAAATCATAAAGAAGGCTGTGAAAGAATGGCCGACAGGAAACGTCGGTCACTTTCACAGCCTTCTTTCACTTACTTTCCGGCAGCCATCAGCCGGCGGAAAAGGAAACGGACCAGAGGCCCTACCAGGAGCAGCTGGAGCGGCCAGGCAAACAAATAATTGCGGAGATAGGCCGGGAAAAGGATCTGGGGAGATGTGGTATGGAGGAACAGGAAATGGATCAGCGTAGTCATCATGGGAACCATCAACAAGGGCGTAGCGATCCCCATGCCGATGGGGAACGTCTTTTTCTGGTGCCAGTATCTCCGGGCCAGCCGGAAAGCCAAGGGACTGCCGATGAAATAGGCCACGGGCAGAGCTACCCAGTACTCCCGGAGCATATTATGAAGGGCTGCTTGGAACCAGGGGCCCTGCCAGCCCAGATTCCACAGGGCGTTGTACGAGGACATGCCCAGGACCATCCCAAAGGCCATCATACAGGTGAAAATGATTTCTTCTTTTTTGGTTGCAGGCAAAAAGATCACTCCTCTGAATTTGGATAACAAAAAAAGAGCATCTCCAGCAATTGGATTTACATCGCTGAGAATACTCATTGCAGATACAGTATACCATATGAGAAAGAAAAATTCACATTTTTCCTGTATAATAAAAGAAACCCAGCACACTGGCCTTTTGGCTGGCAAAAGGAGGAATCGACATGGATTTTGCAGTGAAAAATTATTTGGAAGACCTAGAGACCTTGGTCAATATGGAATCCTTCAGTACCTTTCCGGAAGGGACTGCCCGAGTGGCAGAATGGCTCCGGAAGCGGCTGGATCAGGCAGGCTGGAGGACGGAACTGATCCCTGTAGGGGAGTCTGTGGGACCCTGCTTGAAAGCAGTCTGGGGGAACCCGGATCATTATGATGTGATCCTCCTGGGCCATATGGACACGGTCTTTCCAGTGGGAACTGTGCAAGAACGGCCTTTTTCCCTGGAGGGGGACCATTATAAAGGACCTGGTTCAGCGGATATGAAATGCGGGGATCTGTTCATGATCTATCTGGCAGAAGCACTCAGCTCTGAAAAGGTGCAGGGCAGCGTTTGTCTGTTGTTCAATCCTGATGAAGAAATCGGATCCCGTTATTCCCGTCCGGTCATCGAACGGGAAGCCAAGAAGGCGGATCATGCCCTGATCATGGAAAGCGCCCGGCCCAATGGAGATCTGGTGAACCAGCGGAAAGGAATCTGCAAGTATACCTTGACTTTTACCGGAATCGCTTCCCATGCAGGGGTGAATCCGGACAAAGGAGCCAGCGCCATCAATGAATTCATCCGCTGGGGAGAAAAAATCATCGGGCTGGGAAATCCAGAAGCCGGGACAACCGTAAATATCGGGTTGGTCCAGGGCGGAACGGCTCCCAATGTGGTAGCCGCCCAGTGCCGCTGCGTCATCGATGTACGGATCACTCAGATTGCAGAGGGGGAACGGATCGACCGGACCATCCGGGCAATGGAAGCACAGACTTTTGATTCCCGAGTGAAGGTGCAGGTGGAAGGAAAAATTGCAAGACCGCCCATGGTCCCTACTCCCAAGACCCTAGAATTCTGCAGGATGGCAGAAAACATTGGAAAAGCAGAAGGCGTGCAGTTCCACTGGCAGGCAGCCGGCGGAGGCAGTGACGGGAATTTCACTTCTGCCCTGGGGGTCCCTACTTTGGATGGCTTGGGTCCTGTAGGCGGCAATGGCCATGCGGTCACTGAATATGGGGTCATCAGCAGTCTGGAACCACGATTCCGTTTCCTGAAATCTCTGGTGGAAGCCATCTTGAAAAAGCAAAAGGAAGAGGTGTGAGAAAAGGTCGTATGAGAGATACATCACTGGTCTATCTGTTGGATGGAGGGAACCGGATCCTCCTGGGACGGAAGCGCCGGGGCATGGGTGTGGGGAAGTGGAATGGGTTCGGGGGAAAAATCGAACCGGGAGAAACCATGCGGCAGTGCGCTGTACGGGAACTGCAGGAAGAAAGTGGGATCCGGGTGCGCCCGGAAGATCTGGATCTGGTGGCTGATCTTTATTTTGACCAGCCATCTGATGGAAATTGGTCCCATGGGGGCATGGTATATTTTGCCCGGAAATGGGAAGGAGTCCCCACCTTATCAGAAGAAATGGAACCCTGCTGGTTCGCCCTGGAGGAGCTGCCCTATCAGGAAATGTGGGAGGCGGACCGGATCTGGCTGCCAAAGCTGCTGAAGGGGAAACAGCTGCGGGGGACGATCCTTTTTGATACGGACGGAGACCATGTTCTCCGATCGATGTTTCAGGAGGTCCATCTGGATGGAAAAAAATAATTGGCCGGCCAAGCTGTTGGCATGGTTCGATGAAAATCGGAGGGAACTGCCTTGGCGGGAAAGCCATCCTCGGAACCCTTATCATGTGTGGATATCGGAAATCATGCTCCAGCAGACCCGCACGGAGACTGTCAGGGAATATTTCTGCCGCTGGATGGAGCAGTTCCCTACCATCAAAGACCTGGCACAGGCTTCGGAAGAACAAGTGCTCCGGGCCTGGCAGGGACTTGGATATTACAGCAGGGCAAGGAACCTCCATAAGGCAGCCCGTCAGATCATGGTGGAATGGGCTGGCCAGATGCCTGCGGAAAAAAAGGCTCTGGCAGCCCTGCCGGGAATCGGCCCCTATACGGTAGGGGCCATCCTTTCCATGGCTTTTGGACAGCCTGTACCGGCCGTGGATGGAAATCTCCTGCGGGTCCTGGCAAGACTGTACGGAGTGGACGAAGATATTTCTGGAACGGCTGGGAAGAAAACCATCACAGAGCTGGCGGAAAAGGCTTTGCCGGAAGGGCGGCCCGGGGATTTCAATGAAGCCATGATGGACCTGGGGGCCGAAATCTGCATTCCCAAACATCCCCGCTGCGGACAGTGCCCGGTGCAGGAATCCTGTACAGCATGGCAGCAAAATAGAACAGATTCCCTGCCTGTCAAAAAGGCCAAACCTATCCAGAAAGAATTTGCTGCTGCCTGCGGGATCTTTTGCACGGAAGGGAGATATCTTCTGCACAAGCGCCCTTCAAAGGGGATGCTGGCTTCCATGTGGGAATTTCCCATGGCCCTGGACCATGATGGAGAACAAGCCCGGCAGGATTTGGAAACACAATTGGAAACAGCTGCGGGACCGGCTGTATGGCAGCATAAACATGTCTTTACCCATCAGATCTGGCATATGAAGGCCTATTTACTGGAAAAAATCAGCTGCCCCGAAGGAGAATGGGCCTATTTCACTCCGGCAGAATGGGAAAAGGTACCATTGGCCGGACCTCATGCGAAATTGGCCGCCTGGCTGAAAAAAACTGTTGACAGCAAAGAGAAGGTTTGATATTATATACAAGCTTTCTCTTTGAGGAAGCAGACAAGTCAGAGGAATTCACCGGCAAAAGAAAAAGTTGTTGACAAATTCCAAATGATTTGTTAATATAAATAAGCTGTTACAAAACAGCAAGGTTGGAACCTTGAGAACTGAATATTGTTGACAGATGTGCGGGTCAAGTCACCTTTACGGTGATG
>ERZ791917.206-NODE-206-length-79918-cov-17.589848_pt1 | contig 79918 bp, 62 predicted proteins | sample MGYA00510138_ERZ791917 | MGnify/ENA primary metagenome ERZ791917 (study PRJEB30046, sample SAMN00792102) | human gut metagenome | study: EMG produced TPA metagenomics assembly of the A metagenome-wide association study of gut microbiota in type 2...
AAGCAAAAAGAGGTCGAACTGGATAAGTAGTACAGAATGGGGTAAAACTCAGAATGATATGGCATGCAAGCATAGACGAATTACAAGAACAATTATAAAAATAAACGCTATGAAGTTAAGATCACTCTTTACGATTGCTGCCCTCACTCTGGGGACAGTCTCCGGTATGGCCCAGGCTACCTACACAGCCAAGGACGGCACAGAGTACACATTCAAAAAGCATTTGTTCCTCGATCTCCAGGGTGGCGCACAGTACACACTGGGTGAGGCAAAGTTTGACAAGCTCATCTCTCCGAACGTACAGCTCGGTTTGGGCTACCAGTTCAATCCTTGGTCCGGTGCGCGTCTGCAGGCCAATGCTTGGCAGAGCAAGGGTGGCTACAATGGTATTGACGAGAACGGTAAGCCCGTTCCTGTGACTTCTACCTACAAGTTCAAGTATGTCGCTCCGGGCTTGGACTTCATGTTCAACCTGAGTAACCTGTTCTGCGGTTGGAATCCTAACCGTGTGTTCAATGTGACAGCTTTCCTCGGCGGCGGTGCCAACATCGCTTGGGCCAACGATGACGCTGTGGCTATGCACGCCGGCAACGGCGTAGTGATGCGCTATCTTTGGGACGGCACAAAGGTGAAGGCTTTCGGCCGTGGTGGTATCGACCTCAACTTCCGCGTAAGCGATGCTGTAAGTATCATGGTGGAAGGCAATGCCAACATCTTGAATGACCGTTACAACAGCAAGAAGGCTGGTAACGCTGACTGGTACTTCAATGCTCTGGCCGGTCTGCGCATCAACTTGGGTAAGACCTACACCAAGAAGGCTCCGGAACCAGAACCGGAACCAGCTCCAGAACCAGTGAAGGAAGAGGTTGTCGCTCCCGCACCTGCTCCAGCTCCAGCTCCTGTTCAGAAGGTTGAGCCAATCCGTCGTGACGTGTTCTTCCGCATCAACCGTTATTTGGTGACTACTCAGGAGCAGTCAAAGGTTGAGGATATCGTCAATTATCTCAACGAGCATCCTGATGCTAAGGTGACCGTTACAGGTTATGCTGATGCCGGTACTGGTAACAATGTCATCAACGACCGTATCGCTAAACGCCGTGCTGATGCTGTGACCAAGATGCTGATGGATAAGGGTGTCGCTGCTGACCGCATCACTACTGACAGTAAGGGTGCACGCGTACAGCCTTTTGCTGAGAACGACAAGAACCGTGTCAGCATCATGATCGCTGAGTAATCGCATCTTCAGTCTCTCTGTGCTGTGCCTTATATATAATAAGGTGTAGACAATCTGAGAGAACATCCAATAATAAGAGGCTTCGGAATGTTTCTGAAGCCTCTTTTTTAGGTTTGTGGCAGACTTGTTTAAATTAGTTTAAACGATAGGAAGAGCCTTTGTGAGGAATATTTTTTATGCTTTTGCACCCCCCAGGCTTTTTAGTTAACAACATAAATATCGTTTGTAATGATGGGAGCCGTCATTTTCTAACGCTTTTTGCAGGTTGGAAAAGTTGCGATTCTCAAGACTTTGCATTACCTTTGCAAGAAAGCATAACAAGCATAAAACGATGGATACAGAAATTAAGATTGGAAACTATAATACGTTGAAGATGACACGGGTGGCTGAGCGCCCTAATCCTCATGCCTTTGGCGGTAAGGAGACTTTCGGCATCTTCCTCGACGGCGGCAATGAAGGCGAGATACTCATGCCGCAGAAATACGCGCCGGAACACGTCCGTGTAGGCAGCGACGTGCATTGCTTCGTCTATCTCGACCAGGATGAGCGGCTTATCGCCACTACCGAGAAGCCGTTAGCAAAGGTCGGGGACTTTGCCTGTCTGAAATGCTCGTGGGTCAACGAGTATGGCGCTTTCCTCGACTGGGGACTGATGAAGGATCTCTTCTGTCCTTTTCGTGAACAGAAACGGCGTATGGAGATCGGCGAGAGCTATATTATCTTCGTTTATGTTGATAAGGACAGCTATCGCGTTGCCGCCACAGCAAAGGTAGACCGCTGGCTCCACGACGTGCGTGAGGACAATGGCGGCGGACTGCACCGGGGCGTAGAAGTGGATCTGCTCGTGTGGCAGAAAACAGAACTGGGCTTTAAGGTGATCATCAACAACCGCTATGCGGGACTGGTATATAAGGATCAGATCTTCCAGTATATCCATACGGGCGACCGCGTGAAAGGCTACATCATGAACGTGCGTGAGGACGGAAAGATCGATGTCTCGCTGCAGCCGATAGGACGCCGCCAGATGCTTGACTTTGCCGAGACGCTGCTCGATTGGATCAAAGTGCACGGCGGTCACTGCCCGTTCAACGATAAGAGCGGTCCCGACGACATCAAACGTGAGTTCCAAGTGAGCAAGAAGGTGTTTAAGAAGGCTGTTGGTGATCTCTATAAGAAGAAGCTGATCACCATCAGTGATGAGGGACTCGACTTGGTGAAGGAAGGATAACAAGAGAAAGCTCCACACTTCGTAAGGGAAGTGTGGAGCTGATGGCTTATTCCGCTTCGGCGCTGTCGGTGAGTCTGCCGTCGACCATGTGAATGGTGCGGTCGGTGATAGAGGCGAGGTGCTCGTCGTGGGTGACGATGACAAAGGTCTGACCGAACTTGTCGCGCAGGTCGAAGAAGAGCTGGTGGAGCTCGGCCTTGTTCTTGGAATCGAGGCTGCCCGAAGGTTCGTCGGCGAGGATAACGGCAGGGTTGTTGACCAGGGCGCGCGCTACGGCGACGCGCTGCTTCTCACCACCGGAGAGCTCGTTGGGCTTATGTCCCGCGCGATCAGCGAGTCCCATGAACTCAAGCAACTCCATGGCCTGCTGCTTTGCCTCGTTGCGTCCTTTGCCATTGATGAATGCCGGGATCATTACATTCTCCAATGCCGTAAACTCCGGCAAAAGCTGGTGGAACTGAAACACGAAGCCGATGTGCTCATTGCGGAAGTCGGCGAGTTTGTTGGTGGATAGCTTGCCCACGTCCACACTGTCGATGACGACCGAGCCACTGTCGGGCTTGTCAAGTGTGCCGATGATTTGCAGCAGAGTAGTCTTGCCGGCTCCTGACGGGCCGACGATGCTGACCACCTCTCCTTTGTTGATATGCAGGTCAATGCCTTTAAGCACCTGTAACTTGCCAAATGACTTGGTAATGCCTTTAACGTCTATCATGGGTGATAATTTGTAATCAATTTCTTTAGCTTATTGCAAATTTAGTCATTTGTTTTTGTACTTGCAAAAGTTGAACGTTAATTTATGCGTTCAGTTCCCCTTTACCTCCTCTTTTCCCTTTCGGCATACTTAAAGATATGCTCTTGTTTTTCATCCAGTCACGCAGGGCAGCGTATGCCGAGGTCTCCTCGGTGTGCTGAGGCTGAGCAAAGGTCATGCGCATCTTGTCATCGCCATATTGGTCGGGGAAGATGATCATCAGATTCTTGCCTTTGAAGTACTTGGTGAGCTCCTCAGGCAGACGCTCCTGGGCTGTTTTGAACGATACGGTACCCTTGCGGGCGGTGACGACAACGAAGAGATGGTCGTCGGCGATGGTGGCGGCAAGCTTGGGCATCTCGTTCCAATGCTCCATCTCTATATAGGTGGCGCGTACCGAGGCGTGGCGGTTCTTGACATATTCGTTGATCATCTGCAGCGTGTCCTTGCGGCCGTAGAAGACAATACGGCACTCCAGGTTTTCCGATAGTCGTGAGAGCCGTTCCACCCATCGGTAGAAGCCTGGCTCGTACTGCGCGCGGGAAGGTACGGCAACCTGTATGCGGCGCAGCGTGGCGATGGGGTGGTTGAGACGTGCCATGATGATCTGACGGCTCAGGCCGTTGAACAAACTCTGGTGGAACTCGCCCCAGAACTTCGGACTCACATTGGAGTGAGTGTGCATGCCGATGAGCACCTCTGTGGCCTGGAACTCCTTGAAGGCATGCTTGATGCCATTGGCGATGTTAGCGGCAATGCGCACCTGGGTCTGAAGACGGACATCGGAGCCTGCGGCGTAGTGGCTGACCTGATCCAGCAGCCGTTGCCCGGCTGCTTGGTTCTTGCGGATGTTCTGGTCGTCATACACAACGTTCAGCGCCACAATGCCCTGCGGACGCTTGACCGACCGCATCATCAGCGCCAGGTCGATGAGGCGGTTGGCATATTCGGGGTATTTCACCGGCACGAGAATATTCTCCACCGTCGTGGGCTCTTCTTCGTCGTGTGCCACTTCCTTGTCACGGACAATGATGTGCTGTGAGGAGCGGTCGGTGACGATCGACGAAATGATGCAGGTGAAGAGAATCATGATGACAACGCCGTTGAGCATCTGCTCATCGACGAGCGGCTTTCCGTCGGAGGTCTTTAGCCCCATGCCCACCATCACCATGGCAATGGCTCCGGCAGCATGGGCTGACGACAGACCAAACATCATGTGCGCTGACGACAACGGCAGACGGAAGAGTGAACCGGAGAGATAGGCGGCGATGGCCTTGCTCAGCGTGCCAATGATGACGAAACATGCTACCACCCAGATGATATTTCCGCCGGCAAAGAGCAGGCGTACGTTGATGAGCATGCCCACGCCGATAAGGAAGTAGGGGATGAACAGTGCGTTGCCGATGAACTCGATGCGGTTCATCAGTGGCGAGAGCTGGGGGATGTAGCGGTTGAGGATGAGTCCGGCGAAGAAAGCACCGAAGATTCCCTCCAGTCCGATCAGCTCGGCGAGCGCTGCCATCAGGAAGAGCATGGCCATGACAAAGATGAACTGCATGACGGCATCGCTGTAGCGGCGCAGAAACCAACGTGTCAGCCGGGGAACAGCATATAGCAGGACGGCGCAGTAGAGTGCCATCTTCAAGATGAAGAAACTCCAGAAGGCAAAGCCGCCACCACCTTGATGAGAGGCCACGATGACGGCCAGTACGATGAGGGCCAAGAGCAGGCTCACCATCGTGGCGCCCACACTGATGACCACACTCGGCTTGCGCTGCAGTCCATAGCGGCTGACGATGGGGTAAGAGATAAGTGTGTGCGACGACATGATACAGGCCAGCAGCAGGGCGGCTCCCGTCGTATAGCCCAACAGGCTGATACCTGTGACGTAGTTTATCGCAAAGGGTATGGCAAAGGTCAGCAGACCAAAGATCAGTGCACGGTATTTGTTGCGCTGCAGGCCGTCGAGATCCATCTCCAGAGAGGCAAGGAACATGATGTAGTAGAGGCCTACCCGGCCGAAGAGTTCAAAGGAGGCGTCGCGCGAGAGGATGTCCAGCCCGTACTGACCAACGAGTACACCGGCCAGCACCATGCCAATGATATGCGGGATGCGCAGCTTGCCCATGATGATAGGAGCCAGCAGGATGATGAGCAATACCACGAAGAAGATCAACGTGGGGTTGGTGATGGGGAAGTATGACGCGATGTTGAGCATATATCTTCTATATTCCTATAAAATTCTTGCGCAAAGGTAGCAATTAATTTTCAAACACTGAAAAATATTACATATTGTTCGTCTAATTGATTGAAAAGTTGTACTTTTGCAACACATTATCTGTAGCATATTATCTGCAACATATTTATATTAAGAGAAAGGAATAGATTATGAGAGTAGCTATTGTCGGTGTCAGTGGCGCAGTGGGCCAGGAGCTTCTGCGTATCCTCGCTGAGCGTGGTTTCCCCGTTGATGACCTTGTATTGTTCGGCTCTACACGTAGTGCCGGCCGCCTTTACAATTTCAAGGGTAAGGACTATGAGGTAAAGCTTTTGCAGCACAACGACGACTTCAAGGACGTGGACATCGCCTTTACCTCTGCCGGTGCTGGTACGAGTAAGGAGTTTGCGGACACGATCACGAAGTATGGCGCTGTGATGATCGACAACTCCAGTGCTTTCCGTATGGACGACGATGTGCCATTGGTGGTGCCTGAGGTAAACGCCGCTGATGCGCTGAGACGTCCGCGCGGCATCATCGCCAACCCTAACTGCACCACGATCATGATGGTCGTCGTGCTGGAGCCTATTGAGAAGCTGTCTCATATCAAGAAGATCCATATCTCCAGCTACCAAAGTGCCTCCGGTGCCGGTGCCGCCGCTATGAAGGAGCTCGTGCAACAATATAAGGAGATGGTGGAGCAGGGACATGTGACCACCATTAACAAGTTTCCTCACCAGTTGGCCTACAACGTCATCCCGCAGATCGACAAGATGACACCTAACGACTATACCAAAGAGGAGATGAAGATGTATAACGAGACGCGCAAGATCATGCACTCCGATGTACGCACCTCAGCAACCTGTGTGCGTGTAAGCTCGCTGCGCTCCCACTCTGAGAGCGTATGGTTCGAGACGGAGAAGCCGCTGAGTGTGGAGGAGATCCGCGAAGCGCTGAAGGTCGCTTCCGGCGTCACCGTCGTCGACGATCCCCAGAACTATGTCTACCCCATGCCGCTGGAGAGCGCCGGAAAAGACGATGTCTACGTGGGCCGCATCCGCAAGGACCTCGCCGACGATAACGGCAACACGCTCTGGCTCACCGGTGACCAGATCCGCAAGGGCGCGGCCCTCAATGCTGTACAGATCGCCGAGTACCTTATCAAAGAGGGAGACGTGAAGTAAGGAGCAAAGGCGGGGAGCTGGGTGCGTTTGGAGCTTCAGGGACGGGGGGGAGCCTTGGCACAGCCAAGGCAAACCGAACTGCTAACGCAAAAAGAGCAGCCCCCTGCCTTCCGGCTCTGCCTTTGGCTCTTCGTGTGAGTCGTTATGTTTGCTTCGCCTGTGGTGACCTTTGTTATTCAATAATCTCCCCTGTCTATGAATGAGGAACAATACCTAAAGCACAAGCCCTTTGCCGGTCCTCTGAAGCCTTCTATGCTGCGTCGCGCCCTCTTCAACGACTACCACGCGCGCCGCATCTACCTGCTGACAGTGACCACTGTCAACCGCTACCCTTGGCTTGGCGAGGTGGTGGGGCATACGACGGCTCCTCGCTATACCCTCGACTATCCCCATATTGTTCCGAGTCCTTTAGGTCTGGCCGTCTTGGATGCTTGGCGGCATATCCCCGATTTCGTGCCGGAGATCTCCATTGTCGACTTCCAGCTTATGCCCGATCACCTTCATGGCATCCTCTTTGTCCATGAGAGGATGGAGCGGCATCTCGGGAATGTTGTCGGTGGCTTTAAGAAATCGTGTAATGCAGCCTTTCGACAAATCATCCTCCACGAAGAGGAAAATCCCAAGGAACAGCGCCATAAAGACGGTAATATGCTCTGGCAACTCGGTTACAACGACCGCCTGCTGAAGGATGAAGGGCAGATGGAGCGGTGGCGCCGCTATCTTCACGACAACCCTTACCGCCTGATGATGAAGCGTGAGCACCGTGACCTCTTCCGTGTGCAGCACAACTTCGAATATGCCGGCTACAGCTTCTCCGCCATCGGCAACCGCTTTCTCCTCGACTATCCCGAGAAGAAAGTAGTGCAGTGCTCGCGCAGTCTCACGGCCGAACAGATAGAAGCTCAGCGCCAGCAGTGCCTGAAAGACGCAGCGCGTGGCGTGGTCTTCATCTCGCCGAGCATCTCACCGGGCGAGAAGACCATCATGCGCTGCCTGTTTCTCAGTGACTACCCGCTCATCCACCTTCGTGAGAACGGCTTCACTGACTACTCCAAGCCCACAGGCCGCTCGATGCAAGCCTGTGCCGAAGGCCGCCTGCTGTTGCTGGCCCCATGAGAGCATCACAACGCCCGTATGACGATCCGGCGTGACCAGTGCCTAAGCCTGAACGAGATAGCCAAAGCTCTCAGCGAGTGTTAATGCTTATCACTTTTCTGTGGCTTCTTCTTGTTATATAGAAAAAAATATGTATCTTTGCATCCACTACGATTATTTTCATGCGCCTGTGGCGGAATTGGTAGACGCGCTAGACTTAGGATCTAGTTGCTCACGCAGTGCAGGTTCGAGTCCTGTCAGGCGCACTCCGAGATTTTGCTTACTCTAAACCTGAGAGCCTCAATGTAGGCACTTCATCGAATCTTCGTTTCTTTTTTTCTGAATTCCATTGGCAGGCAGTGGTTGCGCCGCCCAAACGCCCTATAGAAGAAGGAACGATTGCAGAATCCGCAGGCATTGATGATTTCCGACACGGTCAGTTCTGTCGTCTTAAGCAACATCTCAGCATGTATGAGCCGATACTCCAGGATGAAGTCACCGGGCGAGACCTTCGTGAGCTCACGCATTTTCCTATATAGCTGAGAGCGGCTGATAGCCATGTCCTTAGCCAACTGGTCGGGCGTATAGCTCTCGTCGCTGAAATGCTGACGCAGGGTGTCAACAGTCTGATAGATGAACTTCCTGTCTTTCTCATTCAGTCCCAAGGCATCAAACCGCTGGGTGTAAGCCGAGACGGAGGTAGAGAAATCACGCATGCGCTGGGTGTCAAGGACAGAGTGGTCTACTACGGTCTTGAAATACTGGGCTGTGAAAGGGCGCTCAATGAGGGTGTTCACTCCCATGATAAGCACTTCGGCATACGACTCCCGCGCGCCTTCGTCGCAGACGGCCAAAATGGGTACATACTGGGTCCGCAAGTCTGCCCGCAAGCGGGTGATGAAGTCATAGTCCTGTCCTGACAACTCACAGACAATCAAGTCCACCTCCTCGGCAACACCTTTCCCCGAAGTCTCTTCCAGACAGGAAGTCACGATGTCGTATTGGTCGCCCAAGGCTCTCCTTGAGAAATCTATCATCGTAGCATCGCACTTGATGAGCCACACCCGCTTGTCCTTGTTCCTTATTATCCTATCCACGACAGTGTCATTCTGCTGTTGCGGCATTGCAAGAAGCTCCATCTGCTCAATCGAGAGATGGAATTGCATGTGGTCATCCTCCTCACTGCTCCTTGTGATGGAGAGCCCCCCGCCCAGACGCTTCAAGAGACCGTTGCTGATGGTCACACCAATGATTCGCCCCACTCCCGCCTGGTCGTTTTCAAACTGGTCAACGGCCTTGTGAGAGTTGAAGATTTCAGTCAGCTCCTCCTCGCTGGGACCGGAACCCTGATAGTCAACGACCATCTCCACCGTTCTGCCACTGACCTTGGCTCCGATGGAGAGTCTACTGCCATCGGCGATGTTCCGGAAGACATATTCCAGGAGGTAATACAGTGCCTTGGTGAATGTTTGCCGGTCGGTGACTACATCCATGCCTCGCATAGTCTCGTCTGCCTCCGTAAAGATGCCCGCCTTCAGCATTCTTTCCACATAGTTCTCCGTCGACGTGATGACAAGGTCATAGAGGTTGACCCTCGCCGGTGTAAGCGGCAAGTTCTCTTCTGTGGAGCGGATCTCAGAGATTTGCCTGATGTGGGTGCTCATTGAGCGGATGTTCTGATCAATGATGGAGAGGTCTTGGTCCGTGTCTCCAGAAGGATTCTTGCGGATATTGCTCAAGGCATCGAATATTTGCGTGATGTTGCCTGAGAAAGCCCTGGTCACGCTGGAGAAGAAGCGCAGCTTGGCATGGTATATATCCTCTCTCGTGCGCTCATTCTGCTTCTCCAGCTCGCGCTTGTGCCTTCTGATGAGTCTTCTCTTCTTGCGCAGGTAGACAGACCGGATGAGGACCGACAGCAGCACAATGTAGGCCACCACCGCCCACCATCGCTGCCAAAGAGGATAGTCCACATGGAAGGGAATCTCCATGCAGTGGCTGGCCCACTGCTGGGAGAAGTTGCTCTGTCTGACCTTCAGGACATAGTCTCCGGGAGGCAGTTCGTTGAGGGTTACTGTCTTGTCGGGTGAACCCATCTGCCAGTTGGGCTGTTCATCGGTGAAGAAGAGTGTCCTACTTGTCAGAGAGTAGGACAGCAGGCAGCGGTCATTGTTGATATAGTCAGGGATGGAGAAAGAGAAGCAGATGCTTCCTGCCTTCAGCCCGAGACGTATCCCCTTGTCCGTAGGGGTGCGTTTTCCGTCGATGGTTACCTCCTGCAATGTGAGTGGAGGAATGGTGCCCCCGCTGTGCATTGCGCTGACATCAATGACATTCATGCCTTTCGTGCCGCCAAAGTAAATGAGTCTTCCTCCATCGAAAGCACAACCGGCTCCATCGGCAAACTCGTTTCCCTGAAGGCCATCACGGTAGGTAAGGTTCACGGTAGAGAGATTGTTCAGAACCAGGCAGACGCCATTGCTTGTGCTCACCCAGATGTTGTGTCGGATGTCTTCCTGGATGTTGTGCACATTCATGATTCCATCGGGGGCACTGCCGCCAACCCAATGGAAGACATCCCTGCCGCTGCTCTCGTCAAGGTAGCACAAACCTTGGGACGTACCGACCCAGAGTTTTCCGTCATTGGCTTTATGGAGAGAGATGACATCGTTGCTGATGAGCTGCCCGTCGGTGGAGCTGCTCGTGAAATGCCGGCAACGCATGGTTCTCGTGTCAAGCCGGAAGAGGCCTGACTCTCTGGCTCCAAACCAAAGGTAAGGGCCGTCGAGGACCTGCGTGTAGACAATGTCGGCGGCGGCGGTCTTAGGCAGCAATTTGCTGACTGACATTATGCCGGTGATGGTGTTTTGGCTGAACCGCACTCTCAGCACCCCATGCCCGCTCGTGGCCAGGAACAGTGTACTGTCGTTGGACTGGACGATGGAGTAGATGGAGCGGAGCTGGGCTGCCTCCCCATGTCTCAACCTTGAGAGGTCCATTCTGTATAGGGCATCGCCGGCATAGAAGGGGAGTCCCACCCCATCCGTGCCCACCCACACCCGCGTGGAGTCGAGGGAAGGAGCAAGTGCAAAGACGGCATTGTGGGTGCGGCCAGGTCCGACATTGATATTTTGCCGCAGGAGCAGACTGTCTGACTTGTCCATGTGATAGACAAAGAGCCCTTCACCCTTCGTACCGACCAGCATCCGTCTGCCCATTCGCGTGATAGCTCTGACGGCACTCTCATGCCTGCCTATGCGGTAAGTGAGGATGCTGTTGGTTTTGTTGTAAAACTGAAAGAGGCCCTTACCATCGGTTCCGGCCCAAAGGATGCCTTGTGTACCAAAACAGAGGGCGGTGATGCCCGTGCCGTTCATGTAGTGGCCTGTGGGCTTGTGCCGCGCAAAGAGATAATAGCCGTCAGTGGTTGCCACTGCCATTTGTCCAGCTTTGGCACTGACAGCAGTCAGCGTACCGTCAATCATGATGCCGGTGCGCTGCAGGCCAAGGCTGCCGGTCAGCCGGAATATCTCCTTAACCATTTGCACATACCCATGGCCCTGACGGTCGAAAACCGTCAATCCCACACGGCGCGCCCGGCGCATAAGCCGGAGCTGACATTGTGCCGTCAGTGCGTACTCGCTCATCCAGTGATCGGTAACGAGGATCAAGTGATTGCGGTCTGAAAAGCTCATTTGCCTGACGCTTTCACGGGGAGCGCCGGTCATCGGCATAGAGTCAAACGATTGTCTCTCCCGATTGAATCTCAACAACCTCCCTCCGTCACGGCAAGCCAAGAGAAGACCGTCTCCATTGTAGGCGCAGTGAAAAGACTTCTCCGCATAACCTCTTCTTGAAGTTCCATTATCAAGATAGTATCTGCGGAAGGTGCCTGTGCGACGGTCAAGCCGGTTGATGCCCATATCGGTCACAACCCAAAGGTAAGTATAATCCTCTTCAATGATGTTTCTCACGACTGGGTTGGACAGCGTGGTAGTGTCACGCGAGATGGCACGGTATTGCACGATGTGATTGCCGTCATACCTGTTGAGCCCGTCCCAGGTGCCTATCCACATGATGTCGTTGCCATCCTGGAAAATGACATTCACGGAGCTGTTGCTCATCCCGTTGTTGTTGTCTATGTGGACATAGCTCCAAACGCCCGCCGCGACGGCTATTGTAATGCCTGCCACGACGGCCACAGCCATGGTTATGGTCACGAGCTTGGTAAAAGGTATTCGATCCATCATTGTATCTTTAGCTTCTGCAAAAATAGTTTTTTTCTTTCAAAAGCCAACTACCCAATATGGTGAAATTAATCTGTTTTTGTATATATCAGTCTCAAAAGTGTACACTAAACGTCTAAAAGCTTTGGTTTGGACACATGTATACAACTTTGGAAATGCGGTACACACTTGATATATATCATTTGACTTACTTTTGCAACAGTCGAAACTGAACTAAAAACTTAGAATTATGGACATAGCAAAAAGAAGCGCGCAGAACCCGATTCTGCGTCCGGCTGACTTCCAGCCGGCCATCAAGGGAATGGAGATAGCCTGCCTGCTCAATCCGGGCGTGTTCCGTCTGAACGGCAAAATCGGACTCATCATCCGTGTAGCTGAGCGCCCCCGTCAGCAAGAGGGAAAGGTGAGCTTCCCCGTCTATACCAAGGAAGGATTCAAGGTCATGGAGTTTGACAAGGATGACAAAGACCTGGACTTGTCCGACCCGCGTGTCATCAACTACAAAGGCCGTGACTATCTCACCACCCTGTCCTATTCCCGTCTCGTCTTCAGCGAGGATGGTGTTCACTTATTCGAGGATGCCACCTACCCGCCTATATTCGGAAGCAGAGAGTCGGAGTCGTTCGGCATAGAGGACTGTCGTGTAGCCACAATGTCGGACGGCTATTACTTGACGTTTACCGAGGTCTCCCCTGTGGCAGTGGGTGTGGGCATGATGCACACCGAGGACTTCCGCCACTTCACCCATGAGGGCATGATATTCCCTCCCCACAACAAGGACTGCGCCCTCTTCGAACAGAAAATAGGAGACTTCTACTACGCCTTCCACCGTCCGAGCAGCCCTGAGCTTGGCGGCAACTACATGTGGTTGGCCGAGAGCCCGGACCGCATACATTGGGGACGGCACACCTGCATAGCCACCACGCGCGAGGGCCATTTCGACAGTGCCCGGCTGGGTGCGGGAGCACCTCCCATCCGCACCCCGGAGGGATGGCTTGAGATTTACCATGGGGCAACAGCGGACAACCGCTACTGCCTGGGTGCAATGCTTCTTGACCTCAACGACCCTGCGAAAGTGCTCGCCCGCACCGAAGAGCCCATCATGGAGCCTATAGCTCCTTATGAGCAGACAGGATTCTTCGGCAACGTGGTGTTCACCAACGGCCACATTGTCGAGGGCGACACCATTCACATCTACTATGGAGCAAGCGATGAGGTGATCTGCCAGGCAGACCTCTCCATCAGTGAGATTATGCAAATACTTAAACGATAATTTAAAATGGGCCTAATAAAAGAGATACGATTCTTCCGCAGTCAGGATTACAACATGCAGGTGCTGCTCCTGACCGTAATGATCTATGCCTTCGTACTGCCGGTGGTGGAGGTCTTCGCGGGAGCATACGTCATGCGCAACACCAATGACCCTGCCTTGGTGGCCTATTACCAGTTGGCTATGTACTGCGGTGTGGTCACCACCTCGCTGGTCAACGGCCTGCTGCTGAAGTTCATCAATGTGAAAGTGATTTACAGCGGTGGCATCTTGGTGAGCGCCGTGTCGCTGGGCGGCATGATGCTGGTCAAGGACTTGGGTCTGGTGGAGCTGGGCCTGGCTGGATTCCTGCTTGGAGCCGCCTCGGGATTCTTCTGGACCAACCGCTACCTGCTCTCCCTCTACAACACCAATGACAGCAACCGCAACTATTACTTTGGCTTGGAGTCGTTTTTCTTCTCCATCGCCAACATCACCGTACCCCTGGTGATAGGAGCATTCATCGGCGGGCTTGACGGTAGGACGGTCCTTGGAATAACCTTCAACGCCAACCTGTGCTACAAGATTGTCATGGGCTGCGTCTTCGTCATAGCCTGTCTGGCAGTATGGGTGTTGAGTCACGGCCACTTTGTGATGCCAGCCGACACGCGCTTCATGCACATCCACTTCTGCCGGCTCTGGCACAAGATGCTCACATTGGCAGCTCTGAAGGGCATGGTGCAGGGGTTCCTGGTCACCGCGCCCGCCATCCTGGTCATGCGGTTCATCGGCAACGAGGGTGCTCTTGGCACCATCCAAGGCCTGAGCGGTATAGCCACGGCCATCATCGTCTATCTGTTGGGGCGGCTGGCCCGGCCACAGGACCGACTTTGGATTTGTTTCGTCAGTGTGGTCGTATTCTTCATCGGCACGCTGGCCAACGGCATGCTCTTCAGCGCGGTCGGCGTGCTCACCTTCGTGGTCTGCAAGGTGTTTTTCCAGCCGCTCTTCGACTTGGCCTACTACCCCGTGATGATGAAGTGCATTGACGTGGTGGCCAACATTGAGAAGCGCAACAAGTACACCTACATCATGACTCATGAGGTGGGGCTCTTCTTAGGCAGGTTCTTAGGTTTGGCCCTGTTTATCCTGCTCGACTATAAGATATCTCAGGAGTTTGCGTTGAAATTTGCGCTCATCATCGTGGCCGGCCTCCAGCTCCTTGCGGTGCCTTTGGCCAAGAACATCACCAAATGCTCTGACACCTGGCTCGCCTCACACCAGATGAATGACTGAGCCACTTGAAAATTGGAAATAACTAAAAAAATGAATATGAGAAAGAATCTATTCTTGACATTTGCGCTCATGAGTGCCTTCACCCTGAGCATGACGGGTGCTTCCGCAGGCAATGTCAACTACGGAAGGCCTGTCAGGCAAGTAGCCATACAGCGGGTGGAGTCAATGCCCGACCTGCCCGAAAGCTACCGCATGATAGACTGGAAGACCAAGGCCCGCGGCTTCGATGCCTACGTCTTCAATTGGCACAACGATGGGAAGCTCGGTCCCTTCATCTGGCTCGATGACCATCGCCGCAACATCAATCAGACCACCTTTGGCCTCTACACAGCAGTGGCTGACGTGCGCCAGGGTCCCAACCACAACAATGGCGAGTTCCACGAGGCACTGACCTCACTCTGTGCCATCCTGGGGGCTGGGCTTGTGGGCATAGATAAGACGAGCCAGGACGGCTACAACTATGTGAAGATGGTGCAGAACTATTTCAACCGGGACAATGGTTGGAACATCATGATGAACAACACCAATCCGCAGGTGGCCAATCTCGGTGGAGGCTATGGACGCGACTGGTGGTACGACGTGCTGCCCAACGCACTCTACTATGCGGTGAGCGACGTCTTCCCCGGTGTGAGCGGGGCCGACAGCATCATGCACTGCATCGCCGAACAGTTTACCAAGGCCGACTCGGTGCTCAACGGCAACTATGACTACTCCTATTTTGACTATGGCAAGATGCGTGGCGGTCGCAGTCAGATACCTTTCCAGCAGGATGCCGCCGGCGGACATGCCTATGTGCTGCTCTGCGCTTACCACAAGTTTGGCGACCCGCGTTACCTGCTCCACAGCGAGCGTGCCATTGAGGCGCTGCTCTCACAAAAGGAGAGCCGCTTCTATGAGGCCCTGCTTCCCCTGGGAGCTTATACGGCAGCTTACCTCAACGGCACCCATGGCAAGCACTACGATGTGGGCAAACTGCTCGACTGGGTCTTCGACGGCTGCAAGAGTCCGACGGGGCGTACCGGCTGGGGCATCATCACCGGCAAGTGGGGGAACTATGATGTCAGCGGGCTCCATGGCAGCACCACCGACAATGGCGGCTACGCCTTCCTGATGAACAGCATCAAGCCCCTTTGGCCCTTTGTGCCCCTGGTGAAGTATGCGCCACAATACGCCGCTGCCATCGGCAAGTGGGCTCTCAACGACGCCAGCGCCTGCAGGCTGTTCTTCCCTGGCTACATCGACGAGAGCAATCAGTGGGCAGCTGAGTACAAGGACATCACCCACAATCAAATAGCCTACGAGGGCCTGCGCAAGGCCGACGACTATGGCATGCATTGGCTTCTAGGTGTGTCGCCTGTGGCCATTGGCGACGGGCCCAAATGGATAGTCGGCAATCCCACGCTCAGCATGTTCAGCGTCTACAGCACCGCACCCATTGGCATCCTCGGCGGCATTGTCGACACGACTGACGTGAGAGGCATTCTCCGCCTCGACTGCAATGCCACCGACTTCTATGCCCCGCGCCCCTACCCCACCTATCTGGTCTATAATCCTTATGCAGTGGACAAGTCCATCACCTGGAAGGGCAAAGGCACGTGTGACCTCTTTGATGTGGTGGCCAAGGAGTATGTGGCACGAGGCTTGCGTCGCGGCCAGCGCATCAGCATCCCCGCCAAAGGCGCACGCCTCATCTATGAGCTGCCCGCAGGCACAAGAATCAGCAAGAAGGGTGGCCGCATCATCGCCGGCAAGGGCAATGTCATTCTATACGGCCCAGGCTCCAGAAAGTAAATAATAGCAATAGAAAATCCTAATAAACACCAACCAATATGCAAAAGAAAGTCATTACAATGGCACTCGCCCTTGGCATCTCGGCTACAGCCTTTGCCCAGTCGGGTAAGACCATCAGCGGCACTGTCTACGATGGTAGCACGGGAGAGCCCCTCATCGGCGCTACAGTGCGTGAGGCCGGTACGTCAAACGGCACCGTGACCGATGCCGACGGGCACTTCCAGCTCAGTGTCAGCTCCAATCAGATCACAGTCTCTTATGTGGGTTACGAGACCTCGCAGGTCAAGACGGCCAAGGCCGGCAACTACGAGGTGAGGCTGGCTGCCGACAACACCATCAACGAGGTGGTGGTCGTGGGCTATGGCACCCAGCGCAAGAGTGACCTCACCGGCTCACTGGCCTCGGTCAGCTCCAAGGACTTCAAGGACTATGCCACGTCCAATGTGTCCAACCTCATTGCCGGCAAGGCCGCCGGTGTGTATGTCTCCACGGCCTCGAGCCAGCCGGGTGAGGATGCCGTGGTGCGTGTCCGCGGCTTGGGAACAGTCAATGACAACAGCCCGCTCTATGTGGTCGACGGGCAGTTTATGGACAACATCAGCTCCATCAACCCGGCCGACATTGACCGCATAGAGGTGCTCAAGGACGCTTCGGCCACCGCCATCTATGGATCACGCGGTTCCAACGGTGTCATCCTCATCACCACCAAGGGCGGACTGAGTGGCCAGACCTCGGTCACCCTGGACGCCTCCGTGGGATGGAGAAGCAGCTACAAGGCTCTGGACATGATGAACAGCAAGCAATATTACGAGTTCATCACCACCGCCTATGCTAATGAGCCCAGCTTTGACAAGCAGAAATTCACCAATCAGTACAACAAGGCCTATGACACCAACTGGTGGGATGAGGTGACCCGTGCGGCATTCAACCAGAACTACAACCTCAGCGTGCGCACCGGAACCGACAAGTCGCGCACGGCACTGAGCCTGGGCTATGTGGACGAGGAGGGCTCGCTCATCTGCACTGACTTCAGCCGAATCACCGCACGCCTCAATCAGGAGTACGACATCAACAAGTACATCACCGTGGGCGCCACTATCAACATAGCCAGCATGAAGAAAAAGGACGCCAGCGCACTGGCGCAATTCGACCAGATACAAAAGGCCGACCCCTTCACGCCTGTCATCAACCCGCTCGTCCAGCTCGGATCGGAAAACTATGAGTACAACAAGTATGCGCCCACCGAGTGGTCGTGGGACCCCAATCCCGTCTCGCGGCTCAAGCTCATCGACTCGCGCCACAACTACTTCAATGCCTTTGGCAACGTGTTTGCACAGGTCAATCTCACTCGTGACCTGCACTACCGCTTCCAGTTCAGCTTTGAGCACGACAACGACACCTACAAGTCGTTCACGCCCGTCTACACCTCCATATTCTCCGATGACAACCTGGCCAACATGCAGAGCAAGTCGAACACTTACACGCAGTTTACCAACAACACCAGCTGGGTGAAGAACTACATGGTGGAGAACCGGCTCAACTACACACACGACTTCGGCAAGCACCATCTCGACGTCATGGGGGCCATCACCTATGAGAAAAACAACAGCGAGGGCATCAACGCCTACAAGCACACGGCCATTGGCAACGATGAGGCCTACCGCGTGCTCGACGCCCAGACACTGGGCGACCGCACCTCTGGCGGGCGCACGCAGACATCCATGATGTCCTATCTCGGCCGCGTCAACTATGCCTACGCCGACCGCTATCTGGCCACGGTCAACTTCCGTGCCGACGGATCCTCACGCTTCGCCAAGCACAACCGCTGGGGCTACTTCCCCTCCTTCTCTCTGGGATGGCGCATCAGCTCTGAGCCCTTCTTCCAGAAGTCGGCTCTCACCTCTTGGGTCGACAATCTGAAGCTTAGGGCCGGATGGGGACAGAACGGCAACCAGCGCATCGACGCGCAGGCACCCCTGACGCTCATCGCCACCGACGCTGAGAAGAAGTGGTGGTTTGGCCACGGATTCGTCACCGGATACGTACCTTCCTATCAGGGTAATTCTGACATCAAATGGGAAACATCCGAGCAGACCAACATCGGACTTGACATGACCCTCCTGCACAACACCCTTGACATGAGCTTCGACTACTACATCAAGAAGACCAAGGACATGCTGCTGCAGAATCCCGTGCCCTCCTTTGGTGGCTATCCCAATAGCCCCTTTGTCAACGCCGGTGACGTGCGCAACAACGGTTTCGAGTTTGTGGCCAACTACCACAACCATGCGGGCGACTTCAACTACCACGCCAGCATCAACCTCTCCACCTACAAGACCAAGGTGACACGGCTCACCCAGGACTATCTCACGGGAGCTGTCAGCCGCATCTATGTGGGAGGGCCCATGGGCCGCTTCTGGGGCTACAAGCAGATTGGCATCTTCCAGAGCCAGGAGGAGATAGACAATTATGTGGACGCCGACGGCGTGAAGTACCAGCCCAATGCCCATCCGGGCGACTTCAAGTTTGCCAAGCTGGGCGACGACAAGGGTGAAATCAACGATGAGGAGGACCGTACATTCATCGGCGACCCCAACCCCGACCTCATCTATGGCTTCAATCTCGGATTCGAATGGAAGGGCTTCGACTTCAGCGCCGCCTTCCAGGGCACGCTCGGCAACGACATCTACAATGTGGACAAAGGTACACTCTCGGTGCCCGGCACGCAGAACGCCCTCGCCGACGCACTGACCAAGGCCTGGAGACAGGAAGGTGACACCGGTGCCAAGTGGCCCCGCATCACCACCAACAACGACAACAACAACTGGCGCGTGTCCTCGTTCATGGTCGAGGACGGCTCCTACCTGCGTCTGCAAAACTTCCAGGTGGGCTACACCCTCCCCATGAGCCTCATGGCCAAGCTGCGCTATGTCAAGACGGCGCGTCTCTACTTCTCGGCCCAGAACCTCTTCACCATCACGGGCTACAGCGGCCTCGACCCAGACCTGGGTACCACCAGCGCTCTTAACCTCGGCTATGACAACGTGCGCTATCCATCATCAAGGACATTTATGTTTGGTGTCAATCTAACTTTCTAAACATCGTAGGAACATTATGAAAAAGACAATATTAGGCCTCACTCTCCTCCTGGGAGGCCTCACACTTACCAGCTGCAACCTGGATGAGCCCACCTATGGGCAGACCACAAACGACAGCTTCTACAAGACTCAGACTGAAGTGCTGGGAGCCCTGACAGGCGCCTACCTTCAGCTGCGTACCACATGGAACGAGTACGCCCTCAACTTCTACTTCGTCGGCGACTGCTCCACCGACGACGCCCTCAAGGGCGGCGGCAGCGACGGCGACCGTGCCGAGGTGCAGGAGCTGGCCAATTTCACCACCAGCACCACCAATGGTGAGGTGGGCCGCCGATGGGAGATTCTCTACCGGCTTGTCAACCGCTGCAACGAGGTCATCCACTATGCACCCGGCGCCCAGGGCGACGCTACCACGCTGACACGCTACGCCAATGAGGCCAAGGCCCTGCGCGCCTTCGTCTACTATGAGCTGGTGACCACCTTCGGCGACGTGCCTCTGCTCACCGAGCCCATGACGCCCGAGCAGATTCTTGCCACGCCGCGCACCCCGGCCGACAGCGTGTGGGCACAGATCATAAGTGACTGCACCGACGCCGAGGCGCTCCCCGCCAAGGGCCAAGACAGCGCCGATGAGCAGTATCATGTCACACGGGGCTTCGCCAAGGCCATGCTGGCCAAGAGCTATATGTTCCGCCAGGACTATGTCGATGCCGAGAAGGTGCTCCACGAGATTATCGAGGTGGACAAGGACTATGCCCTGCTGCCCGACTACGGGCTCAACTGGACGTCGGCCTACGAGAACAGCAGCGAGTCGGTCTTTGAGATTCCCAACAAGATGGATCCCAACACCCCCACGCTGGCCACGGGCACCAACGTGCCCCACTACTTCACCAGCCGCACCGACGCACAGTACCAGGGCTATGGATTCCACGTGCCCACCAAGGACCTCCACGCCGCTTTCGACGCTGACGACCCCCGTCAGACCTACGTCTTCACACAGACGGGCGACCACTACATCGGTGATGCCTACGACCAGGACAACAGTCAGTCGGCCACAGGCTACAACGACTACAAGTTGACGGTACCGCAAGTGGAGAAGCAGGGCTACGACTGCTGGATGATACCCTACAACATCCGCATCATCCGCTACTCTGACCTCCTGTTGCTTTATGCCGAGGCCCTCAACGAGAATGGCAAGAGCGCCCAGGCTCTCACCTATCTTAACATGGTGCGCCGCCGCGCCCGCAACACCAACCCCATGGACCCACGCAAGGACAAGCAGGCCTACGTGCCCGTCGTGACAGCCACAACCCTGCCCGACATCACCACCACCAACCAGGACGAGCTCAGACAGAACATCTGGCATGAGCGCCGCGTGGAGCTGGCCATGGAGGGCTGGCGACGCGACGACCTGATGAGACAGAAGCGATTCGGACAAGTTATGCGGGAGTATGCCAAGAAATATAATGTGGAGAAAGGCGTCAAGTTTAACGACAACCGTGACTATCTGCTCCCCATCCCGCAGAGCGAGATAGACAAGAGCAACGGCATGCTCAAGCAGAATCCCGGGTACTAAATAGACCATCTTAGGGTGAAGTGTTCAGGATAACAGTCAAGGACGGGGAAGGCCGGCAAGGTCTTCCCCGTTCCATTTTTCCACCGGCCTATTTTACCGGATGGCCCCTATTTTTTTATTCTCTTTTTGCCGGATTCTGAATTATTTAGCTTATCTTTGCGTCCAGATATATTAGTGAGAATATTTTTTCCTTTTTCTGATATTTAACGCTCTCGGAAAGAGTATTTTAAAGAAAAAGCAGTAACTTTGCAGAAAAGTATTATTTATTAGAACGTTAAAGAATCATGGCACAAGAAGATGTATTCAAGAAGATTGTGAGTCATTGCAAGGAATATGGTTTCGTATTCCCCAGTTCAGACATTTATCCTGACGGACTCGCAGCCGTCTATGATTACGGACCAAACGGTGTAGAACTGAAAAACAATATCAAGAAGTACTGGTGGGACAGCATGGTGCTTCTTCACAATAATATCGTGGGCATTGACGCCGCCATCTTCATGAACCCGACCGTATGGAAGGCCAGTGGTCACGTCGACGCTTTCAACGACCCCCTCATCGACAACCGCGACTCGAAGAAGCGCTATCGTGCCGATGTGCTCATCGAGGATCAGATCGCCAAATACGAGGAGAAGATCGACAAGGAGGTGAAGAAAGCCGCCAAGAAGTTCGGTGATGCCTTCGACGAGAAGAAGTTCCGTGAGACCAATCCCCGTGTCCTTGAGCATCAGAAGAAGCGCGACGACCTTCATGCCCGCTACACCGAGGCCATGCAGGGCCCCAACCTTGAGGAGCTCAAGCAGATCATCCTCGACGAGGGTATCGTAGATCCTATCAGCGGTACGAAGAACTGGACCGACGTGCGTCAGTTCAACCTGATGTTCTCTACTGAGTTCGGTTCCACAGCCGGTGCCACGAGCAAGGTCTATCTCCGTCCGGAGACCGCCCAGGGTATCTTTGTCAACTTCCTCAATGTGCAGAAGACCACCCGTCAGAAGCTGCCGTTTGGTATCGCACAGATCGGTAAGGCCTTCCGTAACGAGATCGTTGCCCGTCAGTTTGTCTTCCGTATGCGTGAGTTCGAGCAGATGGAGATGCAGTTCTTCTGTCAGCCCGGCACCGAGATGAAGTGGTTTGAATATTGGAAGAAAGCCCGTCTGGCCTGGCATGAGGCACTGGGCATGGGCAACGACAACTACCGTTACCACGACCACGAGAAACTCGCCTTCTATGCCAATGCGGCCACCGACATCGAGTTCAAGATGCCGTTCGGCTTCAAGGAGGTCGAGGGTATCCACAGCCGTACCAACTACGACTTGAGCCAACACGAGAAGTACAGCGGCACCAAGATGCGCTACTTCGATCCTGACACCAACGAGAGCTACGTGCCCTACGACGTGGAGACCTCCATCGGCGTCGACCGTATGTTCCTCAGCGTCATGTGCCACTCTTACGAGGAGGAGAAGCTCGAGAATGGTTCCAGCCGCGTCGTCCTGCACCTGCCGGAGGCTCTGGCTCCGATCAAGTGCGCCGTGTTGCCGCTGGTCAATAAGGACGGACTGCCCGAAAAGGCACAGGAGATTGTCAACGACCTGAAGTTCCACTTCACCACACATATCGAGGCCAAGGACTCCATCGGCAAGCGCTATCGCCGCCAGGACGCCATCGGTACACCGTTCTGCGTCACCGTTGACGGACAGACCCTGGAAGACAACACCGTCACGCTGCGCTATCGCGACTCGATGAAGCAGGAGCGTGTGCCCGTGGAGAAGCTGCGCGAGATCATCGAGGACCGCGTGAGCATCACCAGCGTGCTGAAGAAACTCAGCAAGGAGATTGAAAACCTGTAATCAGGTCAAGTCGGACATGTAAAAGGGAATAGTAGAAGATAGACAGTTTTTTATTATAGATGAATACGAAACGCAAAATGATGGGTGTAGTAAAAAGTATGGTAAGATGTTTACCTTTTTACCTTTTTGCTTTTTTACTTTTATCGGCCTGTTCGGAGAATGACGACAATAGTTCGGAGTTTGACGATTGGCAGAGCAAGAACACAACCTACTGGAATGCGATCTACGCCAAGGCGCAGGACAGCGTCAAGGCTGGCAATACCAATTGGAAGATTATCAAGAAATGGAGTCTGGAAGACGCTTTGCAGTCTAAGAGCACTGATTTCATCATCGTCCACGTCAAAGAGAAGGGCACCGGTACGGTCTGCCCCATCTATACCGACACAGTTCGGGCGCATTATACCGGTCGGTTGATTCCCTCCGCAAGCTACCCCGACGGTTATCAGTTCGACTCTTCCCTGGGACATGCAATTTCCATGGATGAGGCCACACCGACGAAGTTGGCTGTCAGCAAGGTTGTTGACGGATTTTCCACGGCTTTGCAAAACATGCATGTCGGTGACCGCTGGGAGGTATACATCCCTTATACCCTTGGCTACGGCGAGACGGCACAGAGTGCGATTCCTGCCTATTCCACGCTGATCTTCGACATTAAATTGGCAGCCATCTATCCCAAGGGACAGAAAGTCCCGGATTGGAAGTAAGCCGAAAGCATATCTTTAGGGCCATGCCCCGAAGCATTTCTCGACCGTCCTATATTATTATATATAAGGTGCAGGGCATAGAGAAGAGCTTCGGGGCATGGTCTTTTTTTGTTGTTGTAAGCCCTTTCTGCTGCCTTTCTATGGTTGTTTTCGCGTCGTGGTCGTCGGTTGTTGCTGTGCAAACGATTGCTCGGCGTTTCAGTACTGAAAAGCTATTGTGTGCGCACACACTTTATTGACATAGGTCAAAACCCCCCTCTTTTTGCATAAAAACAATGGTAGAATCGTTGCGGCTTTGCAAAAATCATCCTATCTTTGCAGTGTCAAAAGGAAAAAGAATGTCCGCAAGGCCATCAAGAGATATTTGAAAAGTTGAGAGAAATATACAAGGTAATAAGTTTGTCGGGATACGACGTTAGCAGAAAAAGTAGAGAGAACGCAGGTAGAAGATGATCCAGGACAACAGATAGAAGATGATTCAGGATATACGGATAGGTAGAAGATTGGTTCTGGGAAAGGTAAGAAGAAAGATGGATTCAGGAAACGTGATAGGTGTTAGTAACAGAGAAAGGTATTAGTAGAGTAGGGTATTAGTGAAAGAAGAATAGGTGTTAGTAAGACAGAAGAAGGTAAGGTAGATGTTCCTCAGGTAGAGAAGAAAGATAGAAGAAGTAAGGATGACAGACAGGATGACACGATTCAGGATGACGATGAAGAAAAGGTAAAAGAATGAGTAATGAAAGATTGGTTTATAGTCTAATAAGAAAGCGAGGTAAAAAGATGTATGTAATGATGATGAGTCTCATGTGTGCAGCAAGTGCTGCCGCATGGATGTGGGCAGAGAACAATGGCATGCGCCTTTAGTTCCCCCACACGATTGGAAGGAGAATAGCATAGAAAATTGATATTAACAGATATAACGAGAGCGGTGTTCCAGTATATGGGACACCGCTTTTTGGTTATTTGGCGGATTCTGTGTACCTTTGCAGTATAATCAAAGAGTAGTATGTTCAGCAATAAGAAGAGTGAGGCCTTGTTGGCCAAGATCCGTGAAGGAGCCCCGTTGATGGGCAGCGAGAAGCTGCGGCTCATCGTGGAGTTGAGTATTCCTTCCATCCTGGCCCAGATCACCAGCGTGCTGATGTTTTATATCGACGCCTCCATGGTGGGCTCGTTGGGCACCGAGGCCAGTGCGGCTATCGGATTGGTGGAGCCGGCCTCATGGCTTTTCGGTTCGCTGACGGCTGCCGCATCGATGGGGTTTGCCGTGCAGGTGGCCCATTTCATTGGTGCCAATGACTTCCGTCAGGCCCGTCGCGTGATGAAGCACGGCTATCTGTTTTGCTTCGTCTTCTCGTTGGTGCTCATGGCTGTGGCCTGTGGCGTGTCCGGCCCGCTGCCCCGTTGGTTAGGTGGCGGCAGTGACATCCAGCTCGACGCCTCGGCCTATTTCCTCATCTTCTCGTTGGCCGCTCCGTTCTTCATGATGGAGAACCTGTCCTCAGCCATGCTCAAGTCGAGTGGCGACATGCGGCGGCCGAGTTCCATCGCCGCGCTGGCCTGTGTCCTCGACGTGGTTTTCAACTTCCTGCTCATCTTCCCTTCGCGCACCATGAACGTGTTGGGTATGGACATCCCACTCTGGGGTGCCGGTCTGCGCGTGGAGGGAGCAGCCTTGGGTACATCGTTGGCCTACGCTGTCACCTCGCTGATCCTCGTGTGGTTTAACGTGCGCCGCAGTCCCATCCTGGCTTGGCATCTCGACCGCGAGCGTTTTGTCTGGCAGCCGGAGTATGTGATGAAAGCCTTGAAAATCAGTGCGCCGATGGCTCTGCAATATGTGCTGATGAACGGCGCGCAGATTGTTTCCACGATGATCGTCGCCCCTTTGGGCAATGTGTCCATCGCCGCCAACTCGTTTGCCGTGACGGCCGAGAGCCTATGCTACATGCCAGGCTACGGTATCGGCGACGCTGCCTCCACGCTTGTCGGTCAGACCTTTGGTGCCGGCCGCCGTGATCTCTGCCGCAGCTTTGCCTGGCTGACCATCGGCTTGGGCATGGGCGTGATGGCACTGATGGGCGTGGTGATGTATGTCTTCGCCCCCGAGATGATCAGCTTCCTCACCCCCGTGGTGGCCATCCGCGAGCTGGGAACGCGTGTGCTGCGTATCGAGGCTTTTGCCGAGCCTTTCTTTGCGGCCAGCATTGTGGCCTTCCGTGTCTGCCTCGGCGCCGGCGATACACTCAAACCGGCTGTGATGAACCTCGCCTCAATGTGGTGCGTGCGCCTGACGCTCGCCTATCTCCTGAGTCAGCACTATGGACTCGTAGGCGTGTGGGTGGCTATGGCGCTGGAGCTCACCTTCCGTGGATGCATCTTCCTCGTCCGCATTGCACGCGGGCGGTGGTACTTGAAACCGCAGCCCGCAAAGGCAGAATCATAAGAATATATTTTTCATTTTAAATAAACACACATGAAAAGACAAATCGTATTGTTGAGTCTGGCACTCGCCTGCACAGGTGCTTTCGCCCAGACTCCCACGTCGGGTATCGACCGCAACAACCTCGATACCTCGGTGCGTCCCGGTGACGACTTCTATCACTATGCCGCCGGTGGTTGGCTCAAGAGCCATCCCTTGGATGCTGAGCATCCTGAGAACGGAGCATTCATCGACCTTGAGGAACTCAACCAGAAGCGTATCCAGGAGCTCATTCTCCTGTATGCCAACCAGCCACAGAAGCAGGGCACGCTCGGGCAGAAGATCGGATCGCTCTACAATCTGATGATGGACAGCGTGCGCCTCAACCGTGAGGGATGGGCTCCGCTGAAGCCGACGCTCGCCCGTATCGCCGCCATCAAGAACACACGCGAGTATCAGATCGTCACCGCAGCGCTCGACCGCAATGGCGAGGGCACGATGATGTTTGGCATCGGCGTGGACGCTGACCAACGCAACGCCGCATGGAACCTTGTAAACATCGGACAGGGCGGACTCGGACTGGGCACGCGCGACTATTATGTCTCAGATGATCCCGACAAGAAGAAGGTGCTCGAGGCCTACAAAACCTATCTGACTCATCTCTTCCAGCTCGTTGGCAACGATGAGGCTAAGGCCAAGAGCAAGATGCAAAAAGTGCTCGACATTGAGACTGAGATCGCCAAGGCCAGCTATGACGAGGTGAAGCTCCGCGATGTCGACGGCAACTATCATAAGATGAGCTATACCGAGCTCGTCGATCAGTTCCCCGGTATCGACTGGGGCAATGTGATGCTGGCCAGTGGCATGCCTGCCATCGACAGCATCGACGTGGCACAGCCCGAACCGATCCACGAGGTGGAGAAGATCTTGGCCGACACGCCGCTTGAGGATCTGAAGACCTATGCTGAGGCTAAGGTCATCAGTGGTGCTTCCAGTCAGCTCAGTGATGCTTTCCGCAAGGAGGCTTTTCAACTCAGTGCCGCGCTGAGTGGTGTCAGGCAGGACCGCCCGCGCTGGAAGCGTGCCGTAGGCCTGGTCAGCGGTACACTCGGTGAGGCTATCGGCAAGCTCTATGTCGAGAAGTACTTCCCAGAGAGCTCCAAGAAGAAGATGCTCGACCTTATCCACAACCTGCAAACGGCACTCGCGCAGCGCATCGATGCCGCCACCTGGATGGGGTCGGCCACCAAGGCTCAGGCCAAGGACAAGCTTCAGAACTTTATCATCAAGATCGGTTATCCCGACAAGTGGAAAGACTACAGCGGACTGCAGGTGGTGGACTCGCTGAGCCTCTACGAGAATCTGCAGCACATCGCCCGTTGGGCTACCGACAAATATATCGCCGAGAAGGTCAACAAGAAAGTCGACAAGATGGAGTGGGGCATGACACCGCAGACCATCAACGCCTACTACAACCCGACAACCAACGAGATCTGCTTCCCCGCAGCCATCCTGCAGCCGCCGTTCTTTGACCCGAACGCTGACGACGCAGTGAACTATGGTGCCATCGGCGGCGTCATCGGACACGAGATGAGCCACGGCTTCGACGACCAGGGATCGCAGTTTGACAAGAACGGCAACCAGCACGACTGGTGGACAGCACAGGACAAGAAGAACTTCAACGCACGCACAAAGGTGCTGGCCGATAACTTCTCTCACTTCGAGGTGCTTCCAGGCGTGAAGATCAACGGTGAGCAGACCCTCGGCGAGAACATCGGCGACAACGGCGGACTCAACATTGCCTTCACCGCCCTGCAAAACAGCATGAAGCAGCATCCGCTGACCACCATCGATGGCTTCACGCCTGAACAGCGCTTCTTCCTGGCCTGGGGTCGTGTATGGGCGTCGAATATGACACCGGAGGTGATCCGCTATCTCATCACAGCCGACGTCCACTCTCCCAACATGGCCCGTGTCAATGCCGCTCTGCCACAGATCGACGCCTGGTACAAGGCCTTCGGCGTGAAGAAGGGTGACAAGCTGTTCTTGCCCAAGAACAAGCGTGCTCATATCTGGTAAACAATTGCTAAAATCCAGTTTTGTTGGATAAACTGACAAAAAACGGCCTCTGAGAATCGATTCTTTGCGACGAAGTGGCCTCTTGACCGCAAATTTTCGAATTTTGAGAGGTTTTTAGTAAGTTGTTGACAGTCAGCAGATTGTAAGTATTTGGCAATTTTTTGCCGAAGAAATCGTTGAGATACTTCGGTCAGAAAGGTACTTTGACCGAAAATTCTCTAGAGAATGCATCATCAAGCAAAAAGCATGGAAAAACGCTTGCTTTTGCTCTTGACCACTCTGTTTTGCTGATGCTCTCATCTCTAGAATGAGTGCTCAAGTAGAGGGACTTTTGTCAAGATGCTTTTCGCCTATTCCCAGAGATTCTTAGGCTTTGCCACAGTCTCCCATGGGTTGTCGTCTTGCCAATTGACGTGAAGATGAACAAAGGCTGAGGCAACATCCGACGCAAACTCGGGCTGAATACTGACGACGATCTGCGCGAGACTTTGACAAAACGGCTCAATGCCTGACGTACTTTCTTGATAGCGTGTGACATTATGTCATATCTCCCACCATTCCTCCTGCCGTTGGCACATGCTTTGTTATTTAAGGGGCGGGCAATTAAGTCCAATAGTTAACATCGAATAATAAATAAAATATATACTATTATGGGAAAGATTATTGGAATCGACTTAGGTACTACCAACAGCTGTGTGGCTGTTTTTGAAGGCAATGAGCCTGTAGTAATCGCTAACTCCGAAGGCAAGCGTACAACGCCGTCTGTTGTGGGCTTCGTCAAGGATGGTGAGCGCAAGATTGGTGATCCGGCAAAGCGTCAGGCTATCACCAACCCAAAGAACACTGTGTACTCCATCAAGCGTTTTATGGGTGAGACCTACGAGCAGAGCCGCAAGGAGGCTGAGCGTGTACCTTACAACGTGATCAACGACAACGGCTATCCTAAGGTGCAGATCGAGGGTGCAGCACATCCTTACACACCGCAGGAGATCTCCGCCATGATCCTGCAGAAGATGAAGAAGACCGCTGAGGACTATCTCGGCCAGGAGGTCAATGAGGCTGTCATCACCGTGCCTGCTTACTTCTCCGACTCGCAGCGTCAGGCTACTAAGGAGGCTGGTGAGATCGCCGGTCTGAAGGTGCGTCGTATCGTCAACGAGCCTACGGCTGCCGCACTGGCTTACGGTGTCGACAAGGCTAACAAGGATATGAAGATCGCTGTCTTCGACCTTGGTGGTGGTACGTTCGATATCTCTATCCTTGAGTTCGGTGGCGGTGTGTTTGAGGTGCTCGCTACCAATGGTGATACCCACTTAGGTGGTGATGACTTCGATCAGGTGATCATCGACTGGCTGGCCAACGGCTTCAAGGCCGACGAGGGCATCGATCTGACCAAGGATCCTATGGCTATGCAACGCTTGAAGGAGGCTGCTGAGAAGGCAAAGATTGAGTTGAGCTCTACAACTTCCACTGAGATCAATCTGCCTTATATCTCTGCTGAGGGTGGTGTGCCTAAGCACTTGGTGAAGACACTGACACGTGCTCAGTTCGAGCAGCTCGCTCACGACCTGATTCAGAAGTGTCTGGTACCTTGCCAGAACGCGATCCGCGACGCTAAGCTCTCTACGAGCGATATCGACGAGGTGATCCTCGTGGGTGGTTCCAGCCGTATTCCTGCTGTGCAGACATTGGTGAAGAACTACTTCGGCAAGGAGCCTTCTAAGGGTGTCAACCCCGATGAGGTCGTCGCTGTGGGGGCTGCTATCCAGGGTGCTATCCTCAACAACGAGAAGGGTGCCGGCGACATCGTGCTGCTCGATGTCACTCCGTTGACCCTCGGTATCGAGACCATGGGTGGCGTGATGACCAAGTTGATCGATGCCAACACGACCATTCCTTGCAAGAAGAGCCAAGTATTCTCTACCGCTGTTGATAACCAGACTGCCGTGACTATTCATGTGCTGCAGGGTGAGCGCCCAATGGCTGCTCAGAACAAGAGTATCGGTCAGTTCAACCTCGAAGGCATCGCACCGGCCCGTCGTGGTGTTCCGCAGATCGAGGTGACCTTCGATATCGATGCCAACGGTATTCTGAACGTCAGCGCTAAGGATAAGGCTACCGGCAAGGAGCAGAAGATCCGCATCGAGGCTTCCAGCGGCTTGAGCCAGGACGAGATCGAGCGTATGAGAGCTGAGGCCAAGGCCAATGAGAATGCTGATAAGCAGGAGCGTGAGAAAGTGGACAAGCTCAACCAGGCTGACTCCATGATCTTCACCACCGAGAACTTCCTCAAGGACAATGCCGACAAGATCCCGGCTGACAAGAAGCCGGCCATCGAGGATGCTCTTAACAAGTTGAAGGATGCTCATAAGGCTGCCGATGTGGCTGCCATCGACACGGCCATGGCAGCTCTGAACACTGCCGTTCAGGATGCTTCGGCTCAGATGTACGGTCAGGGTGGCGCTCAGCCGGGTGCCGGCCAGGGCTTCCAGGGTGGCGCCGGTGCTGGCGCAGGCGCAGGTGCAGGTGCTGGTCAGCAGAGCGACTCGAAGAGCGACGACAATATCCAGGACGCCGACTTCGAAGAGGTTAAATAATCTGTTGATAATCAACATGGTATCTGCTTGAAAAAGTTAAGTAATGCTTTGACAAGGTAGACCTGTAAAAATAGGAATCCCACGCAACCGTTGTGGTTACGTGGGATTTTTGTATCTATTTTGTTTACCACACTGTTTCTCTTTCCAGCTTGAAATCCAGCTGGGTCTTGCCATCCTCGCTTTGATAGATGGCGGTCTCGTTGTTCAGGTCAATCTGCTTCATCGCTTCATGGTTTTCATAAACTATTGCTTTCAAAGATCATACATTTATCGCTAAGATCACATTCTTATGCGCACAAGATCTACTGCAAAAACATGTGCAATTGCACCCAAAGTTGCATTAAAAGATCCGAAACGCTTGCCAATACAAGATATTTGCTTTACCTTTGTACCGCAAAAGCAGGTGCAATTATCCCTAAGTTTGCAGTTGATATAAATTTTCAAAAGTTTTAAGGTATGGTCATCAATAGGAAACATTACGAAGATTTGCTCCTGCATAAGCCCTGTCCGAATGTTGGTTGTCCGATAAAATGTGTACCTTTGTCCATAGTTATCAAGTTTTTGTTAGCACAGACAAAGATAACGAAAAAGGCTGGATTCCAAGTGAGGAATTCAGCCTAATTTATTTTTGCAAAGCAGCAGAGACAAAAAGTTTTAGCGGACACCAATAGAAAAGAATCTCATGGTGAAAGTATCGTGAACTAAATCAACAAGAACAATGGAAAAGGAAATATGGGAACAGCCTGATTAGCCATCTGCTTTTACGCTGTATTGCTTTTGCTGGCTCTCTTTACCAGCTTGTCTCCCATAAGTGAAAAGGCAAAGGTACAGGCATTGTTGCTGGAGCCGTGATATCCTTTATTGCCGTGCCACTAATGGATCATTACATTGTCGGAGTGAACAGCTTTTCAGAAGAGATACGTTACCGTTATGTACTCGTATTCATCAATGTCGTCTGCTGCTTTTGTGTCATCGTGGCTTTCATGATATAATATACCAGGCCATGAAAAAGAAAACTGATACGTTGGAACAAACAGGCCTAAACTTCAGGCAACACCTTCTCAGAATTGAGCGTTACGCTTGCCCTTTTATTCTGAACAATATTTACCTGCCCACTATATGCAATATCAGATTCTTCATATTTCATATTGGGTCTGGCATAGTACACTTTCAGTTGATAATTGCCAGGTGTCAATTTGCTCATCTTAAAATTGACATCGTATTTACAAATACAATCAGCAAGTTCATCAAGGACATTATGATATACAATCAGGGTAATCTGATTATCCTGGTTGACAATGTTTACATAGATATTTCTCACGGTGCAGTTGGCTGTAACATCTTCAAACGCGCATTGGGCAACACCATCTTTTCCCAACTCAATGCTAAGGATCGCAGGCTTTGCATCATTTTCCAAATAGAAATCAGGACGTGTTTCTGTTGGAGAGAGATTTAACTTACAAGTGGAGTTAGCCACATCGTAGACTCTCAAAGCATCGAGAACAACATTCTCTGATGAACATGCTGATAATCCTATGAGGCAAATTAGGCTATAAAATACTTTTTTCATAATTACAAGGGATTTAGAATGTTATTATTTATATAAACGTGATTATCTGTTATTTATTGCTGGTGCAATTCTTTATTTCTGCCATTAAGGAATAAACATGCTTAACACTTTCCAAGCCAAAGGCATGATTATCCTTGCATCTGTTTTCAACCATATCGGCAAACGCTTGAATTTCCGAGAAGAACCCTTGTGAAACAATTTGGTTATTCCCAACTATTGGTACAAAACCATTCCTTCCGTACAGATTGACAACGGTTGCATTATTTTGGAAGACCTTTTCCAAAGGGATTCCCCATATTGCAGAGTGTCTTGGAGAAAAATCAAGTCTTTCCATTCTGTCCAATATATACTGTCCTTTGTCCGTACTGATACTTAATTGTTCCTGTGGATTCTGCCAAGAGTAATCTGTTGATAGTTCCAGCATCCCCGTTATATTTTGATGCTCCAACACAAGGAATAAGGTCTGGCCACCATCCTTACTGCGCATTTCCTCTGCTGCCTTTACCTTTGCTTTGCCAAAGAGAAACGTAACATAGTCAAGAGGATGGATAAACAGGTCGAGCATGGCATCACCCTCCGGGTATAACCCCGTAAGATAGCGATAATGATAGTGCCGTTCCCCTCCAATTCTCAATTGCTTTTGCAGGATTTGAGTGGCTGGGGCAAAACGTCTTTGCAGTCCGACAACGATATGTTGTGACCCGTATAATTTGACGGTATCGGTCAAAGACTTTAGTTCCCTCTCGTTCTCACACGGTGGTTTCTCTATGAATAAGGACTTCCCTGCTTTAATGACTTCGTTTGCTATATGAAAGTGCGAATGTGGATTAGCAGCCACAAAGACTCCCGAAACCGTATCATCATTCAAGATGTCTTGTAAAGAAGTCGTACCTTTTACTCCCTTGTACTTTTGAGAAATCAGCCCGGCTTTCTTCTCCGAGGTACAGCAGATGTATTTCAATGGTAACTGAAGATATTGTATTACAGGTAACAGATTGCTGACACAATGATTACCAAGGCCTACAAGAGCATACTGTTGGGTGTAGATATGGTTCAGTTCCCTTATGCTCCGTATATTCTTGTATCTGCCGATGACTTTGTCTATATATCCCATAGTTTATGCTGTTATTTGCTTGAAATGTTCCTTATAGGTGATTTGCGTGTTGCTGGTCCATTGATATTTCCCATAAAACAACTCTATCAGTCGTTTGGGCAGTATTCTTTCCAGGTTCCTCAACAGGATAATATCATACTTCCGGTGATAGTTGATCCAGCATTGATTACACGCTTTGGAGTGTTGACACTGAATCTTACAGGCTTCCTTTGAATTGAATATCTCGTCAAGTGTATTCTCATGAATATTGCCCAAGATCACATCTAAATTCTGGCACAAGGGGACATCACCATTGGAATGGATGACCAACTCGCTGAAAATGCTATGGCACCTAAGTTTCAGCCTGTTGTTCTTCCATTCGTCATACAAGGCTACAAAGTCAAAGTTTTCTTCCGTTTGATGTATGGATGAGGGTATCTGACGGATGAAATCAGTATCATTGGCTTCCATCAAGCCTTGGGTCGTGTCAAAGAATGACATCGTGCTGTAAATGCCAATACGTACGTCTATGCTATATTTCCTGGCACAATCTATGACATGCTTCATATCCTCAAACGAGTTCCACGGAGAAAGGCAAAACATCAAGGAAATAGGGACAATATCCCTACACGCCTCTATCACTTCGATAACCTTATCGTATCCATCCCTACCACGCATGTAGCGATAGGTTTCCCTGGTGCCGTCAAGTGAAATATACAGATGCTTTGGATGATGATTTTTAACGGCAGAAATCACCTTGTTTACCGCAAGACAATTAGACAGCAAAGTATAGTTGGGGTGATGAACGTCAAACCATCCCAATATCTTGTCCGCTTCGGGATGAAGGATAAACTCACCTCCTTCCAAGCCGACCATTGTGCGCTTTGTTACACATTTGCTGTTCATTATCTTGATGATGTCGTCTAATCTTAGATTTTCCGCAGGTTTCTTCCAAATGGAACAGTGCTTGCAACGTGACTGGCAGTTGGTAGTGGCATATATCATCAAGGAAGTAAGTTCCTTATGCCGTCTGCGTATTACATTGTTGGCAAATACAATTCCGTTGTGGATGTAGTCATAAATACTGTACATTCTTTCTTTCTTTCGAGTTTTGTCTTTTATTGTTAAGAGCAGAAAACAACGAAAAGACTGCACAATATTTATGACTTTTTCTTATCTATTCATTTCCCATCATTTACCAAGTAAGTCTTAGTCCGAATGGTACCGTTATGATGAACGGGTGCTCTGTTCGGTAGGTTTCAAGCCCACTGCCATTCCCAAAGTAATAGAACATATTAGGTTCCAAATACAGACTGAAGGGCTTGAATAGCCTATACTGCACACCGATACCCAAGTTCACAGACCACTGACAACGTGGCTTGATGTCACCCTTCAACGTGTAAGAAGAGTCGGACGTTATGATATACTTTTTATATAGTGAACTATGGACAGGCATCTCGAATGTCACTCCTCCGGTTGTATAGGCATTGAAACGCCCCTTGCCCCATATATGATAGGTCAATCGCAATGGTATGCCCACATAATCGACCTTCTGGGTTTTCAACAAAGTCGCACCATGAAACTCACTTTCAAAATCAGACTTCAACCTTGTATAAGTCAATCCTGTGCCAAAAGTCCAATGGGAATTTAACTGCTTGTTGAGCGACAAGCTAAAGGTTTTGGGGCGGTAGTGATGCACCTTCTCACCTAAGGAAGCGTTGCCTTCTGTTGCATTATTCAGTGCTATCCATGACATTTTTGCTCTCTCAACGGAATCCATCAGCGCATTGTTCCTGACTAAATAATTTACATAATCATCCCATGTATATAATTTGGCCGCAGTCCCACCGTTAGCGTAATCTATTACTGATAGGTAGTTCAAATTGGACATGGCTCCATTTGCTCCGGCATTGGAAGAATAGCCGAAGTTAAATGTCCATGGGTATTTCTCCTTATTGCTGACACTATACGACAGCCTTTCATTCAATGCCATCATTTTTTCTTCTGGAATTTGTGGAATACGGAGTACGGAATCTTTGGTGCCAATACCCTTTGTTGCCAGTTGCTTCTGTATAGAATCCATGTGGAATACTACTGCCTCATGTCCGAATTCCACACTATTTGTTATTACATGTGACGACATCTTTTCAGTAGGGACAGTTGTTTCAGCCAAAGTATGCCCATCCTTATCATTGATGCTTGATGGGATCAAGTATGTTGGTTGCGTGTTCTTTCTATAGGCTCTTTCTCTTTGAACCCGTTTGGACTGCTCCTGATGAGTGGTTACTGCTGTAGGCTTGTTATCAGAGGTACTGACAGATTTGTGCTTCGTTACGAAATAGATATAGACAGGAATCAGAATTGGAAGCAAGAAGAGCATCCAATAATTAATCAGTATGGTACGCAACATTTTCTTTGCCCGAACCAATTGTGAAGATGAACTGTGAGGATTGATGCCAAGCAGTTCTCCAATTTCCTTATGGGAAAGACCATCCAGAACCGAGAGCTTGAATATCTCCCTATACCCCTCTGGTAATGACTCTATTGCCGACAACAACAGTTCAAGTTCTATATTCTTTTCTTCCTCGTCTTCTTCGCTCAAAGGTTCTATGTCCAGACTATATAGAGGGATGTCATCCTTCTCTGTACTTTGCAGAAACCTTAAAGCGAGATTTCTTACAATGGTTATCATCCATCCCTCCAATTTTGAGTTGTCTTTCAGCGACTTGATAGAGGTGAAAATGATGATGAACGCATCGTGCAGAATATCTTCTGCCGTGCTTTCGTCTTTCACATAATGCCGGCATATTCGCATTAACTTGCCTGAATATGCCTTATATAAATTGCCGAGAGCCTCACGTTCTCCCTGTTTACATGCGTCTATATCAACATCTACTTTCATAGATATAATTTTTCTTTTTATTAAAAGGAGCAGATTATGACTAAAAGACTGCACGAATTTTGAAACTTTTTTTGAGAAAACTAAACAAAGACCTAAAATTATGATTAGTGGCCTATTTTAAGGGAAAATACATCATCAACAAGAGCACTATTACAAAGTTCACTTCCTTTCATAAAGGAGATATTTGATGGCGTTTCTTGATATCTGTAACAAACGGTGCCCCAAGCACTTCCTGGTCACGGATACAAGCCAGTAAGGCAGCACGGAGAGATACTGGTGCACTTTGATACTTTCGTCGGACTTGTAATAGACAGGCCTGATGTCAAGGCCACTTTTGAGTGTATGGAAGATCTTGTGTAAAGCTTTACATAACGTTTTTCATGTGTGATTATTTCTTTTTCAGAACTTTTTGATGGCGGCCATCATTGATGGACGTCTCCGATACACTTCTCTGAAGAAGACAGCAAGCTGGTGGGCAGCAGCTTTTCCGCCTTTTAGCTTTTGCATGCATTCCATTGAGGCGGCAATGGGTGGATATTTGTCCACGTCGGCCTTGCCGCTGGCATCCTTTTTCAGCAACTCTACGTACATTGACAGCAATTCCTCATGATGACTGCTGTCGGTATAATGTGCATAGTGGTCGAGTGCGTCCGTGTTGTACTTAGAATTAGCCTTGATGAACTCGTATAGTTTTTCCATTTCTTTCTCTTCCACATAGATGTCGGCCAAGTTGCTGACACCGAAGCCGCCAACCTTGGAGAAAGGCGTGTCGGCAATCAACTGCCCGAGCCATTGCTTCCACTCGTCCTTGGGTATCAGGGCTTTCAGTTTGTGGTAGTACTTAGCATCGCCAAGACTGCTGACAAACAAATCGCGGGCAGCCTTTATTTGACCGGGTTTGTTGCCCTGTAGTTCATAGATTTCGAGTAATCGCTTAGTCCACATCGTATCAGCCCAACGCACTCCTCGACCGCTGTCCAAACTTATACCGGCCTTGGCATATTCGGCCGCTTTGTCATACTGCTTTTGCTCCACCAGCCTGTCAACGACGATCTTGCGGATTTCAGGAAGACGGATATACTTCTGCTCCTCTTTGTCGGCATCAGCGTCCTTGCCCATTTGACGCAACAACGCTATCTTCCGTTCAACATAGACATGCAGGTTGTAGTCGTCTTTTTGTGACTGAATTTGTTCATCAAGAAGTCTTAATCCTTCCTCATCAGAGAGTGCCCTTCTGGTGACTTCCAGCTTCAAGTCGTTTAAATCAATGAGATCGTAATCAGCCAAGTCACGGTTGGAAAGGTCCTTGACCTTTTCGACGATATGTTTCTTCAAGTCCTTTGAGATGGCAGGGTGGCTGATAGCATTGAGCAGCAAGTTCTCTGCCTGCTCACATTCATAGTGTCCATCTATGTTTTCGTCTTCTCGTAGCTATTCCATCTGTCACCAATATCCTTCGTCTCGCAGAAGGCATCGGCCATTTGACCGGCATAGTCGGAAGCGGTCTCTGTGTTGTGTAGATACTTTTTGGCGAGATAAGCTCCCAATGCTTCTTGGAAGTCTTTATTGCCTTTGGCATATTCAAGGGAAAACATGACGAGGTCTCCCCGTGTAGCAAGTTGAAGCAACTGCTCTAAATCTTTGGGTGATGGTGTGCTGCTCATGTGATTTAATATATTTTTTTCGATTATTATTTCTTAAACACTTTGCCACATTCGGTACATTGGTAGTACTTGCAGTCTTGTTTGGGTAAAACCAGCAAAACGCCACCAAGCAGTACAAACGGAGATATGATAAGACCATATAGCCGAACAGACGCAAGAGTCTCCACAAAATTAGGCAGGATTAGCCCCGCGCAGCCAAGAATTATCAAGACAACACCAAGGAGGATTGCAGGTGTTGATCTTTTGCCCTCTTTGTTTCGCAAGACTTTGATCTTGTCACTCCCACAACTGGGACACCATGGCAACTGTTCTGAGCGAGAAGCTCTTATCTCATTGAGGATGTGCTGACTTTGTTCATAGTCTTTCTTGAACACCCTCACCTCAATACCTGGATTCGGCCCATAAGCGCCATACGCAGGGTCGTTGAGTTCGTCATGAAGGGAAGCGGTGATGCCATTGCTCGCCAACTTCGAGACGATCTCGTCGGCAACAATCGTGTTGTCGCACTTCGTTAAGGTAATGATTCCCTCGTTCTCCATAATCGTGATGGTTTAGTGTTCAAGTTTATCTCTGCCACAAAGATACGTTATTTTTCCGTATTTGTCCGGTTGTAGCTCAAAAAAGTTTAAGAGCCACCATGTTTCCTATTTACGAGGGTGAGATAACGGACAGGCTATGGAAGCCATCGCAGGGGTAGCCAAGAAGATGTTGTCCGCAGGATATATTAAACAGGCATGGATACTCCTTCCAAGGAGAGGACATCAGAAGTGGAAGTTGAGCGTGGCGGTCAAGTCGTGGAAGTGGTAGGATCCGGATTCCCCAGGGTAGTCTTTTTCCAGATTGAGCAGTCCGACATGCCCTTGCAGTCCCAGTCTCCAGTGCTTGCCCAGTTGGTAGTAGATGCCGGGCTGCAGACCAAAATCGAACGACCGGTAGATGTCCTTGTCGTTCAATGGATGGTAGGGGTTGGCATCATTATAATATTGGTTGTTGGAGGCAATGAAAGAGAACACGGGGCCGCATTCCACCACAAGTCCGCTCTTACGTGGATTGGAGAGATGATATTGGATTAGGACGGGAACATCGAAGTACGAGCAGTCGTAGGAACCTATACCTTCCTCGTAATCTCCTACTTCAAACTTCGCACGATAGCCGATGCCCGGCATGACAGACCAATGGCGCGTAAGATAATAGTTCAGACCATAGCCAATATGAAAAGCATAGGGGTCATCTACGCCTTCAAAAGAATGCGCATCACCTAAACCTATGTAGATGTTGTGTTCGAAATGTTTGTCTTGTCCTGAAATAGGAAGACTGAGCAACATGGCTACACTCAGAGTAAGCAGCACTCTCTTAAATAAACTTGTCATTCTACAAATTAGTTTTTATGTGAATATCGATTCTGATTCTGGCATGCGGTCGTGGCAGTCAAATTGGCTCCTCATGCGCCATCCCAATGACTATGACGCAGCGTGAGGGCAATATCCCCCTATGCCGGACGAACAAATCTCGTACTTTTCTCCCCTTCGTTGCTCAGGTCTGTCTGCTGCATTGTCCGCGTTGGTCTCTTTCTGCCTTCTGTAGGCTTTTCCCTATTCGCCCATAGGGAAAAGTCTATAGTAATTATCCCCACAAATGGCTATCTTTGCCGTGGAACAACGTAAAAACGACAAATATGAAAACCAGATTAGCCAGACAATTCTTTCTCGTTTGCCTGATGCTGCTGATTGGCAGCTTGAGCATGATGGCAAAAAGAGCCCACATTGAGCGGGGCATGACCAAACAACAGGTCACGAGCATCTTGGGGCAGCCCGACAACACCAGTTTTGATGAGAGTGGTGAGACTTGGGAGTATTTCAAAAGTCCGCTCATGAGCAACTACACCAATCGCATTGTAGTTTATTTCGGTAGGGACGATCTGGTGAGGGCCTGTCAGTCCTCTACTATCGATTATCATTCCAACACCCCCCTGGGCTATGGGCGTCGCCCCGGTGCCTATCCGGCGGTGCCCGTGCCGAATCCCGAGTGTTACGGTCTCGATGACGAGTCGTTCACGATATTATATAATAAGGTGAGGGATGCGAGCTTTGACGACAACCGCTTTGACCTTATCCAAGTAGCTTGTCTTGGCTGTTGGTTCAGTTGCAGTCAGGTGGCCGGTTTGCTCAAGCTGTTCTCGTTCAGTGATGCCAAGTTCAAGGCGCTGGGCATGATGGCTCGTCACATTACGGATCCGCAGAACGCAGTCGAAATTTACCGGATGTTTGATTTCTCCTCAGACAGGGACAAAGCCGCTGAGATTATGGGAGAACGATAGCACGGCTGTGACGCGTTTTGCGACTTCGCCGAGTAGTATTCCCGATCTGGTGCTGCTCGACTGAATATTGCCTACAATGACGGTGTCAAGGTGTGCCGTCGCATCCGGGAGATGGATGAGCCTTTCGGCCTGTCGCCAGGACGGCAACACGCTCATTGTGTTGTCGCACTTCGTCAAAGTAATAATTTCCTCGTTTTCCATAATCGTGATTGTTAAGTGTTCAAATTTATATCTGCCACAAGGATACGTTATTCTTCCGTATTTTGCCTGGTTGTAGCTCAAAAGCACACTGCCTGAAGAATATAAGACGATATCCGGAGCCTCATTGCCCTGGTGGTTATGAAGCCAACCGCGCGTCTCGTCGATCGTTTCCAAAGGGCCTTCCACCAGCATGGTGGCGTCGTAGCCAAGGAGGAGCTTCTTCAGTCGGTTGAAGTTATGCTGTTCGTCTTCGATAATCAGGACTTTCATAGTTTTGTGGTTGAATGAATGACGGGGATGGTCACATTGTAGGTTGTGCCATCGTTGTGAATGATGATGTCTTGATGAGCCAACAGTGCGTAGCGGTCGCGGAGGTTGCGGAGCGAGAAAAGTGAGTGTCGGGTGCTCATAACCATTGTCTATTGCTGTTCTGTCTTGCAAAGATAATGTTTTCTTTTGATAAGACCGTGTTTCTGTGGCTTTTTATGCTAAACTCATGGTTCCTGCAATACTCGTAATATAATTTTTTGCTTTTCGAGTAGGGGATATGTCTCACCTTTACGTCTTAAGTTTAGAAATAAAACGAAAAGTGATGAAAAGACAAGCTTACAAACACCTACCAACGGAGACATGAACGTAGTCCCACACATGCCTGTAGCGCTCACCAACGGCTCAGTTACATAGTTTTCCGTTTCAGTGGTATTTTTTTTCGTTCCGACTACATCTTTCATCACTTCATGATCAGTCCTTCGTGACTTTGTACTAAAAATACAGTAATAATGAAAACAAATATTGATTTTCTGACAGAGATACAGGAAAACTTCGTGAACTATGCTTCACGCCCGGCCTTCTGTATCTCCAATCAGTTTTTTACCTACAGCCAATTATCCCATTGCGTGTCAAAGGTAAGGGAAAGGCTGAAGCCTGTCTCTGACGAATATATTGGCCTCGTCGCCAATGACGACCTGATGACCTATGCCTCCATCCTTGCCATCTGGTTGGAAGGCAAATGCTATGTACCTCTCCATCCTCATCAGCCGTTGGCCCGCAACAAGGATATCATCCACCAAGTAGGGATCAACACGCTGCTCGATTCGAGTCCGTGTAGCAGCTTTACGGACTGTGGCGTGCAGATCATTGCCGAGACTGTTGGGAGTGAAGCGACAGATGCTTGTCTGCAGGCAGACCATATTTTCGATGCGAGTCACCACGCCTACATTCTTTTTACCTCTGGCAGTACAGGACGCCCCAAAGGTGTGCCGGTGACCTTCGGCAATGTGTCGGCATTTTTAGACTCCATTCGGGAGATGGGACTGGAGCTTAGCAGCGAAGACCGATGTCTGCAGATGTTCGACCTGACGTTTGACTTGTCGGTAGGCAGTTATCTTCCCTCGCTTGTGGCCGGAGCCTGCGCCTATACGGTGGCACCAGGCTGTGTCAAGTGGCAGGAAGTGGGCCGGCTGATAGAGGACTATCATCTGACCGAAGCGCTGATGGTGCCTTCGGTGATACACTATCTGCGTCCTTACATGGATGAGCTTGAGGCCGACGCACTACGCTATTCGCTGTTTTGTGGAGAAGCACTGTTGGCCGACGATGTAAAGGCATGGGAAGCAAGAATTCCACGGGCAAAGATATGGAATGTATATGGCCCCACGGAGAACACCATCTACTGTACAGCTTACGAGATTGGCGACACCATCTGTGAGAAAAACGGCATCGTCAGTATCGGAACGGATATGAAACACAGCGCGACAATGATTGTGGACGACAACCGGCAGCCTGTGGCAATTGGAGAAACAGGTGAACTCTGTCTTTCCGGGCAACAGCTGACACCAGGATATTGGAGAGATGAGGTAAAGAACACCTCATCGTTTTTCGTGTGCGACGGTATTCGCTGGTATCTCACGGGCGATGTCTGCTATCGTCAGTCCGACGGTAATATCATCTATTTGGGGCGTAAAGACTCACAAGTGAAAATCCAGGGATACCGGGTGGAGTTGAGTGAGATAGAGAATGTGGCCCGTCATTTCTACCATGACGAGGTCGCCGTCGTTGCCACCACATTTGGCGATGAGAGCGCCCTGCGTATTGCCATTGCCGTGGAGGCAGAGGACAATCAGTGTGGTTTCCAACTCGTGGATTATCTCAAGGAGTATCTGCCCGCCTATATGATACCCGAAAAGGTGGTCTATCTCAAGGCCTTTCCGCAGAATTCTAACAATAAGACTGACCGAAAGGCGATTAAAGAACTTATCAAATAAACAAGTAATCATGGAAAGAGAAGAAATAAGAAAGTTGCTTTCAGGAATTTTTGAAGTAGTACTCAACCAACCCGTGCTGTTGACTGATGATATGACACCGGACGACATTGACAACTGGGATTCGCTGACCAATATGACCATTATCAGCGAAATAGAAAGCCAGTGGGGTATCAAGTTCAAGCTGCGCGACATCATCCGCATGAAGAACGTGGGCGACATCATCGACACCATCATCAAGAAGACCTGCTAAGTACGATCATTCATCATAACGATCACCACACATACTATGGAATTTCTGTCGATACCATTTGTATGCTGCATGGCGGTGACTTTTCTGCTGTACTATCTTCGGCAGAGTCGCTCCTGGCAGCATGCAGTACTGCTCGCGGCGAGCATGGTGTTTATTGGTTATTACCATCCCGTCTATCTGCTCATCGCCTCGGCAATCACTGTCTTCACATTTCTTTGGGGACGTCTCATCCACGAAACGTTGGATACCCGCGCCGGCACCGTCTGCTTTTGGGCCGGCATTGTCGCTTTGGTCGGGTTCTGGCTGGTGGCGCGCTATTGGTTTCCGCTGTTTCCTTTGGGCATCTCCTTCTATACCTTCCAGGCATTGTCCTATCTGATTGAGATCTATTGGGAAGAGGATCCGGAAGATGATTTCATTGACTTCACACTTTATATGATGCTCTTCGTCAAGTTCCTTTCGGGACCTATCGAGCGTGCGTGCGACCTGCTGCCTCAGTTGAAGACCGCACGGACATTCGACTATACGCTTGTCACGCGAGGCCTGAAGTTAGTGGCATGGGGCGTGTTTCTCAAAGTCGTCATCGCGGACCGCATCTCGCCCTCCCTCGACATTGTGCTCAACGATGTGCGTGATGCTACCGGCATGCAGCTCTTAGTGGCCACACTTCTTTATCCCATTCAGCTCTACAGCGACTTTGCCGGATATACGTGCATGGCTTTGGGACTCGGCCGCATGTTAGGATTCCGGTTGCATCCTAACTTCGACCGTCCGTTTGCGTCGCGGTCTACAGGCGAGCTGTGGCGGCGGTGGCATGAGTCGCTCTCCTTTTGGGTGCGTGACTATGTCTTCACGCCGCTCAATGCATCGTTGCGGGAATACGGGCGTTGGGGCGTGTGCCTTTCGTTGCTTGTCACTTTTGTGGTCATCGGCGTATGGCATGGTGCCGGATGGACGTTTGCCTGTTATGGACTTTGCCAGGGTGTTCTCGTCATAGAGGAGGCACTGTTAGGCAAGCGTCGCGAGCGGTGGTATGGTTATCTCGGAAAGCATGTTGGTAATGCGCTGATGATGATCCGTACCTACATTTTCTTTGCCCTTTCGCTACTCTTCTTTAGAGTAGCAGAGGTATCCGATGTGTTCTATACCTACCGCCATCTGTTTGATGGAATTGAATCATCAGTTAAGGAACTCCGTCTTGGCATGGACGACCACTCCTGGATCGTATTTGGTGTGGCAACCATTGTGATGCTGATCGTAGAGTATGCTAACAGCCATCGCAATCTCATCGTCGCTTCCGAGCGGCTGCGGCCGTTATGGAGATGGACGTTGTATTTCGCCGTACTGCTCATCATTCTCTTCTATGGATCGTTCGGAGTGGAAAATTTCATCTATATACAATTCTAAACTGTCATCATCATGAAGACGACATATTCTATTTTGAAGTTCTATGGCAAATGTCTGCTGCTGAGCCTTCCTTTGCTGTTATTTTTGGCTTTCTATGTCATCCGCGACCCTTTTATGGTGGTGCGCTCTTATTCCGACTATGACCATAGCCGTGTGATGCAGAGTGAAGGAGCAGTCAGTTGGGAGAAGTATAAGCTCTACCGTCATCGATGCCACTACGATGCTTTCATCATGGGCTCGTCCTGTACAAAGGCGTTTTCCTGCCATGAATGGAACCGATATATCCATGCACACCCTTTCCGCATGTTTTGCAACGCCGAGGGGCTGGGAAGCCTGAAAGTAAAGTTGCAGGCGCTTGACACTGTTCCCGGACAGCGCATAGACCATTTGCTCATCATTGCGGAGCGTAGCATGTTTGACAAGGTTTCACCTATGCATGACTTTATCCATGCCTTGCCGCCTAAGGTGAGCGGAGAGAGTATGGCTAATTATCAGACTCTGTTCTTTCAAACGTTCCTTCAGCCCAAGTTTCTTGTGCCATACCTTGATTATTTGGCTACGGGAAGAATCAGCCGGAACGGACAAAAGGTGCTCAATGTCAACGTGCCGACCCGTGAGAGATACTCCAACGACGAGGTGATGTATCAAGAACGGGAGATTACTGATATGGGTGAGAGATATTGGGCAGACAAGGACTTGCCTCAACAGAGCAGGCTACAACATCCCCATGAGGGTCCTGTAGCCATAGGTATGCCACAGGTGACGGTGCTCAAAGAGATAGAGAAGATATGCCGTAGACATCATACCGACGTTCAGTGGGTCGTTGGCCCAACTTTCAAACAAGAACAGCTCAACCGTCACGATATTCTCGCGTTGCGTCATATCTTTGGCGCTGCTCACGTCCACGACTATTCGACAGCCCCGCAGTTCTATGACTACCATTGTTATTATGACCAGGCACATTACCGGCGGGCTGTAGGCAAAAAGATATTGCAAGACATCTATAAGACTCCCTGTCAGCAATAGACCGATACGCTTCATCCCTTTACTTTTCCGTTTCAGCCATCTTGCGGATCGTTTGGGCGGCTATTCATCGTACCTTTGCAGCCAATAAAACAGTTATCGTTATAAGGAAACAAAGATATGAACAGATGGATAACCGCAGCCTTGGTCGTCGCTGTCTTGCTGACGGGCAGCTGTAAACGGCCAACGGCTGACGACGAGAGCAACACGACTGCAAAAATAGAAACCATGACGGTGAAGCCCCGTGACCTGATGACCACGGTAGGCTATCCTGCCACCATGAACGCCTCTATGGCAGCAACGCCTCGTCCATCATCAACGAGATCAATGCCGCCGTGAAGCAGATGAGCGGTGACCTGTCCGAGGGCATCCATTTCCAGAAGATCAACGATGCCAAGCTCTATCTCGACGCTTTCATCCACACCGTGGTGGAGACGCTCCTCGAGTCCATTCTGCTTGTCATCCTCGTGGTGTGGGTGTTCCTGCAAGACCTTCGTTCCACGTTCATTCCCTCGGTGAGCATCGTGGTGTCGCTCATCGGTACCTTTGCCTTCATGCAGCTTATGGGCTTCAGTCTCAATCTGCTGACGCTCTTTGCCCTTGTGCTCGCCATCAGCACGGTGGTCGACGATGCCATCATCGTGATGGAGGCCGTGCAGGCCAACTTTGACCGTGGCTACCGCTCGCCTTATCTGTCCTCCACCGATGCCATGCACAACGTGGCCATGGCACTGCTCACCTCCACGATCGTGTTTATGGCGGTCTTCATCCCCGTGAGCATGATTGGCGGTACATCGGGAGTCTTCTACCGACAGTTTGAACTGACCATGGCGGCCGCTGTGGGCATCTCGGCCATCAATGCCTTCACGCTTTCGCCGGCACTCTTTTCCCTGCTGCTTCTCATGACGGTGCTCATCATGCTCCTTGTCATGTTGCCGCTGATGATGGCTACGGGAGCCGGAGCCAATGGCAGCCGCTCGTTAGCCTCCTGCGTGGTGGGAGGCATGGTGTTGGGTATTCTCGCCCTGCTCTTCCTCGTGCCTGCTCTGTTCATCATCTTCCAGTGGTTGCAGGAGTGGATGGTGACAAAGAAAATGGTGGAGTGATAGGGGTTAATTATTCTAAATAATGTAGTAAAGAGCAACTCTATATCATAGGCTTTTTGTAATATTGCAGCCGTTTCTTGTTTAGAATAACATATATGACCTCAAAGATAGTTCCTTCGGGAAGTGTGGCTCATCGACTCAGTGTAATGAGTCTGTTAGTGATTTTAGGTATCGTTTATGGCGACATAGGAACGTCGCCTCTCTATGTCATGAGAGCAATTATCGGTGCCACCCCTGTTGTGACCGCCGACTACATTATAGGCGCAGTGTCGTGCATCATCTGGACACTCACTATTCAGACAACATTGAAATATGTGGTATTGGCGCTGCGCGCCGATAATAATGGTGAGGGTGGTATCTTTGCACTCTATGCGCTTGTGAGGAAACATGGCAGGAGGTGGCTCTATCTCCTTGCCATCATCGGGGCGAGCACGCTCGTTGCCGATGGAGTCATCACACCCTCCATTACTGTTTTGTCAGCCATAGAGGGCTTGCGCACCTATGAACCTTCCACGCCTGTCATCCCTATTGCCATTGCCATTCTCACGGTGCTGTTCTTCATCCAGCAGTACGGTACCAGCGCCATCGGCAAGCTTTTCGGCCCATTGATGTTGTTGTGGTTCTCAATGATTGGCCTGTTGGGACTTGCCCATGTGGGTGACAGTTGGGTGATACTCAAGGCTTTCAATCCTTGGTATGCCGTTCGTTTGTTAGCCACCAGTCCGGAATGGTTTCTCATCTTAGGTGCCGTGTTTCTTTGTACAACCGGTGCGGAGGCGCTCTATTCCGATTTGGGTCACTGTGGCAAGCAAAACATCCGGGTGAGCTGGGTCTTCGTCAAGACAATGCTCATCTGCAACTACCTCGGTCAGGGTGCTTGGATCATCGCCCATGCCGGGCAGCTTGCTCCCGGCACGAATCCTTTCTACGCCATCATGCCGCATGCTTTCCTGCCCGTAGGTATTACGATGGCTACGATAGCGGCTATCGTGGCTAGTCAGGCACTGATCAGCGGGTCGTTTACCATCTTCAGCGAGGCCATGAACCTTCACTTTTGGCCACGGCAGCGCATCAAGTATCCTACCGATATCAAGGGACAGTTGTATATACCGTTTATTAATATCAGCCTTTACGTGTTGTGCATCATCGTCATTTTGTTTTTCCAGACTTCCAGCAATATGGAAGCAGCCTACGGACTGGCTATCACGGTGACGATGCTGATGACCACCTTGCTGCTGGGTTGCTATCTTAAGCAAAACAAGATGCGGCGGAGTATCGTGATTCCCGTCATCAGCTTTTTTGTGGTCTTGGAGAGCATCTTCTTTGTCGCCAACTTAGCTAAGTTCATGCACGGCGGTTGGGTGACAATGCTGTTGGCCGGGACCATCTGTCTTGTGATGTATGTGTGGTACAATGCCGATAAGATCAGAAGCACCTTTGTGGAGCACCGCGACATCCGTAAGTACTATGACATACTGTCGGATATCAAGGCCGACACGTCCATCTCAAAGTTCGCCACCAACGTCGTGTATATGAGCCGGTTTGGTGGCAAATACGATGTGGAGCAGAAGGTGCTGTACTCCATCATCAACAAACATCCCATGCGTGCCGATCACTATATCTTGTTGCATACTGATTACGAGGATACGCCCAATGAGCGCAGCTATGACTTCTATGAACTGATACCGGGTACGCTCTACCGCATCAACCTCCACTTAGGGTTCCGCGTGCAACCCTATGTCAACCTCTATCTCCGGCAAGTCATCGAGGATCAGGTGGAGAAAGGCAGCTTTACTTCTGAGAGTGGCTACGACTCGTTGCGTCGCCATCATGTGGCGGGTAACTTCATTTTTGTGTTTATCAAGCGGGTATATGCTGAGTTCAACGTGTTCACTCCCAAGGCCCGTTTCATCATGACCATTTATAATCTTGTACACCATCTCAAGCAGAGCGCCCCTAAGGCGATGGGCTTGAGCACCAGTAATGTCTTTGTGGAGACCGTCCCGCTTGTGGTCCGGACAAGAAAGATAGAACGTGTAAAGCAAAATTAGTCCTGCCCCCCGAAGACGAGATGCGGAAGACTTAGAAGTGGAAGTTGAGCGTGGCGGTCAAGTCGTGGAAGTGGTAGGATCCGGATACCCCAGGGTAGTCTTTTTCCAGATTGAGCAGTCCGACGTGCCCTTGCAGTCCCAGTCGCCAGTGCTTGCCCATTTGGTAGTATATACCGGGCTGCAGACCAAAGTCGAACGGCCGGTAGATATCCCTATCGTTCAATGGATAATTGGGATCGGCACCATTATAATACTGGTTGTTGGAAGCAATGAAGGAGAATACGGGGCCGCATTCCACCACAAGTCCGCTCTTACGTGGGTTGGAGAGATGGTATTGGATGAGGACTGGAATGTCGATGTACGAGCAGTCGTAGGCACCTTCTTTACCAGTGACATCACCTACTTCAAACTTCGCACGGTAGCCGATGCCCGGCATGACGGACCAATGGCGTGTGAGATAGTAGTTCAGACCGTAGCCGACATGAAAAGCGATAGGGGCTTCTTCATCGGCAAATTCGGTTGCATAGCCCAAACCGATATAGAAGTTGTGCTCGATGCGCTTTCCCTGTCCGATAGCAGGAAGACAAAGCAATGTAGCTGTGCTTAGGGCAAGCAACCCTTTTCTGATGTTGTTCATGGTTACTATATATAATAAGGTGTATGATTTTTTATTCCTTTGCCGGTCTAAGCAGCATCCAGTAGGCGCTTGCCTTGATTTTGTTCATCAGAGCGGCGCCAAGAAAAGAAGGATGGCAGAGAATAATCCTCTCTGCCGAAGGCGACTCACCATTTGTTTATTTCTATATGACGACGGCCGTTCCGCTCACTGCCACCATGAGCATGGAACCGCTTTGTCCTACGGTCTCGTAGTCGATGTCGATGCCAACGACAGCGTTGGCACCGAGGTCGGCGGCGCGTTGCCGCATCTCGTCCAGTGCCGTGCCTTTTGCCTCGCGCAGCACTTTCTCGTAGCTGCCCGACCGTCCGCCGATGATGTCGCGGATGCCGGCAAAGAAATCTTTCATGAAGTTGGCACCAATGATGGTCTCGCCCGTCACGATGCCCTTGTACTCTCTAATGGTATGACCTTCGATGGTCGGTGTGGTGGATAAAAGCATAATCTAAGACGTTTGGTGGTTGCAAAGATAGCGTTTTTATTCCAAAGTCCAAAGGAGAGGGGGGAAAAAAATGTCTCTTGGCGATCTTCCTTTCAGCTTTGCGATAGAAAAAGGTAGAGAAGATTCGGGTATGACAAAGAAAAGTCGTATCTTTGCCAAAGATAGAATCTTATGTATGACAGCCATGAACAAAGATCAATTTTATCAGCAGCTGGCGGCACAGGCAAAGAGTCTGGTCGATGGCGTGGACAACGTGGTAGGCGCCTTGGGCAATGTGACAGCCCTGTTGAAAGAAGAGCTTCCATCTTTCTTTTGGGTCGGCTTCTATGTGGTTAAGGATGGGCGCCTGCAGTTAGGACCCTTCCAAGGTCCGGTCGCCTGCTACGGCATTGAGAGGGGAAGGGGCGTATGTGGTGCGGCTTGGGAAAAAGCCCAAACCCTTGTGGTGCCCGACGTGCATCTGTTCCCCGGTCATATTGCCTGCTCCTCACGCTCCAATTCCGAGATTGTCGTGCCGGTCTTCCATGGCGGAGAGGTCGTCGCTGTCATCGATGTGGACAGCGAAGACGTTGATGCTTTCGACGAGGAAGACAAACGCGGCTTGGAGACGATAGCCCAGATCGTGGCCCCACTCTTTGCCACAGGATATTGAGTGCATCCCTGCTCTTGCAATAGTAACTAAACCTGTATGAAGATGTTGAATATGACCATTCACAACACCATCCGTAAGCTTAAGGACAAGATGGAGACCAGCTACAGTCTGCCTTGGCGGGAAGACTTCGGAGGGTATCTGCTCCAGCGCGGTTATCTGCTCTATCAAAATCTTTTTATCAAGCGTCACTGGGGCTTCGCTGCCCAACTCACTTTCAACACCTTCATGGCTCTTATTCCTGCCTTTGCTATCATCTTCGCCATCGGCAAGGGACTGGGATTTGAAGGCTATATTCTTTCTTGGTGCAAGTATGTCTTCTCGGCTCAACCGCAAGTATACAACGCCATCGTGAGTCTTTCGGAGTCCTACATCCAATATGTTCATACCCGGGTCTTTGTCATCGCCGGCATTGCCGTCATGCTTTGGAGCGTGATAAGTCTCTTCATGGATATCGAGAGCGTATTCAACGACATCTGGGGCGTCAAGGAAGACCGCCCATTGCAGAAACGGTTGATCTATTATATCGCGATTATCTTCTGTGCACCGATCGTCATCATCCTCTGCAGTTCTTTCACTATCTACAGCTACTTACTCTTCGACTATCTGCCTGTCATCCGTTACATCACTCCTGTCATGCACTGGGCAACAGGCATCATCGTCCCCGTTCTGCTGATGTGGCTGTTTTTCTTGTGCCTTTATACCTGCATCCCCCATACGCCCGTGCCCGTCAGGCATGCCTTGTGGCCGTCACTTTTAGCCAGCTTCTGCATCATGCTGCTCCAGATGGCCTATATCCATCTGCAGGTTCTGGTCTCGAGTTATAGCATCATCTATGGCAGTCTGGCTGCCATTCCTCTTCTCCTGTTATGGTTGCAGATATCTTGGTACATCAGTATCGGATGTGCGGAACTCACGCATGCCAATCAGGATCTGGCGATAGGCAACGTTGATAAAACCGCAGAGTACACGATGAACGAGATCATCGCTCAGTGCCTCATCATCCTTGACCTACTCATCGACCGGCAGCAGAAGGGCTATAGTCCACTCCGTTTCACTCAGCTACGACAGCGAACCCATTTTTCTCGTCCCGAACTCTTGCAATGTCTCGCCCGGATGGAAGTCTGCGGCATCGTCTATGCTTCACCGTCACGCCACCGTCATGACAAGATCTATACCCTGAGTCAAAATACGCAGGATATCCAACCCGATGTAGTCGTTGCCCGACTGATGAACTCTCGTTTGGGAGACGATGGCCGTCAGGTCACCGATGCGAAGATCCGTGAGAAGATAAAGACCTTAAAGATCCATATAGATAGGTAGATAGTGCTCCTCCGTTTAAGGGCACTACCTCTTTTAATCTTATTCTTCGCTATTGGCCAAATCCATTTTTAGCGATGTCCTTGATAAGGCGGACTAAGATATTCAGAGACTGTGTGGACTAGAATCACAGAATTCGCTTGTACGCTATTATTATTTTCTTTCTTAATCATGCATATAATTCATTGGATATTCGATAAGTTATTATGACAATCAGGAAGATGCTTTCATTTCTTGGAAAAGCAGGGAAGCGCGTTTTGCACGCAGACAGAGTTCAGAAGAGAGAAAAGAAAAGGGAAAGACAGGACTGGAAGAGACAGGCGACCTTCTCCTCCTTCCTCCCCGCCGCCTCGCGGGGCATGGGTTCCTCCACGGTGGAGAACTACCACACCGCCGTGCGGTCGTTCATCCGTTTCAACGGCGGCGGGAAGGACATGCCGCTGGCGGGCATCGACTGCCACCTTGTGGCCCGCTACGAGCGGTGGCTGCGGGAGCAGGGCGTGTGCCCCAACACCTCGTCGTGCTACCTGCGCTCGCTCCGTGCCATCTACAACAAAGCTGTCCGACATCGGCAGGTAAAGGACCGCAAGCCGTTCCGCAACGCCTTCACGGGCAACGACCGCACCGTGAAGCGGAGCATCGGCGCGGCCGACATCCGCAAACTGCACACTGCCGAACTGCCCGCGGGCTCCCGACTGGCCCTGGCACGTGACCTGTTCGTCTTCTCCTTCTGCGCCATGGGCATGCCCTTTGCCGACATGGCCCGGCTCCGTCGCAGGCAGATAAAGGAGGGTGTGCTCACTTACTGCCGCCGCAAGACGGGCCGGCAGGTTCGGGTGAAGATAGAGGGCCCCATGCGGGACATCCTCGACCAGTACGCCCGTGAGGACAGCGACTATCTCTTCCCGATACTCTACGGGGTTGCTGGCAAGCGCCTCCGGCCGCGCTGCTACTCCACGGCACTGCGCGACTACAACCATCTCCTGCAAACGCTTGCCCGAAAGACGGGCATCAAGAGTCACCTCTCCTCCTATGTGCCCCGCCACTCGTGGGCGAGCATGGCCTACCGCCACGATGTGTCCCTGCCCGTCATCTCACAGGCCCTGGGACACGGAGACACCCACACCACGCTCATCTATATCCGCAGCATAGACGACCGGCAGGTGGCTAAGGCCAACAAGAAACTGTTGTCGGAAATTTTGGCACCACCTCTTGGCAAGAGGGGATGAAGGATATAGCGGATGCTCGTGACAAGGTATGGTGGTGTACAGACCGGCATTTTACTGATAAGGGGGGGTGGCAAGCCATAAGCAGGAAAATGCCAAAGCAGGCGTGATAGTACAGATTAGTTTTTTACAGGGCTCTCCCAAGGGAAATTTCCGTCCAATTTGCCGACTTCGTGCCAGGCAAAGAAAAAAATATTTTGCCAAATAGTTGATAATTAGAAATAAAATGTCTAAATTCGCAGTCGGTTATAGATTCTATTTCCCCCTCTTGCCAAGAGGTAGACTTCATTTTATGAAGGATTATCAATGAACAGAATACAAAACGAGAATAGGCTTATGAAAAACCTCAGATCAAAGTTGTGGCAACTGACACTGAAAACACCTTGCCTGCCACCGAGGCTTCCCGTCGCCCGAAGCGGAAAGACGAAGGAGGCAGGCGCCCCAGTCTGGGAGGATTGAAACGAAACCGTACAAACACGCTTGCAAGGAGATGAACGAGAAATACAGCGACGGAACGGACGTGACACGGAACCACGACCGAGTCTGTCCACCCATAGAGCAGTTTGCGGCAGATATCATCAGAAAAAGACAACGAAACGTAGCATAAATGAAAAAAATCATGAAGAAGGAAGAACTCAAGAGAAGGCGCTATGTCAGGCCTTCCATGGAAGTAATCAAAGTAAAAGCCGACACCCGAATCCTGGCCGGCAGCCCCATCGTGCAGCCCGGTGGAGGCGGCGGAGGCAGTGTCATCGTGGTACCCCCGAGCGAGGACGATGACGACACCGAACTCTCCGGCGCCAAGCGTTTCAGCATGTGGGACAAGTGGGATGAGAATTGACATCCCCCGAGGACGGTAATGCGTTCTTTGGAAATCCGGAAACGGACAAAAGAAACGTAATGAATCAACAATTAAAGACAACAAGACAATGAAAACAACAAAGCTATTGTTATTGCCGGGCATCCTCGTCGCACTGTGCATGCTCGGCTCGTGCGCCGATACCGACATCGATGGTGGCGACACCGGCGGCGACCGCGGCGCAGCCGTCACCTTCACTGTCTCTGAGACGCAGGATGCCGCAGCGCAGGCGGCAGCCAGGTCAGCCGCTTCTGGCGGCACGCTGACCCGTGCGGCCTTTGCCGACAACCTCGCCCTGCAGAGCCTCACCCCCGGGGATCTCACCACGCAGAAGCTCCCCGTTGAGGGCGGAGACGGCAACACCTGCCTCATCGAGACCACCGTGGCGGGCGTCAACCCCGTGCAGGGCGGTGCACGGACCCGCGCCGACATCACCGACCCGGCAACGCTGGGCGACTTCACCTCGATGGGTTACAGCGGTGCCGCCGCGACAAGCATCTCCGGCACCCCCGACTGGTTCCACAACGAGAAGACAAAGAAGACCGGCGAACTCTACAACATGCGCTACTGGAACTGGAACGGTAACCGTTTCGCCCGCTTCTACGGCGTATACCCGTTTGTGGACGCTTCCTACCCCAAGCTCCCGCTCTCCAGTGAGAGCTACACCTCCACGCCCTACGTCGAGTTCGAGGCGGAGACGGACGTGAAGAAGCAGAAGGACCTCATGACCGCCTGCTCGGGCGTGGTACACTACACCACCCGCAATGTCGCTCCCACCACCAACCTCGCCTTCCGCCACGTCCTCACTGCCGTGCGCTTCAAGGTGGGCCAGAACCTCTCGTGGAACAAGACCATCAACAAGGTCGAGATCATCGGTGCCATGAGCAAAGGCCGCTACACCATGGCGACCGACGAGACCGGCGCAGATGCCGCATGGAGCAACCTTTCCGCTCCCGCCACCTTCACCCTCGACGGGATCAGCGTGAGCACCTCGCAGGCCGTGAACCAGATCATCATGGGCAACACGGGCGACAACTACACCTTCTACATGATCCCGCAGAGCCTTTCAGGTGTGAGCGTGAAGATCCACTTCTCCGACGGCACCGCCATCAGCGTCAACCTTTCCGGCACTTGGAAGCCCGGTACGACCAAGACCTACGCCCTGTCGCAGAACACCTCCACATGGCAGTACCAGCTCACGGTGGGCAATCCTGCCGCCGCTGCCTACACCTCCACCACCGCGGCCAGCTATACCGTGCAAAGCTACCGTGAAGCCCCCGTGACCCATGTGCAGCAACCCGTGAAGTGGAAGGTTGTGGGCTATCAGGAAAGCACCGACGGTGGGGCAACTTTCGGACCGGAGACCGCAACCAAGCCGACATGGCTCACCGCCCTGTCTTTGGAGAGCGGCAATGGCGGCACAGCTGCTGAAAGCGGAACGGCCACCCTTACCACGAGTATTACTGACCGCCTGGCCACCTATAATGACGTACTGAAAACTGCCACACAAAAAGGCTCTGCAGGCAACTACTGGAATCTCTCCAACCCCGCAGGTATTGCCACGGTCCAAAACACTGCCAACTCCTATCTCATTTCCGCCCCGGGCTACTATCGTATCCCGCTGGTTTACGGCAACGCCATCAAGGGTGGTGCAACCAACAGCAGCTCCTATCAGACCTCTAACACTGGCACTTACATTCTCCAGCATTTCGAGGACCATGCAGGCAACAACATCAACTCGCCCTACATCAATGTGCAGAACTCAGGCAATCCTGCCACACAGGCAAGCATCGTGTGGACTGACCAGAGCGGTATCGTGGACAATCTGTCGGTAACCAACGCCGGTGCCAACTCTTTTGTTAACTTCCACGTTCCTGCCGACAAGATCAAGAACGGCAACGCCGTCATCGCCGTCAAGAACGCTTCGGGTACCGTCATGTGGTCATGGCATCTTTGGTTCGACCACGATGACGTGCTCAACACCATTGCCTGTACCAATCATACAGGCTATACCTACAAATTCACCAAACAGGCGCTTGGCTTCGCCTATCGCAAATGGGTGGGTTCCACTTATGACAAAGCTCGCGTGGCGCGCGTCATTGTTGAACAGACCATCTCCAATGGTGGGGTGAAGCAGCGTGCCCATATCGACATCACACAGAATCCCGGCAGCGTCAAGGAGATTTCCTCCACGTTCTACCAGTTCGGCCGCAAGGATGCCTTCCCCGGCACCGACACTACGCCCGACGGCTCTTTCACGCAGAACGGTGGCGACAACATGTCCATCCAGAACGGTATTCAGAACCCCGGTACATTCTATGTATATGGTTCGAGTTGGTCTAACACTCCTCCCACGGGCTATTCCTATTACAACCTCTGGTCGATGGATAACACCACAACCGGCTGGAACGGCAACGCCGTCACAAAGACCATTTACGACCCTTGTCCTGCCGGTTTCAAGATGCCCGCAAGTAATGCCTTCACCGGCTTCACCACCAATGGCCAGAACGGAGGCACAATGAACATCAGTGGTGCATGGGATAATGGCCATAACTTCAACAACAAGATTACAAGCCCCACCGCCACTGTATATTTCCCCGCTTCGGGTTATCGCGGCTACCACGGCGGTTCGCTGGACGGCGTGGGCATCTACGGCTTCTATTGGTCGGCCGTCCCGAAATACACGTACCGCGGTTGCAGCCTGTTCTTCAGCCAGTGGGACGTGTACCCGCAGGACAGCTACAATCGGTCGTACGGGTTCTCTGTCCGCCCCGTGGCAGAATAAGAATCGTCACTCGATTGCAGGCGGAAACGATTCTGTCCGCAGGAAAATGCGCCGTCCCATGCCGGGAAAAGGCAGATATGGCAGAAAATGTACTGTCCCGAACTGGGAAAATACTTGCACACAGGAAAACGCCGTGTCCCGCATCGGGACAACGCTTAAACAGCGGAAAAAGTGCCGTCCCGCATCGGGACAGTGGTTTTACGGTAGAAAAAGCATGGTCCCGCTTTTGTACGGTCAGATTATAAACCCAAACATACAAGACAATGGAAAGAATCAAGAACATGTCACTTCATCCGCTCCGCGTGGAGGAGGACTTCGGCTTTCAGAAACTCATCATCGCAGAAGTTGACAAACTTCCGCTCGCCGACAGCAAGCCCGGCTACACCCTGGGCCTGAAGACCGCCGTCGAGGCCTTCAAGCAAGCTTACGGGAAATTCGACGACGCGCTGAAAGCATCGGCCACCGTGCCCGCCGCCAAGACGGCTGCCGAGAAGGACGCGCTGCGCGACGAGGCATGGCGCACGATGCGCGAGTATGCCAAAGCGGCGATGGCGTTTCCCGTCGCCGAGATAGCCGCCACGGCACAGGAGGTGTATGCATTGTTCAAGAAATACGGCGACCTTGCCACGCTGCCGCAGACCGAGGAGACCGGCCGGCTGCACAACCTGCTGCAGGACCTCTCGGCCGTGGACGGCGGGCGCATGACCGCTGCCAACTTCACGCCGCTGTTCGACCATCTGCGCCAATGCGAGAACGAATACCTCGCGGCCGCCGGCGAGCGCGCCGTGCAGGAGGGAGCCGTGGAGGTGGGCATCATCAAGCTGTCGCGTGTGGCCGCCGATGCCGCCTGCCGCACGCTCACCGACACGGTAAATGCCCTTGCCATCGTGAACGGCGCGGAACCTTACATGGCGTTCATCGAACCCGTGAACGCGCATATCGACCGCATGAAGACCGTGCTGGCGGCACGGCGCACGGTGAATGCCAAGAAGCCCTCCGCAGCCAAGGGCGGCAAGTCGCAAACCGGCTCGCACGCCGAGGAACTGAAACGGCTCAAGACAATGATAGCCGAGTATGAACGGTCGGCGCACTTCACGCCCGGCATCGTGCAGTTTACAGGCCTCGCCGCCGGCAAGGACGCCACGCGCGCCTATCAGGTCTATCTCTCCGACCAGCCCGGCGACCTCTTCTGGCTCACGGTCAAGGACGGAAAACTCGAGGAAACAGAGTTCAAGATTCAGCCCGGACAACAAGGAGGATTGGAAGTGGAAAGAATCAAATAGCCTTGTAACCCTTCTTGTATTGCATTTTTCTTTAACTCTCTGCGCAAGGCTTGTCTCAAGGCAATGACTGCCCGTGTGGAGCAAGGACGGAATCCGAAAACTGCTACGAGGGAGTGCAAACCTACATATGGATGACCGAAGACAACGTTACGAAAAGTTCGTCATACGAAGATGATGGGATCTGGTGATATGGCAAAGCTCTTGGAACGATGATTTCTTATCTATTGCTGTTCATCCCCTCCTTGAATTTTGCTTGAAGTATTTTGGCCATCTCGTTCTTCGGGTTGAGTTTCAGCGCCTCGTCAAAGCTGTCGAGCGCCTGACGATAGTAGCGCGGTCCGTTTTGCTGTGGGTTGGTTACGATGAGCGCCGTGTAGTAGAAGCCGTGTAGCGTGGCGAGGTCAGAGCGGTCGGTGGCTTTGGTGGGCTGCAGCGCTTCGATGCGTTGGATCACGCGCTGGGCCTCGTCGATATACTGCTGGGCCTTGCCGCTTTGAGGTTGCGAACAGACTGTACCGAGCAAGAGCACAGCCTGCTGGTATTTCGGCTGGATGCTGTCGGGCTGCATGGCTTCCAGGCGTTGCAGCGAGGCGAGTTGCTGCTCCACCGTGGGCTGACTTTGCTGGGCATGGAGACTGAGGAAGGAAACAACGATGAGGATGAGGACCATCATGCGGCGGCAGGCGACGGAGGCCAGTGCCTTAGAAATTTGCGATGTCATAAGCTTTATTACTTTTAAGTGAAACAAAAATTCCGATATAAAGGAAGCGGTCGGAGCCGTTGGTGATGGGCTCGCCGCCACGGTAGCCATAGATGTTTTGGCGTCCGAGCAGATTGCTCAGTGAGGTATAGACGATGACGTGCTTGCTCGCAAGACAGGTGATGCTGGCATCAAGACTATTATAATAAGGTGTGGTGCGCCCCTCGCTCTTTCGTCCAGAGGCAAACGACTCGGTGAGTCCGAGGCCGAAGATGCCGATACTATATTTCAGCGCGAGACGCAGGTTGTGACGCGAGACGTATTGAGGCTGCTGTTCGGTGAGGTAATCGAGGTAGCGTCGGCGTGAGTTATTGTAACTATAGCTGAGCATTGTGTAGAGGTTGGGCATCAGTGACCGGTCGTCGATGAAGAGGTCAAATCCTTGGCTCTTGCCGTGACCGTCGGCAGTGTAGAGCCCTTGACGGAGGAGCGGCAGACGAGAGTATCGCTTGTAGTAGGACTCTATGCGTACGAGCGTGTTGCCAAAACTGTATTGCAGTCCGGCGATGTAGTGACGGGCCAGTGAGGATCGGGATGGCGCAAGGCTACGTACCAGGATGGTGTCGGCGGCTTCTTGGGTATAGCTTCCGGCAGAGAGCGAGAGCAGCCAGCGGCGTGAGGGATTGTAGTTGAGCAGCAGGCGGGGCAGTACTGTCCAACGGTGGGAAAGGCTGGAATATTCCGTACGCAGCGAGGCTTCGGCAGAGCAACCTTTGAAGAGCTTGTATTGCATCATGGCGAAGAGTGCTGGCAACAGATAACCTTTGGAATCGTGCAGACGGTCATGGAGGCGATAGTCGAGCCACTGATATCGGAAGAAACTCTCCATGCCGATGGTGCCTTTCATCCATGCAGTCAGTGTCTTCGATGCTTTCGTCTTGACGTGGAGCTCGCCTGTGCGGTGACGATAGCGGTCGCCATGGAGCAACGCGTCACTGATGTCTTGCCACACCATGCCGGCGGCGAGCCCAGCGAACCAAGTGACGCGACCTTTGGCGGAGCCTTTCGCCACGCTGTTGAGATAGAGGTTGTTTTCCTCAAGACGGAGCGTCCGCCCGTCTGTGTCGAGGCTCAGCGTCGTGCGGTCGAAGCCGAGATAGCTCTTCCACACGCTCGATGGTGTGGGCTGTGTCTTCCATTGCGTCTCGAATGACAGCTGTCGGTAGGGCTTGCGCCAATTCCGGCGGTCGGGGAAAAGGCGGTTGTACATCCCCAAGTCCATGTAGGTGGCATTCATCGACCAACAGCCTTGCTTAGTTGCCTTTGTTCCTCCGATGTTCCAGTCGATCAGCGACGCGCTCACGCCCAATTTGTCCGAGACCGGTGCGTCGGTAGTCTCCATGGGCAGTACCGACGAGAGGGCCTGACCATATTCCGCGTCGTAGCCTCCGAGGGAAAAGGCGATGCCTTTGAAAAGAAAAGGAGAGAAGCGGCCGCGTGACGGACTGTTGGAGGCTGTAGTGGAATAAGGCCGCAACACGTGCATGCCGTTGATATAGGTCTGGCACTCTTCGCTGCTGCCGCCTCTGACGTAAAGTTTTCCATCTTCGCCTACCTTTTGTGTGCCCGGCAGGCTCTGCAGCGCCGATACGATGTCACCGCAGCTGCCTCCGTCGAGTACTACGTCGAGGGCGCCCATCTGTTTCACGCCATTGGCCTGCCCGAACTGGAAGGTGCTGCCGGTGACGACGACCTCGTCAATGGTGGTTGTGCGCTCATGCAACCGGATGGCGAGCGGCTTGTGTCCTTTTTGCCAATCCCGTTCCGCGTTGTCATATCCTATACAGGTGATCATCAGCTGTGCGCTGTCGGCTTTCAGCGTTGAGAAGGAGAAACGGCCGAGCGAGTCGGTGAGACAGCCGTCCGTCGTACCTTTGACAAAGACGTTGGCTCCGGCTATCGGATGGCGACCGTCGGTCACCGTGCCCGATACCACCTGCTGTGCTCGGACAAGACCGTTGCCTGCCAACAGGAGAATGAGGATGAGAATGTTGCGTTTCATGCCGACAAAGTTAGTACATGAAACGCGGTGTTGCAAATTTGCGGGACAGACAGCTATCTACAGGGCTATATGCCTAAGCGCCAAGACGAAATGCAAGGATTAGGGACGAATGACTAAGCAGAAATCAGTGAATTTGCTTGCAGGTATAAAAGTTTATACCTATCTTTGCAAAAAAAGAAATGCCAACATTGCTTATTGCCTTTGGAATACGCTTCTTCTTTTATATGGATGAGCACGAGCCTATCCATGTACATATCAGCTATGGTGGGAAGAAGGCAAAGATAGAATTAATGCCTGCCGTAAAGGTTGTTTATAATCATGGAATAAAAGACCAGGCCGTGAAGAAGGCACTCAACACATGCAATAATTATAGAGATGAGTTTATTGCGGAATGGCACAAATGCTTTGGCAATGACTAATAATCAAGGAGACAACGATATGGAGAAGATTAAAACCATTTGGTTTGATGCAGACCGCATCTATATGAAGACACAGGAAGGTAAGGTGTATAGTCGCCCTTTGGAGGCATATCCCGAACTAAAGGATGCCACCGTTGAGCAACGCAATGACTATGTCATAGGTGATGATGGAGAAGACATTAGATGGGAAAGCATTGATGCCGACATGCACATCAGCAGTTTCCATGAGGTGACTGAGCCTAAGGACAACGAGATAGCACAGATGTTCGCCCATTATCCGTGGCTGAACGTGTCGGAAGTAGCCCGTGCCATCGGCATTAATAAAAGTCTGATGGCACGTTATATCTACGGTATATCCAAACCAAGTGAGAAACGTGTACAGCAGATTCGTGATGCCTTGCATCAGTTTGGCAAGGACCTGTTGAGTGCATAAGGAACGAATCACCCCACGAACGATCGCAGCTTAGTCACATAGCTCCTCGATACGGGCACCGTGTGGTGCTCGTCGCCCACGGTGAGCTGATAGCCGTTGGAGTTGCCATGGGCGGAGAGAATGTTGTTGAGGTTGACGATGAACGAACGATGGCATTGGAAGATGTTCTTCTCGTTGGTGTCGGCAAGGACTGAAGTCAGTGTGGTGCGTAGCTGTCGGTGCTCGACAAGGCTCTCATGGAGGAAGTAGATGTCGACGAAGTTCTTCTGTGCTTCGGCGTAGAGAAAGTCGGAGAGGTGCAGCGTGAGGTCGTTGCCACGCACAGATGTGTCGTGAAAGGTCACCGTTTGCGTGGTTTGTGCGTCTATGTCTTTAGGCAACAGTTCAGCCAGACGCGTGCGCAGACGCTTCTGATATTCCAAGGCTACGATGGTGAGCGTGATGGGAATGCCGAAGAGCAGGGTGACATAGAGATAGGCCAGGAAAAGCTGGAGAGAAACAGGGTTGGGAAACCAGAGGATGCTGAGTATGCTGTTGCCTAAGCTAACACAGCAGAATAGCAACAGAATAGCAGCGCACTCATGCCACACCCGCCACGTCTTGACACGCCGCACCCAGGGTTTGAATACACACGTACCATAGCACCATGTCACGGCTACGGACAGCATGGAGAAGCAGAGGGTCACGAAGAAGATATTCCCTTCATACTGCCCAAGGCCAAAGGGCCTGAGAAAGTAGAGAAGGAAGAACACGATGCCACCGGCTATCAGTCCTGCCTGTAGCCAGTTGCCGTCGTCGTTTTGAGGCAATGCCCTTAAAAAGAAACCTGTCAACCTTTTCATTGCTGTTAATTCCTTTGCAAAGATAACAGAAAATAATCATAACGCAAAATAAAGGTCGGCTTTTATCTTCGGGCCTATTTCTTTTTCTTATTGCGGTGTTCCATCGGTGTGCAGCCGAGATGTTGCTTGACATATTTGCCGAAGAATGAGGCATTGGGGAAGCCGAGGAGGTTGGCGATCTCCTTGATGGAGCGGTCGGTGGAGCGGAGGTAATAGTCCACGTCGGCCAGCGTGTACTCTTCGATCCATTGCAGGGCCGTCTTGCCCGAATTCTGCTTGCAGACGATGGAGATATATTTTGGTGAGACGAAGAGCGGGGATGCGTAGTCTGCCACCGGCCGGTGCTTGATCTTGCTGTTCTGCAGCAGATCGAGGAAGCGTGGGAAGAGGTCGCCGGTCTGAGGCTTCGGGGTGTGATCAATGAGATTCTCCTCAGAGAGAATGCCACAGAGCCCAAGCAGTGCTCCTTGGATAAACGACTGCACAATCTCCTTTTGATAAGGATTTGAGGTGTAGTCGAGACCGAATTGTATCGTCTCGCACAGTTTGTTGGCCATACTGATATCGTTGTCGCTCAACAGTCTCACCTTCATCTGGTTGACATACATTGCATGATTCCAAATGCCTATGGCCGGACGCAGCAGGCGCTGGATTATATTGTCGGTCAGCAGCAGGGCTTTGAACTTAAAGTCTACGCTAAACAAGAAATGATTAATCTTGACGTAGGAGGGTACGAGGAGCATCTGGTTGCGACTGATGGTTAGCGTCTTGCCATTGAAATCAGCTTGGGCAGACCCATCGAAGCATACAAGAACGGCATTCATCTTCATTCTTACCGCATAGTTTTTCACCATCTCGCTGGCATTGTCTATTAATATGATGTCCTCATCGGAATAGTCTACTTCTACCGACACCTTTGCATCTTTGTCGGAAGGACCGATGGGCAGAACCTGATGGCTGTTAAGTTCGATGGCCTTTTTCATCTTGCTGTGTATATGTTATGGTGATACGTTTCGACTGCAAAGGTGGCTATTTTTTTCGAGTTAACAATGTCCTCTAATGGATAAATAATGTTCAATAAGGAATATGAAATAGAAATCGAACGCTTAGCAGGCCTTATAGAACATCGGAATGTCGTAAAAAGCCAGTTACTTTGCAGGCGAATTCAGAATATAGGAAACGAATAATAGGACATCAAAATGAAAAGAAATGTATGTTTTTCAGTGGCTCTGGCCTTGACCACGTTGCTGCTGACCAGTTGTCATGACAAGAAGACGCCGGTAGGTGAGAAAGCCGTCAGCGTGGAGACGACGACCGCCAGTGAGGCCTTGGCCACGTAGGGCAACAGTTATGCAGGTTCCATTGAGGGCACCAATGCCGTAGCGCTGAGCTTTTCGGCGGCGGGCACTATCCAGCGACTGAACATCAGTGAGGGCCAGTCGGTCAGTCGCGGTCAGCTGCTCGGCACCGTTGATGCCACGACCACGGGCAATGCACTGCTCGCCGCGCACGCCACGACACAACAGGCTGTGGACGCCCTCTCGCAGGCCGAGGACACTTATCGCAGAATGAAACAGCTTCACACAGCGGGCTCGCTGCCTGACATCCAGTGGGTGGATGCCCAGACTAAGTTGAGTCAGGCACGTGCGCTGGTGCGACAGACCCGTGCTGCTGAGGCCATCGCCCGCAAAGGTATGACCGATACCCGGCTCATAGCACCCTTTAGCGGTTATATCTCGAAGAAGACGGCAGAGGTGGGACAGAACACTGCGCCGGGTGTGCCCGTGGCGACGCTGGTGACGATTGACCGCGTGAAGGTGAAGGTCAGCGTGCCCGAGGGCGACATCAGCCGCGTGCGTATGGGCGAGGTAATGCGTTTCCGCGTAGCAAGTCTTAATGGTACTACCTTTGTGGGACGTGTCACTGAGAAAAGCGTCACCGCAGATCCATTGGCCCATACCTATGATGTCAGTGCCTTGGTCAGCAACCCGAAACATGAGCTGCTGCCGGGTATGGTCTGTGAGGCTTACTTCCAACAGCGAGGCTCACAGCAAAATACATTGCCTGCCAACTTGATACAAATCGACGACGACAACCATCCCTTTGTGTGGACGGTTGTTGACGGTAAGGCACATAAGCAACTGCTGACACTTGGCGAGAACATCGGAGATGTTGTTGTGGTGACGGGAGGACTGTCGCCCGAGAGTCAAGTCATCTGCGTGGGACAGCAGAAGGTGAGCGAAGGAAGTAAAGTGAGGAATATTGAGTGATGAATGTTGAATTGGGTTCAATGTTGAATATTGAATGATGAATTACGAATTATGAATAAGAAATGAAATATGGTGGAATGGGCGATGCACTACCGGCAGATCGTCATCCTTATCACCTCGTGTCTGTTGGCCTTTGGTGTGTTCGCTTTGGTGAAGATCAACAAGAACGAGTTTCCCGACTTCACTATCCGGCAGGGTCTCGTCATTGCCGCCTATCCGAGGGCCAGTGTCAGCGATGTGGAGCTGCAGGTGACTAAACCGTTGGAGAACTATATCTTCACCTATAAAGAGGTGGACAAGACCAAGACAAGGTCGTTCACCCGCAACGGACTTGCCATCATACAGATAGAACTGAACAAAGACATTGACAGCGAAGAGAAAGACAATTTCTGGAGCAAGATTAAGGACGGACTGAAGACGTTTAAGGCCTCTCTGCCCATGGGCGTAGTGACCCTGCAGGTGCAGGACGATTTCGGCGACACTTCGGCTCTGCTCATCACCATGGAGAGCAAGGACAAGACTTACCGCGAGCTGAAAGAATATATGGACGATCTTAAGGATCGGCTACGGCCTGTTGAGAGTGTCGGGCGGCTCAATGTCTATGGGCTGCAACAGGAGCAGGTAGCGGTATATATTGACAACAAGCGACTCTCTGAGTACGGTATCTCGTCCACTCTTGTGGCCACACAACTGCTGTCCAAGGGCTTCACCACCACGGCGGGCACGCAACGTACACCTGACTATGAGTACCCCATCGATGTGAAGCCCGCGCTCAATGTGGTGGGTGACGTGGAACAAACTGTCGTGTGGAGCGATGCTGCCGGACATGTGGTCAGACTAAAGGACATCGCCGACGTGCGACGCGAATACCCGGCACCGTCGAGCTACATCACCAACAACGGGCGCAAGTGCATTCTGCTCAGCGTGGAGATGAAGAAAGGTAAGAACATCACTGACATGGGTGAACAGATTGATGAGCAGCTCAGCGCGTTTCAGCAGACACTGCCCAAGGATGTGACGATGTTTACCATCACCAACCAGAGCAAAGTGGTCAGTGACAGCATCATCAATTTCCTGCGCGAGCTGCTCATCGCCATCGTCGCTGTGGTTGTCGTCGTGCTGCTGCTCATGCCCATGCGCGTGGCCCTCGTGGCGTCGAGTACCATTCCCGTGACCATCTTCATCTCGTTGGGACTGTTCTATGCTTTCGGCATTGAACTCAACACCGTGACCTTGGCGGCACTTATCGTTACATTGGGTATGATTGTCGACAACTCCATTGTCATCATCGACAACTATGTCGAACTCCTTGGCCAAGGCATGAGCCGTTGGGGCGCCTCCATCCAGAGTGCCACACACTTCTTCAAGTCCATCTTCTCGGCCACCCTCGCCATCAGTATTACGTTCTTCCCCTTCCTGCTGACACTGCAAGGCATGTTTCATGACTTCATCCTCTATTTCCCCTGGGCCATCACCATCGTGCTCATGGTCTCGCTCTTGGTGGCCGAGCTCATCGTGCCCTTCATGCAGTTCTGGTTCATTCGCAAACCCATGGAGGAGAAGAAGGGCAAGGACGGCAAGCCGCGCTTCTCCTTCCTCTCGCTGATGCAGCGCTACTACGACGTGCTCATCTCCTTCTGCTTCCGCCACTACTATGGCACTCTCGCCGCTGCCGTGGTATGTACTGTCGGCGGTATCGTGCTGATGGGTCGTCTGCCACAGAAGATCATGCCCACCGCCGAGCGCAACCAGTTTGCCGTGGAGATGTTCCTGCCCACGGGCACCTCGCTTCAGCGCACGGCTCAGGTAGCCGACAGTCTGGAGCATATCCTCCGACAGGACAAGCGCGTGGTGTCGGTGGCTTCGTTCAAAGGCACTTCGTCACCCCGCTTCCAAACGACGTACGCGCCACAAATGGGTGGTAAGAACTTTGCGCAGTTCATCGTCAACACCACCGACGACAAAGCTACCGAGGCTGTACTCAAGGACTATCGCATGAAATACTCCGAAGCCTTCCCCAATGCCTACATCCGTTTCAAACAGCTCAACTACAGCAATGAGGACAACAGTGTGGAGATACGCCTGAGCGGATCCGACTGGGAACAGCTCAAGCATGTGGCCGACTCGGTGACACGCGAGATGCGCAAGTGCCCGCAACTGCTGATTGTGCGCAACGACGTGCGTGAGCCACTTTATAAGGACCATATTATCCTTGACGAGAGCAAGGGCAACCGCCTTGGCATCACTAATGCGCAGGTGGAGCTGGCCATGGCCTCGCGCTATAGATCCGACGGCCTTCCCCTCGGCACGATATGGCAGGGCGACTATGGCACCAAAGTGGTCATGAAAGGCAGCAAGGCCAATGGCGCATCAATGACCGACGTGGAGGATGAGCCTATCCCCGTGTTCGGAGGGGTGAAGACGGTACCACTGCGCGATGTGGCTAAAATAGAAAAGACGCAGGAAGACGGACAGATATGCCACCGCAATGGGGTGCGCACCATCACTGTCATGGCCGACGTGGCTGACGGCGTGAACGTCATGAATCTCACCCAAGCGTTGCAGAAGCAGTTTACACAAGACAAGATACCTGAGGGCGTCACTATGAAGTGGGGCGGCGAATACGATATGTCGGGCGAGACGATGCCACAGATTGTCGGTGCTTTGGCCATCGCCGTGGTCATCATCTTCTTCATCCTTCTCGGCCATTTCCGGCGCATCAGCACTTCGGTGCTTGTATTGCTGTCGTTGGCGATGACACTCTTCGGCGCGGCCGTCGGCGTATGGGTGACGGGTATCGACTTCTTGCTGACCTGTTTCTTAGGCATCGTCTCGCTGATGGGTATCCTTGTCAGAAACGCCATCATCATGTTTGACTATGCCGAGGAATTGCGCACCAACGAGCAGCTTACGGCTCATGAGGCCATCTTCGAGAGTGCCAAACGTCGTATGCGTCCTATCTTTCTCACCTCAGCAGCCGCGTCGATGGGCGTCATACCGATGATTCTCGGTGGCAGCGGACTGTGGATGCCCATGGGGGTAGTCATCTTCTTCGGTACGCTCATCACCATGGTGCTCATCCTCACCGTACTGCCCGTGGCCTACTGGCTGATGATGAGCGGGTCCACAAAGAAGAGACTCGCCTCGGAAAACATAGAGAAAGAATAGAGACCATAGAGGCTATAGACGCTATAGAGAATAGAAAAAACATCAAAGCAAAGAACGCTATGCAGAAAACCATGTTATCCACAGCCCTGCTCTTGGGCTGCCTTTCGCTCCACGCCCAGCGTGTGCTGACTCTGGAGCAGTGCCGCGACGCGGCCATCAACCACAATATCGCCGTACGCTCGGCCAACCGCTCTTTGGAGAAGGCTCAGGAACAGAAGAAAGAAGCCTTTACCAAATATTTTTCCCACCGTGGCGGCAGCGGGCTTCACCTACCATTCCTCCAAGGACGTGGTTCGCGGCGACATCAATACTTCTGATGTCATTCCATCCTCCATTGCCTCGTCCATCCCCGAGGCTATCGCTACAATGATTCCCTCATCGGTACCCGTTGGTCTGATGCGTAATGGCACGGCAGCAGGCATTACGGCCGTACAGCCCGTGTTCATGGGCGGGCAGATTGTCAATGGCAACAAGCTCGCCAAGGTGGGTGTGACCGCCGCCGACCTGCAACGTCAGTTGTCGGAGCGCGAAGTGAGACTCACCACCAATCAGTATTACTGGAACGTGGTGACGCTCCAGGAAAAATTACATACGCTTCAACAGACACAGCAGATGTTGCGGTCGCTGGAGAAAGATGTGAACACCGCTGTTAAGGCTGGCGTTATCCTCCGCAACGATCTCTTGCAGGTACAGCTCCAGGAAAATCAAGTAGAAGCGGCTCTGCTTGAGGTGAACAATGGCATGAAGGCGAGCCGCCAAGTGTTAGGACAGTATATAGGCTTGTCAGACTCTAGTTTTGTGGTCAGTGGAATGGAGGCTAAGGACAGTACCTTCGTGTTGCCTGTTGCCATGCGTAAAGACCCTTTGGTGGCCGCAGCGAACATGACAGAGAGCCGGCTATTGGAGCAAAACGTGCAGGGGACTGTACTCAATCGCAAGTTGGAGGTGGGCAAGAACCTGCCCTCTGTGGCCGTCGGTGCTGGCTATGACTATGTGCGGCTGGTTCATAAGGATAACACTTTCGGCATGGTCTTTGCCACGGTCTCCATCCCTATCTCAAGTTGGTGGGGCGGCAGCCACGCCATCAAACGGCGGAAGATAGAGGAGCAGGAAGCCCGTGAGCAGTTGGCCGACAAGCAACAGTTGCTCAGCATTAAGGTTGAGAAGGAATGGGACGACGTCACTGTGGCCTACCGCAAGACACTCATAGCCCGAAAGAGCATAGAACAGAGCTGTGAGAACCTGCGTCTCAACCAGCAGTTCTACCACGCCGGAACGGGTAAGATGACCGACCTGCTTGAGGCTCAGCGACAGGTTCAGCAGAGCCGCGACAGTTGGGTGGAGGCAGTTGCCGCCTATCAGTTGCGGTTGGTGGAATACGAAGAGATGACGAAATGATTTTGTGAGGAGAAAAAAGTCTTAAGGAAATCTTAAGGAACAGTTAAGGTAATCTTAAGTGTCTTTGGTTTTAAAGTCCGTACCTTTGCACCGTCAAAAGGAAACAAAGAATTACAAACAATTAAAACATACAACGGATAAGAAGAAATCAATCGAGGCTTTACAGTTCCTCGCAACAGAGTTGTCAAACATGAGGATCTTATGAATCTAAAAGAATTTGTGGAAAATCTCCACTTAAAATGACACAGACAATGAATATACGGCACTGGAAAGATGCCGTCATATCGATTTCTGACAAAAAGGGGTGGACTTTGCGTGCGCCCCTTTTATTTTCTCGCCTCAGTGGGACGGTTTTACGAAAAACTATCGTATATTTGCATTAGTTTTATTTATGCCCGCAAAATCAACGATCTGTAATGAACATATTAAAAGAACTGAGAAACAAGCGGCACCCTCATGTATTGGGTGCTCTTGATATCTTTAAGTATATCGGTCCCGGACTCCTTGTCACCGTCGGCTTCATCGATCCCGGCAACTGGGCCAGTAACTTTGCCGCCGGGTCGGAATACGGCTATGCACTGCTGTGGGTGGTGACACTGTCGACGATCATGCTTATTGCCCTGCAGCACAACGTGGCTCACTTAGGCATCGTCACCGGTCTCTGTCTGAGTGAGGCCGCCGTGAAGTATACGCCCCGATGGGTGGGTCGTCCTATCGTAGTGAGCGCTATCCTTGCCAGCATCTCCACGTCACTGGCCGAGATCCTTGGTGGAGCCATCGCCTTGCAGATGCTCTTCGGCATATCTATTCCGGTAGGTGCGCTACTGGTGACAGTCGCCGTGCTCATCCTGCTCTTTACCAATTCCTATCGGAAGATAGAGCGGGCGGTCATCGGTTTTGTCTCCATCATCGGATTGTCGTTTATCTACGAGCTTTTCCTGGTACATATCGACTGGGGCGGGGCCGCGCGCGCTGCTGTGGTACCATCAGTGCCGCAAGGTTCCTTGCTCATCGTGATGAGTGTTCTTGGTGCCGTGGTCATGCCCCACAATCTCTTCCTTCATTCTGAGGTGATACAGAGCCGCGAGATCAACCTCAAGGGTGATGAGCGTATCCGTCACATGCTCAAATATGAATTTGCCGACACACTCTTTTCCATGCTTGTCGGCTGGGCCATCAACTCGGCCATGATTCTTCTGGCCGCCTCCACGTTCTATACTCACGGCGAACATGTCGACGATTTGGCGCAGGCCAATGCCATGCTGGCTCCACTCTTAGGCAGCAACGCTTCCAACATCTTTGCGCTGGCACTGCTCTTAGCCGGCATCTCCAGCACTATCACCAGTGGTATGGCAGCCGGAAGTATCTTCTCGGGACTCTTCGGTGAGTCGTATAATGCCAAGGATCCGCACTCAGCAGTGGGCGTGGCGCTGTCGTTGAGCGTAGCCTTGCTGCTGATTTTCTTCATCGGCAATCCTTTCCAAGGGCTGATCATCTCGCAGATGGTGCTGAGCCTGCAACTGCCGTTCACCGTGTTCTTGCAGGTGAGTCTCACCTCATCGAAGCGTGTCATGGGCAAATACGTCAACAAGCCGTGGAACACAGCCTTCCTCTATAGCCTGGCTGGTATCGTTACGGTTTTGAATATCTGGCTTCTCGTCTCTTCTTTGGCGTGAGGTACATGAATAATATATAATGTACAATGAATAGAAATCAACAAATCATCCGCACGAGTCTGGTAGGTATTGCCGCCAATCTCTTCCTTGCTGCCTTCAAGGCTGTGGCAGGATGGGCAGCCGGTTCGGTGGCCATCATCATGGATGCGGTCAACAACCTGAGCGATGCGCTCTCGTCGGTCATCACTATTGTGGGCACCAAGCTGTCGGAGAAACCCGCTGACCGTGACCATCCCTTTGGCTACGGCCGTGTGGAGTATTTCAGTGCCATCATCATCTGTCTCTGCCGGTATCATGCTCTTCACGGGGCTCAACCTTGATGGCATCCTTGGTTCGATTATCTCGCTTGTCATCATCAAGGCTGGCATAGAGATGATCGGAGCTCCCGTGGGTCAGTTGCTCGGCGAGAGCATTTCCAAGGAGATGATGCTCAATATCAAGAGCGACGTAAAGCAGTTTGCCGGTGTGCTCGGTGTCTACGACATCATCCTCAACTACTACGGTCCCAATGCCATCATCGGCTCGCTCCACGTCAGTGTGCCAGAATCCATGACGGCCAACCGCATCCACGGTCTCACACGGTCCATCACCAAGCTGCTCTATGACAAATACCATGTCATCGTCACGGTGGGCATCTATGCCGTTTGCGACCATGGCAAGGAGAGCGAACTGCAAAAGGGTGTGATGGCTTTCCTGAAGAGCTACCCCCATATCGAGCAGGTACATGGCTACTTCTATCTTGAGGAGAAGCGCACGGTCACCTTCGACGTGGTGCCGACTCGATTCACGATGACAATGCCTTTCAGTATCAGCTCCTTCAGGCCATCCGCAAGGTCTATCCCGGCTATATCTTCAACATCGTCATCGACCATATCTATTGCAAGTAAGCCATGACTAAGATACTTATTGTAGTTTGTGCGCACTCATCCCCTGTGCATTGTCCATGGGCCTGTGCATCTATGTTTTCCACCTGCTTGCCATAGGCAGGATTCTGTACCCCACGGCATGGATGATGGCTTATTGGCCGTACAGGCCGTGTTCTCGGTCATCATCTTCGCTTGTCTCTATTTCATCGCGCGTGACGTGGCCTCCAACATCCGTGAACTATGTCACTAAAGGATCTCCAACGCGATAGCAGCACAGGCTTCAGCATCAGCAAGGGCATGGTGATGGTTCTTGAGATCATAGCCACAGCGTGCGGCGATGATGTCGAGGTTGTGGTGTCCGCCGGGCCATACTCTGCGTGAGGCGATGAGCGTGCAGTAGAATGGATAGTCGGGATAGTCCATGTCATACATGCGGAAGACAGCTTTCAGACAGTTTTCGTCGAAAGCCTTGTTGTGAGCCACGAGTGGCAAGCCCTCGATCATGGGCTCTATCTGCTTCCACACGTCGGGGAAGACAGGCGCGTCCTCTGTGTCTTCCTGACAGAGGCCGTTAACGCTGGAGCAACGCCAGTTGTAGTAGTTGGGCTCGGGATGGATGAGTGAGTAGAACGAATCGACCGCCTCTCCGTTTCTTACGATCACCACACCCACAGCGCAAACACTGGTGCGCTCGAAGTTGGCGGTCTCAAAGTCTATGGCTGCAAAGTCTTTCATGGTTGTTGAATGGTTGTAGCGACGAAGCAAGAGATTTGTTTCTTCCTGTCGTCTATTTATTATAAGGACACAGCAATGGCTTGGCACAGTCTTGGATGCGCCTCACGATCATGTCGAGCATCTTGTGGCGAATGAAGTTGTCGGCGGTGATCATGACGATCTCGCGTTGAGGCTCCGGCAAGGCGAAGGGCCTCACCAGTCGTTTTTGTGAGTCTTCCAACTGTGAGATAGCCATCTCGGGGATGAAAGTCACGCCCTTGCCATTCTCCACGATTCTCATAAACGTCTCGATACTCCCCAAGGTATAGGCTTTCTTGCTGGCCGCAGCTGATTTCAAATGACAGAACTTCACGAGCTGGTCGCGGAAACAGTGCCCCTCGTCAAGTAGCCATAGAAACTCCCCGTTGAGGTCGGTAGTTTTTATTCTCTCTTTGGCAAACAAGGGATCGTTTTTTGAGATATAGGCAAAGTACTTCTCTGTATAGAGATGCGTGCTGTTGAACATCTCCAGTCCTTCGATCTTAGCCAGAATGCCGACATCGATGTCACCATTGAGCAGGGTCTGCTTCATGTCCTTGGTTTTCATCTCAACGATGCGCAGATCCATTTCGGGATGCTCCCTCATCAGCTGCGGAAAGAAGTGGGGGATGAGGTAGGGAGCGATGGTCGGAAGCACGCCGATGGTGAATGTCCCGAGATAAGTATCCTTCTCTTCCTCGACGATCTCCTTGAGGCGCCGGGACTGATAGAGCACCTCTTTGGCTTGTCGGATGACAGCCTGTCCAGCCTTGGTGGTGACGATGGGCTGTCGGCGCCGGTCAAAGATCTTGATGCCCAACTCGTTTTCCAGTTTCTGAATCATGGAGCTGAGCGTCGGTTGCGTGACATCGCAATAGTCAGCAGCCTTGGCGAAGTTGCCTAAGCGGTTGAGGGCTAAGATATATTCCAGTTGCTGTAGGGTCATGTCTTTTGTCTTTCTTTTTTTGTTCCCCCTATTTACGTAGTAGGGCATGCATATCTCTTGCAAATATCGCAAAATTATCTGAGATGGACAAGAATTCCTGGAATTTATCACCTGCTCTTTTTGTTGAAGGCGTCTTTCGATAGGAAAGAAAGCGTTTATTGTCTGTTAAAAAAAGTCTGCTGTGTGCTGACGCCCTTGGATATGCTCAGCTGTACGACAGAAGGTAGAAAGATAATGGAATACTTCTTTTGAATGGGTAAAGATACACAACAAAAGACTGTCACGATTTACTTCGCTTCCAGAGAGAAGCAGAGGAGCTTTTTGAGGGGAAACCATGTTTGCAAAGAGCAAAAATGGGTGGCTGAATGCGAAAATAGCATGATTATAGTGTCATCTCGGCTTTTTCTCACTGTAAAACTACCGAGATGACCGAGTGAAAAAGGTAGTTTGATAGAAAATTCTCTAGAGAATTTTCTATCAGAAAGGTATTTTTGCAAGATGAAAAAATGTAATGTTTATTCAAGTCATTAGTAGTTAGATAGTTAAGAATATCGACGAGAATCGAAAAATTACGGCCAAAGACGTGCTTGCTCGAAAAGAACGCCTTCTCGTGGCCGCTTTTTCGTCAGTTTATCAAACAAATGTATTCTTTTTACTTGGAAGGCTTCTGAGTATGCCATAAAAATATTATCTTTGCAACAACGTATTAAAAACTTAATCATTCAGAGAGATGAAGAGATTTACTACCCTTTTACTACTGGTCATGGCGATGGTCCTGACGGTGAGTGCCAACAATCAGTCCAACGACAACATCCGGCGGGGTGACTCCTGCATGGTGGACTATGATCTGAGACATGCCCTGGAGTATTATCTCAAAGCTTTGCCCAGTGACGGCAGTGCCGCCTTGCGCATGAAGATCGCCAACGCCTATTATCGTCAAAGCAACTATACCAAGAGCCTTGATATTGTCAATAGACTGCCCGCTGATTCGCTCGACCATGATACCATGCACCATCTGTTTGACTGCTGCAAGGCACTCGGACTCAACCAGCGGACAATAGGATGGGGCGAGGCTATTATCAAGCGGTGGCCGATGGACGGCGAGGCTGTGGCCAAGCTGGCTAAGGAATACTTGCTTTCGGGATTGACAGACAAAGCGGAAATCGTCTGTAACAGATTTTGGCTGAAAGACGAGACCTGCATGGCTGTCAATGATATCATGGCCGACGTGTATATGGCCCAGCGGCAATGGGTATTGGCCAAGGACAGCTATCTGCTGCTTTTGCAACAGGGCGACTCCACCTATAAGAATATGCTCAACCTTGGCGTGAGCTACGAGCGACTGGAGCATCCGGCAGAGGCGCGGAAGGCTTTGGATGTGGCCATCGCCATGTCTGACTCCTCAGTAGCCGCTCCGCTCTATCATCAAGGAGTGGTACTCGGTGCCTTGGGCGATTACAAAGCATCGATGGACTGCTTCCGTCGTGCCCTGAAATTGCTGAGACCTGACAGTGCGGTGATGTTTTCCTGCTATCGTGGTTTGGCGGAAGGCGAATATGCCGGGCAGGACTATCATCGGGCACTCGATGACTTCGTTCAGGCAGAAGACTATGATCCGAACTCTATCAGTACACCTTATTATATAGGCATTTGTTCTGAAGCTCTCGGCAAGAAACAGGAGGCCAAGGCAGCCTATCAGCGTTTCCTGCAGCGGGCAGTGAAGGTGGAGGAGCCCAACAAAGAACTGAGGAAGATGATGGCGGATGCCAGGCAAAGGATGGGGCGGTGAGAAATGAGATGAGTGGGGTGTGTCACCAGAAAAAGAAAATGACAAGGCTACTACAGAAGAGGAAAGCAACTTATTTGTTAATTTGTCACAACAAAAGAAGGGGTCTTGGATGTTTTTTCGTATATTTGCTCGCATGGAAGATAACATAAAATGAACTTTTATGAAGAAAATAATTTTATCACTGCTGATACTACTGCTTTCAGCGCCTATGTTAGCGCAACGTCGCACTAACAACATTACCATTCAGCCTAAAATAGGACTCAATGTCGCCGACCTGACTGATGTCAGCGGCAGAGGATCGCGTGTTGGACTGGCTACAGGAGTCGAGTTTGAGTTTCCTGTCAACCGCAAATTTAGTTTTACCGCAGGTGCTCTCTTTTCCATGCAGGGATGCGATGGTATCGAGCTCAACTACATCAACATTCCGGCCATGGCCAATTTTTATGTGGCACCGGGTTTGGCTATGAAAGTAGGTCTGCAGCCGGACTTCAACGTCAGTGATGATGGTTGGAACACTAGCAGTTGCGGTCTCTCTATTCCTCTTGGTATGTCGTATGAATATCACCGCTTTGTGTGGGATATGCGCTATAACTGGGGGGTGACCGACGCCATTGAGAACACCGACTGCAAGAACAGCGTGTTCCAGTTCACTTTCGGTTATAAGTTCAACTTATAGGAGTGCATTACGGCCATTCGTTGATTATATTCTTTTTGATTGCCAGGGCGGTGCATCGGCCCCTCAAAGTAGCAGACTGTGTTAACGCTCCGGCGTTAGTGTGGCCTGCTATTGTTATGAAAGATGCAAGGACTCCCTGTTATAAATCTACAGATCCCCCCTCTGACTCCCTCCTAAAAAGGAAGAGTTAGAGGGGGCGGAAGTTTATGAACCTAAGGATCGGGGTAGTTATGGATCTATAGGCCTTCTTGGTTTATCTATCTGGTCTGGAATTCTTCTTCAATCTTTGGAGCCTTGTCCTGCCCACTGCCATAGCGATGATACTCGAAAGCAATGCTCTGCTCCTTGAGGTAGTGGATGAGCTCCACACGGCCGTCCTTCACGGGAACATCGGTGGCGATGAACTTGTTGGTGTCGGCGGCGCGCTGATATATCTTCTCAGGAATGTCGGGCGAGCAAGTGCGGATGCGCTCATAATCGGGGATGGAATCGATGAAGTTGTCGAGTGTCTCACGCTTGAGGCGTGCTCCTAACTTTGCGAGCTTATCCTGCAGGTCGGGGCGCTTGTCGTCGGCGTCGCAGCTCACTGTGAGCGGAGTGCCACAGATGTGAGCGGCCAAGGCCACCATGAGCGCCTGCTCGTCAGAGTCTTTCTTGAACAGTCGCAGTCCCATGCCACCTTTGAGCGGCAAGTAGCGGAACACATTTTCCTCACCGCTGATATGGTTCCAGTCGCGCGGATGACGGAACTCGCTTTCCCATGCCTCGGCATAGCTTGTGCGATAGTCGGTCTTTGAGCCCGGCTTGTCGGTGATGATAGTAAACTGCTGGCAGTAGTTCGGACCACCGGCCTTGATGCCGGGACCAAAGGCTGAGAGCTTCATGCCACCGAAGGGCTGACGGTTAACAATGGCGCCCGTGATGCCACGGTTGATATAGAGGTTGCCGGCCATGATGGAGTCACGCCACAGGCGACGCTCATTCTCATCGAGTGTCTGAATACCTGAGGTCAGACCATAGTCAAGACCATTGACCAGGCTGATGGCCTCCTCCAAGGTGTCGAACGGAGCCACGGAGAGCATAGGGCCGAAGAGCTCGGTGCGGAAGGAATAGTTCTGCGGGCTTACTCCCATCTTCACCGACGGGGCGAGGATATAGCTTCGCTTGTCGACAAAGTGAGGCGGCACGAGCCAGAACTCGCCCGGTTCCAGGTTGTTGATGGCGTGGAGCAGTTTGTTGTTGTGGTTAGTGATCATCGGACCTACTACGTTGCCGGCGTTCCATACTCCGCCTACTTTCATGCTTGTGGCGCAGTCGCGGAGCTTCTCGCGGAAGTCCTCACGCTCGTAGACCGAGCGCTCCACAAGGAAGAGCGAGCAGGCAGAGCACTTCTGCCCTGCATTGCTGAAGGCTGAGTGGCAGGCGCTCATGATGGCGTGATCCATGTCGGCCGATGCCGTGCAGACGATGGCGTTCTTACCACCGGTCTCTGCCGACAGCGGAGTAGTTGGCTTAGCGCGCAGGATCGACTGTGCGGTGTCGGTGCCTCCGGTGAGGATGATATGCTTGATCTCGGGAGCCTGTGTGAGCTTGTCGAGAGCGTTGCGCTCAGTGATGATGACTTGCAAAGCCTCTTTCGGCACACCGGCATCCCAGAAGGCTTTGGCAAAGAGCCAGGCTACAGGAGCAGCGACAGAGGCGGGTTTCAGGATGACCGTGTTGCCGGCAGCCAGCCCGGCCACGGCACCGCCACAAGGAATGGCGCACGGGAAGTTCCACGGTGAGATGACGAGCACGGTGCCCGTGGCCTTGATGTCGACATCTTGCAGCGCATAGAACTTTTTCATTGAAGTGGTGTAGAAGCGGCAGTAGTCAATACCTTCCGATACCTCCACGTCGCCCTCTACGACCGTCTTGCCGGTGATGGCGCACATGGCACCGATGAGGTCGCCGCGCAGGCCGCCCATGCGGTTGGCGGCATCGTACATGATTTTGTGGCGCTCCTCTATCGTCGTGTCGCACCAGTGACCCGGATCAGCGGCAGCAATCTTCACGATCTCTTCCACCTGAGCAGCGTTGGCCTTTGACATCTCGCAGATCTCCACATCCTCGTCCTGCGAGCGGTCGTAGTATTTATAGCGGCTGTCGTTGACGACGGTCTTGCTGCCTATCTGTGTCGGGATGACATCGGGCTTATCGGTCGGACTCTTCTTCCACTTCTTGAAGATGTCGCGCTGCCACTCCTGGTTGCACTCACGGTCGAAGTCGGTATCTTGCTCGTTGACCATCACGTCTTGTGGAGGGATGGGGATGTAAGGTTTGCGACGGTCCTGTGTTCGGGTCGGCGTGTGGTTGAGCTTGTCCTTGATGGCATAGGCGTCCTCGAACTGCTTGCGCAGGAACTCCCACGTCTCTGTGCCCGGTTTGAGGTTGAACGAGTGGGTGAGGAAGTTGTCCGGTGCCGTGTTCTCGTCCATACGGCGGACAAGGTATGACACGGCATAGAGGAACTCCTTGTCGTGGACAACCGGAGCGTAGAGCACGACGTGGTTGCCGAGTTTGGACTGTGCACGCCACACGTGGTCGGCCATACCCTCAAGCATCTCGAAGCAGAAGGTGTCCTTTGGCGTCTGGTATTTCTGTGTCAGCAGATAAGCGTAGGAAATGGTATAGAGGTTGTGCGATGCCATACCAATGTGGAGGCACCGTGAGTTCTCGGGCAGCAGACCGCGTTCGATGATATGGAGATAGTTAGCGTCGACCTCGGTCTTGTTGGGACGGACCGGCGACGGCCAGCTGTGGAGCGACGAGGTGACGGTCTCCATGTCGAGGTTACAGCCTTTCACGATACGCATCTTGATCCACGCGCCGCCACGGGCTACACGCTCTTTGGCAAACTCCAGCAGTTTGGTCTGGAAACCGTAGGCATCGGGCAGATAAGCCTGAACCACGATACCGGCAGAATAGTGCAGGAACTCGGATTTGGACAGTGTGGTGAGGAACACGCGGATGGTTATGTCGAAATCCTTGTACTCCTCCATGTCAAGGTTGACGAACTTCGGCTCCTTCCTGCCCTCAGGCGTGATGTAAGGATAGTCGATGGCTGTCTGATAGAGCGTGGACATACGGTGCACCAGCTCAGGGAAAGCCTCCTCGTAGTTCAGTGCGTGGGTCTGTGCATAGATACCTGAGATTTTCACCGAGATGTAGTTGATGTCGGGCTGTTTGAGTGCCTCGATGGTGTTGTAGTATCGTTGGTCGGCCTCTTTGTTTCCGAGCACCACCTCACCGAGCAGGTTGACGTTCTGTCCGATATCCTCCTGGTTGCGCTCAGCCAAGTGCTTGGTCAGAGCCGGTCGCGCGGCATCGAGGATGACGCGTGAAGTATCCATACGCAACCGCTTCTTGATGATGGGGATGGCAATGGGATAGAAGTGGTAGCCAAACGACTGATATATCTTGAAGAGCAGACGGTCGCGGGCATTGAGAAACTCCGGAACACCATATTCGTCAATGAGCACTTTGATGCGCTTGGCCAGCTTACGGTCGTCACGAATCTGTGAGCTCTCGTCGAGCATCTTCACGAGGAACTTCTTGTCACTGGGCTTTTCCACCATGGTGGCATACATGTTCTGCTCGCGACGCTCAACCGGTGTGATGCTCTCCTGACTTGTGGTGTAGAGTTTCATGAGCCAAGTCTCTACTTCTTGAATGGTCGGTTTTTCCATAGTAATCATATTTAGTGATTGTCTGATATATATAATAAGGTGTACACATCAACGTGTACTTTTTGCAAGGTCGGAGAATGCTGTCACCCTATTCTTTGGGTTCAGCGCTTATGCGACCACTGTAGGACTAAACATAACGGCTCTGTATCGGTGTAGTTCCGACAGGGCTTGTTTTGTGAATGTGTCAAAATAAAACCTTCTCATCTCTCTTACTCATATTATTGTTTCTCGGTTGCAAAGATAAGAGAAAAAACAATACGAGCAAAACAAAACGGAACTTTTTTGCATAAAAATATTTCGGAAGTTACTATTTTAGAAAAATAGACTATCATATCGATGCTTTCTAAATGTACGGAGAGATATGGAGTCCTTTGAAGTTTAAAATCGTTCAAAAGCAAGCATGGAAGGGTGGCTGAACCGAAATAAATGCCTACCTTTCCTCTATAAAACCGAATAGATTTCCGTGCAGGAGTAACTAAAAACAA
>ERZ791917.224-NODE-224-length-74568-cov-23.143559_pt1 | contig 74568 bp, 59 predicted proteins | sample MGYA00510138_ERZ791917 | MGnify/ENA primary metagenome ERZ791917 (study PRJEB30046, sample SAMN00792102) | human gut metagenome | study: EMG produced TPA metagenomics assembly of the A metagenome-wide association study of gut microbiota in type 2...
TCAATATGGGCGAGCGTTGGATTGACCCGCAGCTTTACGCCGACTTTGCGGCAGACCTTTTCGGGGTGGAAGCCGAAGTGATGTACTTTGATGTAAACGATACCTATGTAGTGCGTTTGAAAGGTTACTCTCCGGCAGCATACAACACCTATTCCGTGCGGAATTTCAACGGTGAAGACCTGTTTGTTCATGCCTTGCACGATACCGTACCCGAAATAACCAAAGAGGTGTATCGCAACGGCGACAAGGTACGTGTGCCCGACGAGGAAGCCATTCAGGAAGCGGCCACCAAGATACAGGAAATCCGCAACAATTTCAACCAGTGGCTCGATGCCTGTCCTCTGGAAGTCAGGGATGAACTGGTACGCACATACAACGAGCGTTTCAACTGCTATGTCCGTCCGGCCTATGACGGCTCGGCACAGACCTTTCCGCAGCTTTCCTTTGAGCAGTTCCCGTACAACGAACTCTACCCGTCGCAGAAAGACGCAATCTGGATGATTAAGCAGAACGGCGGCGGTATCTGCTGGCACGAAGTAGGCACAGGCAAGACCATGATTATGTGCGTCTCGGCCTATGAAATGAAGCGTCTGGGATTGGTACAGAAGCCTCTGATTATCGGCCTGAAAGCGAATGTACACGAAATTGCCGACACGTTCCGCAAGGCATACCCGAACGCAAAAGTCCTGTACCCGGGCAAGGAAGATTTCACACCGGCCAACCGCAGAGAGGTGTTTTCCAAAATCAAGAACAACAACTGGGATTGCATCATCCTGACGCACGACCAGTTCGCCAAGATACCGCAGTCCGAGGAAACCATGATAGAGATATTCACCGAAGAGCTTTACGATGTGGAGCGAAGCCTTGAAGTATTGGAACAGTCCACCATGCGCTACCGCAGCCGCAAGATGCAGAAAGGGCTGGAAGTGAGACAGGAGAACCTGAAAGCGAAGCTGTCAGAACTCCGTACAAAACTGGACGGCCGCAAGGATGATACCGTGGACTTTCATTCAATGGGTATAGACCACATCTTTGTCGATGAATGCCACATGTTCAAGAACCTCATGTTCCAGACACGCCACAACAGGGTGGCAGGTATCGGCAATACAAAAGGCTCGCAAAGGGCGATGAACCTGCTGTTTGCCATTCGTGACATCCAGCACCGAACAGGCCGTGACCTTGGGGCGACTTTTTTGTCCGGTACGGTGGTGGTAAATGCGCTGACAGAGCTTTATGTGATGTTCAAGTATTTGCGGCCACGTGAACTCAAGCGTCAGCAGATTAGCTGTTTCGATGCATGGGCGGCCATATTTACCAAAAAGGCAGCCGACTATGAGCTGAACGTGACAGGGGCAATCAAGCGCAAAGAGCGTTTCCGCACTTATATCAAAGTGCCGGAACTGGCGATGTTCCTGCGTGAAATCACCGACTACCGTACAGCCGATATGATACATCTTGATGTGCCGGAGAAAAATGTCCGCTTTCTCTCTCATGCGCCGACAATCGAGCAGGAAGAAATGATTGGACGCCTCGTTTCCTTTGCCGGTAGTGGAAACTGGGAAGACCTCGGGCTTGACACGATCGAGCCGGACAACCTCGACAAGGCAAAGATGCTCATTGCTACCAATGTGGCACGCAAGATGGCTCTCGACATGCGCCTTTTGGGTGAGAAGTTCAGCGATGATGCAGGTAACAAGGCTTCTATCTGCGCCCGAACCATCTATGACTATTATGTACGCTCGGCAGCCAATAAGGGTACGCAGTTTGTCTTCAGTGACCTTTCCACTTACAAGCCGAACGAGTGGAACATATACAGTGACATTAAGGAGAAGCTGGTGCGCCTCGGCATCCCGGCTGATGAAATCCAGTTTATTCAGTGTGCCACCACGGAGAGGGCAAGGAAACACCTCTTTGAAGACATGAACAGCGGCAGGGTGCGCGTTCTCTTCGGCTCTACGTCGATGCTCGGCACAGGAGTCAACGCTCAGCAGCGGGCTGTGGCGGTGCATCATCTGGAGATACCGTGGAGACCTGCCGACATGGAGCAGCGCAACGGCCGTGCGGTACGCAAGGGCAACACCGTGAAACTCTGGGGCGGTAATGTGGTGGATATAATCATCTATGGAACAGAGAAGACTTTGGATGCCTACAAGTTCAACCTGCTCAAAAACAAGCAGATGTTCATCAACCAGATAAACAACGGCACTATTGCCGTGCGCCGCATTGACGAGGACAGCATGGACGAGGACAGCGGCATGAACTTTGCCGAGTTCGTGGCTATCCTTTCAGGAAATACCGACCTTTTGAACAAGGCCAAGCTTGACAACAAAATCATGCAGCTGGAGAAAGAACAGGCCATATTCAAGAAAGAACGCATCCGTGCGGAGCGTAAGATTGCGGCCAACACGGAAGCTGTCGGCAAGGCAGAGCGCATCGTGGCGCAGGTTGGGCAGGACATGAAGTATATCGCATCCTATAGCGGCAACAGGGAAACGCTGTTGCTCAATCTGCCGCAGGCTACCCGGGAAGAGACAGGCCGTGAACTGCACCGCATAGCCAAGACATACAGGGGCGAGGCTTACCGTACCATTGGCAGCTATATGGGGCTGAACCTGCTTGTCCGCAGCGAGTACACTCTGTCCGGCTCGTTCGACCGTAACGCTTTCTTTGTCGAGGGCGTAAGCGGACTGAAATACCGCTGTGGCGTATCAGGAGCCCTGCCGTTGGGATTTGCCGAATCGGCACGCTACCCACAGGCCGCACTTGAAAGGATGCCGTCATTGATAGAGAAGCAGCAGAAACAGATAGCCATGCTACAGCACGAAATACCGACCTTGCAGGAAATCACCGCCCGGAAGTGGAGCAAGGCGGAAGAACTGGAACGCTTGAAGCAGGAATGTAAGGACTTGCAGCAGCGGATTGACGAGGCACTCAAGGAAGCCGAGCGTCCGCAGTCCGAAGTTTCCGAAGAAGAAAATACTGTCAGGGCTGCCTGACCGTGATTCATTGATTTAACCTTTTACCTGTCCGGTCGTGATGATCGGGCAGGTTTTCCTGTGTTCCGTCCTGCCGGGGCCCGGTTGGCTTTTATAGGCTGGCATCTACCTTTTTTATCCTCCTTTTCCCTTTTTATCGCCTCCCTTTATATCTGTCTTTCAATCCTTTTATATCTTTGTCCTTGCAGTCCGTCCTGACCTTCCGGCTTATTGTTCCGCGAAAGTAACGGATAACAGCTGTACCTTGCAAATCCTCACGGCCTGCGGTGGCCGACGGAAATCTTCCTTCTCGGGGAGAAGCGTATTTCTGTCGCCAGATTTGTCCGGTTGCCGTTATCACTTTCGTGATGCGGAAAAATAAATCCGGCGAAGGTCTTTAAGGACCGAAAGCAGGGAAAGAAAAAAGTAAACTTAAAAAACGATAGCATTATGGAAAATGAAATCAGAGAAAGGGAAGTGGTTGTTGACGGCAAGACTTTGACGTTGTTACGCAAGGACGGAAAATGGGTTTTTCCGTTTGTCACGTATTATCAGCATGGACTCGGAACACCACTTTGTCTGGCATTGTTGGCATATGTAGAAGACAGTAACGAATTTGAGTCGGAAGCTGTCATCACGGTCAATCTGCCTGGTGCGGAACGCAGTGCCGGGTGTCAGTTCATCGACACGAACAACAACGGGGAAGAAGTTCTCGACTGGCTCATGCTTTACGGATTATGTACCCCTACCGGCAGATACGCCGTTTCCGGTTTCTGCAAGTACCCCGAGGTGGATTTTTATCAAAGCGAACGCTTCATGAAGCAGAAAGAGCTTTGCGACAGGTATTTCAACTTTGTTGATTGACAGGCAGGAGAAGGCGGTCATACGGGACTGCCTTCATGGCCTTGCCTGCCAGTGTCCTTTTATATGGATACCTTTCCTGTATTTTCTTCCTTTTATATGCGGCTTTCCCTACCCGAAATTAAGGTATGATGTCTGTGCCGCGGTCCGCCCTTCACTTCAAGGTACGGAAGGCTGTGCCCGATCAACGGCAGTCTGCTTCATACCGCTTCATGCCGGAGCTTCGACCTGTCGAAACAACCGGTATTCCGCTATATGGGCATCCTGCCTGGTTGTTGCTCCGGCACATTCCGCCTTCTGTCCGTAGCTTTTCTTTCCGGGCCGACGGCGTCGTGGGCAAACGGTGACACATTCTGCTTGTGCCGTCCGTCGTGCCTCCGGCATGTCACAGGCAGAAAGAGTCCCCATTTTGTTTGCCCGGCAGACCGTTTCTTTTACCCGCCCAAGCCGTCATTCATCACTTTTATAAACATCCCCTTATATATACGGGACAATTCTGCCTTTTATATCTGTATCGGGATTACCTTCTCTCGTCATACCTTGCCTGCCGCCGCGTAGGTTTTATCAGGTGCGAATGTAGGCTGTCGCGCCTGATTCTTCCGTTTTGAAGTGCATTTTGAAGGAAAATCTTCCTTGCCGGGCAAGAGTATTTTGCTTCAAAAAAACGTCGAATGGGCTGTACCGACATCCTTGTAATGCACCATAAAACCCCAAGGCGGTCAGGCAAAAAGGAACCGACCAGAGGGAAAATAAAAATATTATTAACAATAAAATTCAATGAATTATGGAAAAAACAGGTATGCAGTCAGTAGAAGAAAAGAACATCAGTATGGTAGCATTGGCAGACATTCAGCCGAGCTGTTACAACCCACGCAAGCATTTTGACGAGGCGAGCCTTGCGGAACTGGCAGACAGCATCCGTCAGCAAGGGGTTTTGCAACCTATCGGAGTACGCCCAATTGATGAAAGCGGAAAATTTGAAATAGTTTTCGGAGAACGCAGATACCGTGCTTCCCTTATGGCAGAAATGACGGAAATTCCGGCGGTCATACTGAACGTGTCCGACGAGGTGGCAGAGGAAATGGCGGTAACGGAGAACCTGCAAAGACAGGATGTTACACCCATTGAGGAAGCAAACGCATATCAGAAACTTATTGAGAGCGGTAGGCACGACATTCAGTCTTTGGCCGTGCAGTTCGGTAAGAACGAAACCTATATACGCACTCGCTTGAAGTTTACCGCCCTTATCCCCGAAATTGCGGAACTTCTGGAAAAGGACGAGCTGACAATCAGTGTAGCGAGTGAAATCTGCCGTTATGGCGAAGACATTCAGAGAGAAGTTTTCGATAAACATCTGAAAGAGGGCATCATGTATGGCAGTTGGCGAGGCATGAAAGCTACCGAAGTTGCGAAAAACATAGAACGTGACTTTACGACCGACCTTGACCGTTACAATTTTGACAAAACACTTTGTCTGTCATGTCCGCACAATACGAACAACATGACACTCTTTTGTGAGGGTGGTTGTGGAAATTGTGCAAAGCGCAGTTGTCTTGCTGAAATGAATACGGCATTCATTGTAGAAAAGTCTGTTCAGGCGTTAAGTGCCCATCCGCTACTTTCTCTTGGGTACAATCCATACTGCTATGATGCAGACGCAGTAAACCGCCTTAAAGAGTTGGGATATGAAGTCACTGAACTTTCAGGCAGATGTTACCAATACCCCGAATTGCCGGAAGAACCGCAGTCCTCTGACTATGAAACGGAAGATGCGTTCAGAGAAGCCAAGCTGGAGTACGACCAGGAAGTTAACGACTATATGGAAGAATGCAAGGAACTGGTTCGCAGAAACGAAGAGGGAGAGATAAGCCTGTACGCCCAGATAGGTCAGAAAGATATTTCCATGTGCTATGTGGAAGTGGCAACACAAAGTTCAGTCAGCGGACAGACTGCAGGGCAGGAGCAGCTATCACCAATACAAAAATTGGAAAAGCAGGACAAGCGCAACAAGGAAATTGCACGTGAAAAGACCATAGAAGATACCAAGAGACGGATTTTCGAAGTTGACGTGACAGAAGCTAAATTTGGAGCAGAAGAAGACAAAATGATATATTTCTTCCTGCTTTCATCGCTTCGCAAAGAGCATTTCGCAACAGTTGGCATAGAGAATGAAGACATTCGGTATTTGTCAGACGAGAATAAACTGAATATCATAGCCAATCTTACTCCAAAGGCAAAGGCTGTTATCCGCAGGGATTATCTGATAGCCAATTTCAAGAGTAACGCATACGGAAATAATGCCGTAGCCGACCTGTTGCTTGAATTTGCACAGAAGCACATGCCCGAAGCATTGGCAGAAATCAAGGGTTCGCATGACGAGGTGTACGAAAAACGCCACCAGCGTATCGAGGAAAAGAAAGCTGTCCTGCAGGTACAGGAACAGGCAAAGCAGGAGACAGAACATTCTGAAAGTGATACTACCGAACAACAGCCTCAGTCTCAAGAGGCTGCTGCCTGACCATAATTCATAATTTGTTTCAGATACAGGACGGAGAAATCCGTCTTGTATTTTTTTGTACCGGTTTCTCCTGTTACTGCCCGAATCACTTTTTTATCTACCTGTTTTTTCTCCGGTAGCCTGTGACTACTGGAGATATCAGGTCCGGATCTGTGGCTGATGACGGAATCCGGCACGAGCAGTCTTCTGCCATCGGCCGCTCCGGAAACCTTTATAATAGTTCCTCTTGTATATACGCCAGTGTTCTGGCTGTCCTTTTTTACCGGCTTCTTGTCTTTCGGCAGCTTTTGGCTGCTGAAACAATACACTCCGGGAATTTGGCTGATTCCTGCTGACAGCACAAGCAGTCATCCGTCATCGGCCGTCCCGGTAAACTGTTATATTATTCCCTGTTTTATGTGTGGATTGTTCTTTTTTATCTACCTCCTTGTCTTCCGGTAGCCTGTGGCTACTGGAATCATCTCGGTCCGGATCTGTGGCTGATGACGGAATCCGGCACGAGCAGTCTTCTGCCATCGGCCGCTCCGGGAACCTTTATAAATTCTCCATTTATACACCATCCGTCACATTTCCCCACCGCCACCCTTGTCCTATTATATTTTCCCCTTTTATATAGAAGTTACTGGATTTCGTTTTTTTCTTTCGCCCTTCCTTTGTCACCGCATTGGTTTTATCAGGTGCAAATTTAGTCAGCCGCGCCTGCTCCTCACGTTTTGAAATGCATTTCTTGGGAAAATCTTCCTTGCGGAGCAAGAGTATTTTACCAAGAAAAAACGTCGGAATAGGCTTTTACGGCAGACAATTCTCGCACCATAAAACCCGAAGCGGCTCCGGTGATAAGGAAGCCGAACTGAGGGGAAAAAACGAGTTTTCAAATTTAATAATAGAATCAACTATGGACAAAAACATTCAGGAATCCAAAGAATTCCGTCTTGCCAAGGATTGGGAAATGGCGGTGAACAGTTTTTCTTTCAACCCGAAACGCTTTGCGGCTGCAATTCCTACAATGCACCCCACGCTGCAACAGAGCCTGTACAGACTGATCAAGGAATGCATCAAGGTTATGGCAGATGATACCCGTTACTACGATGACCGTAACATGGCTTCGCATGAGGAAGCGAAATGCCTGATGGAATACCTCAATAAGCATGGACGTAACATACCTCTTAAATAATTGAATTATGAAAACAAAGGAATATTTTTTTGACGGCAATACTTATGTATGTCGTATTGTTCAAGCCAACGATGGTGAAGAACTTATTATCGCACCTACCACTTTATTGGATGTCATCCAACCTGGTAGTTTTGAAGATGAAAATGAAGGCTTTGCCAATAAGGAAGCCGAATATATTTATGACGAGATTTTTTTCTTCACTGATGCGGAAACTCTTGCTTTACACGAGGAGCAGTTTATCGAAGAGCTGAAGAAGGATAATCGTGAGTGGTTTGAATAATTAGTATGTAATCATTAAATACTTTAGCATTATGGATAAAGATTATGTTATGCGTATAGCCGGAACAATCCGCGAACAGCTAGTATCAATGACCGACACAGCAATCCTTATGTCATGGGGAATTCATGAATTTATGGCAACGGTATATAAGGATTTGCCTGGACTGAAGTTCTGTGTCAACGGACGTCTCTTTCAGGGGTATGTCTTGATTTGCCTGAACGGTTCAGATTATTATGAGGTGTATCTTCAGAATGAGGAAGGAACCAGCTGCATTAGTGATGAAGTTTGCTTCGATGAACTGGGAGAGATTATTGATCAGCATATTGAAAGCGGTACTGATAAGGATGAATACGATAAATTCTGTTCTGCACAAGGCGCAATTCTCTTCACAGGCACATAATTATGATAAGATTGCCTAAAGTGATAAATTATAAAATCAAACTATGTGGAATTAATGCGATAACTATCCTATTGGAATTCCAAATAGGAGCCGTCGTATGTAGATATATATAAGGATGAGTAGAGTAGAAAAAGTAGGAAGAAAACTTATTGTTTTCCTCCTACTCAATCATAATTCTATTGTTTAATTGGGTACTATATTTTTTACATTATTTAAGAAGTAAAAGTCTTTCTAAACAATTACTTTTTAAAAGAGATAAAAGTGATAATATTATGCCTGTATAGCCTTCAAGTATTCCGGTCTTTAATTCTGTGCCATTTTTCAAATAATCTAATATGTTAATGATTAAATCATTTTTTGTTTTTGATAAATCATCATTAAAATATTGCTCAAATATATTTATGAAATATAGTAAGCCGGCTTTACCATGACAAACACAATATGTTGATAAAGGTTTTGATAATAATATTTCAGACTTTATATTCCTGTAGATATACTCTGATTTTTTATAAAGTAGTTGATCCTTTAATATTTCTGCTAATTTATAGTACATATTTATATATCCTAATTCTCCATTACAATAGAATAAATGATTCCGCTTATCATAATGTATTTTAATGTTACCTTTATCTAAGATGACAGAATAATCGGAGTAAAAGGTTGTAGACTTGCTGTTACTTATTAAATTGAATAGGTTTATAGATTCATTTATTGTTCTTATTATTTTACTGGACATGTATCCTTCTTTAATGCATATTATAAAAAAAGAAATTATTGAAGGCATCCCATGCAAAAAACTAAATGAAATCCATTGGGATTTTCCTTTTGCTATAGGGTGAGTTTCAGAAGTATTTTCCCAGTAAGTATATTCTTTTAGTCTTTGGCTAATCTCTATCAACGAGTCAATTATTTTACATACATAAAGCCTTTTTTGTTCTTGTTTTTTAGCTCGTTCTATATAGTAAATACCAAATCCTATTAAGCCGTGCAATAAATCATAATCTTTAATTTGCCCCAGAATATTTATATGGTTGATAAAAAAGTCATCAAATTCATCATATAGACTTTGAGGAGTTTCTATAAAATTATTGTTATCTAAATATGCGTATGTATATAATACCCCAGAGAATCCATCCCTAAAATTAAAACTTTCACATCTATTGATATTGTTGTTTATTTTTGCCAATAGCTTGTCTCTGTAATTGAAAAAGTATTCATAATGGAATATATTAAATAACTCATATATTAAAAGTAAATCTCCTGAATACCCATGAAACAATGAAACATTGTTATGTGCACTCTGGTCTATTTGTTTTAGTGCTATATCACATAATATTTCAGATAATAAACATTTCATTTATTCTCGATTAACTGATTAGTAATAGTTCTTTCCATTTATCATGTTTGTCTGATAGGAGTCCCATTATTGACAACCCTATTCCTGTAATTCCTTCGAGTAATCCAAATTCAGAGGTATATATAAATTGATTGTTTGCATAACTCCTTTTTTGAAATCCGGCTGGGCCTTCTGTTCTGTTAGACATATATAGTATTTTAGACTTCCAGTAAGCAGATGCATTTAATAGAGTTTTGTCGTGATATTTGTTAAATAATGATTTAAGTATAATTGCTAATCCACTTGTCCCATGACAAACACATGCATCATATACATTGTACATTTCTAAATCATCTCTTAAAGCGATATGCTGGATAATTGCTCTAAGCTTACTGGATAGTTCTTTTTTTTTGCACTTGTCATATTCTATAAGTGCCAGTAGACAGGGGATATCCCCATAGCACCAACCAAGCCTAGATTTGAAATTACTTCTTTGCACTCCAATGTTAGTAAACTCTGGAAAGTAATATTTCTTATAATCTATCATCTTATTTTGTAAATATGGTTTATAACATAAGAATAAATTATCCATCATTTTAAGTGATAATGTTGGTTCTATATCATAAGAAAAATTATTTGAAAGTAAAATCATCCATGAGGAGTATCCATGAGGAATCCCAAGGTCTACCAATTTTTCATATTTTTCAGGACATTTGAATATGTTACTTGCTAAATTACGATCATATAACTGTTTGGTTAAACTAATTAATAGATCCTTTGTTAGGGAACTTTTAAATAAAATATATTTTTTCTGTAAATAATAAAATAATCCTCCGGCTCCATAAAGAAAGTCATCTTGTCCCGTAGAAATTGCATGTTGGCATATTTCAAATATAAATTCGTCAATATCATCAGATATTTCTACTGTTTGAATATCAATATATCCATATTCAATGAGATGATTAATTGTATTTAGAAAGCCTGGAATGCCTTCTGCATAGTTAAATACGCATGATGAAGGTGCTCTATTGATATGAGAACAAATTTTATTCATAAGTGATTCACCTATTAGCTTAAACTTAGGTAATCCCATGAAATCACTATAATAATAACAATAAAGCATAAACCCTGAATTACCAGCCATTAAGTCGTAATCAAATCCTTTGTTAGCATAAATATTCTTTTCTATTACGTTTGTTATCTCTATTAACTTATCTCTGAGTAAATTATCTGTTTTATCTGATTTTAAATAATCCATTGTCGTTATCATAATTTTCCATATTTTGTTGAATAGAAGCTTTCTTTTTACCAACACCAAAATTCCATGAAATACTCAATGCCAACGCATGGTCTTTTCGTTTAATATGATAGTCTGTCTTATGATAAACTATACTACCTGGTATGGTCTCATTTGAATACTTATCCTTTATGAAAGGAAAAAAGCATTGAAGTCCAAAATTAATCCTTTTATATCTATATCCTAAGCTAATATAGGAAACTTTCTCTATTCCGGTTTTATACAATCCTGATAAAAATGTACCACCAAACTTCTGTAGAATATCAAATGAGAAGTTTTTATAATACGCTGAAATATATAGAGAGACAGGATATGACCAATAACTAAATTGATCAACTTCTTTTGAAGGCTTAAATACTTGTTGGCTAGCTCCTATACTACCACCTACGCGAAGAAAATTCCACGGAGTATAATTTAGATTTATTTCTGCACCTCTACGTATATCCTTTTCAGCATTACCCGTTTGCAATAAAACACAATTATCGCCATATTGATACGAATCGAATAAACTATTAATCGTATTATCATAATAAAGACCTACTGATAATGATAATTTCTTTAGATACAAGTCATAAGCTATATTCCATGATTGTAAGTGAGAGTTTTCTAGCTCCTCGTTTCCTGTTTGATAAAAATTGTTCATTATTAATATTCTTGCATCGGACATTTGTAACATATCAGGCATTTGCGTACTTGAATTATATGTTAATCGTATACTATTGGCATCATTTATATTATAACCGGCCATGAATAATGGGGTAAATGTCAAATTCTTAAATCCGTTTCCTTCTAATTGCGTATCATAATTGCCTCCTAAGCTGACTCGATACATAAATGATTTCAATTTCCCGCTAATTTCTCCATAAGCATAATGCTTTTGCGTGTTAATATCTTGTTTTTGCCATTTTTCAGTTATTGAATTATTTAATTCATTCGTTAAATAGTTTAAATGACCTCTGTAGCCAATGGATAAATTTGCTTTTGAAAATTTATGCTCATAAATAAATTCACCTATAATTGTTTTCTTTTGGTTTTTTATAGACATTCTATCATCAAAACCAGTAGAACCACTTTCCATTGAATGTGTATTTTGTTCATTATCGAAGTAACTACCTACCACATTAAACGATATTGAATTGTTCTTTGGGAGTATTTTTGAATAATATATATCCAATGTCGGAACTACAGTTTTCTTATTATCATTTAATTTTCCAGTACGCTCTTCCTGCAATGTGTTTTGCATGAACAAAATATTCTTACCGGCATCAAGTTTTTCATTTGTCGTACTAGCTAACGCTTTTATCTGGAAATCATAATTGTTTTCCTTGCTGATCGAGTAGGTTAAACCTATATTATGTTGATGGCCCCATGACTGGCTTTCACGGATGTAATCATAAATATATTGATTGTTACTAATCTCATAATTATAGCATCCTGATTCCAAATCTTTTATATCACGCTTCATATTTATATGCGTACCATAATTAAGTGTAAGCTTGTTATCTCCTTTAATATAAGACAAGGCAATCGAAGCATTTGAAAACATCTGTCCTAATGTACCATATACATTACCACTCCATCCTGTATCTAAAGGCCTTGTTCTGACATTTACCACATTTTCCGCATCATTAATATATCGCATAGGAGGCACATCATAAATTTCTACATTCTTAATTTTATTTGCTGGGATCAGTTTCAAATCATCATCAGTAGCCCTGATACCATTTATCAGAATCAGAATAGATTTACCGTTTATCGTTGATAAAGAATTGGTAGTTTTATCAATATGTAGATTAGGCAATGTTGCGATGAGCCCACGTCCGTTTTCAGCCTTTTCTATTTGGGTACTGGAAAATGTATAGGAGGTTTTATCTATGCTTCGAATACTTCTTTTCCCTTCAATAACTACTTCATTTATTGACTTGGAATCTACTTCTAGCATGATGTTCTTTGTTATGCTTTTATTATTTATGTAGACAGGAATTGATACTGTTTTGTATCCTATATATGATATTTTTATGATATACTCTCCTGGATTTATTTTTTCTAAAACATATTCACCCGATAAATCTGATACACTTCCTTTGTATATATTTGCTGTGTCACTAGCAAAGAATAAAGCTATGTTTGCAAATGGTATTTCAATTTTTCTTTCATCTACGATTTTACCTTTTATCGATACTTCTTGGCTATGGCAGATGATTGAGGAAAGTACAAATATTAATGATAATAGTATGTTCGGTTTCATAATGCTACAATTTAATATGTTTTTGTAAATATGTTATGTTCTTGCTTTTAAAGACTGATAATATCGAAGAAAAAAATCGTATATGATTAATTCATGCAACCTGTTTTTTGTGGAAAATAGTCTATTGATAAACATATGAATTACACTGAATAAATGTTCAGAAAAATTTATATCATTTTGTTTTAAAGCTATTTTCTTAAAATACAGACTTGAACTTGATATATAGTCATTTAGTAAATTAGAAATATCTGAATCAATTTTAAGATTTGACCCCTCTATTGATTTTTCTACTAATTCTTTATTCTTTCGATACATTGAATTTATTGATTTAGAATTGAACTCATTAAATCCAAATTCATTTTTATACGCCAAAGACAATTGCCGAAAATAATATATTATTGAAGATAAGTCTATATTTGTAAATTCAATATATTTATTTATAATAAAAAAAGCAAGTTCATGTTTGAATAAACGATTCTCATTTTTTTCATTATAGCATAAATATTTATAAATAAATTCGCTTTCCAAGCAGAAATGCTGTTCTGTCAAATCTATTGGTAAAATACAATATCTATTAAGTTCTCGTTCATAGGATTCTACTTGTACTTTCCAAATATACTTGTCTTCATATAATTTATTTATATAATCTGTAATTATAATGAAGAAGTCACTATATATAGTTTTAGATGGTATGAGAAACCTAAATCTTAAGTGAAAATCAGGATCATTATACCTAATAAAAAAGCAACTTATATTCTTTTTATAAGAATGGAGTTTATGGAAAAGTAATCTTATAACAGTATCACTTAGATTCTCATTCATATATAATTTAATATAAAGCCATGTATCTCCTGGTAAGAAAATTTTCTGTACTTTCATGTTAATCTTGATTTATGCAAAATAACAAAACTTCGTTAGCATATTGCCTATTCGATTCATCTTTTACTGCAGATGTATAATCGTCATATAAAAATTCACTCACCCAAACACTATTAAGTTTTGCTTTTTTTATTGTTTGAATAAAGGATTTTATACTTAATCTATTGCTCCAATCTATAAGTAAAGATTTATCGTCTTGAAAAAAAGTGGCACGAGATTTTAATTTTCGCTTTATCTTCCATTCATTGATTGCAAATGAATTTTCTTGTGCATTTGTATATTTTTCAAGCATTGTTATTTCCTCATGAGTAATTTTCCATGACGCTGGCAGTAAAATGATATTTTCAAGGCAAATTCTAGGTATAAAATCTAAAAGCTCATATAATGAGTTAAATCTTAAATATGTTTTCTTTGTCTTTTGTAAAGAGAATTCTGAAAGGAAATTATAGTATGTAAAATCATTGTCGTTGTAATTATGAACTGAAATATTTATAGGCAATATTTCTTTATTATATTTGGGAGATAGTAATTTAAGATATCCATTATTATAAGAGATGTATATGTCCGAAATTTTTAAATCAAATTCCTTTTTTTCTTGCGAATTAGATAATAAGGTCAATTTACTCATCTTATCAAATTTTTCTCCTAATATATTATCTAATTCTGAATCTGTCCTAAATATAATATCTGATAAAATTTGTTCATTTCCTATACTTTTTTGCTCACAATTTACAATTTTCTTTATTATGTTTGTAACATTATTATCATGTTTCCTATATCTGGTCAATGGCGAAATAGCAGTTCTATAGCTTATCCCTTTAAAATATATTTTATCAGCTTCAAAAATTTCCAGCATTATGGAGAAAGAAGGTGGAAATATATTTTCTTTTACAGGGAACTTTATGATATCATCTTCGTAAATATTGCATTTTAATGATGAAGGTGAAGAAAGTATTTTTTTTAATATTATTTTTTCCAAAGGTGTGATAATGCAATGATTCTCATCAGCCTTTTTTGACGGTAAAACGAGACCTTCTAATAGAGGAGTTTTTATGCAGAAGGAGTTAGTTACCGGGTATCCTATTCCTATTGAAGGATCTAAAGCTTCTAAGAGGGGTACATATGTAGATTCGCCGTACCTATTTTTAAAGCATTCAGTAAACTGCTTTAAATTGTCTTGTACGTCATTATGAATATAACAGATTTTAGAGTATAACTCTAAAAAGTTGCTAATTTCTTTTTTTATTGAGTTATTTATACCCCCTTGTATAGGTCGTTCTGTATCAATAGTTATAGCCTTATTATGGTTAATATTAAATGTCTGTTTTATTTTGTCTAAGATGAGAAGATTGATCTTTGTGTAATCATTATTGTTATGTGAATTTTGAGGATTGGGAATTGATGTAATAAACTTTTGGACATGCTTTAGCTCTGGAATATCATGAATCATTCTGTTTAACCATTCGAAAAAATGGGAATCTGGAATAAAATATTCAATTTCAGGGATGATGATTTTATTTGTTATTAATTCTTGTATATATACATTTGCACTATTGGCATCAGCACCTATTGATAATAGGTGTTCTTGTATCTCTTTATATGTTGTACCATCCTTTGCTAATTTTAAAATACTGTTTAATGGAAGATTGCTTTTTATTTGACTATACTTATATTCTAAATCTTCCTTTTCTATGTAATGCCAAAAATGAGCTTTTTTATATAATGTTGGATTTGCATAATATCTTTGTTTTGTAATAAAATGGAGATTGTGAGTATTTATTATGTAATCCTTTACAATTTTGAATAGGCTAGTATCATATGTAATATGGCCAATCTGGTCATTTTTGAATAATATAGTGTCATTAGAGTTAAACATACCAATACTATAAGTAGATAACTTTTCAAAGGGGGTGCATCGAGTACACATTCTTGTATAATACTTGTATACTGATATTTGTTGGCGTACCTCTTTCTTTGAATCTTTTGTTATCACTTTTCCTATCAGCGTATTATATAAAGATTCTGATGAAGTATAAATAATGTCAATAAAATTAGGGTCTTTCCTGATTTTATTGACATCAAAGGACTTTAAATTCTCTATTGGATATAGAGGTGCTCTGAGTAAAAAATTTTCTAATATATTAAGCATATTGTCATATTGTTCACGTATTTATTAAGATAGTTAAAGGGTGGAAGTTCAATTATTCCCACCCTTTAACTAATTGGAGTTAAGAAACTACTTTCCCGGAGTTGGCTTAAGCTCATCACTCGGACAACCTACATGGCAACAAGAATAGATTTCTGTAAATTTTGTGTTTTGGCTGTCGCTTCGAGAACGTGTAACATTTCCGCCTAATGCTTTGTCCAATTCATTGGAAGATAATTTCCCTAATGTCTTTTTTTCAATTTTCAATGTTGTTTTCATAAATCTCAATCTTTAAATTTAACAAGAGGTTAATTAACACGTGCTAAATATAGTAGTTTTTAGTCATAAAAACAAATTTCTCTTTATTTTTTTGCGAAATAATATACTGGAAATGTTTTTCAGCATATATGATTAATGATTCCACTTAAAAGTTTTTTTTGCTTTATAGTTTAATAGAACTTCTAATTATTAATTAGAATAAAGAGATTTGTCTTAAAATCAATAATATTAAAATCTTTTCTTTTTTCTATGTTTTTTGTAATTTTGCAATATACGTAATAATCAACTTGAATCTATTATATGCAGAAAAGATTTCCCAAATATATTCAATTGGACACAATGGACTGTGGTCCAACCTGCTTAAGGATTATAGCTAAATATTATGGCAAAAGTTTTTCATTGCAAACATTGAGAGATTATTGCCATATTAGTCGTGAAGGAGTTTCGCTACTTGGTATAAGTGATGCTGCCGAAAAGATTGGTTTCCGTACCATGGGAGTGAAAATAAGTTTCGAACAGTTATGTAACGAGGTTTCCCTCCCGTGTATAGTACATTGGAATCAATGCCACTTTGTTGTAGTCTACAAAATCGAAAAAAAGAAAAATGAAACTTATGTGTACATTTCTGACCCTGCTTCGGGACTGTTAAAATATAAAAAGGATCAGTTCCTTAAATGTTGGGCACAGATTGTTTCAGAAACTTCAGGAAAAAAAACGGTTGGTATAGCATTGTTGTTAGAACCAACTCCGAAATTTGCAGAGCAAAAAGATGAAGATTCTAAATTGAATTTCAAGAATCTGTTGAAATACTTGTACCCGTACAAGCGCTTTATTGTACAGCTTTTTTTGGCGATGCTTACCGGAAGTATAATAAGTTTGATATTGCCATTCCTTACACAATCGGTCATAGATGTCGGTATTGGAACAAGTGACTTGAATTTTGTTATTGTTGTCTTGATAGCACAGGTGGTTTTAGTTTTAGGACAAATGGCAAATGAACTAATTCGTAGTTGGCTAATGCTTCACATGACAACTAGAGTTAGCATATCCTTGATATCAGATTTCCTAGCCAAATTAATGAAATTACCCATTGCCTTTTTTGATTCTAAAATGGTGGGAGACATTATGCAGCGTATAGGGGATCACAGTCGTATCCAGTCCTTTCTTACGGGATCCATGCTCAGTATCATGATGGCTACAGTTACATTTGTTGTATATGCATTCGTTATGGGAGGCTATAATATGAAAATTCTGGGGATTTTCATTTTAGGTAGTATTCTTTATGTGGTATGGGTTCTGCTTTTTATGAAGAAAAGAAGAAAGTTGGATTATATGCGTTTTCAGGAAGCTTCAGCTAATCAAAGTAGTATTGTTCAGTTGATAACTGGTATGCAGGATATTAAGTTGAATGGCTGTGAAAAGCAGAAAAGGTGGGAATGGGAAAGAATACAGGCAAGGCTATTTAATGTAAGTGTAAAGGGACTGGTTTTAGGCCAGACGCAGCAGATTGGTGGTACATTCATTGATCAGACTAAAAATGTATTCATTTCTTTTTTGGCTGCAAAAGCCGTAATAAATGGGGACATGACTTTAGGTATGATGACTGCAATGCAATATATTATAGGTCAACTAAATGCTCCTATTTCCCAATTTATAACTTTTGTTCAGGAAGCTCAGGATGCAAAAATATCATTGGAAAGGCTTAGTGAAATCCACGATAAAAAAGATGAAGAGGAAAATGATAGAGATTATATTTGTGAGGTTCCATCTGATGCCGATATCGAATTTAAGGATGTCGTATTCCAGTACAATGGCCCTCATTCGGAGAAAGTCCTGAATAATATAAATATAAGAATTCCACATAATAAAGTGACGGCAATTGTTGGAGCATCAGGAAGTGGTAAAACAACCATGTTGAAGATGATGCTTGGATTTTATGAGCCGGTTTCGGGAGAGGTCTTGTTAGGAGGATATAAAATTTCGGACTATAGCCCTACAGTCTGGAGAAAAGAATGTGGAACTGTAATGCAGGAAGGGTTCGTTTTTTCTGATACGATATCAAATAATATTGGGGTTTCAGATGAAGTTCCTGATATGGCCAGGGTGAAAAGAGCCGTAAAAATAGCCAATATTGATGATTTTATTGATCGACTTCCACTTCGATATAATACTAAAATTGGAGCAGAGGGTAATGGCGTAAGTACAGGACAGCGCCAGAGGTTACTTATTGCACGAGCTGCATATAGGAATGCGCGTTACTTATTCTTTGATGAAGCAACTAATTCCCTTGATGCAAACAATGAAAAAGTTATAATGGAAAACTTGAACGAACTTTTTGAAAACAAAACCGTGGTTATTGTTGCTCATAGATTAAGTACAGTGAAGAATGCTGACAATATAATTGTACTGAATAAAGGAAACGTCGTAGAACAAGGAACGCATAAGGAACTTACCCAGTTGCATGGATATTATTATAATTTGGTCAAGAACCAGTTGGAACTAGGAAACTAAAATAGAAAATAAAATATGCCACAAGAAACTAATTTTCACAGTGAAGAAGCTCAGGAAATTTTAGGGAAGATTCCATCATGGATTATACGATGGGGCATAACATTGATATTCCTGATTTTTTTATCAATAATAATTGGATGCTGCTTTATAAAGTATCCGGAAAGAGTTAACGGCACGGTTACAATGACAACAAAAAACTCGCCAATCGATGTCGTATCAAAAAGTTCTGGTAACCTTGAACGTATATTGGTGGGCAATGGTGATTCAATAAACAGTAATGTAATCCTGGGTGTTATGCATTCCAATGCTAATTACAATGATATTCTTTATGTCGAAAGGAATATCATGCAGATTACCGATACTGCATTGAATCTAGCCGTATTTGATGACTGGATTTACAAACTATATGATCTTGGCGATTTGCAGAGTGAATGGACTTCATTTTCTTCTGCTTGTTTAAAGTATCGCGATTATATAGAGCGAGCTGTCATAGCGCAGAAGAAAGGACTTTTGGAGCAACAAATAGGCAAGCAGACTGAATATTACACTCAGATGAAAAATCAGGCTGATATTTTGAAGGAAGATTTGAAGTTCGAAGAAAAAGGCTACAGACGTGATTCTTCATTGTTCATTCATAGAGCGATGTCAGAAACCGAATACGAAGAATCTGCCAGGAAATTGCTTCAGACACGTAATAATGTCGTTTCCTTTGAAGCCCAGATGACATCGACAGAGTTGTCTATTTTACAGAATAGACAACAGATAATAGAATTGTCCATCCAACAGGATGATGAGATTCTGGCCATGGAACAGGATATAAATAGCAGTAAAGAGAGACTGCTTGCTTTAATTAAAAACTGGAAAATATCAAATTTACTGGTATCCCCTATTGATGGTATAGTATCTTTTGTCAGAAAATGGGATGAGGGGCAGTTCATCAATGCTGGGGAAACATTTTTGGCAGTGATACCCAATAAAGACTGTAAGGTTATTGGGATTGTTAAGATCCCACAAGAGAATTTTGGAAAGGTAAAAAGTGGACAGAAGGTGAACGTAAGATTAAATGGCTATCCATATATGGAGTATGGATTATTAACGGGAATTGTCGGATACCTGTCTTCTGTTCCGGAAGAAGCTGTTGACCAGCAGTCTTCCCCTCAATACACAGCTGAAATTGTTTTTCCTAATGGGATGAAGACTTCTTATGGAAAAAAACTCAGACTCATTCAAAAAATGAATGGGACAGCAGAAATAATAACGGAAGAACGCAGTCTAATGATGCGTTTAATAGATCCAATTGTTACATTATTAAAAAGTGGTATATAAATGAAACCCAATTATTGGCTTTTGACCTTTTTGATACTTATATTGCTTCCTGGAAATATATTATATTCTCAGGAGAGTACTCTTTTGCAAAAGTGTTGGACTCTGGAAGAATGTATTCGTTATGCCCTGGAAAATAATATAGAATTAAAATCGGAAAGGCTTTCAGTTGAAGAAAGCAAAATATCTTTATCTGACAGCAAATGGGCTTTTGCTCCAAATGTTTCAGCAAGTACTTCATATAATCTTTCAATAGGTCGTGTTCTTGATGAAACTACTTATGAATTTGTAACCAATCAGATGATGGAAAGTTCCAGTTCATCCGTATCAGCAAGTATATTGCTTTTCGATGGCTTAAAAAGCTTACGACAACTGCAATATTCTAAATTAAATAAGGAAGCTGCTGCATTGAAATACAAAAAGGCTGAAAATGATTTGTATCTAAACATCACAGCTTATTTCTTGGAAACTCTTTGTGCACAAGAGAATATTAAGAATTGTACAAGTATTGTAGAATCATTAAAAGAGCAAGAAGATTTAATTTCTGTAAAGGTTGAACATGGCAAAGTTACTGAAGCCGATTTATTGCAAATTCAATCAAAACTTGCAGATGCTGAAAATACACTTTTATCTGCGGAGCACAGTTATAATTTGTCTAGAATGAACTTATGTCAACTTTTGGAGATTAAGGATTATACATCTTTTATTCCAAGTGTAGTAGATACAGATAGTATAGAGTTTTCCCTATATAGTCATACGGATATTTTAGGAGGAATCGATTATCTGCCGGAAATTGCTTTGGCCAAAAAGAATATTGAATTGTCTAGAAAGAGTATACAAATCTCAAAAGCCCAATATTACCCGACCTTGTCGCTTAGTTTGGGATATGGATCAAGTTTTTCTAATGCGAGACAAAAGGTTTTGCAAAATGAAGATGGCTCATATATATATAATTCGTATCCGTTTTGGGAACAATACAAGGATAATGCCAGCCAATATATTTCATTAGGTTTAAGTATTCCCCTGTTTTCTAATTCAAATATTAACTCTGTAAGAAAAGCAAAGTTAGAACTTAAACGCAACGAGTATGCTTTCTACACGGCAAAAAAACAGGCAGAAAAGGAAATAACTCAGGCTATGATGGATGCAGAAACAGCGTGGAAGAAATTTCAAGGATCTAAAAAATATCTTTCTTCTGCTCTGGAAGCTAAACGACAAATAACATTAAAGTTCGAGATTGGGGCTGTTGGCGTTACAGAGTATAATGAAGTAGTTTCGTCACTTGTTGAAGCACAGACACAATATCTTTCTGCGAAATATGAATATATGTTTAAAATAAAAGTCCTAAATTTCTATCAAAATTGTTTCCATCCAGATTTATAAGGTGAATGAGTATTTATGACATGACTCAATATTTTTTAAGATGGAATTAATATTTAGAGATTATTATTTTTTTAATTTGCATATATCTTAATGCTAATGTGGCTTAATTTATGATAATATGGAAAAGTTGACTCAAAAAGAGGAAGAGGTTATGCTACATATTTGGAGGCTTGGTTTGTGTTGTATTAAGGATATATTAACCTGTTATAATGGATATGTTCCGCCATATACAACAATTGCATCCATTGTAAATAAACTTAAATATAAAGGATATTTGAAATCTTTTCATTATAATAATATGTATTTGTATATTCCTAAAGTGTCAAAAGAAGAATATAAAAACATATTATTAGATAAATTCATAGAAGATTATTTTTCAAATTCGTACAAAAACTTAGTTTATTTCATGGTCCATAATAGATTAATTTCTATAACAGAACTTAGAGAGATTATATTTGATTAAGTTCATTGACTTTATTGTTATTTCCCTTTAATGACTGCCTGATAGTGTTAATATTTAATATACTAACCTAAATAGTAATTAAAAGATAAATAACGACAGAGGAAATATTTGTTTTTAATATATATATTATATATATTCGGAGCGTAATCTTAAATATTAAGGATTTATGAAAACAGAAGGTATGATTTTAGAAAACAGTTCTTTGTCAACTGAAGAACTGAACGAAGTAAGTGGTGGTCGTAATGTACGTCAAGAGGAGTCAAAGGACATCACATATGATGGAGGTACTCTTGATGAAATAGTCGTTACACCATAGTCGCTTTTTCTGTATTGTTTTTAGATTATCAGTTTTTTATATCCAAAAACAATCAGTAATTTTACAAAAAAAATAGAGGGCGGCCATGATTGGGTTGCCCTCTATTTTTTTCTTCCTCTGAATTAAAACAATCTCAAATTGCTTTTTATATCTGGTCGGTATTTTAAATGTTTTTTTTATGAAAAAGTATAAACAGTCTATTCCACAAGAAACAATTTTTAAAATTAGAACTATATTGCATGAGTTAGGTATTATTCTGTATGAAAAACATATCGTGCAGGATGATTTATATTCATGTAGAGTTGCTATAGGTAATGACAATTTATTAAATCTTAATATAGGAACGAATGGTAAAGGTAGGTCTTTTGAATACTCGTTAGCAAGCGGGTGTGCTGAATTTATGGAACGGTTACAGAATCGACTAATTCTTAATGTAACGAAAACTCAGATTACAGATAAAACATTTTCTATTATTTCTTGGGGGGATGCCGGGACTGCGCCTTATGTATATTCTAAAGATGAGATAAAAATTCAACCGCCCTATGATTTGGGAGAAACACTTGATAAATCACTCTCATATCTATGCAGTTCAAAAGGGAATTTATGTTGGAGTATCAGTTCGCTTGATAAAGCATTCCCAAAAGAAATGACTTTAGTTCCTTTTTATGATGTAAAAAATCAAATAGAAATTCAGTTACCAATAGAGTTTTTATTGCTTATGACCGGCTCAAATGGTATGGCATCTGGTAATTCTTATAAAGAAGCAATTTTGCAAGCAATTTGTGAAATATTTGAGCGATATGCCATAAGTGAAATATATTGGAAAAATTTAACTCCACCAACAATTCCATTGGAGGAATTTCATGGAAGTGAGATTTATAATAAAATTACTAAATACAAGAAAAAACATCCCAATTATCAATTGATAATAAAGGATTGTTCATTAGGCAAAGGGATACCGGCAATAGGGTTACTGATAATTGATTCAGTAAATAAGTATTATAATTTTAAATTAGGAGTAGATTTTGTTCCAGAAATAGCTTTGGAAAGGTGTTTTACTGAAATACATCAAGGCACTACAGAATTTCATCGTTTGGATTTTAAATTTATTAAAACAGAAGATAATATTGATGAGTCAGAGAATAACCTACTTAATATTTTTATTAATGGAAGTGGTTACTGGCCAAAGTCAATAGTATTAGATAAGCCATCTTATCCATTTGTTGGTTTTAATCCTAATTTGGGACTTTCCAATAAACAGGATTTAGATTATAGTATTTCTTTAATTAACAATCTTGGATATAATATTTATATAAGAAATAATTCCTCTCTTGGATTTCCCACTTTTTATGTTGTAATTCCTGGCATGAGCCAAATCCTTCAAAAAGATGTTTTAAAGTTGTCATCATATGGTAGTTTTTTCCATGATTTAAAATTGATAAATTGTTTAGGCTCTATTAATGAAGACATAGCATATAGATTGCTGTTGGCAATTGATGAAAACTATGATCAATTAAAGAAAAGAAATGTCTCTTTAAAGAAAATGATGGTTTCAAATATTAATAATGATTTGAATCAATTGTCATTTGAAATGTTAGCTGCACTTTTAGCTTTATATTTGGATAGAAAAGAGACGTTTATTAAATACATGACTATATATTTACAAGGTAAGGATGAATACCTGTTTAAATATTATTATGCATGTTTGGAATATATTAAACTATTAGTTGAAGATAATGAGCCTAACAATGCAAAAAGAATTTTAGAGTTATTTTATGGGAAAGAATTGGCAAATGAAGTAATCCATGATTTATCCAACCCCAAAGTTGTATTTCAATATTATAAAATGCCCAATTGTCCTGATTGCAATAATTGTTCTTTATATAATGACTGCAGGAAACGTCATATAACAGATTTGCAACAAAGAATATATAAAAAGGAGGAACAAATTACTATTATTCAAAATGATACGAAAAAAATATTAGAAAGTTATGAAGATTAAACTGATTATAATTTTCCTTCTTTGTTTTTTTAAAGAAGGTTTTACTCAAGATATCACCGGCTCTATTTTAGATAAAGCCGGTGAACCTGTTATTTCGGCGACAGTAGTTCTTCAAACTAACGATTCTTTATTCATAAGCGCTACCACATCCGATTCAAAAGGATTTTTTAAATTGCCTTTTAATGGCGATGAATTTATATTAAATATTCAACATCTATTATATAATACTAAGATTATTAGATCTGAAAAAAGAAATTTGGGTAAGATACTCTTGGATGAGAAACAGAATCTGCTTTCAGAAATTACAATCACAGCAAAAGTTCCGCATGTTGAAATAGAAGAGAATGGTGCTTTAAAATATAATATGCAAATTCTAACTCAAAATCGTCCATTGCAAAACGCTCTTGAACTCTTAAATGAGGTTTCAAGTGTAGAAAAAAATGGTAATAGTTACAATATAATAGGTACAGGGGGGACAACAATATTAATTAATGGCCGAAAGAATAATATGACGAATTCTCAGGTATATCAAATGTTATCTTCAATGCCAGCAAACCAGGTTGAAAACATTGAGGTATTTTATAGTACTCCTCCTAGTTATGGTATTCGGGGTGCATCCATCAATTTTGTATTGAAAAAAAAGAAAACTGAGAAACTGTCTGTTAATGGTGAAGTATTTACAACTGTTGATCAAGGATATTATTTTGATATAAAAGGTGGTATCAATTTAAGACTTTCAAAACAAAAATGGTCATGGAATATAGGATATACCCCAGGTCGGGAAAAGAATCTAACAAATCAAATTTTTGATTCCTACCATCAAATTGAAAATGATAAGCATGTTATAAATATTAACAATAACAGCAAGACTAAACATTTTTTTCATAACATAGTTTCTGATTTCAGTTATGATTTCACAAACAAAAAATCAATTAATATTCTTTATACAGGCAATCTAAAAAATAATGATTCAAATCAGCAGTCGTTTTTAAATAAAGATGGTATAACTTCTATAGAAGAAAATCTTCTTAATGGCAGTACGTCTTTTCATACTATAGCTTTAGATGTTAAACTTGACAAAATAAAAATAGGAGGTAATTATTTATTTTATAAAGAAAATAAAAACCAACATTTGTCAAATAAATCCAATAACGCGGATTTGAATAGTTTGGCTAAACAACGAGCGGATAAATGGAGTGTCTACATTAATAGTAATAATATAATAGGCAAGTCAAACTTGCAGTATGGTATTAATTGGGAGGCTGCAAAGGTTCATAATAATTATGATATTAATGATGACAATCAATTGTTGACTGATAATTCATTTTTGACAAATCAAGACGAGAATTCTATAAGTGCCTTTACGACATGGTCCAGATCTTTTAATAAAAGAACTAATTTGAGTATTTCATTGGAAGCTGAATATTTTAACTCAAATTATTCAGCAGAAGATGGAACTAAATATAAACTTTGGAGTGAATTTTATTTATATCCAAGTGTCTTGTTTATTCACAAAATGAAGTCTAACTCTATTTTTCAAGTTTCACTTAATAGTAAAAAAACATATCCTTCTTATTGGCAAACTATATCGGGAACTACATACATAAATTCATATTGGCAAACACAAGGTAATTCAACATTAAAACCTTATTCTACATATCAATTCAATCTGAATTATATTATTCAAAAACGTTACATAATAGGTCTTTCTGCCATTCTTTCTCCAGATTATTTTACACAGCAAATGTATCAAGATGATAAGACATTAAAGGTAATGACTAAATTTGTAAATTTTGATTATGACAGAAAATATGTTTTAATGTGTGTAACTCCAGTTAATTGGACTAACTGGTTTAATTCACGTCTTACAGCTACAGGTATCTATCTATCGCAAAAAGGTTATGTATCGAATATATCTTTTAGTAGAAATAAATTGACAGGTAGATTTTTCTTAACTAATAATTTTACTCTTGATAGACAAAAATGTTGGTCATTACAACTGGATGGTCTTTACCAATTACCTGCAATACAAGGTCTTTATGATGTTGGTCATATTTATGAAATTTCTGCAGGTTTATCATGGACTCCTAAAAAAAGTCCTTGGAAATTAACATTAAAAGCTAATGACTTGTTTGATTCTTATCGACAGAAATCATTTGTTGATTATGCTAATCAATTATATGATTTAAATATGAATTTAAATAGACAATCAGTTTCATTATCTATACAATATACATTTAAGGGATATAAAGATAATAAGTATAATAAAGTTGATTCTTCAAGATTTGGATTATGAAAAATATATGGAGATTAATATTTATTTTTGTTGTGCTTTTCTTTTGTTCAAAAATTTATGCACAGCAAGACACTTTAAAAGATAATAAATTATCAGGTAGTTCAATATTCTATTTTAATATAGGGGACAGTTTAGAAAATAAATACAATTATCTAGAGGCTCTAAAATGGTATACAAAAAGCTATGATTTGGATTCTAATCTTAATTCTGTCAGGCGTATAGCCCAATGTTTTATGAAAAGAGGAGAGTATGAACAGTCAAAGCATTATTTAAACCTAATACCATTTGATAGTTTAACTCATAGTGATCTCCGTTTTAAATTTAACTTATATAATAAAGTGTCGGAAATTGACTCTGCATTTATATTGGGAAAAGAAATTCTGAATAAATATCCATACGATGGCGATATTCTTTCAAGTTTAGCTTCAAACTATAACAAAAATGAAATGCCAGATTCGGCATTATATCTAATAAATAATTATAGATTAAATGATTCTACAAATATTTTTGTAAATAGACAATTGGCTTTTTCTTATTATCTTAAAAAAGAATATTCAAAGGCTATTAAAGAATATGAAAATTTATTATCATTAAATGACGCCAGTGTTCAAACCTATTATTATTTAGGTTTATGTTATGCTGAATTAGATAGTTTAAACCAAGCTTATGATAATTTATACATAGCAAATGAAAAGGAAAAAGATAATCCCTATATTCTTTCTCAATTAGGTCTAGTAAGTATTAAAGTTGGATTTAAAGATGATGGAGTAAAATACATTCAAGATGCTATTTCATTATACATGCCTGATAATAATCTATTATTTAGTTTGTACGATGCTATTTCAGACGCGTATTTTAGTAGGCGTAAGTATTATGATTGCATCGAAAACCTAAAAAAATGTATAGAATTGAATCCTTCTTATTTATATACATATTATAAAATTGCGCGAACGTATGGTCTTGCCAAAAATTTGAAAAATGAAAAAAAGTATTATACAGAATTTTTAAAGAAAGCAAAGGAGTCTAATGAAATAAGCAAAACTCTGAATTTGTTTATTGATGAAGCTGAAAGAAGATTGAAATACATAAAGGAAGATGAATTTTTTAAAAAAGGGATTCCTAATGAACAGTGACTTTAAAAACATAATAGATTCCAGTTATTATTATGTAAAATTGTAAGTTAAGAAATGAATAGAATATTTATGTCATAGAATTTAATGGCACTGATTTCCTGTTCCAGCGGTGGAAGACTGTATATGGACAGCTGGGTGGATGCCGGTTTTGCTCTGTACCTTTCCTGTCCATATACTGTCGTCATAGCTTCTATCATCAGCATGAAGACAAATATTTTTCTATGCTTCATTTGGCTCCACGTTTGTTCAATACATCCTTAATCATTTCCTTCACATCCAGTCCTACCTGTACAAAGTTTTTGTACAGAATGCGTTCCCTTTCATCCCTTGATTTGAATGTATAGAATTTGGGCAGTGGCACGTATGCATCTTCTTCTTTCTTTATTTCTGCCATATCGAAGTCCGTTTTACAAAAGAACTTTGTGGTCTTGAATTCTTCCGATTCCTGAATGTTCATTGTTCCGCCGTTGCCGACCTTCGTTTTCACGAAGTCACGGGCTGTCTGTCCGCAGATCCATCCTGTAGGCATGTCGGATATCTTTGATGCAGGTACCAGGTTGTCCATGTTCTCGTTCAGGTTGATACTTGTTTTGTCACGGTCTATGGTTACGCCTTTTTTCAGCTGAACCACTTTTCCGAAGATGTCATTCGACAACCATTCCAGTGTCTCTTTCGAGCGGGCAGAACCACTTACCACGTTACCCACAGTGGTGATGATTTTCTGCATACCTACCTTGCCGTAGTCGGCTTCAAGCTGCGGCAGTTCCTGGAATCCCAGCGTCACGCTTACCTTATTGCTTCGTGCCGTTCCTATCAGTCGGTCTATTTTATGAAAATATAGCGTCGGCAGCTCATCCACGATGATGCTCACCGGGATATTCTTGCCCTGTCCGGTATTCACTCGGGTCACAAGGCGGTTCAGAATAAGGGCATTCAGCGCACCGATGATGCTTTCCATTTCCGGGTCGTTGGCGATGAGCAGGTAGCTTGGGTTCTTTGGGTCACTCACCTTCAGGTCGAAGTCGTCTCCGTCCTTGTGGAAGATCCAATAAGATTCTTTGGTTGCCAGACGGGATGTATATACTCTTAATGTACCGATCATACCTTCCAGCTGCTCCATGGCCTTGTTTTTGAAAGCTGTTTGGAATGGTCCGAGTAGTGGGGCTACCTCATTGTCAGTCTCCAGTACTTCAAAGATGGTCTGGTAGCTTTCGTTCAGGAACGACAATATATGCGGCATGTCCGAGTATTTTCCCAACCAGTATGCTGGTTCTACAATATTCCCGTCTTTCTTGTCACGTACCACGCCCGTAGGTTTCCAGAATTTAGTTTCCGGATCCTGACGTTTCTCGGCATACAGCATGTTACCGTCCTTGTCATAGGGTTCTCTCTCATAATTGACAAAAAAGTAAATGCAGGCAGCCAGGAAGTTTACAGCAGAAGTCTGGAAGAACTGGTCGCTTCCGCCGCCACCTTCTTTTTTCCCTTTCTGCAATGATTCAAGCAATGTCTCAGCTGTTTCACTTGCTGCGGCCAGGTTGTTGATATATTTTGCCTGTATAGGGTTCACACGACGGCTGTATTCTACATCCACAAAGTTGATGATATTGAACTTACAGCCTTGTGGCAGTTTGCCCAGTTTCTGGTTCTTCTTGTAGTGATAATACAGTTTTGTCGCCAAGGTAGGGAATTTATAATCGTACACGACCATAGCAAACCCCTTGGCAGAGTGCTGTCTGATAAATGGTTCGATGATTGAAAATGTCTTACCGCTACCCGGTGTACCTACCACCCATGTCCCACGAAAGGGGTTGCTTATACTTACCCAACCCTTACGGAATTTACCTTTGTAATAGTATCGCATGGGAATATTCACACTGTATTTGTTTTCTTGTATTTCCTCGCTTTGTTCGAAGCTTTCATTCTCAAAATTGAACCTGTCTTTCATCAGTCCGTCTTTAAGGAACTTCGAAATGTTGTCCAGTGCGATATGGATCAGTATAACGCCTGTCAGTGAGGCAGCCATATAGAACCAGATATTAAGTGATAGTTTGTACAGACGTATATCAATCGTATAGTTATATAACCATACAGACAGTACAATCAATCCCACGCCGCCCACGAGCGGGTACAGCACCATTCGCCGGGCATCAAATTCCAGCTGTTTCTTGTTACGTGTACCGATACAGGTGATACAGATGAGCAGGAAGGTTGCCACCTTGCTGTACACCAGATGTCCGTCATTATATATCATCCAGCGCTTGATACGTCCGTGTATGTCACACAATATTCCGCTCCAACTGTCAAGCAGGGCTGGATCCAGTGCATATTCAAAGAACTCCATAAGCACGGATATGTAGATTACAGCCCGGAATATTCTGTAGAATCCCTGCAACTCTTTACTTTCTTCCATATTCTTTATCGAGTGTGTTTGTGTATGATGTTAACCGTTTTTGAGTTATTCTCTATCTTTATTTGTTCAGAGAGATAATAGGTCTTATACGGTGGGCTTGTGTCTTTGGTGTTTCCTGCATTGCCCCGCTGCCTAATGAATAAAGCCAGGCTTTGGCTGTCTGCTGTCCATCCACTTCTGTCGAAGTCCAATACCAGCAGTCGTCTGAGATTTCCGGAAGCGGATCTCCACCGCATAGTTCTATTACGGGATTTATAGTCTGGCGGGCAGTGTACAGCAAGCGCATCTCTGCTACTGAAGGGATAAAGGCACTCTGTCCGTATCTCCACATGTCAAGCACGGATTCTGCCATGGGAGAGGCAGTCTCCTTTGTGTCGTAGATGGCAAATGTATTGGCATTACCGTCATAGGCATCTGTATTGGCAGATGTTCCTTGTTCGATACCCAGACTGTCTGCAAACGCCTGTTCCTTAAATTCCCAGAGATAGACGGCATACCCGATTCCTTTGTGACCGTCATGGGTGTCTGTGTCAAATACTACAGCGATAGCTTTTTCTCTTGTCGTGTCATACATTTCATAAGGTACAGTCGAACCGTCTTCACAAAGGATATGCCCTGGACGTACAGTCATGTCTGTTTCCTCGATGTGTGCATCGCAAGCTGTCAGCATTGCGGCAACCAGCATTGCCGGCAATAACCGGCAGATTCTTGTTATTGTCTTTCCTTTCATTTTTTCCCTTATTTTATCGGTAGTTTTATACCCAGTGCTATACCTGTACGAAACAGGTCAGCTCCCTTGATTATCACATCATTTTTTACTTGCCAGTAGAAAGTCCAGCCGGAGCGTAGCACATAGTTATGCTCATAGCCCAGATGTATTCCTGCCACAAATTTATGTGTGTCACTTCCTCCTGAACCTCCAATGCGAAGACTTCCGTAGTGGTTACGTCCTCTGATTACGCAGGGCTTGTATGCGACTCCGATTCCCCAGGTGCGATAATTTCTCCAGAAACTTTCCGGACAGACATGTCCGCAGGTTTCGCAGTCCGTCCATTGCAGGTAGCCGTTGGCGAAAAACTCCCATGTGTGCCTATAGTTTACCTCATGTTCGTAGGCGAGCGTAGCTTCCATACCGTTCTTGTATAATAATCCGGTACCAAGCAAAAGACGGCCGCTGTTACGTTGTGCTGATACATTTATACTGAGTAGCACACACAAGAGGGAAAAACAAATAATCTTTTTCATGCTTATTCCTCCTCCAAAAGATTAGAATTAAACGAATCGGCCGAAAGAACATCTTCATAATCTATATTCAGGCTGATGTTGCGTCCGCTTATCTGCTTCTCTGTCATTTCAATGGTCAATACTTTATCATTAGGGAATGTCAGTTTCTTTATGGCAATCACATTACGGTAGCCGTGTCTGAATGTCTTGCCTGGTTCCAGTACAAGAGCCGGTGCCAGTTCGATTACCTGCGAATTGGTGGCTTTTGTCACTTTCTTGTCGGCAAGTTTGATACGTATTTCGTCAATGTCAAAGCGGATGTTGGTCTTGTTTTCAATAGAGAAGTCTATGAAAAAATAATCACCTGCTGAATAGATGTTATTCAGGCGCATGACCATTCGATGCTCTTTGCTTGCTACGTTCCTGATTTTGGCCGGTGAATTCCAGATGCGTCTGGCAAATCGGGACATATCGGCAAGTGACATCGAAACTGATGGATTGTTGAAGGCTTCACGTTCTTGTAAAAGCACTTCTTTGTCCGTAACAGCTTCCCGCATTCGGGTTGTATAGAGTAAGGCATATTGCGTACGGTAACGTTCTGTTACGATGGTCACAATAGCAAGTATGTCACCGTCTTCATGCCCGGCTTCTTTTGGCTTTAGACGGATAATGTTGTCTATGGGCTGATCCCCAACAATTTTTTCAGTAGAGATATCTACAAAACGTATGGGTTCTGATGCTGTAATCACGGTTGTAACCTGTTCGTTTACTGTCAGATGTTCCATTTCTTCATAGGTACGCTGTGCCAGTACCTCACGTCCGGCAAACAGCCCCGTTGTGAGGAATAATACCATTATTGTTCTTTTCAAGTTCATATACATTTCGTTTTGTCCTTTTATTGTTCTTTTGTTGCCTGTATTTCAGTATTATGTTGCTGTAGCTCTTCGTAAACACGTTTTTGAGCTATCTCATAATAGCTCTTTTCGGTTTCAAAGCCTATATAATGTCGTCCTGTCCGGATTGCGGCTACTGCAGTTGTGCCCGAGCCTATGCAATTGTCCAGAACTATGTCTTTTTCGTCCGTATAGGTTCGTATCAGATATTCCAGCAAGGCTACCGGCTTTTGCGTCGGATGATAGAATGCACCCTTGCGGTGTTCCTTGGGTATAGCGATTACCGAAGTGGGATATTTGTCATCAGCCATACGTATTGGAGACAGTTCTGTCTTGCCATAGCAACGGTTGGTAAATCCTTCTGTTTTCCGGCGGCTGTGGTTTCTTTGTTCCGGCAGGCTGGGCTTCATCTGCGGATGATAAACTGGTTGGTGCCTGTAGAAGATTATAATATCCTCATGCTGGCGCAGCGGCATCCGGTTGGCGTTCAAGTGTCCTGTTACCCTGTCCTTATGCCATACAAGGTTATACCTCCACATTTGTGGCTGTGAAAGCATAAGTTTTGCTGTAAACATGCCTTGTGAAAACAGAATGATAGGACTCTCCGGCTTGGTAATACGAAGGTATTGTTCCCACAGCAAGTCTAAAGGGAGTTGTTTGTCCCATACTGCTGAGCGGTTTCTGTTGTTCAGTACGCCATACGGCAGATCGGCAATGATGGCATCTACACTGTTGTCTGCCATCTGGTTCATTCCTTTCAGGCAGTCCATATGATATATGTGATCTGTTTCTATCATAATCTTTTATTGTTTGTTATTACCGTTTACCAGATAGACAAATGTTCCGTATTTCAGCTTCACCTTGTTTTTCTTGATGGCCTTGCCGATAGCGTTGCTTGTTTTCTGGTAGGCATTCTGCATTGCTTGCATTCCCCATTGTGTCAGACTGTTCCCGGAACTCGTAGTGTTCATGCTGATGTTGCCTGTTACGGCTCCGCTTGCAACATCTTTGCTCGTTTCCCGAAACTGGCTGTTGGGTACATATAACCCTTCCAGTCCATCCGTGTCATACAGTGATAGATTTACTTTCACCAGTTCATCATCTACCAGTATGCTGTTGATGCTGCCTTTTACCCGTCCCGAGGAGAATCCGTTCATGGTTGCATACAGGTAAGAACCGCGTTTGACTACATGGTCGTCAATTTCCACGTCATCAAGCAGTCTTAGACGTACACGTGAACCGTCAACAGCCTTGATATTTTCATCAATGATGGCCTGTATGAGTTTTGGCTCACGGGAGTTTTTAGACAGTGTGTTGAAGTAATCGGAGGTTGTCTTTACTTTCTTCACCACTTCACTGGCTTTTTCAGTTTCTGCAGGGGCTTTCACCGAATGGCTGTCTTCTTCAATTCTTCCCGCAGAATGGATTGTGTCCCTGGGTATGGCTGTGGCGTCAGAGTCTCCGGCAATAGGCTCTATAGCTTTCTGTCCTTTTAATCTCGCTTCTGCCAAGGCTTTCTCCAGTTCTGCAAGGGCTTCTTTTTCTCTCTCTTTGGTATCGGTCTCTTGTGCGGCCATAGCCTTGTCTTGCTCCTGCTGGTCGAGCAGGGCAATGTCATTTTGTGTGTATTGCGATTCATAAGCTTGTTTGTTTTCATCCGGTTCATCACGGTCGATATTATCTACTGCGGAATAGTCTTGTATTTTACCCCATGACTTTGCCATGTTCTCATATTTGCTTCCGATTCCGTCTCCGTCTTTGATTTGGGCATCCGGAAGTTCTGGATTCAGAAATTCCGTTGTCTGCAGCATTTTATCCGGAATCTCTGCTTTTTCTGCATGGAACAGGTCGAAGATAAAGTACGATCCGCCCATCAGCGGAATGTAGAGGATTGCCGGTAACATAAATTTGGGCTGCCTCCAGTTGATTTGCTTGATTTTTTCTTTTATATCCATTGCTCTCGTTAATTGATTTGTACATATTTCCCTTCTAGGGCACACGTCTTTAATATTTCAGCATTGTCTTTCCCAAAGGCGATAAGTATACTTCCACATCCGGGCGAATCACCGCGTGTACCATCCGGACGATAGAATCTGATGCGATGGCGTAGAAACTTCATGGCTATTGCTTTCTCGAAGATGATATCCTGGAACATCTTGGAATCACATCGGTTATATAGCAATGCGATACCGTTGCCATGTTCTGCCAGCCTACGAACAAACTGCTCTATAAGCGGGCGTGAGTAAGGAGGATTGAGCCATACGCGGCCTTCCCATTTTTGAGACAATCCGTCAATACGTTTGTCATACATGACTGTAGCTGTCGGCCATAGTGGAGCGATCGGTGCACAGGGGTCAAGGTCGAATTTTCCCAGTGCTTCCAGTACCTCTTTAGGAGTATACCATTCATCTGAAGCCTTTTCTGTCCTTTCAAATCTTGTATTCATACGTGTCATGTTGTGCTTGCTTTTTACTTGGTTTAGCTTTTATGGGCTTTTGTCTTCTGCTTTGCTGCTGTTCTGTTCAGATGATGGATAAAAAACTTTTCGCCGTTCTTTGAGTACGGAATCTTGCATTTCAGTTGCTGTTCGTTGCACTGGCTGATGACGATACACTACAGAAATGCGGTAAATGTTCCATACCAGTCCACCTAAGACAAAAGCAAAAACGATGAACAGAAACAAATTCCGGTGCATATTGGCAAATCCCTGTACTTTGGCTGCCGCCTTGTCTATTCTGGTTGCCTTGGCAAATTTGCGTCCGGCTTCAACGTCACGCTCATAGCGTTCCTTGTATTGCGGATCATTCTTGTCCGGCATTTTCTCGCCGAACAGCATCCGTCTGAATCCTTTGATGTTCATAGGCCTGTTCTTTAATAGTTTATTTTGGTTTTCTGTTCTATGTCTTTGTTAAGCAGCGTGCGCCAGTTGGTGATGAGCAATCCGTGGGGGTTGTTGTCGGTTCTCGGCACTCTTTTCAATTGGCCTGCCGTCACCAGTTCACGCATCAGAATGCTGCTGCGGCGTTCAATACGTTGTCTGCCATAGTACGTGAACTCCATTTTCTCCTTGTCAAAGGCTATGCTGTCACAGAAAATGGAAAATACGGCACTTGTACCCAGAATATTGGAATAGAACCCTTTTTCCTTTAGTGTATTGTACTGTGCAAGTCCTGTTTCATCCACCAGATACATGGCTTTTTCCATCGTGTATCGGATGTATTTGTCATCCGGTGCCAGTGTAAAGAAATAATGGTGGAACATTTCCACATGGCTTCTGGCTTCTACGTCCAGCGTTTCGTCCATGGTTGTGCGGTTTACAAGTATGGGGACGTTTCCGTCTAGCACATACACTTTTTTCTGGGCGTCAGTAACCATGGTACGGGCTGTCCAGATACTCGACACACTGATGATGATACATCCTATGAGGAAAGCGGTACAGATTATACCTACCAGTTTTATTTTGTTCTCTAAGTTCTTTATTACCATAATTTTTTTATTTAGTTGTTCAATGTCCTCATATATTCTGCATGAAGCATTGGTATGAGGGTTAAGCGCAGTTCCGGCAACAGCCGTTCAAATTCTTTAGCGAAATACTTGACGTCATGCCCAAGGAGGATAACTTGTACAAATACCCACCAAATTCCTTCTCTGCGTTTCTTGGAGTTTTTTTTCAGTTTGGCACGGTGCAGTCTGTACACCAGATAATCTACTACCGGTACGACATATCGGTCGTCACGCCCGAAACATTCATCTAGTTCCTCATATTTCAGATCATACGGGTAATTGTTCAATATATACCTGGCTATTTCGGTAGTACGCTTTTGCGCAAAGCTCATGAATGCTTTATCTTCCAGCCATTTGTCAATTTTCTCTTTGCCTTTCATACCTTCTGTTGATATATTGTTTTATCTCATTATTCCTCCTACGGCTCCGGTTGCCGTCATTTTGGCCTGTTGGGCAACCCCTTCTCCGAAGTTTCGGGTAGAGAATGCCGTATCTCCTTCCGGAATCATCCATGCCGCAAGGTCCGGTACCAGGTTAAGGCACTTGAGCGCCACGATACTTGCTGCCATCAGATAGCCGGCAGAGAAGAACGAGTTCTGCAGGTAGGCTGCCATAGTCTGTTCGCTTGCGGTTATCGCCGTCAGGTTCTCCACCTGGATACACAGTACGATGTCAAACAGCAACAGAACGTAGAAACCCACGAAATACAGCATTGCTCCGTAGAAGTGTACGGTCAGATATCTGGTCAGCCATTTGGCCCAGGCACCTTCCCACTTCGGCAGGAGAGAGAATGCCCATTGTATTGGGCCGAAAATGGTCAGCATTCCCAGCAGGATCTGCTGGCAATATATCGTCGCCCACCATCCAATACGAAAAACGATTAGGGCAATGAGCATGATGATTTTATCAATCCCCACGATTACACCCGAGGTCAGTGAGGTAAACCACAGCTTGGCTGCATCCTTTTCCATTCCTGTCACTTCGTCCACACCGGTCTGTTCCATTGTTGCCTCTATCAGTCCGGGGTCCGAGGTTCCTGTATGGGCCACATCTGCCTGAGCCTGCAGGCTGGTATATAGTGTGTCGCGCACGTATATCAGTTCCTGCACTTCCGCAAACTTGTCTGATATTTGGGTGGCTTCCGCTTCATAGAGGTCATGTGTGTACGAGCCGATACAGTTGGGTATATAGGACAGGAAGTCCAGAAAACACCAGCTGTTCCCGCTGTTAGCCATTCCCGTGTCTGCCGGAGGATACCACCAGCACAGTACGACAGAAATAGCAAGAGGCCGGAACAGTTTCATCACATCCAGAGGTTCGTGTTTTACCATCATTTTGTAAGTCATTCCGGCTGCCATAACAAGAGAAAACAGGGCTGCCAGTGCCATGCACATTTGTAGAATCCACCAGAAAGGGCCTTGTGATCCGGTGAAGGTCGCGTCTGTTAGAAATTCATTCGTCTGGAATATCACGTCATCTATTTCCTCTTCGAGAATATTGATACCGAAGTCCGATAATATGTTTCCGTCTGCCATTTGTTCCTCCTTTCCCTCTTATCTGTTTACTGTTTCTTCTCCGTCACCGCCTTGTGTGCCGCCCGCATCCTGCGAGCCGCGGACGGCAAAGCGCGACTCGTTCCATCGGTTCATCGCTTCCCGGGCTATGCTTCCTTTCTCGGGAGTTCGGCCCACATCTTCCGCATTCAGAAGCTCATTTACCAGCGAAGCGTTCTGTCGCTTGGCCAGGTAGCATACAAGTATCTCGTTCTGTCGTGCCACGTCCTCATAGATGCGCAGGTATTCCTTCTTGCGCTGGGCATTGGGCATGTAGGCATCCCGTGTGGCGTTTATGGCACATTCATAGATTTGATAGTACTCTGTCCACCTTTCTCGGTCGTCGGTGGTACCGCCGGCAGTCAGGATGCGGTCGATGTTTCGCTTGAATCGTTCCATCTGTCTGTTTATCTTGTCTCCTTCAGCCTGCCATGCAAGGTCTATCTGTCGGTCGGCTACGTTCAGGGCCTCTATTTCCGCACGCTTTACCAGTGCGGAATCTATTGCTTCCGCATCGTCCACCTGACCGTAAAGGTTGGCTCCTGCGATTGTGCGGAAAGACAGCTTGTTTTTTGTGGCTGCCGTCTTCTTGTAGTTATTGTGCAGCGCCCAGTAATATAATTCGGGAGTGAGCGCACCCGTACCGGTTTCCATTACTGTAATCTGGTTCTGCTTGGGAGAGTCATGGTTGTAGGTCGCATACTGTGCCTGAACCATCGTAGCCTGAACGGCTATCACGGCAAGCAGTGTTAATGTTTTTGATGTCTGCTTCATATCTTTTTTGTTTTTATCGTTAATAATCCAGACGACCGGCACCGCGCCAGCGGCCGAAGGCACCGTCTATGATTTCCTGTTTGGTTCTTTCTCTGTATATCTTCGCTTTCCAGTAGCCGATTCTTACCTGAATGTATCTCCAGGTCTCTATGTAGGCCTGGTTCAGATGACGCTCGATGTCATCCAGTGAGCGGTTCACCGATTCAAGTACCATCAGCAGGTCGGCGGTCGAGCAGGCGGCGGCTCCCGTTGCATAAAGCACAAGGTCACTTACCGACTTGTACAGCTGTTCTCCGTCGTGGGCAATATCCCGTATGGCTCTTTCGTTAATACTGATTATCAGCAGATCCGACGAATCTACACGCCCATGCTGCAGTATCTTTTCGTTATAGGCTCCCAGCATGTCCTTGTAGTCACTTATTCGGTCGCTCACCGTGTTGTAGGTGTTCTTTACATTCAGCACCGTCCGCAGCGACTGGTACATCACGTCAATCACATCAAAAGCCCGGGTATAACGGTCCAGATCTATATTCAGTTCCTTGTAATTGCCTACCTCGTCCCGGCTGTATTCATGCAGCAGCTTGTTGCTGTATTCCAGCGTACTGCGTGCCAGTAACAGACTGCGTTGTTTCTTGTGGTCGTTGATGTAGGCTTCTACCGATACGATATCAAAAGTCCATTGGGCTTTTGCAGCTTCCGGCAGAAGGGTAATCAGCAGCAGACCGATAATCAGATATTGTTTCATGGCTCTGCCTCCTTTCTGCTTGTCCTTTCCGGAAGGTTTCTGGCATTCTCCACCCATCGTTCATGGCATTCTTCCACCAGTGTTCGGCGGCGTCCCTCGTCCCAGTCGAGTGTAGGGGCGATATCCTTCAGTACGTCAATGATACTCCGTTTGTAGTGCATCATCTTTTCCAGTGATACAAGGTCTGCATATATTTTCGTAATGCGCGAATCCACTTCTCTGGCTATCTCCAGACGGTCACTCGACCAGAGCAGATGATATACTTCTCCGGTAGGCGTCTCTTCCAGCGGAGGTGTTTTCATGTATTCCGTCGTAATCTTGCACGACGGATACTGTCGGGCGATTTCCGCTATGCGGTCATTTACCAGCTTCGTCTTTTCTGCATCGGACATGCCCGGATCCAGAGTGATTACTTCGGCCACATGGGTATCCGTGTACTCCGATGTCAGTTCCCAGCTTATCTGTACGATAGCGCGGTGTATCTTGATGCCGAGAAAATATTTCGGCTTTCTGGCTATGGATACCGTTGCCCGGAATGTGATTACCCCGTCAATGTTGGGCATGGTGGCCTTACGGACAAATGTATAGCCATTCCATGAGCCGCTGTCCTCCCAGCTGAGTCCGTAAGTGGTCTTGCAGTCCTGCATGATGGCCGGGATGCGGTAATAGTCATCCGTAGCTACCGAATTGTCCGCTGCGGCATCGGCCTTGGCCTGTTCGTATTCCGTCAGTTTCCGTTCCCATTCGGAAAGTTCCGCCTTCAGCTTGTCTATCTGCGTCTTGTTCGCATTGTATTGCTGGCGGAGCACGGCAGCTTCTTCCACACTGGCTTCCGAAATCTTTTTCAGCAGTATGGCGTTCTCGTCCTCCAGTGCCTTTATTTGTGCTTCCAGCGATGCTTTCCTGTTTTGCGCTTCCTGAATCATGCCGTCCAGTTCCGAGAGATCCAGCTCGTCTTCCGTCACCGTGGTCTGCATCGAGCATTCCTTGGTATGGGCGTTCGGCGATTTTCCGCACTTGCGGCATTTGTACTGTGTACTGCCTTGTCCTAGTGTTACCCCGTCCGAGCAGGTTACGCTGATGGTCACGCTTTCGCATCCCTGCAGCTTCACTTCATCCGTGGCCTGGTAGTAGTTCCTACTGTCTGATGCTATATAATAGGTATAGCCGTCCTCGTTTTCGTTGAACTCCGACAGCCGTGCGTTCAGTTGTGCCTTGAAGGTATTCAGGTCCATCGAGTAGGAGTCGAATACCTCTTCATATACAATTTCCTCATGGTTCCAGCTTTTCTTTACATGTATCTCATAGGCATAGGCTTTCTTGGTCTGTTTGCCGCCACGACTGATAATGTAGCTCTTCATCCAGTAGTTTATACTGTAGCTGTATCCGTCATTCTGCCTGTTGAGCTGTTCCACTCGGTCTCTCGACCATCCCGCATATCGTTCCGAGTTGGCCAGTGCCTGTTCTCTCTGCGAAGCGTCCGGGTAGAATCCGGCATCCGTGGTGGAAAAGCGTGTCCACTCACCGCTGTTTAGAATGCTGTTGTCGTCTGTGGGAGGATAGTAGTCACACAGTACTGTGCTTCCCTGGTCGCGGCGGGCTATATACCATCGCTGGGTATAATAGGTACCGGCCGTTTCATCCAGATAGTCTGATATCCACTGGGTAAGGTTATAGTTGCTGATGTCAAAGAGACCGGCCACGTTGTCCGGACCGCCCACCATATCAATCAGCAGTCCGCCGGCATCCTGTTCGGCGCGTTCCATCAGTCCGCCGTAATGGTCGTACAGGTTGAAGATTTCCTCCACCTTTCCGTTCATCAGGTTGTGAAACGCACTTTCCTGCAGCAGGGCTTCTCCCAGATTGGCTGTACCGGCGGTGGCAAGTCCCACTCCAAGATTGTATAGGTTGTCTATATCCTGACGCAGGTTTTCCTTGGTGAAGTTACCCGGAACACTGGCCAGATCGTCCAGCATTCGCTGCCAGTCAATGTTACCAATTTCCGACAGTCTCAGAAGCGGAGCTATTTCCTCGCTGATTTTAAGGAAAGTGATGTCCGAGAAGGTCAGTGAACTGTTGGTCACGATGCTCTCAAATTGCATACACAGGTTTTTCGTGTCGTCACATACCTTCATCAGATAGCTGCCCCAGTAGATGGCCGTTTGTGGCGAATGGAGCATCTGTTTGGCTACAACCACAATTTTGGGCATGATTTTTTCTGCCACCATGCGGTAGATACGGCGGTAATAGTAGTTTTCCGTACTGCTACACCAGATTCCCAGATCCGTGAAAGCCTTGTGTTGAAGAAATTTCGACGCAAATATTCCGGCAGCGGCCACTTCCGCGGCGTTGTAGTGCTTCAGTATATTGTCCACCTGTTCACCGTAATAGCCCTCCGCTACGGCTTCCGTACCGAATGCGGCCGCCATGGCAGCTACGGTACGTGCATCGTAGTTCACGCTGTAATACTGGGCATGTACGGGTCGGGTGACAGCCAGCAGTAGTATTGTTATGATAAGTGACAGGTGTTTCATTTATGATTGCTTTTGCTATAGGTTACTCCAATAAATGGTATCATACACGTTGATTTCCTCTTGGCTCATGCCGGTATGCAGACCTTTTTCGGCAAGCATATCCTTTATGGCCTGCAGGTTCTTTCCTTTGATAAAAGGAATACTTGAAAGCTCTTCCTCGGTTTTCCTGCACAAATCCTCTATGGTAACAATACCCGCCTGCATCAATGCCTTTCGGATAACCGTATACGAACCTGTTGGAATGTACGTGTTTGAGATATACGTCTTTACATTCATTCTTTCTTTTCATTTGTGTGGAATTTTATGGCTTATCAGTATGAGTTTGGCATGTTTCTGAGATGTTTAATAAGGCTGTCCGCTTCTGTTACAGCATTATATGCAGACAGGCGCTGGTGAACGAAAAGTTCTAAGGCTATTTTATATCTTCGTTCTTCCCATTTGTCGGCTTCTGTATTTTTTCCTATGAGAATGTTTGATTGATTTCCGCTCTCTTGAAAGTCAATGCCGGCATATTCGTCCAGTTCCTTGTTTGTCATACCTAACTGTAATGCATATTTCCCCAGAATTTTTTCAATCATTGAAATGCTTCTTTCACTCAGATATCGGGTATGCGCCAGTTCTTGTTTGCTTTGGCTGCAAAGGTCTCTGATGGTGAATATGCCGTTTTTCTGAAATATTCTTTGAACACGAACGCCATATTGTTTTCCGAAGTCAAGTGACTTTACGCTCTTACTGATATCCATTTTTCCCATTATCTTCTTATTATTGTTTTGATGGTTTAAGATTCAATACTTTCCCTACTTCATTCACTTTCTTTGCAAAGGGAAGTGATTTGCTGATTCCGCTGGCATCCCAATCACGACAGTAGGCTTCGATGGCTTTCTGATGAGAGCATCCCAGCTCTTTCTTGTATAGTTTCAAGGCTTCCTTTTCCGCACGTTCCGTCGTATAGGTCATATAGCATTCATGCGGTTCCTCCACACCATACACACCGCTTGTTGTTCCTCTTCGGATAAATACTTCCCTGAAGAAACTTCGGCCCTCCTTGTTTTCAAGGCGGTTTACAGTGAATATCTTTTTGCAATCCACGTCGGTAAGTCCGAGAATTGCCTTGATTTCATCGAAGCGTTCACGGAATTTGCTTTGATCAAGCAGCATGACCACGTCCGAATTGTTTATGATGGCTTCTTTTACTATCGGACTGCCGATAATATCCTGTATTTCCTGTGTTACAACTCCCACAGAAGCCCAGAATTTACGGGCTGTTTTGTACATGAACTTGATATACTCGGCCATCAGCGGACTGGCAATGGCTTTCCATGCTTCCTCAATGACAAGCACCTTCCGGTTCTTCTTGATACGCATCTTCTGCAGGAATACATCCATGATAATGAGCGTGACAAGAGGGAACAGGAGGGGGTCATCTTTTATACTGTCGATTTCAAAAACAATGAATGTTTCATCAAACAGGCTGCTGTCCATATTCTCGTTTAATGTCTTCTCATGGTTGCCGCCCCGATAGAAGTCTTTCATCATATACCGGTAGGTGGAAAGGTCAATCCCTGAAATTCTGTTTTCACTGCAAATGTCCGGGATACGTTGTACGGAGAACTCGTAAAATGAATTGAAGGAAAGCTCCTTTACCTTCAGTTCTTTGCGCCGTCTTTCCATCTCGTTTATCATTCTGTCAATACGTGCATCACGCTCTCTTTCGCTTTCATCACGCCTGTCGTTATGATTTCGCTCATCTATCTGAAGACTCTTTTGTAAATCCTCACGCTGCGTTACGGTAAATCCTTCGAAACCATTAAAATACGTATCGTAGTATTCAGTGATTACCTGCTCTATCAGGCGGTCTTCCGTCTTTGTCACCGTACCCTGCGAGCCTTTCCAGATAAGCAGAACAAGATTTTTCAGGAAGCCGGTCTTTTCCACATTCAGTTCGGCACGGTTGATGCGGAACGGATTCATGGTTATCGGCTTTTCTTCCGTATAGCTGATGTACTTGCCGTTCAGATATTCACAAAGTCCTTCATAGGAATTACCGGTATCTACCATCACTACATCCGTACCTTGCTCATATAACTGTCGTACTACCGAGTTCATGTGGAAGCTCTTACCGCTTCCGGAAGGGCCGAGACAGAAGAAGTTCGAGTTGTCTGTCAACTTGTATTTTCCTTCTTTTCCTGTTATGTCGATAGCCACAGGTACACCCTGACGGTCAGTATAATATATTTTCAGTGGGGTTTCCTCGCTGTGCTGGATACGCTCTTTATACATCAGACACATGGCCGCGTCACTGAGCGTCAGAAAGCGGTCATAGTCCTCGCTCATACTGTAGCAGTTACCGGGGAAGGAGCTGACAAACAGTTCCAGTTGGTTATAGGCCCGTTTGCTGATATGGATGCCTAGACGTGAAAAAGTATTCTCCAGATGGTTTGTACATTTCTGCAAGTCAGTATCAGCCGGAACGGCTACTATCAGGTTATAATGGGTATAAACCAGTTGCTTGCTCTCTCTGGCGATTACTTCCTGTACTCGTTTTATGTCTTCTACTGCCATTTGGTTTCCAGGGTTTGGTATGCTTGCATGGCGGTTCTTCTTCTTGTCAAGTAAGGCCAATTCTCGTTTCTGGTTAGGCAGGAAGATTATCTGGTTATACACCACAGTTTCTGCATTTGGGATGCTGTCTATGGCCGAAAGCAGATCAACAGGCATCTCACTGTTGTTTACCTCAATATTTGAGTATGGACGTATAAGTGATGGCAGGCTTACACAGTCCACATCTACCAGGCTGTACACCTTGCAGCGTTTGTCACCCATTGACAGATTTTCATCACTCGCTTTGAAGTTGGTCATCGAAACTGTCTTGTTTTTGAAATCCATGGCAAAGAAGCGGTCTACATAACTGCTCGCCTCTGTTTCATTCAGGAATACTGCCTGTACACCTGCATCGTGCAGCAGGTCATGTACCTTGCGGATTTTTACCAGAAAGTCACGCCACTTCTTGTTGTCAAATGAGAAAAGGCGGCTTTTCTTGGATTCCTGCGTAATTGTCAGATAACATACACTGTCCGTATAGTGTCGTCCGTTGAAATACTTGAAATAAGCTGCCGACAGGAATTCATGCTGATCTCCGCTTCCGTCTTCAAATTGTTTGCGGATAAATATGTCTTGCTTATGAATGGCATACCCCTCGCCTAAAGTTTGTGCAATGGCAGAAAACAGATGTGTAAATTCATAATAGCCGTCTGTATTGGCTGAGTACTTCTGCACCGGATTTTCTATTTTCAGGATGGCGGAATATTCTCCGGTTTTGGTATATACGATACCTATACCATCCGTATTCTCTACAGAGAAATAGATGTCACGGAAAATGTGCTTTCGTTTTCCTCCGGTACCGAAAGCACGGACAGAAATAGCCATTCCGATACATAAGGCAATGAAGATTAGGAGAATATATATAGTCATTTCTGTATTATTTCAATCAAATAAGGGCAGATTCACCTTCAGTGAAGGCGAACCTACCCGCATTCAAAAATTTAACATTCAACTTGCCCACACATGTCTCATGATGGTTTATTTTTATTCAATCACATTTTCTTGGAACTTGCATAGACGAACACTCCCTTGTCAATTCGTTTGGAGTGCAGTCCCTGTCTTTGTTTCACGATGATCAGTGAGATACCTGCCGAAAGGATAGCCGTCAGGGCTATCAGTCCGGCAACAAAACCGAGCAGGCAGTAGGCAGCAATGAAGCCGACAATGGCTCCACCTGCCGTACCTGCAGCCCAGTAGATGTATCGCCCCTGAATCCCCATGAGTTCAAGCGGACGTTGCAATCCCTTGAACACCGGATAGTCGGGATAACGGGTCTCTTCGCTTTTCATCTTCTTTTCCCTGTTTTTAGGCTGTGATTCCAAAGAACAATGGAAGTGCCTGAGCTGCTGCAATCAGGAAGATGCAGGCACCTACTACCATCATAATCTTCTTCTTGACATCCTGTTCCTCGTTGTTCATGGCGATATAGACGCTGATAGCACCTACAATGGCAACTACACCGGCAATGGCATAGCACAACTTGACCATGATTGGCACATACTTCGCAATTTCTTCCGCCACGGTGGAAAGTGCATTGGTTCCTGCCGTGTAGTCACCAGCCGTATTTTGCGCCATGAGTGAAGTTACTCCGCACAGCAGCATAATCAAAAGCATCTGCACTTTCATGGATGCGGATGCTGTCATCCTTTTGAAAAATCCCTTTACTTGCTTGAACATTCTTTTTTACTTTTTTGTGTAATACTTGTGTTTGTTTTGGTCTCTTTTTCCTATGCCTGATTCTCTTTATATGCGGTATCCGAAAAAGGCCGGAAATACGATTGATGCTCCGATAATGAACAGGCAGGCGCCTACCAGAGTGGTTATTGATTTCGTGATACCGTCTTCACCTGTGTTCATCTTGATATAAATCTGGAGCGCGGACACGACAGCAAAGACTGAGGCGAATGCGTAGCAGATGTACAGGACATACAGCATCATTGTCACCACATAGTCGTGCATTGTCGCCAGTGAATCGGCACCCCAACTGTAGTTTACGCTTCCGCATTTGGCGAAAGCATAATAGGGCATCAGACATAAAATACATAGTAGTTTTCTCGTTAGTTGCATTGTATTGTTTTACAGTTTGTCTCTGATTGGTTTCCAGGCTAAGTCCGGACGGTTGTCTATGTGTCCTCCCGATACCATTGCTTTATACATCTCTTCTGTCGTGAAGGCATCCGACAGATACGGTTCGGTTTCTTCCATCCTTTCTTCGGCTTTTGCTTTCAGCCGTTGTAATTTCTCTTCCGGCGTTTCTGTTTGGGGAGCGGTTTCAGGTTCTTGTTGTTCTTCAGTAGCTGTGCTGCCTTCTGTTTCATATTGCTCACCGCCTACGCTGAAACCGGTATCACTTTCTGTGACTGCGACGCTTTCTTCCTCAGACGGATCCAGGTCGAATACCTCTTCCTCTGTCTTTTCTTCCCTTTTTTTGCCATAAAGTTCCTGTGCGATGATTACGGCGTAGTAGATGATATATGCCACCGTTAAGACAATGGCGAAAATTAAGTATGATTTCATATTTTATTATGATATGATTATATGGTTTGAATATGATGCTGCAAAGAAATATTTAAGATTCTATATTTTGAAATACTTGAATATTAAATATATATCATCTTAATAAGATTTATCCAAAAAATAAAAATCATATTCAAAAATCATATTATAATATTGGATTGTATGAAGTAAAGTTTGATCCAACTGAAATAAATAATGGTATTCGTATTTCGATGCAACAATTCAATATGATGATATCTGTATATATTACTTTGAGAAAATAATATTTATTAATGGATTGGATTAAAATATTCGTTACTTTTGTATATGGTGTAGTGAAACTGATATTTAGAATCACTCCTTGAATGTTTAATTTTAAGTGTAATTGTATATGGGAAGAGTTAAAGACATGCAGGCTGATTACGAAAGCGGTCTTATGCATACTTTTGATGAAGATAGGAAAGTTTGTGCAGAACATTTTAGTGATCCATATTTGAAGGAGTATATTCGTAAGAACGGGTATAAAGGAAAATGTTCATATTGTGGCAAAACAGATACTTTAGTATTGGATATGAAGGGTTTTATGCAATATATTGAAGGACGATTGTCACAAAGATTATGTTCTTTGGATGATGCTAATTTGCCATTGGCTAGTTCATTCTACGATGATGACGAGGAAGAAATCCCTGGTTTTTGCCGTGCCGGGTCTTATATTATGCCTGAAAAAGTAGAAAAATATGATGATGTACAAGATTTGATGGATAGCTATGGCCTTTGTACACAAGATGATGACCTTAATGAGGATATTGCTTCTTGTTTCAACGATAGCGAATGGACACAAACGGATGCTTTTGCAGAAGACCTTGATGAAGAATTGTCTTATGCATGGGAATATTTCTCCAAAATGGTTAAATACAAAAAGCGTTACACTTTTTTTCAGGATCCGCATTTCATAAGACAAGAGGAATGGAAAGATGATGTATTGACAGAGCTAAACCAACTTTGTGGAAATATTCTTATATCAAGACTTAATAAGGGAACCCTCATATTCAGAGGGCGTCCCAATGATACAGGTGTTCCACGTACTTCATTTAAGGATTTGACAGCACCTCCAACTGAGGCTGCCAAGGAAAATAGAATGAGTGCTGCAGGAATTTCTATGTTTTATGGCGCATTGGATAAGGAGACTCCGGTAAAGGAAATCAGAAATTATACTCCAGGTGCCGTAATAGATTTGGGAGAGTTTGAATTGAAAAGAGAACTTGTGGTTATCGACTTGTTCAAGATACCTGAACACCTGTCATTTTGGATGCCCCAATATTTCAGGGAATATAAGTTCCTAAAGAAGTTTCATTCGGAAATAACCCAACCTGTAGGTAAGAATCCGGGAATTGATTATGTGCCCACTCAAATTTTTACTGAATACATAAGGTTTATGAATAATTACCACATTGATGGTATTATATACCGAAGCTCTATGACTGGTGAAAAGAATATTGTACTTTTTTATGACAATGAAACTTCAGCAGATGTGTTGCAGTTGAATAACGTGGTTAAAGTTTGAGCCGAACATGAATAAAGACCGCACTTGAGCGGTCTTTATTCATTACTGCATCATTTCATTCGGATGCCTTTTCAAATTTTGCTATATTTAAGTTGTATACTTTATTGAGTTCTTCTACAAGTGTATTGTATGATGAGACTGCGTTTAATATTTCTGCATTGAATAGTTCATTATTCTCACGTTTCTGCTGTAAATTAACACACTCTTTCAATGTGTATAAAATAAAATTAATTCTATTGGTTGATACATGTATCTTATCGGGCAAAAGTGATTTCTCAAGATCTTTTATAGCATTGGTTGCATAAAAGATAGACAGCATTAAATTATAGTCTGCTAATATTTTATCTTCGACTTTTTCCGTTATAAGTACATATGAAGACTGTACTAAATTACTTACCTCATAATCAAATTTGGCAGTTCGTTCTTTTTCTTCCTCGGTTCGATTCGTTGCACTAGTTTTAGTCTGCTTCAAATATGGAAGGATTTTATCCTTGTAGACAGTTATTATACAACGTGATACGTTATAAATAAAAAAATAAATTAATGCAGGTATTATAAGATAAAAAAGAATACGATATATTGGTCCTACTGGATTTATAAATTCCTCTTCAGTGACCTTGGAAAGTAATGCCGTACTTATACCACTAAAGACAGGTATGGCAAAATCATTTATTCTATCAAGGTTAGTTTTATTTATTTGCCTTCTGTGTTTCAGTAGTTCCTTAAATATGTGATATCGAATATTTGTATTATTATAGTTCATAACAGATTTATGGGTTACAATTTTGATAATCCTGATCAAGAATATTCAGTAATCGCTCAGCATAAGAATTTTGGTTGTATTTGCCACGTTGATACCTGAGACATTTATAAAAACTACCTATTAAATAATCTCTGCATAGAATATTTTCCTGTTTTATTTTTTTACAATATTCTTGCTTGTTACTCTTGCATTCGAATGAACATTTTTGACTATTGTCAATAAGAGTTCGGACTGTTGAAAGGATTTCGTATGTTCTAATTGGAAATTTCATTGCATGATGTTTTCTGCAATGAGGTCTTGCCAGTCTTTTGACCTGAGATTTAGTGATAATAATATTATAATTGTTTGCAGTACATTCTCTGACGTATCTGATTCCTAAATTATAATCAGTTGATTTATTATCACCATAAAAGCTCCTTCCAAAATTTTTGCCTATAATTTTCAGAGCTTCAATATAATACTCATTCTTTTTGTAGTTAATATAATGTTTGTCATCAAGTTTTATTCTACAAAACCTGATGCCTGGGATAAGTTCATATAGTATATCAAGAATCATATAATTTATATTTTATTGTCGTAAATTTACAATATCTCTCCATCGTATACAAAAAAATATGTTTATAATTTGTTAACTGTATCAATATTTTTCTACAAAACATTTTTTTTAATCATTTTATCTTTGTTTTTTCTTGTTATACTAAATATTTCCCGTTTAATGGTATCTGTTTGGAACTTGAGAAATAGGATGCAAACTTAACAGTTTGTGACAGATGCACAAAGTTTATGGAAATCTGTTTTGCATATTATACAGATATGTCTACACTTCTCAACAGAACATTCACAATTCGTCCAGCATAGAGCTTATTGTTATTATGGTGAACTCAATGTATTTTAATGTAGCTTATACATCTATAAATTTTTCTGATTTGTGACATTTCAATTTTTTTGAGTGTACAGCGGACGGCTTATTGCTAGGACATATATGAGTTCAAATTGTTTGCAGAAAAATGCAAAGAATGACTTCCTACGATTAAAGCATTTCACCCGTGTTCATATTTTATTAACATGTCCAAACAAATATTAGCCGTAGTCATAAGTTTATAAAAATAATTTTCTATAAAAATATTTTTTAATTAAATAGATTGTGTATCTTTGCAAATACATCTGATTAATAAGTATATAAAGTGGAAATACTATGTGTATATCAAACAAGATCGGTCCACCGGTTGAAGGTGATGACTTCTTCGGAAGAGAAAAGGAAATTCAAAAGGCAAACAAACTGCTCGATAGTAGCCATTCTTTGCTGTTGTCAGCCCCCCGCCGCATTGGCAAGTCTTCATTGGCAAAACGTCTGATAGAAGAGAAAAAGAATCAGGGATGGAAATGTGTTTATATCGACTTGGAAGAAACAACTACAGAAGATGGTTTTCTTAACCTTGTTATTGAAGCCTTCTGCAAAAATGGTATTTGGAAACAGGTCGCTGAAGGAATGTCCAAAGGATTGGCTTCTGTACTGGAAAGCATCGAGAAGATTTCTCTCGGTCCAGTTCAATTTAATTTTGCAAAGAAAGAAGACCAGGAAGATTTGTATAAGAACCTGAAGGAGTTGATCAGACACGATGAAGACACATTTATTGTCGTTGATGAATTGACCCTTTTCCTGACAATTCTGAGCAAGGGTGAGGACGGAGTTGAAAAAGTGGCCTTTATCCTCAACTGGCTAAGAAGCCTGCGACAGGTCAGCAAGACTAAAGTCCGTTGGCTGTTCTGTGGTTCTGTAGGTCTGAGGAATTTCACTTCTGCTATGAATTTGGGCTATACCGTCAATGACCTGACGGAATTCAGCCTTGACGAGCTGAGCCGTGGCGAGGCTGCTGGACTGCTTCTCGAACTTTGTAAGTCTGAAAATATTGAAATGAACGATGAGCTTGTTGAGTACACGCTGAACAAGTTGTATTGGAACATCCCTTATTTTATCCAGATTATCTTCTCAAATTTGGCTGAAGACTATGCAGACAAGATAACTCGGGAAGATATAGACACCGCCTACCGTAAGTTATGTTCAGAGAATTATCTGAGTACCTGGTCAGAGAGACTGGTCGAATATGGTGAATACGAGCTTCCTGCCCGGCAGATTCTGAAATTGCTTGCTACCCGGCCGGAGGGTATAGAACGGGACAGTATGCTCAACAATTTGATGACCGGTCAGGATGCTTCAAAGATTGAGGCTGTTGATTATACTTTAAGCAAGGTTCTTGCCATGTTGGAGAATGACGGATACATTATGAAGAAAAACGCTTTGCGTATGTTCCGCTCACCGCTGTTGAGAGATTATTGGTTTGAAAGGTTTGTCCAGTGATTAAAATGATGAATACAAATGCCAGCATATTGCATCAGCCTCCTTTATCCCATAGCCAAGGGATAAAGGAAGATGCTGTTGTCATAAACAATGATATTTTTACGTCCATCTTCAGCTATTTGTTAAAGGAGGATAGGGATAAAATCGCACAGCCCAATTTAATTATTGGTGAAGATGGGAGTGGAAAGACCTCATTGCTCAAAAGAATGTATTTCAGCATAGAGAATAGTGGCAAACAGCTTAAGCCGGTATTTATTGAGGGAAAAGAACTTTTCTCGACCGATGATATATGGAAGTTTTGTCCATTGCAGGATGATTCCTGCAGGACTGTTCTGTTGATTGACAATATCCAGTACTATTTCGAGAGGACTGATAATACCGAGCAGTATAATTTGAGGGGAAAGCTCAATAAAGCCGGTGCGCCCATTCTGATAGCGACATCCGACAAGGTGCTGCCGGCATTCACCGATTATGAATCTGCTTTTTTCGAAGGATTGAAGATTTCTTATATACGGCCGCTTGCCGTTACTGATTACAGTATGTTCGTAGGGAATGAGACGGATATGGCACGTTTGGAAAATTTGATGTCTTACCTGCCTAAGACACCCCGTTCTGTGCAGATAGCCGCAAAGATTATTGAAGATTCTGCAAGTCCGGAAACGGATATAATGCTTCTCATAGATTATTTCTCTTTCTATTATCAGGCAAAGTATGAGAGCTATGTAGTGCAGATTCAAAGGATTTTGTCGGCTATAGCAAGAGCTGAAGATGGAGTTAGCCTGCAGGAGATCCGCCAGATGACAGGTCAAGATAACGGGAAAATATCCCCATACCTTAAACTGATGGCTGACCGGAAAATTATAGATAAGACATCCAAAACCCAGCGGGGAGGTATATATACCATTGCAGACCCGCTGTTTAGATTATGGTTGCAAACTAATGTGCTTAGTTTCTAGTATATTGTGCTTCTCAGGTGAGAACCATATGATGCGAAGTATAAGAAAGAAACACTCTTGCTTCTAATAAAAAGAGGAGAAGTATATTGAATATAATATTACTGAGCAATTTGGATGTTAATAAGCACAAAAAAGGGAGAGTACATAGACTCTCCCACAAGCAATATAAATAAGTTGATCACTTACTAAAAGTACATTGTGCTATATGACCAGAAGAAGGAGTTGTTCCTTTTCCCTTAAATTCCCATTTAAATCCTTTATTTGGAACATTTGCATCCCAATATGAAGTCCAAGTAAATCTTGTGTTCCATAACGGCCCTGTTCCACTGAACGCTACACTTTCTGGTGTTAATATATTATCGTCCGGGCTAGGTTTTGCATTTGGATTTAAAACTTCGAAGAAATAATAATTGAATGTAATATTGTTATTAACAGCAACATCCATTATTAATGTTCTACTTGAATCATAAAAAACTCCAGTGGATGCATCAGGTGACCCTCCGAATATATCAAGAGTTGGATAAGTAGTTCTAGTTTGTGCAGTTACACCATTCGCTACCGAAAAGTCAAACCCGGCATCTTCTTTTACTTTCTTAACCAATGTCTTTCCATTTACTGAGAATACCATATAGGCTGTAGTAGGATTTGCGATGGCCTCTGCTACTCGTGCATTTAGCATTTTCAATTCAGACTCATACTTTTCAAGACTTAACGGACTAACTTTTTCTAAATCTTGCCAATCCGAGCCTGTAACGTAAGATAAGGCTCTTGTTTTCTTGTTCTCGTTAATGTAATACTCGTTTGTTGTTTCATTTACATCAACAAATCGGGAGATGACTTCCATGTCAGTCTGAGTGTTACTAACAACAGGTTCCATAACCTCATTATCACTACATGAACATACTGCAAGAGTAGCAAAAACTCCCAATGCGATTGAACTAATTTTTTTCATATTACCTCCGTTTTTGGTTAATGAATTGTATTTTGCACAAATATATAATTTTTTTTTCGTAAATTTGCATGGAATTCAATTTTTTATAGCAATGAAAGGAAAAATCTTAATCATACTGTTCTCATTTCTTTTTATAAGCTGCATTGAAAGAAATGGATATTATTCTTACGAAGAAGAAAGTGTTATCTCACTTATTTGCGACATCACTTGGTCTACAAGTACATATAAAACAGAGAATGATGAAATAGGACAAACGACATACAATTTTAACCGAAACGGAATTTATAAGAGAACTGATATAGTAACAAATCAAAATGGAGAAGAAAAGAAATCTGAATATAATGGAAGATGGACTTTTGGAGACCCTAGTTTCAGTACTATATATTTCGGAGGTAATCATTATTGGGATATAGACAAATTGACCGAAAAAAAGTTTTCTTTCTATGATAGAACTGGAGAGTTTGGTGACCCCTTTATGTACAGAGAATATTACGAATTAATTCCTTATCAAACTTTAATTAATTAGTTCTATAAGATATTGAAACTTCTCCGGTGTTGGCGTAAACGAGTTTTTGTTCGCGTCATACTCGTAGGCGTGGCTGTTGCGTGTCTTAATGATGTTAACAAAAAAGAGGCAATCTGCCTCTTTTTGTTTTCTAGATTTTCAAATTGACTTTCATTTAATCATATGTATTCAATAATTTTTGCCGCAATTTATAGAACTCGTGTTTTGGAGGATAATCTTTATTTTTAAGTAAATCAAGCAGAGTTCTATTGTCGTCTTTTCCATATATGGTAATACGCCTATTAAGTGACATCCCTTTTTCATTGCATAAATAATCTACAATATCAAGTTTTTCTAAAACGACGGGATAATCAAGGATACATTCTCCATTAATCTCCATATAAGGGGATACATGCCCTTGTTCTATGAGTATTTTTGTATAAGTCAATGAAGTGCATACAGCTATAAATAATGGATTTTTCTTTAAACTTGTTGTTGAATCTAAAGTTACAATATTGGGATTTGCTCCAAAATTTAATAAATCTGTAATAAATCTTGGATCCGAGTTATAATTATCGTCAATCAAACCAGCTGCCAGTATTAGAGGAGTGTCGCCATTTTGGCAAATACTGTTTGGATTTGCTCCAAGTTCTAAAAGACATCTGAATGCTTTATATTTTCTATTGAATATAGTCCACATTAAAAGAGGCTTTCCGAAAATAGCATCAGGGGTGTCTATATTTAATTTTTTTTTATGAATATACAGTTTCATTTGAGTAGTATCTTCTCTATCTACAAGTTTTGCGAAATTTTCTATCGCAGTACCTTTATAACACTCAACATTATAAAATGTTATATTCGTTGTATTTTGACGGCAAGAAGCCGCCAAAATACAACAAAATGCAAGCCTTATGAAAGTAGCCAAATTCATTTCCTAATAATTTTTTCTTTTAATGTAGAAAGCGTATGATTCTTTACCCTTTGTCCTGAACGTATTAAATCGTCTATTTTTGTAAACGGTATTTTCGGACAATAATTTGCAGGTAAATATACCCTATTGCCTTCTGCATGCATATTTATTAAGCTTTGCAAATAGTCAACAATCTCTCCAGTTACGATATAAGCAGTTATATTGGGCTTATAATATAAATTTAGAGTTTCTTTTGTACTATTACTTAGTGCTGCGGCATTAAATGTTATAGCAGGATTACCTGTTGCCAAAGCATTTGCACTTGCTAGTCCGCCACCTAAAGAATGTCCAACAAATGTTAATTCTTTGTCGGAAATCATTTGGGAACGGGATAACAATCTAGCATTACTAACAGATTGATTGTATTGTTCTGATTTTCCAAATAATTGTTTGACATTATTATTCCAATCTTTATAACTATCAAATTTTGTTCCTGCTGTCGCGTAAACAAATTCAGTGTAAGTATCAGTTTTGTCATCATACCTTCCATACAACGCTGATTGGAATCCTGTTTCTTCATTTGATGTTCGAAATCCTGTTCCTAAATTTTTAGTGTTACGTATATATCGCCAATTTCCAGGTATTTTATTAGTACCAGGTGCATACGCATCTTCAGCCATTGCTAAAGCTTCTACATCTGTAGGTTCAAATCCATGGTCGTCAATATAATTAAGTGGATTATTAAATGTAAAACAGAGGCTACTAAAATTGGGATATTTTTCTTGCATCGGGTCTGTTGACATCCAAAGACTTATTCTTGGATCATAATACCTTGCACCATAGTAATACAGTCCTGTCTCCTCGTCGAATTCCTTCGCATTGAAGAGGTAAGGCGTATTCCAGATGTTGTTCCGCTCTTCAATGAACACTTCACCGAACGGTACGTACTCTATGTGTTGCACCACTTCGCCATTCAGGTTGGTGATGTAGCTGCTGCTACCCAGATGGTCGGGATGGTAGTAAAACTGCAGGTTCTCGTAGGCGTCGCCTTCTTGGAAGTTGTCCTCCAGTGCCTTTACCATGGCACGTGTCCGGGCTGTTTCCATCGAGCCGTCGTCACAGCAGAATCCCTCACCGTTTACATAGTCATTGTTGTCCGTTCCGTTGTACGGCACATCAAAGGTAGCATAATTTTCTTTGATTGCCTCCTGTTGTGCCGAATATTTTCCGGCATAGTCCACAGATACAGCATCTGCCTCGCTTCCTGCATATTGTATGCGTCTCGGGTCCGAGCCGTAGGATGCGAAGTCACCTATCTTGGATACAATGCGCTGGCTGCCTATGTAGATGTGCTTGGTGTAGCGTCCGCCTTGATTTGCCACGAGATAAGGGCTCACGTAGAGTGAGAACTTGGCCGTGTTGGTGCGTCCGCCGGCAAACTCTGAGTTCACATATACCTGCTCGCTCTCGCCGCTGGTCTTCACTGTGCGCTCGCCGTCAGCGTCATACCAGTAGTTGGTCACGAATCCGTCATCGTCAGAGGCCAGCAGACGGTTCTCCTCGTCCCATTTCAGCTTGCGCTCATGGGCTTTCTCGTCTGTCGTTCCGTCCTTCTTTGTGCGTCCGGTATTTACGTAAACAAGGTTTCCGTTCGCGTCATACTCGTAGGCGTGGCTGTTGTGGGTCTTCTGGTTCTCGTCCGGAGTGGCTTCCGTGCGGTAGTTCACGTCACTGACGTTGTCAAGCTGGAATTTCTTTCCATCTTCCTGTCCGTAGGTGTACGTCAGGTCATAGCCCACGTTCAGTGTGCCGTCAAACTGCAGGTTGCCCTGCGTCAGATGCTGGCTCTTCGAGGTGATGCGGTGCATGTTGTCGTAGCCCATTGCCAGTGTGTAGCTTGCCGTCTTGCTGTCTGAACCCGTGTAGGTTCCGGTTGCGCCTGTCAGACGATATAGTGCGTCGTAGGTGTAGCTGTGGCTCATCTGTCCGCCGGCCTTGCCGCTCTGTGGCAGGGCTGCTCCGTTTGCCACGCTCAGCACGTTGCTCACTGCGTCATACGTGTAAGCGTTGTCCATGATGGTATTTCCTCCGGCATTCACTTTCAGGTTCTGCAGTCTGCGACGCTGTGGGTCGTAGGTGTAGAATGTCTCCGCTCCGTTGCAGTACTTCATGTACGTGCGCTGGCCGAATTTGTCATATCCTATGCGGTTCACATAGTCATATCCGTACGACTTGTATCCGTGTACGTTCGTAAGCTGTCCGCCCAGGTCATACGTGTAGGTCACTTTCTCTTCGTCCGGGTAGATCATCTCCAGCAGTCGGTTGTGGCTATCGTAGGTCCATTGTGTCACATAGGTGGCGATGGCCTGGTTAGGCACGATCATCGTGCGTCGGGTCTTGGTCACTTCGCCCATCTTGCCGTAGAAGTATTCTATGGCACCTGTTCCGTCCTCGCGCAGCATCAGTCGTCCTATGCGGTTCTGTGAGGCGTTGCGTCCGCCGTAGTAGTACTTCACGTTGTTCTCCGGATGGTCGGGATAGTTGATGCCCGTCAGTCGGTTGTAGTCGTAGTCATAGGTAATTGTTTTTCCTTCGCCTGCAAGGTTGGCTGTCTGCTTGCTTGTCACGTTGCCCAGTGCATCGTAGGTGAACGTGGTCTTTCCGCTGGCCGGATGGTTCACTTCCGTGCGGCGGTCGCCCATGTCATACGTCGAGGTCGTTACGTTGCCGTCAGCATCTGTTACACGTACATGTCGCTGGATGCCGTCGTATTCGAATGTAGTGGCGATGGCTCCGTCCGGACCGCTTTCCTGTATGCTCTTCAGCGTCTTTCCGCTGCCGCTCGTATGGGTGGTCTGCACATTGTTCAGTGCGTCTTCCACGCTTGTCACCAGTGCATGGCTGCTTCTTTCCAGACTGTATGTGGTCTTTGTCTCTGCATTGTCCGGCAGAGTTACCTTGATGGCACGGTCGAGCACGTCATAGGCTGTGATAGTCGGGGTCACGTTGTCAAAGGATTTGTTGAAGGCAGCTTTGTTTCCCAGTGGCTCCGTGGTCGGATAGTAGGTCTTCGCCACGCGTCCGAATGCGTCATACACGTTCCGTCCGCTTACTATCATCACGTTCTCGGCGCTTGATGCGCTGCCATTCGCCACGTCGGTCACTGTGCCGTCCTTCTTCACTTGTACTGGGCGTCCGAATCCGTCAACGAATGTCACTGTTTCTATGTCGTCTTCAGGATGCTGTATGTCATAGTGCTTCGTCACAGCGTATGCCGGGGCAGTGATGCCGTTTTCATTGAAGGTGGCTTTGGGCTGGTATTCAAATGCGATGATATAAGGTACACCTGTGGCCAGTTCGTTTGGTCCGCGCACGCCGGTAATACGGCCCAGATTATCTATGTCGGTTTCGTAATAGAAATTGTTCAGGTCGCGGCGTTCCAGGGCGATGCCGTAGCGGTAGTCGAAGTTGCCCGCTTCGCTTCGGTAGCCGAACGCATCCTCTACACGTTCCACATACATGTTCATTTCCGGCTCATAGCGGTACTTGTACCACATGCGCTGTCCTTCGGCATTCTCCGGCAATGTCTTCTGCGTGATGTTTCCGTATGCGTCATATTTGTAGTCGGTCACGGCTGTTCCGTTACCCAGCTGCTGCGTTATCTGCTTCAGGTGGTTCGGATAGTTCGTGTTATAGGTGGCCGATACATTGTGATATACTGTTCCGTCACCACCGGTTACGGTCACGTTTACGGGCAGACCGAGGATGTTCTTGGCACTGTTCGAGGTGTACTGGATGGCAGTCTGGTAGTCGAAGCTGCCGTTCCCGTCCTCACCGAGTGTGCCTTTGTCACTGTACTTGTACGATTTCAGCTCGCCGTGGTGGCCAGTCAGGTAGTATTCGTTCCATGCTTCCGAAGTGATCATGCCCTCAGCCGTACCTTCATATTGCAGGTTGGCCGTGTAGCGCAGCGGTACGAACGCCGATGCACGGTCGCTGCACAGGTTGCTCTGTGCCGTAAAGGTGTAGTTGTCACCGTTGGCTGTCAGATAGTAGCCGTCGTATTCGTTCTTGGTTTCGGTATACTTGTTGCCTGCTGCATCCTGTACGGAAGTATTGGTCAGGTTGCCCTGTACATAATAGTTGGCCACGTCGTATTCTTCCACGGCCTGACGGTACAGCGCATTGCCCTGTTCCGTGTCGAGGTTCTTGGTTATTACCTCACCGAATCCGAGGAACTCACGTTCATGGCGGTCACGCCGACCGTTGCGGTATTCGAATGCGGTGGTCATTGTCGGTCCGTCATCGCGGATACCGTCGTCCACTGTCAGTTCCGACATTACCCATTTACCACCCGGCAGTCCGTAGGTCGGGTCTGTATGTTCATAGTCGAGGGTAAAGGTTCCTCCCAGTGAGTTCACTACCGATTTCAGCATGTTCGTGCGTCCTATGGCCGAACGGGTAACCTTCAGTTCGCTTTCCTTGTCAGATTCCACGATATCGAGATATCCGTCACCGTCCACATCCTGCAGCGTGTAGTTCACACGGCTGATGCTGTTGCTTAGTGACACATTCGGATTGACAGAAAATTTGATAGGTATGATTTTCGGGGTGACATTTACTGTAAAGGCCACATTCCCTGATTCGGAAGTTGATGCAGATTTGTTCAGGGCTGTTGCGCCTTCCCATGAAATCGCTTCTGTAAATCCGTTTCCTATGTTGAAGGCTACCATGATGCTTTCTCCTGATACCCATACCTTGTCTGGCAGACCGTCAGAGTTTACGTCCATCAGATTATACTGCTCACCATTCTGTGTAGTGACCATATTATATCCTCCGGCAAAACTTGTAGAACCGCTTTCCAGATTTTGGAATTTATTCTTAAATGGATTTTCACCACCAGATCCGCTTGCTCCTACATTGATAGAAGTTGCTTCACCTCCTTGGATACGGTCAATGCCCCAGTCAATAGGTTCAGAGAACGCATATCCGTAGTTCAGACGTACTTTTTTATCCGATTGAATTTTATCTGGCAAACCGTCACCGTTTACATCAACAAAGCTTTCTGTGCTATGATCTTCATTATGCGGAATACCAAGAGAGACGTTGACACTTGCTTTTGAATCGGCACTTGATTTCTGGGCTTCTGAAGCACGTTTCCATCCGGCTATGTGTCCAACCGTCATGCTGGCAGATATGACAGGATTGCTTCCAGCTCCCCAGGTGGTTGCCTCGTTGGTACTGCTTATTGTTCCGATACCGGAATATCGCTCCCCACTTATGCCACCTAAAGTATTGGTATATTGAATTGTACCGTTGGCTATTATATCAGGATAACCGTCTCCGTTCATATCTATCATCGTTGAGCGTGTGGTACTTCCACCTGATGCTTCGCTTCTGGTGATTCCTACAAGCCCAACTTGTGTGACTGTACTTGTGCTGATTACTTCCTGGGTTATGGCCGCTGCTCCGGTACCTTGCAGACAATCTCCGGTAAGTGCAGCCACATCTCCTAACTCGTCAAACGGATTGGTCAACACTACGTTTTGCTCAGTCAGGCGGGCTGTCCCCATTTCTGAAGCTGTCAGGTAAATCTCCGGTCTTTGTCCGCTCCAGCGGTCAAGTGTATTGAGATCAGTGCCTACAGGAGTGAAAGCCCATGTCAATGGATCTATTTGGGCGTTTTCATCTTCAGGCAGATTGAGCAAAGACTCATTGATGGGGTTTGCATATCTTCCTTCAGCTGTATTATATGTGAATCCTCCCCATCCGCGATATAGCGGTCCGAATCCGGTAGGATTTTCTGATGTATATAAATTGACAGCAATTATTTTCGGAGCTACTAACGACAGAGTGTCTTCAGGGTTGTCTATTGAAACAGATGCCTGCAATAGCTTGTTTGACAATTGAGTGTCATTGGAAAAGATTTCAAACCATACAGTATCACCTTCAATCTCACTGCGATTAATAATAATGGAGTCTGCTACAGATTCTTGTGTGTTAATCTGAATAGAGCGTTTCCCCAATAGTTTGTTTACGGCCTTAACAGTCAAGGTGACATTTCCGTCATAAGAAACTAATGGTTTGAAGGTCAAAATGGGCTTGATGGACAACAATGAATCTTCCTCTGCAAATGCGTAAGGTTCGACAGTGAATACGTGATTGGTATATAGCTTCATATCAGCACTGGTATTCCATTGCTGTTCATTGTTGTCTGAATCTTTATAGATAACTATCGGTTGCCATTTGATATCTTCCCATCTGACATTGGATGATGATGAAATCTCAAAGCGGAAATTGGTGAACAAGTCCGGATTTTGGATTTGGAACTTCAGACTGTCATTAAATTCTTCGTTCCAGGCAAATGTTCGTGTGAATACTTCTTTTTCCTGATAGTTAGGGTTGGTATTTCCTTCTCCATCTGCTTTATTGTTCGAGCCAAAAGCCTTTATCACTACATCATCAGAAGTAACAGGTTTCACAAATTTTCCGGAAACGGATACAATGTTATTTCCTTCATCAATCATAGCAGATGAAGATGCATAATAAACCGCTCCTTCATCTGGTTTGTATATGTTGGACGTATATCCGTCAGGAGTTGTATGACCTACACCTGTATATGTTATAACTGGTGACCAATTGACTTTGTCAAATGAGCCGTTGCTCATTTCATTTGTACCAGACTGTACACGGAAATAGATTCTATCGTTTTTCTGAACGGTGAGATTATTTATATTTGCAGGATATGCAGTAGCATCCCCTTTGGATATTGTTTTGTTCCAACGTTCCGTTCCACCTGTCTGTATGGCCACTCTTACTCCGTCAGCTTGTTCATACTCGTTGGCATCATAGTCTCCTGATGGAAGAATCAGATTTACTGTTCCGGTAATATTGACAATACCATTATACGGTGCACGCCATACACGTACCATATCAACCATGGGGGAGGTTCGGATAAGCTCTGCTTGTTCCTCTGGATCAACGGCACCGATTGTTTTATCGATGTTATTTGGGTCATATATGATAGGACTTGGAGTATCTGCACTGCTAAGAGTGAATGTTGGGACAGCGTTTCCGTTATTGTCAAACTCCAAATGATTGAAATATACTTTCCCGTTTGACACAAGGTCTATCAGCCCATCCCCGTTAATATCAGAGAAGTATTCTTTGGTCTTGGTATTGGTTCTTGACTTGTCTGAACCGGCAGTTCCAACGATGCCACCCCAACCGATTTTTACATCTCCGCCTCCTGAGTAAGAATTACTGCTGCTGGTCGAGAAGCTTGAAATACCTATGACTCGAATCGCTGCTCCGTATTCTACCGAATTGTTATTTGAAGATTTTAATTGGGGGCGATAATAGACTGATCCACCTTGACGGAATACTTTGTCTGGTAAACCGTCACCATTGAGATCTACAAATGTGGAAAGTCCTTTTGTTTGATCATTGCTGTAGTTGAATGAACCGCCGGCTGTAGAACTTGTAGAAGGACTTTGGTCATCTGGTCCGACACCGACATAAAACGAGCCTCCAATAGAAGAACTGGTTGTTCCGCCCAATGCTGTTGGACGGTCACTGAATGTACCGAAAGCTTGTAATGGATTGATAAATCCGGCATCCAGCCCATCGTCATGGAGATTCCATGTCTCGCTGCTGCTTTGGAATGGTACATAGCCGTTGCCTGACTGTACATCATCATAATAGTCAAATTTTTGGAAAGCCACTTCCTGATTGTCGGAGTCAAACTGCTTCACACTTTCCAGCACCTCCTTGAAGAAAGCGCCATCCTTATAGGTGAAGGCATAGCTTCTCAGTTCCTCTCCGAGGAAGTTTACAGTGATTTTCTCCAACAGGCGGTTGGACGATGTAAGGAATCCGTAACGGGCGTTATTTGATTTCAGTTGTTTTACTTTGTTCCCCTCAAATACGACAACTGTATGCGGCTCCTGTCCGGCATTGCCCGCACGTACTTCTTTCAGGTAAATGGCCTTTGCCTTCAGTCCTCCGCGTACATCCTCGTCGGTCGTCTCATATACATATTCTATATAGTCGCCGTGGGTTTCCTCCACACGTGCGAGTTTCCATTCGGATATTACATCTCGGGACACCCCGTTAATATCTGTGATTGTACCTTTCAAGACAGCACCATTGCCTCCATAGGTATATTTCACTCCTTGTCTGTCAGTTACTTCCCAGTAGTAGTCTGCCGGGGAGTTACCCTTACGGATTATTCGGCTGAAGTCACCTCCTTGACGGGTATAGAATTGTCTGTCTGCTTTGCGAATCATCTTATCCCCACGGTGAGAGACGCTCATATTTCCGTCGTCGTCCATGGTGGAGAGCATGGCTCCCGACAGCAGATAAGTTTCGGTCTCTTTTTCCGTGTCATAGCGTGGCACGCCCCATCTGGTATCAAGGGTAATGGAAGGAACTGGCAGGTTCCAGCCTTCTCCTAGCCAGCCGCTGCCACCCTCACTGCTGTATTGGATACCGAGCGAAGGTACCATGCCGTTTCGGGCAGGAGGCATCTCAAAGGCATACTGCAGGTTGGCAGTTCCACGGTTGTTGGCTGCCGGAGGTGCTATCACGTTGATTTTCGAAGTCGGATCAGCCGCCTTGATGTCATTCATCATCGTAGGTGCAAATCCTTCAGTCTCCGGAGACTCCGGTGCCTGAATGACACCGTTTATCATATCCGTGAAGTGTGTCGTTTTTGATACCACACAGGCAGATTCTTTGTCTACTTCCACTCTTTCTAGAGCTACCCAGTGACGGGTGTCGGTATCAAAATAGTAGGTTCGGATATCATCTTCCGTATATCCGCTTGGTATTCTTGTCCGGTCGTATTTCAGTTTCACCGTAGCTCCCTCTCCAGCAAAATGGTCACCATGAGGCAGGAAACGGTAACCTTCGCTTTCAGCAGTGACATTTGTCATGCCGAAATCCAGAGCCGGTACATCTATATCACGTAATGAATTGACCGAAAGCCTTCTGTCACCCAATAATACATCTTTTCCTACAATCAGTTTTCCTCCGCTGATGCTGATGCTGTCTGCGGTTTCCTTGTTGAAAAGCTTGGCTACAGGTCTTGATGTATATGCTGTATATTTACGGCTGAAATCAGCTTTTCCTCCGTCGCTTACAGCAAATGTTCTGGTAGCTATGCTTCCGTCGGCTTTTGACGCTGTAATGGTTACCTTTCCGGAACTGGCGGTAATCATACCTTCAAACTCACCGTCGGTCAGATTAAGCGGTTCGCTACCGGCTTTTACAGTATGGAAGCCTTTGCCTGTAAAACCGTGGATATATGTTTTTCCCTCATAGGCTACAGGCATGAACGCAAGCGATATGCTCTCATCATTTCCATCTTCTGTTTCTATTCGCAGGTTGCGTACGGAATATGCTGGCATTCCTTCCACTGCCGTAAACAGAATGCGGTTAGTGCCTTTATGTAACCATGAAGGACTGATTTCTTCGCGGACTGTAGTCCAGTCTTTGCTTACAACAGCATGATAACCGCCTGTCGCGGGCCGGTCATTGATACTCTTGCTTACACCGTTTCCAGAGCTGATACCATACAGGTCATACGCCAGCCATACCCGTTTGTTACCTGCAATATCTTCAGCCAGTTCTATCTCAAAGAGGTTATCCTCTGGATTGTCCGAAGCTTTTCCTTCCGATATTCCTATATGGCCTATACTTTGCTCCGAGGTTATTACCTGCATTGAAGTTGATGCGGGTGTTTCGGATTTTTCCAAGCCAGAAGATAGCAAACCCGCTGTTTGGTTGTCATATTTTTCAGACTCCTTGTTGTTTCGCTCAGCAACGGTTGCTGTTGGCTGATATTCTTTCCCGGACACTATATCGGGAGAGTGGTCCGAAAAATGCCGTGATGTGGCAAAGCCGGCGACAGCCAGTACCAGGGCTGCCGTGGCAATTATATGTGATCTTTTCATAATATTGCTGCTTTAGTCGTTATTTTACAATAATTTTCCTTGTAAACTCTTTGCCGTCTGCTGTAAGGGCTTTGATGATATAGACACCCGGACCAGGTACTCTGAATTCTGTATTTTTCACGGATTCGCCTTCCATGTCCTTGTTTTCTATCATTCTGCCCGATGCATCGAAGACAATTAGTGTTGCTGATGATGTTATGTCACGCTCCAGCACCGCATCATAAATTCGTGTTGCATTACCTTTTTCGTTGACAATGAGGTTGTTTTGTTCGGTGTCTCCAGTGTCGTTGCCATTCTGGATTTCGAAGTTCTGTTTTTCCCTCATTTCCTCTGTTCCGTTCGGAAGTGTATCGTCACATTCACTGCCTACATGTACGGTCAGATTTACAGTATTCGACTTTGGTGTCTCTATTTGTACGTTGCCGGAGGTCGCAAATGATTCCACCGGTTTGCCGTTTACCATAAGATTGGTGATGTGTGTCTCTCCGGTTCCGTATTTGATGCAGAAACGCCATGCTCGGAGTGACCATACCGTTTCACGATGGAACACTTCACCGTTTACACGGTAAACCACTTGCATACTGCCCACCGAAACGCTCAGTACATCACCCTCTTTTATCGTTGCATACTGTGTTATGCTGGTGTAACCGTTATATATGATATGCGCTTTGTTGCCACGTACATCAAAACCGTATTGCGTAATTTCATCGGTCAGGGCTGGCTCAAGTCCCACACGATAGTTTGAATTGGTTTCAGCTATTGTCCATGTAATTTCACCGGACAGATAGGTATGGGTATCATGTGAATAGCTTGTGTATAGTGCGTTCCCGCTACCATAGATATCGTTTCCACCTCCTTGTGTGACGGAAAGTGTATAGGTTCCCGGAGCAAGGCTGTCAATCCGATGGGTGTCACCTATAAATGTTCCGCTTGCTATTGTGGTACCTTGTTCCATTCCTGCCACAGTATCTACTGTCAGGGTATAGTTATAAACAGGAGTGCCAATATTAACTCCAATTTCTATCGACCCGTCATTCTGCGGCACTCCGTTTTCACAGCTGGAAGGTGTTGGCTCGGCATCAACATCCAGACCATCATAATAAGCAAAGGTGAACATGTCACTTCCGCTGCCGTCAGCATCCCAGAATATATTATGGAATATGGTTTTCCCCCTGGATATATCTGGTTTTGAGCATCTCACTACTATCATGTTCTCTGGATCGAAAGTTCCTTCTCCGCTCGGATCTATAAGCATGACAGTGCGTTTGCGGCAGTAATCAGCAAATTCTCTTCCGGACGTCAGACCATAGCTGAGCTCTGCCTGGTTCCCGGTATCACCGATACCTCCTGTTCGTAGAGAAATTATTGACAGAGGTACTTCTGCTGATTGGGTCCGGATTATTCCGTTTGATGTTCCGGTAGTATCAGGTGCGGCCATAGTGCAGTTGGCGCTGCCCGAACCGTCTATACGGAGAAACAGATATCCGTTTTCACGGCGGATCGAAAGCATTCTTCCACTAACTCCGGTTGCTACAGTGCCGGAAGATACCTGTCCGTTATTGATGGCATATACAGAACCATTATTGCCGATTCTGAATCCGTAGGCACATTCATTACCACCGTCGGTAAATCCGACATCAAAAGTCGGATGTGCTGTCGGGCATCTGAACTCCATTGCTCCTCCTCCTGTTGGCATGGCTGGAGTTATGGCGTATGCTCCTGCTGTTGCTGTTGTTTGGGTTATATCGTCCAGGAATCCTTCACTTGTTACATCAAGTCCGTTTCCGGTCCATCTGGTCATTAGGCTGTCTGCGCTTGCCGGCATATTGCTTCTTACCAGCCATGTACGGCTCATAATATGCCACAACGTGTCATTCGATGCCGTATAGGTTGATGTCGGTGCATCATCGTCTCCCCAGAAAACATACCCGTTATCCGGCATTGTATTACCATATTCCCGTCCCATAACCAGCAGGTGAGCTGATGAAGGGAGATTGTAGGAATTGGACTGATAATAACTGTCATTCTCTTTTAATGACGAGTAAGTAGGCGCTTCTTCGTAGGACGTGGAAGAAAGCGGCTGCAGAAGTTCTCCATTCAAATCCTGACCAAAGGCAGCTACTCTGTTATGATACGATTTATGCTCATCTCTGTCCCATATCAGGTTGCCCTCACTGTCAAGATACGATCCGTTTAATGTTATACCATATTTTACAGCAAGATAACTCTCTACTTTTCTTCTTTCGACAGGACTGAGGTAGCGGCTGTAAACAATGTATTCAGGTGTGTAGCCGTCAAATTTCTCATTTCCGAAAGATGATACGTCAAAAGAAGTACTGAAATCGGAGTCTGTCGATGAATATGCACTGCCAAAAGATATGGCGGTTTTACTGTCTTCTCCCCATAGATTGAAGTTTGGCCTGTCGGCTTTCAGGTAAGTAGCAATACGTGGTGATTGTTCCTTAAACTCATCTTCAGACAGTGAATCAGAAGACGAATACACCAAATCCTCTCCATTTTCACTTCCGTAATCAAGTGGATCAATTCCTTGTGTGCGGACTGCTTTATCTTTGGTAAATACAGTGCCGGATCCTTTGCGGCCGTTGACAGCATACAGTACCATGTCTTTGTTGCTGCTTGTTGATAAAGGAGCAAAAACTCCAAAGATGGTCGCTTGCGACAGGTTGGAATACTTAAGATAGGCAGACTTGCCGAACATTCCATCCGATAGTTTGAATGCCGGATGGAAGTTAATGGTGTGCAATGAGGTACGTGACTGTGTGAATTCCGTAAGTTCTGAACTGCCAAGTCTACGTTGGTTAAGTTTTACAGAATCACCCGAGTGGTCCATCCAGTGATAATACCCCTGTAGATTGGATGTTACAGGTAAAGGCTTGTACCAAAGTTCAGTTCCGTTGACGCCTCCGGGCGACTGGGCGTACACAGACAAGCCTCCCATCCCCAATAGAAATAGTAAAGTCTTTTTCATGGATAAAGTGTCGTTGTGTAATTGTAAGTTGTATTGTAAAAAAAAGCGATATTTCAGGTTAGATTATACCTGAACGCGTCGAGATGATGCCGCCTGCAATTGCGCGTCCGCAAAGAGGCCGTTGAACTTAAACAAACTTTTTAATAGGGGATAATATGCCGGCTATTTCGAGTGTCCGGCTGACAATATATAGCTGATTTTCCCCTAACCCCGTATAAATGTATATATAATATTTGTACGGCAAAACATTTTGATGTTAAATTTTATTGGTTTAGAATTTTTTAATATTAAGTTTATATTCTATAATTTCCAGGAAGTATTGTTATAACCCATTAAAAGGACGTGTTGCCGGTTTTAAAAAATTAAGAGCCCCCCTGACAAGGAGAGCTCCTGAAAAAAAGTGATATTTGAATATTACATTTTTCTGTTCCGCAGATAATCATTCAGATCCTTATATTCAAAATATCTTGATGACTCGTCGCTGGTGTGTTCTGCATAAATTCCCGAGATTGTCTCTACCGTCTTTTTCCCTGCCATGTCGTTGTCAAGGTAACAATGGATTTGTTGGTAATCATCTATGGCCCCCAGAGTTTTCTTCAGATTATTGACTGAATTCATGACAAGGTAATCAGAGGGAAAGTCAATGCAGATATTTTTGTTGCCAGACTGTTTCAGTGTCAGATAGGAAAGAAAATCCATGAAGCCCTCGAATATGCAAACATGACATTGTATTTCGCCATTCTGGTGTCTGATGATTGATATATCTTTGGTTTTGATGCATCCTTTGTAATATGGATTACGGATTTCGAATCCTTCTGACTGGTTTTTGAAACCAAGGGCAAAATATTTTCTTCCTCTCAGTTCATAGTGTATCTCTTTGCAGAACATTTTTGCCACATCAGTATTTATAAGTCGCGTCCTGAGATAAGAAAGCAAAGCATGGTTCTTTAGCGGAACTACAATCATATTGCTGATTTCCGGCTCAATCGGTTGTGTTACGGGACTAGATAAACGTACGTGTGGTATAACAGTTCCTTTTATGTGCTGCTCTATGTGGGCCAGTACTTCACTTACACTGTTTGTCTGGTACAGATGTTTTCCAAGCTCTACCAGGTCACCGCCGGTTGCCGCTCCAAAATCATACCATTCATTGAGCCTGCTGTTAACCTTAAACGAAGGTGTCTTTTCTTGTCTGAACGGAGACCGGTACCAGTACTGTCCGGCCTTTACATATTGTGCATGATACCCGATTGATGCCAGGTAATCCACGATACATAATTGTTTTGCTTCTGTTATAGTCATATCATTTTCTGTTTTATAATCGGTTTAGTTTAGTTTATATTCTATACATATAGGTACTAAATTAAACTGAATTACATAAAGACCCGGCCGCTGTCATTCTTCATCAAAAAGCATGGCTTCCGCTTTGCTCATGTCATAATAGAAAAGTTTGTCTCGTTTTATAATCAGCTTCAGATTGTCTGTCAGGTACTGCAATAATTTGACCATGACATTACGCCCGCGTTTGAAGCCGATACTTTCATAAGAAACCATCAAAGCCTGCAGCATATTTTCAAACCCTTTGATGGGCTTGTCATTGAAGGCTGCTGATAGAGCTTCCCGGTGCTGCTCAATGCTGAGCTCTGTATAGCTCGATCTTTGCCTGGGTTTCGGCTTATCTAGTGAGGTGCTGCATTCTGCAAGAATTGGAAGTCCGTTGTCATCTATGGTAAAGGCAAAAGGCTGGAACTCTTTTTCACGGATGTGCAAAGCATGTACCTCGCTGACAGACGGATTTTCATTGTTCTTACTGATTACAAGAACTGTTTCCGCTTTATTGCTCATTTCGGTACCAATATGTCCGCGCACATTGTTGTCCCCTTTGTTAAGATGTAAAACACAGTGAATGTGTAGATCGTATTTTGACGACCATTCCATCATCTTATTGATTACCTCCACAGATTCGCTGGTACTGTTGATGTCCAACATGAGATCACGTATTCCATCTATAATGACTAATCCGTAGCCTCTTTTCTGTTGTAATGCATAGTCAATTATCTGTATCCTTAATGATGGAGAATATTCTCGTAAACCGATAAAATCAAGATTTTCGTTATCGGTTGTTGTCGGCAGATCGGCAAGTTTTAAAATGCGTTCAAGTACATTGTGACAATGGTATCTGCTTTGTTCGGTATCTACATACAAAATTCTGCGTTTGCCTTCCGGTAAATGAGCGCGGTAGTTCAACACTTGCTTGCCGGCCAATGAAGCGGCAACGATAGCTGATACGTTAAAGGTCTTTTTGGATTTTGCCTTACCTGTTGATGCACTGAAATTTCCAAGCGTGGCTATTGTCGAATTGTCTATCCAGATAATTTGTGGTGGGGTTTCGTACGTGTCTGTTACCTTGATTTGACAGGCTGACAGCATCTCCGACAATTGATTTATGTCAAGTTCTCCACCTGCGGTGTAATTAGTTTTTCTTTCTTCTTCCATATTGATTGTGATTCTTTAATGGTTGGGTTGCAGAAATCTCAGTAGCTAAATGTATGGCTTCATCTGCAGCTGGCTCATAGTTCTGCAACAGCCAATCATCCAGATCTTTCTTTGAAAAATAAATTTTCTTTCCCCGTGGCTTGTAATGGGGGATTACTTTGTTGGCGGTAAGTTTGTAGAGCAGACTTTCGGATACACCGATATATACACAGGCTTCCTTGAATGTAAAGACATTTTTTGTCGTATAAATACTGTCTTCAAGTGTGTTCATACGTTCCAGGATACCTTCAATGGGCCCCAGCCTTTTGATAACAGCTTCCATTTCGCTCAACTGTTTGTTCAACCGTTCCATGAGTGTTGTTCTGTTCGACATATAATAACCTTTTAAAATTTGACAAAAAGAATGTTCCTCCGTTAAGCAGCGCGCTAACGGAGGATAAAGGTACAATCTGTATTCTCTGATACAGAATTTATTGCGTGATACTAAACACGTATCACTGTTACTATCACGCTTTTACCTTTCACATTCTTTCATTTCAGTCTTTTCTTGTCATTTTCTCAGTCTTTCTATTGTTTCCCTTATATTGTAGGCGGCGGCAGTCATATTGTTTTTTGCCGCAGATAATGCGGATGAAAGACTGGAAGCAGAAATGAATCTCTTACCATCTTTTGAACGTAAAAAATGCCCTTTGCTAAGGATGGATTGCCAGTTTAACTGGATAAACCTGTTTTCCAAAAGGGCATCGAACAAAATTGCCAATAGGCGAATATTGTTTACTTGTATGCAGAATCCTTTTTCACAATAAAGAAGATTCTGCATATCCTTGACGGTAAGTACAGAAACACAAAACAGATGGTAGGTATCAGCGCAAGCCGTAATATCTGCCATCTGTTCTGCTGTGATTTTGCATCCAAAAGAAAGAGGAGGAGTACGCATTAGAGTACTCAAACTATGTACTTCTGTTGCTTGGGGCGGTACTGATGAATCGTACATCTGTTTAAGCTCCATGCATTTCTCAAATGATAATGCATCATGAGTAAAAGAACTGCTTACAATTTCAGAATACTCTGTCAACAGAATCTTCACTATGTGAATATTCATTTCATGACAATTCCTGCAAACAACATCGTCACATTCTATGTAGCGATGACTGTTTACAAAATCATCGACATAGCGCCAGTACTGTTTGCTGCATTCCAGTACTTCATGCAAATAAACCTTTTGCGCTTCCTGTAGCAAGGCGCATAGCTCGTTAGCAACATCTTTTACTGTTACGAAATGATGCACGTGTTTGCCTTTCCCAAAAAGAGAGAGGGCAATAGCCTAAATCTTTCATAATTGAAATTTTTAATTAAGTTAAACGATATTATTATTATTGATTTTACCGCAGCTATACAAAGGCTGGAGTAAAACTTGAAATCTTCTTTTTTCAGCATTATAATGCTTATTATATTTTTTCAGTCAAATAATCCGTTAACCAAATTTACAGCCATCTCCTTACGCTGCTCTATCATTTTGACGTACTCAAGAGTCATCTTCATATCTGAGAGTCCAAGTAATTGGGACGTTGTATAAAGATCAGCTCCAAGTGTGAGCATCATAGCGGCGAATGTATTACGCGCAGTCTGGAACGTAAATCTTTTTTTTATTCCTGCTGCCTTGCCCCAGTCTTTGATAAGAACGCTGATCATAACAGGTGAAGGCAAGTCGAATACATAGTCATCAGCAATTTTCCGACCACGTTCAGGCATCCATTTTACCGCCTCTGAAGATAAAGGAATGCGGATGGGGGACTTACCTTTCCGAATTTCCATCTTCAAATGATATTGTCCATCTTCATCATATATATTATTCCATTTAAGCTCACGTATATTGTTAATACGGAGCCCACAGAAACAAGAAAACAAGTAGGCACTCTTCACTTCTCTATTTCTTATTGGAGTAGCTATCAATGTGCGTATTTCGTCCATCGTCATATATTCCCGCTTGCACTCAGGTTTATGGATCTTGCAGGAAGAATTTATTTGTGTGAAAGGATTCACTTTTATATAACCGGCTCGTACTGCAGCATTTAACGCACTGTTAAAGACACGATAATAATTGTATAGTGTATAGTTTGATACGATTTTCCCGTTTGGCCTGTACTCTTCAGTCAGGTAATCAAGGAATCCTTGACAAAACTCCTTGTCAATATGCTCCAACAGAACCGGCTTTTGTACATAGTCACCAAGAATCCGCATGGCAACTTTTATTTGCTCGCTGTCCTTTTTACCTTTTTCTTTTTGATTTCTCTTATAGATATTCATCCAATCAGATAGACATATTGCTTCCTGGACATTGCCTGTTTCTGCTTCTTGATTGGCTAATTCGATAATTCGTTTTGTTTTGATTGCATTTGCGGCTGCCAATATAGCCCGATTCTGGTTTCGGGCATTATTGTCGGTTTCTGGTATCAGATACATTTTCAAATACTCGTAAGAGCGTTGCCCGTTACGGTATATATCCAGATATAGGCTGTAGTTCCCATTTGTGAGTGCCTTCATCCGGAGCCGGACAGGTTCTTTGACCCGTGTTGATTTTTTCACTCGTGCCATAGGACATATTCTGTTGCTTATATAACAAAGTTAATGATTAAAATTGATAAAAGGAAACAAATAAGAAACAAAATTTTCCTTAAAATCAATCATGGAGCGCATCCTGATATTAAGAGCGAAATCTACTCTAATTCTTTGAATAATAGAGAATTTAGTTAACGAATAAAACTGTTTAATTATTTTGAATTTTGACGGCTTAATAAATTTATATGATTTATATATTAAAAATATGGATTTGTCAGAAAATAAATTAGAATAATATTAATCTTTAATCAAAACCGGGTTATGGACTCGTTTATTTCTATTTTGTGTTTCCCTGTAGTTGTTCGTAAATTTTTCCTGACGGTTTCAAATGATGTATTCACAAACCATTCGCTGAATGTCTCTATTACAAACGTAGCTGTCGCTTCGCTACTGAGACCATATTGAAAAGCAATATTCCAGGCAAAGTTCTTCAAGGAAATTTGGGTTACCGACATTCGTTTTTTTATGTGAATGCCCTTAATGGAAAGAACCTTACGATTGGTAACAAAATAACGGACGCATTCATTTATTTGAAAGATTTCTGACTCGTCAAATCCCAATTGCTGAAATGTATCACGTGTATATTTTAATACGGCGCACAGCTTCTCGTTTTCTTCTTTTTCCTTTTGTGAAATGTACTGTTGATGCTCTTGCTGATATTCATAATGAAATAGTTCCATTCTTTTTTTCAATAGAATCAGATCATTCTCTTTCAGAGTAACATCTTGAGAAGTATCCCCATTTACTCCATCTGTGAAAGGTGTTGATTCCAGTTCTTTGAACATATATATAAAGTAATGGAAGATAAGCTTTAGTGGAATACAGATGGACACAATAAATACAGGCAGTAAGATGAGTTTTGCACCAAACAGATTACATGCCTGGAATGCAAACATTGATGCCAACAGTATTGTTATGGCTTGTACTGTTAATGACCAGAGTAGGTTTCGTTTTTGGTTCATATCTATTTTTATTTATTGATGTGACAAAGATATAATAGTTTTCCATAAACAAAGAAAGACATGAGCTCTCTGACGAATGGTAATTTTTTGATTTGTAGTTGGTTATGAAAAGAAGAACCAAACAACTGCAAATGAATTTGCAAAAATGAAAGGAAATGAAAGCAAAAAATATTCGGTTAAAAAAATATAAATATGCATAGTGCGATTTTCCAGGCCTAAATAAACTCATTTTTTTGTATATAAGACTCATTCTATATCGTAGGAATATGAAATTTATATATCAGCTTTTTTAATGCCAAAAAACGATTTAGTTTAGTTTATTCTCCTTATATATAGGTACTAAATTAAACTGAATTATATAGAGGGCCGCGCGTGTTATCTTTTTATTCCGGACATTATGATGTTTTATGTAAGGATAACCAAATTATCGGAGATAATCATATTTGTGACATAAGAGGGTTATCTATTAACTCCCAGAGTTATTCAGGAAAACCGTAACCTTTTGTTCTTGCACCTCCATATTAATGTTTGCAGTTTTACGTCCTGCTTCTTAAAAGAATAGATTCTTTGTTCTGATTTTTCCTAAGTGCAATGTCAATTTAATTTCACCTCCTCAAACTTACCGTTCGATGATTCTAATATAAACTTAGCGTTTGGTGAATAGGATTGGAATTTACATTGTGCATTAATTACCGAGTTTCGTGGTCAAGGTTTATAATTGTCTTGAAGATATTATATTCTTTATCCCAGCATATAGTTGTACTTGAAAATTGTGCATTGCTCATGAATTTACGACCTGATGATTATTCAAAGAAGCCTAAGCCGAAAAACGATTTTTTTCGTATAATTGCTCAATCTTTTTTTTGAAGTTTTTTTATTCCTAATTATAAGCTTTAAAAAGCATTGTTATAAGATGTTCATATTTGTACCATGCAATATATAATCAATTGATTTACAGTGTGTGTTACTTTTGAGGAAGT